>Ga0070699_100002492_pt1 | contig 16538 bp, 9 predicted proteins | sample KBSK1503metaG_FD_65473 | JGI IMG/M metagenome (GOLD analysis project Ga0070699, IMG submission 65473) | Corn, switchgrass and miscanthus rhizosphere microbial communities from Kellogg Biological Station, Michigan, USA - KBS K1-50-3 metaG | ecosystem: Host-associated > Plants > Roots >... | reverse complement strand
CCAGCGACGCCAGCGGATTGCTCGCATCGAATGCGAACCCGCGGATCAGGCGATCCTGCGCGTCGACGACGCCGCTCTCGTAATCCCAGCGCAGTCCGAGGTTCAACGTCAGCTTCCGCGAAAGGCGCACGTCATCCTGGAAGAACAGCGCGGTGTAATGCCACCATTCCCGCCGCTCATTCCCGCCTCCGAAGTCGCCGTTTGCCGGGTAGCCGAGAAGGAAGCTGGCGATGGAGTTGCCGCTGACCGCGTCGGCGGAATTCGGATCGCGCTGCGTGAAGCCGCGCGTGAAATTGAAGTAGCCGTTGTAGTCGCCCGACGTCTTCGGTCTCGCCTGGATGTATCGGTACTCGCCGCCGAACTTCAGCGCCTGTCGAGCCATCTGGCGCGTGAAGTTACCCTGGATGCTGCTCGTCCGATCGTCGGTGCCGCGGCCGTCGCTCCCGACCCCGAGGCTCGTCGTCGTGCTGCCCGGAACGTTGTACTGGTCGACTCCGATTCGCGGCAGGTGCTGACCGGGAAGGTTGCGGAACCCGAGCAGATTCCGATCGAACTGCTTCGCCTCGGACTGCTCGGCCTCCTCGGTGAACCAGGTGAAGCCGGCGCGCAGGTTGAGCAGGCTGTTGGCGCCGAATGACCTGACCCAGTCGGCTGTGCCGCCGCGGTTGATGCGCGTCTGCGGCCACTGACCCTGGTTCGCGAACGTGCCCTGCAGACCGTTCGTGCTCCTGAACTCGTCGCGGTGATTGTGGTGCACCGACACGAACATCCTGCTCGAGTCGGAAAAGTTGTGATCGATCCGCGTCAGCTCGGAATCGTAGTCGTATCGCGCCTTGTTGACCGGGTTCACGAAGTTGTTCAGCCGCTGGTCGGCGATGGTCGGCAGCGGGTACAGGGACAGAAGCCTCAGAGCGATCGGGGTGATGCGATCCGCGGGGATGACGTTGTTCGGAAACGGTGTCCGCGTGCACTGGCCCGCCGCATTGCACGTCGTCGTCAGCGGATCGTAGATGACGAGCGGCGTGGGCTGGTCGACGTAGCTCCGGCTGAAATCGCCGCGCCGTTCCGCCTCCGTCGGCACGCTCGTCTTCTGCGGGAACGGCACCCGCTCCCGAAGGCCCTCGAGCGTGGCCATGAAGAACGTTCTGTTGCGAGCGATCGGCCCGCGGATCGTCGCGCCGTACTGGTTGGCCTGATAGGGCGGCTTCGGCTGACCCTGCGAGTTGGTCAGCGAATCGTTGGCATTGAAGACGTCGTTCTTGAGGAAGTTCCACACCTGGCCGCGGAAGGCGTTGCTGCCGCTCTTGAGCGTCATATTCACGACGCCGCCGCCGGTGCGGCCGTACTGGGCATCGTAGGTATTCGTCTGGATCTTGAACTCCTCGACGGCGTCGACCGGCGGGCCGAAATTGTACCGTCCGCGCGTGCTGTTGGGAGCGCCGTCGAGCAGGAACTCGTTCGTCGCGACCTGGCCGCCGTTGATCGACCAGGCCGATCCGCCGCCGTTGTCGAACGGACGCAGCCCGGACGTGCCGGTGGCGCCGAAGGTCGGCACCTGCCAGTTCACGCCGGCGGCGAGCCGGTTCAGCATGAAGATCATGCGGCCGTTCAACGGCATCGCCTCGATGCGCGCGTTGTCGATCGCCTGGCCCAGGGCGCCGCTGGCGCGATCGAGCAGCGAGGCGTCGGCGACGACGGCGACCGTCTCGCTCACCTCGCCGAGCTGGAGCGGCACATCAATCGTCACGTGCTGCCCCACGCCGACCGTGACGTCGGAGCGCGCGAAGGTCTTGAACCCCGCGAGCGTGACGCCGACGCAATACTTGCCCGGGTTCAAGTACGACACCGCGTACGCGCCGTCCGATTGGGTCACCGCCTCGGCGCTCACGTTCGTCCCTTGATTGGTGACAACGACAGTGACGCCAGGCACGGCGGCACCTTGCGGATCGGTGACGCGGCCGAGGATCGTTCCGCGAAACTCCTGAGCGCCGACGCCGCCGGCGCTCACTCGGATCACGACGACGACGCTGAACGCGATGGCTTGGAGCCCGCGCATCACCGCGGCCACAGAAGGCCCGACCGTCCTCTACGTCTGTTCGGCGCGCTGCAGCAGGTTCTTCAAACCGGCCATGCTCTGGCGCGTCGATTCCTCGGGAGTGCCGCCCTTGAGCCGCCAATGCGTTTCGAGCGAAAGCGGGCCGGTGTACCCGTCTCGCTTCAACGCACGGAACTGACCGACATAATCGATGACGCCCTTCCCCATCGGCGCCCATTCCGTTTTGCCGTTGCCGAGATCGACGACGTCCTTGAGGTGCATGTGCGCGATGCGGTCCTTGGGAATCTTCGAGTAGCCGTCGGGGAACGGATTCTCGCCGCGGGCGCGCGCGTTGCCCGGATCCCAGTTGAGCATCAGCGACTTCTCTCGAATCGCGCCGACGAGCCGCGCCGCTTCGGCGCCGGTCGCCGTGTTGCACGCCAGCTCGTTCTCCAGCGTGAACGTGATCCCTTTCTTCCCGACTTTGACCGCCGCCTCGCGCACGCGATCGTCGATCGCCTTTCGATGCGGCGTCTGATCGTCGAGCCTCCAGAAATCGAAGATGCGGATGTAGCTCGTGCCGAGCGCCTTGGCGAGCTCGACGGCGCGCTCGATCAGCTCGTCCTGCTGCTCGAAGGTGAAGTCTGCGCCGAACTCCGGTTTCTTCGGGCTGAACGGCGACTTCGGCGCGCCCGGCCAGTCGGTCTTGAAGATCGGCGAGGCGATCTCGGAGACCTTCAGGTTGTTCTTCGCGAGAATCGATTTCGCTTCGGCGATGTCATGCGCATCCCAGCTCATGACGTTCTTGCTGTGCATCGCGCGGAGCTCGACGAGCCCGAGGCTGAACTCCTTCGATGCGATCTCGCACGCGTGGCCGAGGTCCTGCGAAATCTCGTCGGTGATGACCGAAAGCTTGAATGACGACATTGCCGGCCTCGGGAAGGCGTGAGCGAGCCGACTGAGCGGAATCGCGGCAGCGGCTGTCCCGAGACCGGTCAGAAACGCGCGGCGTGATGCCATGATCGCCTCTCTTTTTTCTGTCCGACGTCAGCGTGTAATCGTTATCATTCGGGTGGTCGGCGGTCAAGGAGGATCCGACCTCGCCAACGCTGCCGTTTCGACGTTAACCAAAAACATGGGCGTCGACCTGCGACGTTCTGTTCTGGATACGCGCGAGGGCAGCGCCTGCGGCTCGAGCGCGACAGCGCGAGCGAGGCGAGCGGGTGTGGGGCCCGGCGAGCGTTGGAGAGTGTCCCGAGCGCGTCTGAGGGTGAGCGTGGGATCCCACGAGGAGTAAAAAATGGCTTTGTCGAGGCGCAAGTTCATGTCCAACGTGGCTGTCACCGGCGCCGGCCTGACCGTGGTGCCGCGGCACGTGCTCGGACGCGGGTTCGAAGCGCCGAGCGACACGCTGAACGTCGCGGCCGTCGGCGTCGGCGGACAGGGGCGCAGCGATCTCATCAACCTCTCCACCCAGAATATCGCCGCGCTCTGCGACGTGGACTGGGACTACGCGAACAGAGGGTTCGAGTCGCTCGACCGGGACATCAAGACGCAGCAGACGCGGCTCGACGAGAACGTGGTCGAGTTCCGCCCTCCGGCATCCGCGCGCGGCGAAGAGCAGCCGCTCCAGAAGCGCGCGATGACGCCGCTCGAGCGCAGCCGTACGTCGGCGCAGGTCGACGCGATGCTGCGCCTGACGGAGCGCCTCCCCGGCGCGAAGCGGTATCAGGACTACCGCGAGATGCTCGACAAGCAGAAGGACATCGACGCCGTCGTGATCGCGACGCCCGACCACATGCACGCGACGATCGCGCTCGCCGCGATGGATCTCGGCAAGCACGTCTACGTGCAGAAGCCGCTGACGTGGTCGGTCGCCGAAGCGCGCGCGCTCGCGAAGCGCGCGAAGGATACGAAGCTCGCCACGCAGATGGGCAACCAGGGGCACTCGTGGGACGACGCGCGGACGGCGGTGGAGTACGTGTGGGCCGGCGCCATCGGCGACGTCCGCGAGATCCATATCTGGACGAACCGCCCGCTCGGCTACTGGCCGCAGGGGGTTCCGCGGCCCGAACGGAGCCGGACGCCGCTCGATCAGCTGCGCTGGAACGGACCCGGCGTGATCGCTCGTATTGCCAACGCGCTCGCCGGCGACTATCCGCCTCCGCCATCGCTCGCGTGGGATCTCTTCCTCGGCGCGGCGCCGCACGTCGACTACCACCCGATCTATCACCCGTTCAACTGGCGCGGCTGGGTCGACTGGGGCGTCGGCGCCATCGGCGACATGGGCGCGCACCTGATCGATCATTCGATGTGGGCGCTCGATCTCGGATACCCCAGGACGATCGAGACCGTCTCGACGCCGTTCAACGGCGTCAGCTTCCCGCACGCGACGATGACCGTTTACGACTTCCCGGCGCGCGGCAACAGGCCGGCGGTGAAGCTCACGTGGTACGACGGCGGGCTGCTGCCGCCCAAGCCGATCGAGATGGGCGAGGAGGAATTCAACAAGGGCGGCGGCGCGCTGCTCGTCGGCAGCAAAGGGAAGCTGCTGCACGAAACCTACGGCGCGAAGCCGAGGCTGCTGCCCAAGTCGCTGCACGAGTCGTTCGGCAAGCCGCCGCAGAAGCTCGCGCGGATTCCGAGCGAGAACCACGAGATGAACTGGGCGGACGCGGCGAAAGGCAAGACACAGACGTCGTGTCCGTTCGAATACGCGGCGAAGCTCACCGAGGTGATGCTCCTCGGCGTCGTGTCGCTGCGCGCCGGCAGGAAGCTCGAGTACGACGGCGCGAACATGCGCATCACGAACATCCCGGAGGCGAACGAGTTCCTGCGCCGCGAACCACGGCCAGGGTGGAGCACCGCCGGTCTGTAGGGGCGCGTCCAGAACAGAAGATCGTGCCGATCCTGGCGGCGCCGCCGGTCTCGTGCGTTAGCGCTCAAGCTTGCCGTCGCCAGCTCATCGCTTGTTGCCAGTGACAATTGCCTGAAGACGCGGCATACTCTCGCCCGCCGCATGTCTTCTCGTCCGGATCGCATCGGGCCGCCATCCTGCCCGAGGTGTCAATCGACGCGGACGATTCAAACCTTCGACAACTTCGGCGAGCGCGTCTTCTTCTGCTCCGCGTGCGAGCACACGTGGGCAAAGCGCCCCGGCAAGCGCCGCGCGAAAAAACGGTCATAAGAACACGCGTGGGGCCCCACGCGCGTATCCGGGACAGAACGTCACCACACGTGCGGCACCGTTACTCGCAACGTTCCACAGCGCCCTAGGAAACATCGATGTTGAGGGCCGGGGGCTCGTTCGCCACGAGGTACTCGAACTCGCGGCGGAAATCGTCCTGCGACATCCGCGCCGTCGCGGCGAGCTTGGCGAGCTCGTGGGGCTCCTCGAAATCGTCCTTGCGGACGCGGATCATGTAGCGACGCGCGATGGCATAGCGCGTCGAGGTGACGTCGACGAGCCGGATGCGCGTGCGGCCCGTCTGCACGTCGATCATGTCGGAGAACGGGATCGGCACGAAGCGGCCGCCCTGGATGGAGATCATCGCGGCGTTGCCGTGGGCGATGAGGTACTTCGCCGCGCAGTAGCCGAGATCGCGCGTGTATTCCATGTCGAACGGGATCGGATCGGCGCAGCGCAGCTCGTACCCGATGTTCTTCGCCGCAATCGTCGCTTTGATGCCGAGCGCCCTCAGCCGTGCCGTCACCTGCGACTTGAGAATCTCTCCGATGTTCACTTCGGCGATGCGCACATGCCCGTGCGCATCGCGCTCCACCTCGTGCAGTCCCGCCAGATCTTCCGGCGACACGTCGAGGACGACGCCTTCGGCGATGACGGCGACGCCGTCGCGTCGCCCGTAGCTCATGCGCTTGATGATCGCCGCGACGAGGTTGTCGACGATCGTCTTCAGCCGGATCGGCGTCTCGAACTCCTCGGTGATGAGCGTCAGCGTCGCGCCGGCCGCCTTGCCGATGCCGAGCGCGAGGTGACCCGCCTTGCGGCCCATCGCCACGACGAAGTACCAGCGCGACGTCGTCTTCGCGTCGACCATCAGGTTCTTCACGATCTCGACGCCGTGATGCCGCGCCGTCTGGTAGCCGAACGTGTCGACGTAGGACGGCAGATCGAGATCGTTGTCGATCGTCTTCGGCACATGCACGATCCGGATGCTCCCGCTGGCGCGCGCCTCGAGGCGCATCGCCGAATACGCCGTGTCGTCGCCGCCAATCGTGATGAGCTGCGACACGTTGAGCCGCAGCAGCGACGAGATGGTGTTGTCGAGCAGATCCGGATCCGACGTCGGGTTCGCGCGCGAGATGCCGATGTACGAGCCGCCGCGGAAGTGAATGCGGCTCGTGGCGTCGATCGAGAGCGGCATCACGTGATCGACGTCGCCGCGCATGAGCCACTCGAACCCGTCGCGGATGCCGATGACGTCGAGCCCTTCGAGCCGCGCGCGAATCGTCGCCGCGCCGATGACGCTGTTGATGCCGGGAGCGGGGCCGCCGCCGACGAGAATCGCCAGATTGTTATGTTGTTCCACTACTGAAACGTCTCTAGCCTCCGGACGCCATGGACACCCGCGCCACCGCCGGCTCGGTGTCCGCTTCGGCCGACCGGAAGAACAGCGCGAAGAGCACCAGCACCGCCGCCGCGCCGCCCGCGGGCACCATCCAGATTCGCCCCCAGTCGTGTCCGGCGCCGACCCGGAACGCGTCGACGACGCGCCCCGACGCCCACGAGCCGATGAACATGCCGACGCCCAGCGTGACGAACGCGATGAATCCCTGAGCCGCCGCGCGCAGATCGAGCGGCGCCTTGCGGTCGACGTAGATCTGGCCGGTCACGAAGAAGAAGTCGTAGCAGATGCCGTGCAGCAGGATGCCGGCGTACAGCATCCACACCAGCGATCCGTTGTCGCCGTTCGCGAAGAGCGCGTAGCGCGCCGTCCACGCCGCCATGCCGACGAGCAGCATGTACTTCACGCCGAGGCGGCGGAAGAACCACGGCATGACCAGCATGAAGAAGATCTCGGACATCTGGCCGAGCGTCATCTTGCCCGCGGCGTTGGTCACGTTCAGCTCGTTCAGGAACAGGTTCGCGAAGGCATAGTAGAACTGCAGCGGAATGCAGATGAGGAACGAACCGAGGACGAAGATCGCGAAGGAGCGATCGCGCATCAGCTTCAGCGCGTCGAGGCCGATCACGTCGCCGAGCGTCGGCTTCGTCTTGCGCGTCGGCGGCGTGTGCGGCAGCGCGAGGCAGAAGAGGCCGAGCACAATCGAGGCGGCCGCCGCGAGCTGCATCGGCCGCTCCGTCGCTTCAATCCCGAGCGTGCCGACGATCAGACCCGCCACGATCCAGCCGATCGTGCCGAGCACGCGGATCGCCGGAAACTCGCGCCCCGGATCCTGCATCTGGTGAAAGGAGATCGAGTTGCTCAGCGCGAGCGTCGGCATGTAGCACAGCGTGTAGACGAGCAGCACCGCGTAGAACGGCGCGAACCGCGTCTCGGTCGAGGCGTAGAACAGCACGAGGCCGCCGGCGACGTGCAGCGCGGCAAGGATTCGCTCGGTGGCGAGAAACCGGTCGGCGATCATGCCGACGAAAAACGGCGAGATCATCGCCGCCAGCGCCGTCGTCCCCGCCGCGAGCCCGATCTGCTCGCCCGAGAAATGCAGCCGCTCGCCGAGCCAGGTGCCCATCGTCACGTACCACGCGCCCCAGACGAAGTACTGGAGGAACATCAGCGTGGAGAGCTTGAAACGAGTGGTCGCGGTCATCATCCCCTTCGAGCGGCCCGTAGGACTTGCGCTACCGGTGCAGCGACAGCCCTGCGACGTTCTGTTCTGGATACGCCCGAGCGCTACGGCGCGAGGGCGTCAGCGCGTGCCAGCCTTGAGCCGTTGCGAGGCGCCAGCGCCGAGCAACAGCGGCGGGGGTGGGGTCCCCGCCGCGATCGAAAATGTCGGGGCCCCACGCGAATAAGATCAAGTCCACCACGCTTCAACAGGCTGTTCCGTCAATATCACTCGCGACAGCATATCGATCGCCGCGTTCAGCCCTTCGTCGATCGACGCCAGCGCGTCCTCGTGCTCGATGCTCATCACGTAGTCGTAGCCGGCCAGCCGCAGCGCGCTGACGATGCGCTTCCACTCGAGCTCGTCGTGGCCCCAGCCGACGCTGCGGAACAGCCACGACCGATCGGCCATCCGGCGATACGTCTTCGTGTCGAGCACGCCGTTGACGGCGACGTTCTGCTGATTGAGCGCCACGTCCTTCGCGTGCACGTGGAAGATCGCGTCGCCGAGCGCCCGGATCGCAGCCGGCACGTCGACGCCCTGCCAGAAGAAATGACTCGGGTCGAAGTTGACGCCGACGTTCGTGCCGCACGCCGCGCGCAGCTTCAGCATCGACTCGACGTTGTAGACGACGAAGCCGGGATGCGCCTCGAGCGCCACCTTGACGCCCTGGTCGGCCGCGAAGCGGCCGGCCTCGCGCCAGTACGGAATCGCTTTCTTCTCCCACTGCCACTCGAGCACCTCGAGGAATTCCGGCGGCCACGGCGTCGTAATCCAGTTCGGATGCTTCGCATCGTCGGAGTCGCCCGGGCAGCCGGAGAACGTGACCACGACGGGAACGTCGAGCCGCTTCGCGAGGCAGACGGTCTTGCGGAACGTATCGTCGTACGCCTGGGCGGTCTTCTTGTCGGGATGGAGCGGGTTGCCGTGGCACGACAGCGCGCTGATCGTCAGCCCGGCGTCAGCCAGCTTGCCCTTGAGCCGGTCGGTGCCACGCTCGTCGTTCACCAGAGCGTCGACGTCGAGATGATCGTGGCCGGGCCACCCGCCGGTGCCGAGCTCGATCGCCTGAATCTTTCCGAGCGCGCGCACCTTCGCGAGCATGTCGTCCTGATTCAGTTTCCCGAAGACCGGCGTGAAGAGACCGAGTTTCATCGACACCTCTCAAGAAAGCGCTGAGACCATTGGGACCGCAGAGAATGCAGAAACGATTCGCATTCAGACCGCTGCCTTTTCCCGGACGGCAGTCCACACGCCGCCGCGCCGGTGGCTTTCCAGCACGGCGTCGACAATGCACGCGGCATGATACCCGTCTTCGAAGGTCGCGAAGGCCGGTGGGCGCACGTCGTTCATCGGCTTGCCGTCGGCGATGAACGTGTAGACGTCGCGCATCACGTTGCAGAATGCGTCGGCCCAAGCTTCTTGGTGTCCGCCCGGCAGATGGGCGTACTTCCGCGCGCCCGGCAGCAGCAACGACGGATCTTTCGGCAGCAGCCCGCTGGCCGACTCGCGCCGTCCGATCCACAGCTCGTTCTGCCGCTCCTGCCGCCATCCGAGCGAGGCGCGCGCACCGTTGATCTCGAACCACAGATCGTTCTTGTGGCCGGCGCACACCTGACCGACGTTCACGGCGCCCTTCGCGCCCCCATCGAACCGGACGAGCACCGTCGCGAGATCCTCGCTCCGCATCGTGAACGGTTCTCGGCGATCGCCGGTTTCCTTCGCGAACGCTTCCACCGATCCGGCCGGCTTCATCCGCGTGCCGATCACCGTCGTCAGATCCGCCAGCACTTCGACGATGCGCTGACCGGCGACGTGCTGGACGAGATCGCACCAGTGCGATCCGATGTCGGCGACGGCGGAGCTCGCGCCGCCCTTCTCCGGCTCGAGCCGCCACGAAAAATCGGTTGTCTCGATGAGCCAGTCCTGCAGGTAGCCGCCGTGGATGAAGTGCAGCGGCCCGAGGTCGCCGACGGCGATCATCTCGCGCGCCTGCTGGACGAGCGGGTTGCCGCGGTAGTTGAACGTGACCGCGTGCACGACGCCGGCCTGCTCGGCCGCGCGCCACAACTCGCGCGCGTCGTTCGCGGTCATCGCGAGCGGCTTGTCGGAGATGACGTGCTTGCGCCGCGCGAGCGCGGCCTCGATCACGGGCACGTGAAGAAAGTTCGGCGTCGTGTTGTGGACGACGTGGACGTCGGGATCGGCGATCAGCTGTTCGTAGCTGCCGTACGCCTTCGGGACGCCGAGCGCGTCGGCTTTCGCTCGCGCCGATTTCTCCGTGCTCGCCGCGATCGCGACGACGTCGACGAACCCCAGGCGCCGCACGGCGTCGATGTGGTGGACGCCGACGAATCCGGGGCCGACCAGGCCCATGCCGATGCGTTTCATTTTTTACTCTCGCGTGGGGCCCCACCCCCACGCGCTTGCCGTCGCTTACGCTCCGGATCCTGATTCGACAGGCTGCTCAATCAACGATTCTGCAGCGGCCGCCACGCCGAGGCGGTGCGACGTTCTGTTCTAAATACGCCCGAGCGCCACGGCGCGAGGGCGTCTGCGCGTGGGGGTGGGGCCCCACGCGAAATAAGAAAATGTTGACACGTCTCAGGCGAGCGCGGCCTTCGCGTACGCCAGGCACTTCTTCACTTCCTCGACCGGCGTGCCCTGCCCTTTGTACTCGTATTCAATGTATGCGCGGATGGGCCACTTCTCGCGCTTCAGCAGCTGCAGGACCTCTTTGATCGGCGTCTCGCCCTGGCCCCACGGCGTGTTGTCGCCCTGGTTCTTCTTGCGATCCTTCAGATGCAGGTTCGTGATGTCGGCGTGATGCTGGCGGATATACGGGACCGGATCGAAGTCCGCCGCCGTGAAGTGCCCGATGTCGAGATTCACCTTGAAGTACTTCGACATCTTCATCGCGGCCGCGAAGCTGTCGGGCGTCGCGAACTCGTTCGGGTCCTTCACGTTCGAGTGGCCGTGCATGGCGACGACCATCTTGTGCTTCTCGGCCAGCGGCGCGATTCTCCTGGCGACGTCGAGCGTCGTCGAGGCGGTGATGATCTCCGCGCCGAGCGCCTTGGTCATCTCGAAGCCGCGGTCGATTTCGGCGTCGGTGTAGCTGGCGCTGGGGCTGTAGTTGTACGCGTAAATCGTGATGCCGTTCTTCCTGAACTTGTTGCCGATCTCGCGGAAGTGATCGAGCGGCGTCTGGAGTCGCCACTTGCGGAGATTCTCGCGTGCCTTCACCGCCTCAGGCGACGGCGGCTGGCCGCGCTGGGCGCGCGGGCCGGTGTCGAACTCCGGCTCGATCTGCGGCGCCCACAGCTCGCACTCGACGAGCTCGCACTCGACCATCGCCTTGATCAGCGGATCGACCATGTCGCTGCCCGGTGTCCGCGGCATGTCGCGGAAGCTGTAGGTCTGCACGCCGAGGCGCACGCCGTTGACCACCGCGGTCGCCGCGGCGTCGAGAAAGCGCGGAACCGCGACGGTCGCGAGTGCCAGTTTGCCGAATTCACGTCGTGTCAGCATGTGTTGCTCCTGCATTTCTTATTTCGCGTGGGGCCCCACATTCTTGATCGCGGCGGGGACCCCACCCCCGCCGCTGTTTCTCGGCGCGCATGCGCGCCTCGCAACGGCTCGAGGCTGGCACGCGCGTACTAGAACGGAACGTCGGCGAGGCAGAACGTTGAAGGCAGTCTCACGGGTTCAAAGTAAATGCGTACAGTGTGTCACCGGCTGCGACCAATATGTGCTGGCGGCCGTCGACGAGGAACGTTTCCGGCGCGTTCGTCACGCGGCCGATCTGGGTGTGCCAGAGCGGCTTTCCGGTCGCCGGATCGAACGCGACGAAATTGCCCGACACGTCGCCGCCGAAGAGCAGCTTCCCCGCCGTGGTCAACAGACCCGGCGCGCCGCCGCCGCCGCCCGTCGCGGTCCGGAACTTGTGACGCCACACGCTCTTGCCCGTCTTCGGATCGATCGCGATGATGTAGCTTCCGAGCGAGCCGACGCCGATCTCCTCCTTCCCGCCGAGTCCCATCGCGCCGCGGGGATCGGTTTCACTCAGGTAGTACATCGCGTAGCTCTCGGCAAGCGGCACGTAGAAGAGCCCCGTGTCCGGGCTGTACGCGGGAGGAGGCCAGTTCGTCGCGCCGCCGTTGGCCGCCGACACGAGCGCGCCGGCGATGTCGTGATCCTTGGCCGGCTCGCGAACCGGCTGCCCTTTGGCGTTCAGATCGGGCTTCGCCCAGTTCACCGTGTCGGAGAACTTGCTGGTGACCATGTGCTCGCCCGTGAGCCGATCGAGCGTGAAGTAGTAGCCGTTGCGGCTCGCGGTGAGCACCATGCGCCGCGGCCCGCTGCCGCGGAAATCGCCGTCGATGAGCACCGGCGTCTGCGCCGAATCCCAGTCGTGCGTGTCGTGCGGCGACGTCTGGTAGTACCACGCCATCCTGCCGGTGTCGACGTTCACCGCGACGATCGCGCACGTGAACAGATTGTCGCCTTCACCGCGGACCTGTGCCGTGTAGGCCGGCGTCGGGTTGCCGGTGCCGAAGATGTAGACGTGCGTGTCCGGATCGTAGACGCCGGGCAGCCACGGATGCCCGCCGCCGTGGCGCGCCGCGTCGAGGCTCTTCCACGTCTCGAGACCGGGATCGCCCGCGTTCATCGGAACCGTGTAGAAGCGCCACTGCTGCTCGCCGGTCTCCGGATCGTACGACGTGAGGTAGCCGGGCGAATCGAGATCGTTCCCGGTGCCGACGATGATGTGGTTGCCGACGGCAACGGGCGCCGACGTCAGGAAGTACTGCTGCGCGAAGCTCGCGGCTTCCTTGTGCCACCGCTCCTTGCCGGTGCGCGCGTCGATCGAGACGAAGTAATCGTCGGGCGTGACGAAGAACAGATAGTTCCCCCACATCGCCGCGCCGCGGTTGCCGATGTGCGTTCCGCCCTTCGTGCGCCAGAAGTAGTGCCAGAGCTCATGGCCGTCGTGCGCATCGAGCGCCCACACGTGATCGGGCGCCGTCACGTAGAGCACGTTGTCGACCGCGAGGATCGCGCCCTTCACGGTGACGCCGCCGGCGACAACGACGTCGCCTTTGCCTTCGCCGCCGACGATGGTCGGCGCCGGACCGAAGGGCGGACCTTGCGCGTTGCCCCGCCCTCCGCCCTCGAATCCGCCCGTGCCGGCGGCGAACCGCGCCGTCCACGCGAGCGTCATGTGCTTCACGTTCGACTGATCGATCTGCTTCAGCGAGCTGTAGCGGCGGCCGGTGTAATCGCCGGAATACGTCGGCCACGAGTCGCCGAGCGGTTTGAGGAGCGCCGCGGGATCGAGGCCGTCGGTTGCGCCCAGCACCGTGACGCACGCGAGCACCGCGCAAGCGAACATCGCGGTCCGAACGACACGAATCACATGCCTGGCGGCGACACCGCTGCGACGTTCTGTTCTGGATACGCCCGAGCGCCACGGCGCGAGGGCGTCTGCGCGTGGGGGTGGGGCCCCACGCGAAAGCAAAAAATGTTGACGGTCGCTCATTTCGGGATCACCGAGGAATCCTCATTTCAGTGTCACCAGGAAAGCTGTGACGTTGTGGATGTCCTTGTCGGTGTAGACGCGCAACAGTTCGCGATGCGTCTGCAGCGGATCGTGCACCTCGACTTTCGGCGTGTCCCCTTCGGTGCGAAACGATCGGTACGTCCCGTCGGCCGTGATCAACGACACGGTGAAGTCGTCGATCCGCTGAAGCTTTCCGCCGACCTTCTCGCCCGACGGCAGCGTGACGGTGACGCTGGGTACCGGCGCCGCAACCGGCGGCGCCCCGCCGCGCCCGCCGCCGCTGCCCGGCATGAGCCACGTCTGCTGCAGCACCTTTTCGTCCGCGATCTTCGACGCGACGCCGCGCAGATCGCCGGTCGCCGAATGACACGATGCGCACCGCGCGCTGAAGTACGCTTCGCCCGCTTTCGCGTCGCCGACGAGGATGCTCGGCGGCTTCTGCCGCGACTCGTCGTACCCGGCGGCTCGGAACGTGTGGATGAACGCCGCGACGTCGGCAACTTGATCAGCCGAGAACGCGAACCTCGGCATCCCGCGATCGGGACGCCCGTTCTGCACGATCGGCGCAATCAGCTCGCCGTTCTGGTCGTCGAGCACGACGCCCGAGCGCAGCAGACTCGGACCGCTGTCGCCGCCGCGCGTGTCGGCGCCGTGGCAGAACGCGCAGTTCACGCTGTACAGCGCCCTGCCACGCTCAATCGCCGCAGGATCGCCGGGCGCGCGATCGGGATAGGCGTTGCGCGGCGAGGTGACGACGCCGCCGCGTCCGCGTCCGCCGCCGCCCTGCGGGCCCTGGGGCGCCGAAGGCGACGGCTGCGCGTTCAGCGCGGCGACGATGAACAACGCCGAGATCGAAAAGAACGCAGAGAAACGCCGTTTCCGCTCGGCTGAAGCCTCGCGATCCAAAAGGAAAGCCTCGCGCTCCATGGGTGACACCTTACTCTAAAACAGCATCTTCACGGCGAACTGCATCTGCCGCGGAATGTTGTTTCCGGTGCTCGTGATGCTCCCGAACCCGGCCGTCCCGAAGTTGGCGTTCGGGTTGGCGAAGCTCGGCGTATTCGTCACGTTGAAGACTTCGGCGCGCAGTTGCAGCCGCGTCGACGCCGTCAGCTCCACGTTCTTGAACAGCGACAGATCGAGCCGCCGCGCCGGCGGACCGTGGAGCGTATTACGCCCCGTGTTGCCGACCGTGTTGATCGGCTGCGCCGCGAACGCCGTCACGTCGAACCACTGCGCGACCGTCGGGTTGTCGAGCTGCGGATTCCCGATCTGGTTCGGCCGATCGGTGCCGCCCGTATTGCTCCGCGCCGTGCCGTTGCCGATCGTGAACGGAATACCCGACTGCAGCACGGCGACGCCGTTCACCTGCCACCCGCCAAGCACGGCGTGCGCCGCGCCGGTGGCGGCACGCATGAACGGCAGCTCGTAGTTCGCCGACAGCACGAAGCGATGACGGACGTCGAAGTCCGAGTCGTACCGCTCGATCACGCTGACGTCCCAAGGCGACGCGTTGGTCTGGACCGCGTGCGCCAGCGTGTAGCTCGACGACAGCGTGAGCCCGCTTTGCTGCCGGCGCTGGAACGTGATCTGCATCGCGTTGTAGGTCCCCTCGTAATCGCTCGCGACCAGCGGGATCGCGCTCACGTTCGGAAGCGTCGCCGCGAACGCGCGCCGCGGCTGAATCGCGCCGGGCGCGGCGGGCGCGAGATCGATGTTGCCCGGGTACTGCGTGAGGTGATCGGCTTTCCATGCCAGATACCCGGCGCCGACGACGGTGCCGCTGACTTCCTTCTCGACGAACAGGTTGTACTGCTGCGTGCGCGTGTTCCGGAAATTCAGCTCCTCCGCCTGGAACGTGCCGCTCGGCACCGTGATGTCGGTCGCAACCGGAAGCGGCAGGCCGCTGCTCAACAACAGATTCGGAAGGCCGCCCGAAGCGCCGTTGCTGATGACCGGTCCGTAGGTGCTGGTGAACGGCGCGCTCTTCAGGAACGACTGCGACATGTAGTTCCCTGGATAGAGCGACAGGCCGTAGCCGCCGCGCACGACCGTCTGTCCCGGCAGCGTCGCCGAGAAGCCGAGGCGCGGCGCGAGATTGTTGTAATCGGTCTGGATCCCGGCCGTTCGGGAGACCCCGTTCCGGCCGGCCACGAGGATTGTCGACTTCGCGATGTCGACGTTGACGAGATGGTTGTCCTGCTCCGTGTAGGGTGTGAACACGTCGTAGCGCAATCCGAGGTTGAGCGTGAGGTTTGACGTCGCGCGCCAGTCGTCCTGGATGAACGCGAACGGCTCCTTCGTGTTGTAGTGCGGGTAGAAGAGCGACACGATGCGCGTCACCTGCTGCGGATAGCCGAGAACGAAGGATGCGATCGTGTTGCCGCCCGACCCTGTTCCGTTGTCGGTGAGCGCCGTGTTGAACGTGATCGTGCCGAGCGGAGAGTTGCTCTGGTAGAGGCTGAAGTTGCGGTTGATCAGCCCCGCGCCGCCCTTGATCGAATGCGGACCTTTGATCTTCGTCAGAGACCCGCTGCCCTGCCACGTGTGATTCACCTGGATCAGCGGCAGGAACGTCGCGTCGCCGGCGCCCGCGTAACCGGTCAGCGTGATCGGCGTCAGGCCCGACGTGAGATCGTCGATGTTCACTCCAGGCAGCCCGAACGACGCGGCGACGTTGTTGCCGTAGTTGAGGCCGTACGACGCGATGTTCACGTTGAGGTAACCCGTCCTGAATTCGCCGACGAGCGACGGGCTGAACACCTTCGAATAGCTCGCGCCGAAGTTGTGCGCCGCCGTGTTGTTCTTGCCGGGGAACGAACCGCCGCCGCCGCCTTCGATGCCGTTCACGATGGGAAAGACCGGCGGGGTGAACGTATCGCCCGTGTTGTACGAGTAACGGACGAACAGGCGATTCTGCGCGTTGAAGATGTGGTCGACGCGGGCGTCGGTCGTCGAGTTGACCTGCGTCCGGTCGCGGACGCCGGTAAAGTTGTTGGCCAGGCCACTGCTCGTGGGCAGCGGATACAACGCGAGGTACTTCAACGCAATTGGATCGAGCCGCCCCGTGGGGATGATGTTCCCCGCAAACGGCGTCCGCGGCGTCGTCGTCGGATCGTAGATGACCGTCGA
>Ga0070699_100002491_pt1 | contig 16544 bp, 25 predicted proteins | sample KBSK1503metaG_FD_65473 | JGI IMG/M metagenome (GOLD analysis project Ga0070699, IMG submission 65473) | Corn, switchgrass and miscanthus rhizosphere microbial communities from Kellogg Biological Station, Michigan, USA - KBS K1-50-3 metaG | ecosystem: Host-associated > Plants > Roots >... | reverse complement strand
TCGACCGGCGCCCCCGGCTGGCGGTGTACGTCCGCCCGAACGGATGGCTCGGGCGCGGCTACCTGTGGCTCATCGAGCCGTTTCGCCGATGGGTGGTCTACCTGACCAGCCTGTCCTGACGATTTCGCTCTACCTCGGACTATTCCGGTTTATTCGGTACTTGAGCCGCCCACTCTTCGGCCTGGTCCGGCCTGTTTCGGGGTGTCTCTGACTGAATTGGTAGCTTTTTGGTAGCGCCGAGGAGTTCAGCGGCCAACCGATCGGCCCCGCGCTCGCGCTTCGTGTCCGGAATAAATCTGCTGTAGTGATTCAAGGTCATCGACTGCTTGGCGTGACCGAGTTGTCGACTCGCATAGGCCAACGATTCGCCCGAGGCCAACATCTGCGACGCGCAGAAATGTCTGAGCGAGTACATCGGCCACTGGCCACATCCCGCCTCGACCTGGAGCCGGGCCCACCGTTTCCTCCACCAGTGCCAATCGAGTGGCGCCTCTTCGCCGAGCAGGTACGCCTCAGGATCACGGTGATCGCCAACGCGGTTGAGGGCCCCGAACACCTGAGGCCCGGCATCGACGACTCTGGACTTCCCATTTTTCGGGAGCACGATCTTCCGAGCGCGCGCATCGTAGTTCTTGCCGATGAAGATCTGGCCAGCGGCGGGGATCAGGTCCTTAGTCTGGATCGCAGCAGCTTCCCCAGGCCTGACCCCGGTAGCGGCCAAGAGCACCGCGAAGGCGTAGAGCTTGGCGTCGACGCTTTCGAGGTGATCCAGCAACGTAGACACCTGCTGGGGGCTGGGGACAATCATCTCCTCGGTATCACCCGGTGCCAGGGCCCTCGCCGCACGGACCAGGCGATGCTTGACTGGGTTACTCCCGACGTAGCCGCTCGCTTTCGCATCCTCGAACAGCGAACTCAACAAGACCCGGACATTGCCGACGGTCTTTGGCTTCAGCCCGGCGCGGGTGAGATCCCCGAGATAGGTGGCGATCTGCTCGGGCGTGATCGCCTCCATGAGGAATGGGCCGAAGACCTGGAGCGGGCTCGCGTGGTGACGGCGGCCCCCACCCTTCGGCAAGGTGCCGAGCACCCCGGCGAACGTGCGGAACGTGGACGGCTTCAGGGTCGCCGACCGCGACGCCAACCACATCGGCAGGTAGTTCCCGAAGGTGATCTCCTTCAGGGTCGCGAACGTCCCCGCTCGCATCGCGGCCAACCGCTCGGCCAGGGCCGCCATGGCCTCCTTCTTCTTAGGGCTGACGATCTCCACGACCTGACGACCGTCGGGCGTGCGGTACTTGATCGAGTATTTCTTCGCGATCTTCACAGTGCCGTCGGCGAGCCGCTCGGTGCGCTTGTAACAACTGCCGTTCTGTCGGTGTAGGGATCGCATGGGTCTACTTCCCCCCCTTGCCCTTGCGCTTAGCTGGAGCCGGAGCGAGCAGGAGCCGAAGGCCCTCTGCGACCAGGGCACTTGGTGTGGTGTTGCGGTGGACCGCCGCGAGCCTGGCTTCCTTCCAGAGCGCAGCGGAGAGCATGATGCTCGTCTTCACGTGCATGTCCTCATCTCTGACCATCGGGTCCTCCTGGGTTGGTGTAGTGCCCAGGGCAGACAATCGCCCCGTCGACGGCGCGCTGATCCTCGACCGCCTTGCGCCGCCGCTCCTCCTTCCTGAGCCGCCTGATCCAGGCGTCGTTTTCCTTCTTGCCGTCCTTCTCCGATGCCTTGAACTCGTCATGCTGGTCATCGACCTCCTGGTTCGTCTACTTCGTGGAATCCCTGTTGGCCCGCACGGTGCCATCCGCCAACCGCCGGAGGTCACCCCCGAACGAACTACATACCCCGGTACTCCTGTAGGTACATACTGACCTACTCCTGGCCGGTGTCAAGGGCCCCTGGCACCCGCATGGATACTGGCGATCCGTTGATCAGGGCGGGGCAGGACCTAGACGACTTGACTTAAGGAAACTCGTCGCGTTACATTGCCGAGCAGTCTCGGATCTGGTGGGGCCATGACGACCGGCATGTAGGGTCCGGCTGGTGGTGTCACCTGAAAGCGGCGGGCGCAGTTCGAGCAGGCGCGAAGGTCCCTTAAGCTGGTTGCGACAGAACCGGGGGCCGCCGACCAGGTCCTCAAATGCAGAGGCGAGAGCTTCTGTGCATGAGGACCCCATGCCTGCCAGTCGCCGGATCATCCCCAAGCTGAAGCATCGGCACCTCGCGAAGCCCACCCTAGTCGAGCAGATCTCCACGCCCCCCGCCCCGCGCACCATCCAGGAGCAGGTCGACCTGCTCTTCGACGTAGCGGGACTCTCCCGCTACATCGGCGTTGAGATCTCCTGGATCTACGAGCACACCGCGCGCGGGAGCCGCGTCGACATTCCCTTTATCAAGGTCGGGCGCTTCTTGAGGTTCCGGAGAAGCTCGATCGACGCCTGGCTGGCCGAGCGGGAGCGACGGCAAGAGGTCCCCGCGAAGAAGTAGGCGGCGGCCATGGGCCGTCCGCGTGGTCTGCACGGCAAGACGGTGGAGTTTATCCGGTCCTGTCGGGAAATTCTCGAACGCATCCAGCCCGCGACGGTGCGGGGCCTCTGCTACCAGTGTTTCGTGCGCGGGCTCATCGAGAGTATGGCCCGGCGCGATACCTCGCGCGTCTCCGACATCATCATCCGCGCGCGGGAACGCGGTGAGATCCCGTGGGAGTGGATCGTCGCCGAGCACACGAAGAGCAAGCACGTCTCGCAATGGGACGACCCCGTCGACTTCCTGCGCGCCGTGCGCTTGAGCTATCGGAAGGATCTCTGGACCTTGCAGCCCCGCCGTCCGGAGATCTGGAGTGAAAAGGGCACGGTCAAGGGCATCCTGCGGCCGATCGCGCAGAACTACGGGCTCACCGTCCGAATCTTCGGCGGCTGGGGTGGGGGCAGTGACGTCTACGGCATCGCGCAGGAGATCGCGCAGAGTACGCAGCCGGTGGTGCCGCTCTACGTCGGCGATCTCGATTGCAGCGGCGCCTACATGTCCGACGTCGATCTCCCGCAGCGGCTGGCGCGCTATGGCGCTGGCGACGTGGCGATCCGCCGGATCGCGGTGATCCCCGAGCAGACGCGCGGGCTCGAATCCTTCCCGGCCACGGCGAAGAAGAAGGACACGCGCTTCGCCTGGTTCGTCCAGACGTATGGCCGTCGCTGCTACGAACTCGACGCCATGGACCCGACCAGACTCCGGCGCCTCGTCGAGCAGGAGATCCAGGGACTGATCGAGCCCGAGACCTGGGAGCGTGGGCTGCGAGCCGAAGATGCCGAAGCCCACTCGATCGCGGCCTACCTCGACGGCTTCCGTCGCGCGGTCATCATTCGTGAGGCACCGCCACATGACCGCTGAGGAGATCCTTCGCCAGTTCACCCACGTCAAGCGCGCGAACCCCACGGCCTGGACGGCGCGGTGTCCCTCGCACGAGGACACCAGTTGCGACAGCCTGAGCCTGCGCGCCACGACCGACCGGATGCTGCTGCATTGTTTTGCGGGCTGCGCGGTGGAGCCAATCACCCACGCGGTAGGCCTGCGCGTCGCCGATCTCTTCTTCGTCGCGCCGTCGGCGCCGCCGCCCCTCAGTAGCCAGATCATCGCCATCTACGACTACACCACGCATGAAGGCGATCTCCTGCACCAGGTCGTCCGATTCGGGCCGAAGAAGACCTTCAAGCAACGGCGGCCGGATGGCCACGGCGGTTGGACGTGGAACATGCAGGGCGTCCACCGCGTCTGGTATCGGCTGCACGAGTTGGTCGAAGCCGAATCGATCTGGGTGGTTGAAGGCGAGAAGGATGCCGAGGCGCTCGCCGCGCTGGGGCTCACGGCGACCACCACGCCGGGCGGATCGGAGGCCTTCGGCCAGAGTGACTACGCAGCGCAACTGAGCCGCCTGCTCGTGGGCAAGCGCGAAGTGTTGGCCCTGCGCGACAACGATCCGGCCGGGCTCGGCTATCGCGAAGCGGTGGCCGCCGCCTGCCACGCCGAAGGCCTGACGGTCAAGCTGGTGGATCTGCCGGGCGTGGGCCCGAAGGAAGACGTGAGCGACTGGCTCGCGGCCGGGCACCCGGTCGAGGAGTTGGTGCAGATCGCGGCGACGGCGCCGACGTGGACGCCGAGCGCGGTGCCGTCGCGCTGGCCCGTCTACGATGCGGCCGATCCCTGGGAGGACGTCACGCTGCCGTCCTGGATTCTGGAGCCGGTCCTCCCCGAGCGCGGCGTGATGTGGGTGGCGGGCACGGCGCACGCGGGGAAGTCGCTCTTCATGCAGTACCTGTGTCTCTGTCTCGCGGTTGGGCGCGCGCAGGCCTGCGGGCATTTCCCGGTGACGCGGCGGCCCCGCATCTTCTACGTCTCGAAGGAAGACGGCCGGGGCCGCTTCAAGGTGCGGCGGGCCGACATCCTGGCGGCCTGGGACGGCGCCCGGGTTGATCCGGTGGCGCTGCGGTGCATCTTCCGGGAGCCGATCAACCTGCTCGATGCCGATGACATCGCCGAACTCGTCCGCCTCTGCCGCGACGACGGCCGGACTATTCTCGTGTTGGATACCTGGACCGCGTTGACCCCGGGCAGCGACCCGGACAGTCCGAAGGAGCAGGCCGCGCTGGCCCGCATCGTGGTGGATCTGGCTGAGCGGATCGAGGGGCTGGTGATCGTCATCGATCACGCCCGGAAGAATCCTCCGGCCGGGGTCAGTCTCGCCGATCTCTACGGGCCGAGTCAGAAGGCCCAGCGCGCCGAGCACGCCCTGGTGCTGCGCAAGCTGGAGGGCGACGACCACCGCATCGAGGTGCTCATCGACTCCAAGGACTTGGACGGCGAGGTGCGTTTCTTCCTCGATCGCAGCACGGCAGGCAGTGGCAAGGAGAAGTGGTCCTACGCGGGCACGGTGGCCAAGGTGGCCGAGCAGCAACGGGCCAAGGGGTCGGCCAACCGGGAGGCCGTCTGCCAGGTGCTGCCCCCGGCGGCTGATGACTCGATCCGGATGGAGGAGATCCTTAAGCGACTCCAGGCCGCCAAGGTCGAGTTGGAGGAGAGCACCATCCGGCGACATCTGCGGAGCCTGGTGACGGCGGGACGGGTGCACAAGACCGGCGACAAGGCCACGGCCCGGTATTGGCAGGCCCAGACCATCGGGCAGGAGCCGTCTACCCGTAGCGACGACGATGTGTGCTAAGTCGCAGACGGTGCAGGTGGTCCTTACGGGTAGATGCCATCTACCCGTAGCACTGCTTGGCGGTAGTGGGGACGGCCAGAACCCCCGCAAGACGGGGTTCTGGTCCGGACTACGGGTAGATGGCGAGTATCTATAAAGCTACCCATAGAGCTACCCGTAGCGGGCTGGAGACCCCGGCCCGGCCCTCCTGGCCGACCGCTCGGGCCCCCAACGCGTCCTGGGCCAGCGATCGAGTGGTTTCCCTCCCCGGCGCTGGGTGGGCGCCCCAGCACCCCTCCGCATCCCCGCTGCTGGACCGGGCGCCGCGAGGCCGTTACCGGGCCGCTACCAGTTGATCGAACCCCGAACCCGAACCAGGAGGTCCACAGTCATGCCGAAGCTCACCGCGCCCCGGTACACCTGTCGCTGGTGCCATCTCAAGTCCGGCCCGACCAAGAAGTGCAAGCACCCGGCCGAGCCGTCGCCTGCCGAGGTCCGGGCGCTGCTCAAGAAGCTCACCGGCGGGCAGAAAACTTGACCGCCACTGTGGCATCACCGAAGATGATCGTGGAGGCCCGGCGCAGGTACAGGCCGGTCAGCCCAACCACCGACCGCTCCCACTCACGAGGAGGCCTATGCGCGTCTGGTGGCAGGTCCTGTGATGGAACTCGCACGGAACCCCGGCTGAAGCATGCCGAGAGGTGTCTGGGCGATCTGGAGCGAGCTTCCTCCGGCCTCTCGCGAGCCGCTGCGCGAGGTCTTCCGCGAACTCCGGGCTGAACATCACGGACTGCAAGGCCGCCTGGCTCGGCGCTACGGAAAGCTGGTCGCCGAGATCTGGATCACGACCGACGCCATCTCCGAGGAGACCGCGAAGCTGGCGATGGCTCGCAAGGCGGGCAAGGGGCGGAAGCCGACGAGCCAGAAGATTCGGTTGCAGGCGAAGCGGCAGGCGATGCAGGCGGTCGCGCTCGACCAGGCCCTGGCCAAGCTGCGGCTGCTGGCCACGCCGAAGCCGCAGGATCTCGCCTCGCGGGTCGCCCGCCTGCACGGGGCCTCATGACCGACCTCGCCGCGTGCGCGGAGGACTTCCTGCAGTTCTGCGAGACCTACGGCATCAAGCTCTATCCCTGGCAGGTCGAAGCCTTCGGCGGCGCGACGAAGCGCGTGGACGGCCACTTCCTGCATCGCTTGGGCGGCATCAGTGTCCCCCGTGGCGACGGCAAGAGTTGGGGCGCCGCAGCGGTCGGCCTCTGGCGCCTGGTCATGGCGCCTCCGCCCGCCTTGATCTTGTCCGAGGCCTTGGACACCGAAGGCGCGAAGGTGACCTTGCACCACGGCCGCGCGCTCCGGCAACGCCATCCCGATCTGCGCGCGAGCATCGAGGTGCTGGCCGAGGAACTCCGCACCAGCACGGGCAGTCGCTGGTTGATTCGCAGTCGCGATCATGAATCCTCGCGCGGGCTGCATCCCGATGTGGTGCTCTACGATGAAGCCTCGTGGAGCCGCGACGATGGCGAACTCTTCGCCAGCCTCCTCGCCGGTCAAGCGAGTTGCCCCGATCCGTTGCTCCTCATCGTGAGCACGGTGGGCCGCCGCGCCCAGGGGCCGTTGTGGAAGGTGCAGGAGTTGGCGAAGCTCCAGGCCGAGCGGCTCGCCGCCCGTGCGCTGCTGGAGTCACCGAAGGCCTTGCCCCCAGCCGCTGAGCCCATCGACGACATCAACGACATCGAGCGGGAACTGTACGCATGAGCGAGCCCCACCTCGACCTCGACGCCGACGCGCCGATCTTCTGGTACTACGCCAGCCACAACCAGAGTCCGCGCGTGACCAAGCAGTTCCTGGCCCGCCAGCGCGCGCTGCTCACCCCAGGCCAGTACGCGCGCGAGCACGAGAACCAGTGGGTGGACGCGGCGGACACTTTCACGACGCAGGCCGACGTCGACGCCGCGATGGCCCGGCATCCGGGGGAACCGCAGCGCGGTCTGCCCGGCTTGGGCTACGGCTACGCCGTCGATCTGGGCCTCGTGGCCGACGTGACCGCAATCGCGCTCGGCCATCTCCTCGGCCCCGATCTGATCGTGGACCGGCTCGTGACCCTGGCGGGCACCAAGAAGCAGCCCGTGAAGATCAGTGACGTGCGCCGCACTTTGGAGCAACTCACCGCCGACTTCCCACCGGTCTGCATCGCCATCGAAAGCTGGCAGGGCATCGCTCTCGCCGAGCAGTTGGGCCAGACCTTGCCGGTCGAGGTCGTCACGCCGACGATGAAGAGCAACACCGAGGCGTGGCCTCTCCTCCTCCAGCGGCTGACCGAGCGGACCATCGTGTTGCCCCGCCACGCCCGCCTGCGGGAAGAACTCCTGGGGCTCGTGGTCGAGGTCGGTCCCACGGGCGCTCGCGTGGTCGATCGCGGACGGGCGCACCAGGATCATGCCGTGACCTGTCGCATGCTCTGCAAGCTCCTCGAACCCTGGACCCTGACGCCCGTGAACGATGAGCCCGATGGCTACGATCGCGGCATCCTCGATTCCTTCGCGGCCTACATGGGGGCGCCCCGGTCCAACGAAGTGGTCGACGACGAATCCAACTACGAACACGAGTCGATGGTCTGGAGCCGCGTCGGCGCCGATGGCGTTCGCCGTCCGCTCTGGTGAAAGGCACACCATGACCGACGTCTTTCTCGAAGCGACACTCCGCACCGCAGGCGCGATCCTCAACCGCACACCCAGGGGCCGCAAGCGCCGCCGTCCCGTCGACGCGCCCGAGGCCCGGGCGGCGAAGGAGCAGGCGTTGAAAGAGAGCGGCGCCTTCAGCGACCGCGACGTGCAGATCCTGATCGAGGGCAATGAGATCGAGGAGCGCGCCGCGAAGGAATGGGGGTCGGGCTGGCGCCACCTATCGGTCCCAGATCCCATCGACCGAGCGCTGCGCCGCACCTTCTCGGAGGCCGTCGACAGCGCCGCGACCTCGGGTGCCTTGTCGATGCCGTCGATGTCGGGCTGGCGCGCCGAGAGTGACAACGTCCACGTCCACGGCACGCATGGCACGGTCCGGCTGCACGATGGGGGCACCCGCTGGACGCATCACGCCATCGGCGGCAAGATCGTGAAGTCGGGGACCACGCAGGAGAGTCTCGGGGCACATCTCCGGGGCCTGGTCGGCGATCTGGGCAACGCGGGCGCCGCCGATGCGAATGCGGAAGCGCTCGATGTGGTCGCCCGAATCCGGGCCCGCGAACTGGGCGAGTCGCCACGCCCGAACCTGCAAACGGCCAAGCTCGTGGAAGCGATTAGGAACCGTGAGGTCGGCCGCCTGGCGCCTGCAAGCCACGAGGCCCTGCGCTCGAAGATGTACGACAAACTGGTGACGCGATGAACGCCTCCGAGATCATCGAAGATCCGACCGCCGCGTCCCGCACGGGTGACGCCGCTGGGACCGACGCCGCCCGAGCCAAGCAGGCCGCCATCGATGTCGAGCGTACCGAGCGCCTCCGCGATGCCTTCCTCCAGGAGCATCCCCGGCTCCGGGATGCCGCGATCGTGCCGGTCAAGAAGGGCGAGTTCTGGCTCATCACCTTGGATGAAGGCGTGACCTTCAAGGCGACGTGGGTGTCGTCCGAGAAGTGCGCCTTCGCCCGGTGCCATTCCGAGACCTACGAACTTCTCGAAGGGCCAGTGGTCGTTCGCTTGCGTCCAGCCCCTGAGCTGCCGCCAGCCTCGACCCTCGTCGCCGTTGCCCTGGCCTATGAGGAACGGTGCAGCGAGATGCTCGGTCGGGTCAGGAACGCCGTGGGGAACTGGGAGCAGGCCGTCGAGGTCCACGCCGAACCAACGGCCGAGGTGTTCCGGGTTCGATTCAGGGACGCCTTCCCCGGCACGGTGCCCAGTGTGAAAGACAAAGACACGCGCCTCGCCAACCTCGACGGGCTCCGCGATGGGGCGCGGGAGCTCGCCACGGTCGCGGGGTTCCTGCGCACCGTCCCCGAGCAGGCCGCAGCGGCGCGGCGCCTGGGCCTCGACGCCACGCGGGCGATCGAGACAGCGCTGGCGTCCCTCAGACGCCCGGTGGCCCGGAAGACCGCCCGGCTGGCCGGGGAGCCCGACGCCGTGATGCAGACCGCTGAGGAGCAGCGGTTGCTGAAGCTCCAGGCCGAGGTTGTCGACAAGCTCATGGCGGCCGTGGGGGAGTTGGTGCCGACCGTGGAGGGACTCCAGGATACGACGCCGCTGTTTCTGTCGGCGGGGTTGCAGGCCTTGCGCGAAGGCTACATCGAGGCCGTGACCGCCATTCAGCAGGCGACCACTATCGAGTTGCGCCGCTTGCAGACCTGGCAGCCGGAACGCGACGCCACCGAGGTCATCGCCATGCTGGCCAAAGAGACCGGCCAGGCGATCATCACGGCTGGGATCATCTGGTCGAAGGATCCGCTGGAGCCGCCGCGCCTGGGATGATCGACGCGGCTCGCCGTCGCCTCGTGGTCGAGGTCCTCCTCCCGAGGGCCGAGGTGATCGTGCGTGACCTGCAAATGGACGGCCTCCGCGATCGGCCGCTCCGCGAGGCGGTCCACCGTCTCTTGACCGAGCCCGACGACCTCGGCCCGTATGCAGGGCCGCTGCGCACGCTGAGAAGCCTCGCGAGCATTCCCGATGAGACCGGGCAGACGGACAGTGTCATGGTCGAGGCCGCGCTCCGCGAACTCTTCGACCTGGTCCTCGCACTCTCATGACTCGCGCGCAGCGGAGGGACCGCGCGAGGCAGTCTCCCAGTGGCGGCCCTTCAAGGGTGGACACGGCGACCTCAACCGTCGTGTTGTCCTCTCCGCCTGTCGCTGGGGCTTTTCCCTTCTGACGTGATCGGCGTCCGTCACGATATCCCGCTGGTATATCGCGGGGCGGCCTACGCCGCGAGCCTGGGGCCGCGCGACCTGCGCGGGCTCCGCGCCCGCCCTACCTTCGAGGTCGCGACGACGTCGATCGGCGCCGTGCATCTCGCCGAGCGCGGACAAGCGGGCCGCGCCGAGGTCCGTGCGCTCTGTGGGGTCGTGCTCCCCTCGTATCCGCGCGTGACCCTCGACGCCGACATCGCGATCGCCTGCGATCGCTGCCGTCGCCTCCGCATCACGCGGCAGAAGTGGACCCGGGCGTGAGCGAGCGCCTCCTGCCCGGCGGCCGGTGGCCGGTCGAGCCGTTGCCGGATGGCTACCGGCTCCTCCGGTCGGAGAAGCAGCGAACGCACGTCATACGGGCGAGCGAGGCCGTGCTCGGCCCGCCGTGGAGCCCATTGTGCTCGCTCAGTCTCACGCGAGGCCGCGCGCGCCTCCTCGACGCCGGGGCCGAGGTCGTGGACCCATGCGCCCAGTGCGCGCTCCTCTTGAACTGGACCACGTCACGCCCGCGACCGTCACGCTCCGTTCCGCACTGAGAGGAGGCCGCCATGCTGCACCGCAAGCCTCGACAGACCGCATCCTCGGAACTCGGCGCCTATCGTGGTCTCGCGCTGGGCGTGTTATCGCAGGCGGCGCAGGATCTGACCGAGCCGATCTATGCGCGATCTGCCGCCCGATTCTTGAGGCGCCTCGACCCGGAGCGGTCGGTGTGGGGCGCCTGGACCGGCCTCGCGGGTCGAGGTCTGCGGCCGGAGGTCCTGGCCGCGATCGAGAAGATCCTAGCCGGAAAGGCGCGCGTGGTCCCTCGTAAGCTCCTGCGTCCGGTCCAGTCTGCGCAGGACCCGGACCTCGACGACTAGCTCGGCGGCTTTCGTTCCTCTCCTTCGGGCCGGTCATTCCCGCCAACTGTGTCGGCATACCTCACACTCGCAATTGAAAGGTAGAAGTGGAACAAGGAGTAGCGCTAACCCGAGAGTTGCAACAATGAGAGTGCCCATCAATGGTCCTATGCGCTCACAGATGGTGTACCGAGAACCACAGTGTGGACACGGAAAGCGGCCGGAGGAGTGCTCTTCCGCTAATCCGCGTTTGTCGTCGTAGTTGTGGCCCGGAGGAAGAGAACAACGAATCTCTGCGAGTGCCGAGGCTTTATCGACCGCGAACACCTTTCGATAGTGGATCTGACGGCTTAGCGGATCGAAGGCGCGATAGCGGAAAAGAACGAGTCGGCCGGAATCGAGGTTCTGCGCCTGAGAGGCGTTCTGTAGAGTCGGAGGGCGCTTGGACGGATCAAACCACTCCCCACAATGCTTGCATTTGACCGCTTCAGATTGAATCGTCTCGGCACAGTAGGGGCACCTAGTTTCAGTTCCCACGGAGCGGTCTCCTTTCGATCCCCTTCGGCCCACGCGGGTCCACGCGGGTGCCGATCATTCCTCGCCGACCAGCCGCGTCAGGTGCGATAGGAGCGGCATCGGGTAGACGCGGAGTGGAATCGGTTTCATAGTCGGGTTCGTGATTTCGTTGTAGGCCTTGATCATTATGAAACCCGTTCTCTGCAACCTCCCGCAGTAGGCCGTAATCTCGTCCTCCGTTAAGCCGGTCATGGCCCTCAAGGAATCCGGCTCAATGCCTAGAACGTTGGGGTTTTCGGCGATTGCCTTAAGGACGCTGAACTCTGTCATGGTCAACTCCGCCAGCGATTGCATCACCTCCTCGGCCCTCTCCTCGTCGCTTGGGAGATCGAGCGAGGCCCTTCTGGCCAAGAGGCGAGCGTACAGGCGCCGCTTTTCGTCGGATCGGGATCGGACTGCGGCTTCCATTGCGAGGAGCATCAGATGGGCGTACCCCTGCGACTGGATCACCTGCTCATTCAGCCCAGTTTTGCGGAGGATGTTCTCGACCTCCGAGCGAAGGTCCTCAAAAAAGAGCCTCAAGCGCTCCTCAAGCAATGCACGTCGGTCGCCGCTCAGGAGGGCACCAAGGGCCGCGCCGATACCTGGAATCGACTCCACGGCCGCCCGGAGGCCCGGATCAGCTTCGTACAGATCCTGCAACCTCCGGAGGGGGCCTGGACTGCTGCTGGTCATTCGAGCAGCCGGATCATCACGGTCACGCCCAGCGCCTTCGCTAGCTTTGTCATGATCCCGAGCGTGGGATCGGAGTGCCCGGCCTCGGACTCGCGGGAGGTCCCGATGGCGGCAGTCATTCGTCACTTCCCCTTCGGCCCACGCGGGTCCACGGTGTCGGGGAGGCAGTACAAGGCACCTCTGAATGCCTCCTTCTTGTAAAAGACAGTCCTTGCTCCCGTGAACACTCCGTTGACCTCGTACCCGTTAGTCTGGTAAGTCTTGGCGAGGCTGACTAGATCCTCACTACAGTCCTTCAGATTCGGATGAGCGCCCTTCAAAGCCCAGATCCACTCTGCTCCAAGGATGTCACCACCCCACAACACCCACGCGCACTCGGCGGACGCGGACGTGACGAGGGCGAGGAGGCAAAGGAGGGTGAGGAAGATGCGGAGCAACACGCGGGTATTCATTGGCCACTACTCCACCGGCTCATATAGACAAAGAAAGGGGATGGCACTGTAGCATTGCCCAGAACGTGCAGACTATACCCACGCCAAAGGCGAAAAGAGCCCCGTAGTATAGGGCCTCCGCAAGGAGATGCAGTCGTCGGAGATTGGTATAGCGCTTCGCCATCTGCGCCTCTGCATGGCCGTTGATCATGAGGAGGGATTCTCTGAATCCTACGAACACATTTTGCGTCATCGGGGTCGCTGAGGCTTCCAAGAAGCCTAAAAGAAGGCCTTCCAGCTTCGCTCGTTTGTCCGAAAAGAACATGTCTTCTCGGTCTCGGCGGAGGCCGCTGGCGGTACGAGCCCCTAGCGCGAGCAAGAGGCCAAGAACCCAAGGGATCGCGACACGTACAAGCCTCCCCTCGCTAGACCCGCAAGCAGTCGTCAAGAATGTTGGTAGGGCGAAGAGACCAGCCCCCATTAGACCAGTGGCCCAGATGATCATCCGATCACCATGCTCCTGAGATTTCTTAGCCAGTACGTATCCCCTCGTAGCCGCTTGTAGAGACCATCGAATCACCCCTTGAAGAGCGGCCACCTGTGCCGTGGAAGGTAGTGGTGGTATAGCGGCAGCCATTGTCTACACCTCCGCCGCGAATCTACCACCGCAGCCGGGCGCGGAGGGACCGCGTCGATTCAGTCCGGCTCGCGTTCGACAACGCGCGTTCCCGCTGCAAGGTCGTGAAGCCCACGTCGATCTTTACGAAACAGCACCGGCCACCAGGGCAGTCCAAAGAGGGGCGACAACAGCCACATGACGAGCCAGCGAAGGGTAGCCCGTCCCATCCCGGGAGGGCGGCCACGTGCGTCGATGATGCGGAGGCCACAGACCCGCTTACCGACCGATGTCCCGGCGATCCCCCATGCGGGAATCCAGTACAACGCGGTCAAGACCAGGGCGGCACCTCTTCCGCGCTCCTTCTCGAACAAGGTGTCATACGCCTGCGGGTCGAGGTTAGCGACGAGCACCGCGAGAACCAACCCCAGGACTGCGATCACAGGGCCCTCGATCAGAAAGGCCACGATCCGCCGACCATGTGGGGCGGGCACAAGCTTGGCCATGCGCCCCGACCTGGAGCCCGGAGGAAGAGTTCTGGTGGTGAAGTTGTACCCGCAATCGCAGCGGAGCGTGCCGGGGGGTGACCACAGATCGCAGTTCGGACATTCGACCGGATCGGCCATGCGCCTCTCCTCGGTCAAGCGTTGACACCAGGACGGCGTGTTCAGCGAGTCTACCAGCGTCGGCGGGCGTGGGAGGGCGGGAACGTGTGCCTACTGCGTGGCGAGGAAGGACCTGCGAAGGGCATCCACGCGGCGGCGGATGCCAGCGTGACCGGATTGCTGCTGTTCGGTGCCTGCGCTGGGGATGGCGCGCTGGAAGCGCCGGAGTCAGAAGTAGAAGGACGAAAAGAGCCCGAAGGGGCAGCCTCAAGAGGGCGGCTCATCTCCTTCGGGCGATGGCCGGACGCCTCGGCTCGCGCCCGGTGGAGTCAGCATACCAGCCGCTATTCGATCACCTGATCCGCCCGCTGCAGGAGCGACGGCGGGATCGTCAGACCGAGGGTCTTCGCGGTCTTGAGGTTGATGGTGAGGTCGAACTTCGTCGCCTGCCAGACGGGGACATCTGCGGGCTTCGTGCCCTTGAGAATCTTGTCCAATACGGCCGCGACGTCCGCCCGGTATTGGCCAGAGTCTGCCCCGTAGGCCAACAATCCCCCGTCCTCAGCAAACTGTGGCGTATGGCCAATCGTTGGCAGTCGGAACTGGACGCCGAGGTGCGCAATTCGTTGGAAATGACCGTAGAACATCGGGCTGTTCTCGACCACGATGCCCCTGATGCTTGCCTTCGACGCCAGTTTGAACGCGCCATCGAAGTCCTTTGGAGCCTTGACGTTGATGACCTCGATACTCACACCGATCCGCTGGAGTGGGTCGAATTGCGATGGGGCGATGGGTGGATAGTTGGAGTCGTGTAGGTAGGCGACTCGTGAGAGGCGTGGGACCGCCTCCTTCAGGACCTCGACCTGCTTGACCGTGTAGATACCCTGAGCAAACCCGGTGAGATTCCCGCCTGGGCGAGCCATGCTGGCTACAAGGCCCGCCGCAATTGGATCGGCGGCAAGGGAGAAAATGATCGGAATCGTGGCGGTGGCTTGTTGGGCCGAGCGGGCTGCTGGTGTCCCGACTGTAACGATCAGATCAACTCTCGCTCGAAGCAACTCAGCGACGAGGCGGGGGAGTTCATCGAGCTTGCCCTCGGCATACCGCCGCTCAACGACGAGGTTCCGCCCCTCGATGTACCCGAGCGCACGAAGCTTGTCCTCGGACGACCGAAGCGGATCGGGAATCGCCGCCGAACCGCCGCTGAGAACACCGATCCGCCACACCTTCCCGGCCTGCTGCGCCCCAGCGGCGAGCGGCGCGGCGAGGAGGCCGCCAGCGATGATTCCCATGAAGGTGCGTCGAGGCATCTCGGGCGAGCAGATAGAGTCCATCTGGCCCCTCCTCACGGTCTGGCCGCGAATCTACCACCGCAGCCGGGCGTGCGGGAGTCCGGAACGTGTGTCACCATCGGAGGCCTCATGCCCACGTGGGTTGTCGTCGCACAGTGCATAGTCCTCGTGCTGCTCGTCGGGCTCCTGCTCTATTCCTTCGTGCGGCGACGCCAAGCTCGGCCGCTAAAGCGTTCTGCCGCCATAGCTCAGCGGGAAAAACCGCGCCGCCTGGGCGATGCGGAGGTCCGCGAGCGCCTCACGCCGCCGCCGCAGGAGGAGAGCGCCGTGCAGAAGGACGGAGGGCCGAGATGAGCCCGACGCTCGCGGTCGAGGCCGAGGTCGCGATCGCCCGCGATCCCGAGGCCGCCGCGACCGCCCTGCTCCTTGACCTCGACCGCCTCAGGATGGGCCCGTGACCGACCTCGACATCCCGGCCAAGCTCATGGCGAAAGTGGGGCAGCCCGTGCACTTCACGTATCCGGGCACCGAAGGCGAGCGGCGCGGAGTCCTGCGCAAGCGCATCGTGCTCCCGACACGAAACCCGTCCTACTGGCACGTTGTGGACCTGATCGACTTCGTCGGGGAACCTGAGCCGAGTATCAGAGTCAGCTACTATCGCCGGGTCGATGGTCGCCTGACCTTCGCGGGGCAGACCTCGATCTGCACCGAAGCGTCGACGTGGGCCCAGCTACTGGCGGCCGTCGAGGCGATCCGCCCCCACCCGTGACCCGCCCCGCCTCCGCCGTCCTCGTGGCGATGGTCCGCCCGACGCCCGAGGGGCTCGCGTTCCTCTGGCACGCCCTCACCGGCCAGCGCGCCGAACCCGAAGAGTTCCGGGTGCTGCTCGACGCGGCCCGCCGACCGGAGCCGCCCCGCTGACCTGGCTGGCGCGAAAAATCCCGCCTGGGTCACACTGGAGCCGGGAGGACCCGCCCATGCCGACGCCCGCCCTCAAGTGTGACGGCGCCCCGAACTGCCCCCACTCGGCGAACCACATGCACCCAGGGAACAAGTCGCTCGGGGAGCCGGACCGCTACTACTGCCACGCGTGCTGTCCGCCTGATTCCTGTCCGGAGGCGCAGAAGCACGGGCTGCTGTTAGCTCGGCCGGGCCACTGACCTCGCCCAGGGGTGCGGACATGGACTGTGCTACGCCCCGAGCACGTGCCCCACTTTCGGCGATCTCTGGCCGTTTGGTATCACCCTGGTAACATTCCAGGGTCCAGGCAAGCTAAAGGCCCGAGACCATTACGATCTCGGGCCGATAGCGCGGGGTGGTCTATCCGGCCCTGCTCGCGGCCGGCGGGCGCGCGGCGGCGCGGCTCGACGGCCGGTGAGCTGGAGTCCCGCTCACGCCCGCGGCTTGCGGGCGCGCACGAAGGCGCTCATGAA
>Ga0070699_100002490_pt1 | contig 16555 bp, 14 predicted proteins | sample KBSK1503metaG_FD_65473 | JGI IMG/M metagenome (GOLD analysis project Ga0070699, IMG submission 65473) | Corn, switchgrass and miscanthus rhizosphere microbial communities from Kellogg Biological Station, Michigan, USA - KBS K1-50-3 metaG | ecosystem: Host-associated > Plants > Roots >... | reverse complement strand
AGCCGAGGACGATGCCGAACGCCCAGAGCGCCAGCAGGAGCAGGAGTGAGAGCGGCCCGAACGTGCTGAGCGACACCTCCCGCACGACGCCCTTGAAGCGCCGGGCCACCCCCCTCCACATGTACCAGGACGCGCGATAGAAGATCGAGGTCAGCCGGAAGAACCGGCGCACCCTCCGCGGCAGGACGACCGTCTCGAACGCATCGCGGAGGACGAGCAGTACCAGGGCCGTCCCCAGCACGGCCACCAGCAGCTTCACGTTTCACCTCCTTGTCGGGCAGCCTTTGCGCACCGCTCGACCAGCCGCTGATCTCCCAGCCGCTCGGCCCATGCGCCGAACGTGTCCGTCGGGCCGCGCCATCGGAGCTCCTCGACGTCCCGGAACAGGGGCGCGTCGGTTCGGAGCGTCGCGAGGTCCTTGAACAGCAGGGCCCGTTCGCGGCGATCCGTCAGCACGGTCGCCGGAAAGGCTTCGATCGGGCCGTACCGGTTGAGCATATTCGCGGCCGATTTCGCACCGATGCCCTGGAGGCCGGGATAGCCGTCCTGCGCATCGCCCACCAGCGCCAGAAAATCCGGGATCAGGCCCGGGTCCACGCCGAACTTCGCGCGCACCGCCGCCTGGTCCCGGATCTGCTTCGCCTTCCGGTCCACCTGTACCACGCGATCGCCCTTGACGCACTGGGCCAGGTCTTTGTCGTTGGCCCAGATGCATACCTTCTCGACCCGGGGGTCGTCCGAGGCAAGCCGGGCCGCGGACGCCAGGGCGTCGTCCGCTTCCAGCTCGACCATCGGCCAGACCGCGACGCCCATGGCGTCCAACGCGTCCTCCAGCGGCCAGAACTGCGCCCACAGGGCGCGATCGATCCCCTCGCCCGTTTTGTAATCCGGCCACAGCTCGTTCCGGAACGACTCGATCACGTGATCGGTCGCCACGCCAAGGTGGGTGGCGCCGGTCTCGATCATCTCCAGGATGGAGTGGAGCACTCCCGCAGCGGCCCCCATGGGCCGCGGCGTGTTCGACTTGATGCGGAGCCGGCCGTAGTACTGGCGGAACAGCTCGTAGGTGCCGTCCACCAGGTGAACGATCATGTGGGGAGAAGATACTTTGCCGTCGTCTTGAACGGGTACAACCGGCGTATCTCACCTACGATGAGGAGGCCCCATGCTGCTGGTCCGCGAAATCATGTACTGCAAGCCCGGCAAGGTTCGCCCCATGGTCGAGAAGTTCATCGCCATGGACAAGCTCGGCCGCAAGTCGGGCATGCCGAAGATGCGGGTCACCACCGACTTCTGCGGGGAGCGCTACTGGACGGTCGTGGCCGAGATGGAAGTGTCGAGCGTGGACGAATTCGAGAAAATGATGACCGGTACAGGCCAGAGCCCCGAGGACCTGAAGGAGATGGAGCGCCTCATGGTCGGCTACCACGACCTTCTCGACTACGGCCGCCGGGAGATTTACAAAATCGAGGGGTGAGGCGGGCCGCGCTTGGTCAGTTTTTCGGGCGTGTGTCAACCGCGATCCAGTTCACCTCCCAGGTTTTGCCACCGTCCGCCGAGAAGGACTGTTCGAAATGGGCCGAGGTGGGGGTGATGTCCGAGATGATGAACCGGACCAGGATGGCACGGCCGTTCAGGGTTTCCTGGGAGAAGAACTCGCCCCGCCCATCCTTGAACTCGCCGATCGAGGGTGGACTGAGCGTGCCCCCTTTGCTGTTGGAGAAATTGAGGCTCCACTGGCGGGCCTCCGGGTTGTAGAGCCGGAGGCTCAGACCCTCCAGGCGCCCCGCCGGGCCCTCCACGTCGAGCTCGAGCAGGTTGGCCCGTCCGTCCCACACTTTCCGGACGACGCTGGTGCCCCGGTACTCGACCCAGGTCGTGGAACCGGTCAGGGGCCGAAGGAGTCGGCGCAGATGAGTGTTCCAGGTCCCGATCTCGAAGTCGAAGTCGTGCTGTCCGTCCCGGGGGCTCGACTGGGCACACACCAGAGCCGGTGACCCGAGGACACCAAGGCAAGAAACCAGGAGCAGCATTCGCGACAATGGCGCCACGGCCATCCTCCGGACGAGGGGATAGGACCTCTCAATATCCGGAGCGAGCGGTCCGGTCGCCATCACCAATTAACCCGTGAATGGCATAACCACTCTGGCGCGTCTGAGCTATCGGCGACGCCCCACGTGGCTGTATCCTTCCCGCGCCCCGGCAGTCAACCTATCTGGAGTCCCCATGAATCTCCGTTGGAGCACGGCACCGTCGCTCATCCTCATCCTGCTCGCCGCCTGCGCGGACCCATCGGATCGCCAAGCCGAAGCCGGCCCCTCGCGGTTCCTGTATGTGTGGGCGGGGACGGGCCACGATTCTACCAGCGGCCTGGACATGATGACGGTGCTCGATGCCGACCCGTCGAGCGGGACATACGGGACGGTTCTTGCCGCGCTGACCGTGGATTCGAGCGGGTTGATGCCGCACCATACGGAGTTCGTTCTGCCGCCGCAGGGGCCGTTGTTCGCGAATGACTACAACGGTGACAAATCGTTCCTGGTGGATTTCAGCACGCCCCGATCGCCCCGGTTCGCCGGGGCGCTGGCGCGCGTACCCGGTGGGCGGCGGCTGCACTCGTTCGCGCGCCTGGCGAACGGGCATGTGCTGGCCACGGTACAGTTCGGCGACGGTTCCGTCCCCGGCGATCCGGGAGGATTGGCCGAGTTCGATGGGCAGGGGAAGCTGGTGCGCAGCGCCTGGTCCCGGGATTCGGCGTTTCCGGGAGCGAGGATCCGGACCTACGCACTCGCCGTGGTGGAGAGCGCCGATCGGGTGGTGACCACGAGCTCACCGATGGACAACGAGAAGACCGCGGATGTCGTGCAGGTGTGGCGGTTGTCGGATCTCACGCTCCTCAAGACGCTGCCCGTCCCCGAGATCAGCGGAGACTCGGCGCACGTCTACCCGTTCGAGGTGCGCGCGCTGGCCGACGGCACCGTCATGCTGAACAGCTATTACTGCGGTTTCTTCCATATTGCGGATCTTGCGGGGAATCCAACGATCGACCGCGTCATGGCGCTACCGTTTCCCCAGAATTTCGGCTGCTCGGTTCCCGTGGTGGCCGGCGGCTTCATGGTGATGCCGATCGCCTACGCGCATCGATTCGCCACCATCGACATTTCCGACCCGGCCCATCCCAAGGAAGTGGCCTCCTTTCCTACCGACTCGACTTTTTTCCCGCACTGGGCCGCGGCGGATCCGGGCAGCGATCGCCTGGTCTTCACCGATCAGGGCGACGGCCTTCCGATGGTGAAGATCGCGCACTTCGACCGGTCCACCGGCCTGTTGTCATGGGACACCGCCTTCAAGGATGCCGGGGCAACCTCACCGGGCGTGAGCTACCATCGGGCGAGCTGGCCGAACGGTGTAAAGGGGATGGCCATGCCGCACGGAGCGCTCTTTGTTCCGTGAGCTACTCCGCTGTTCCAAACCGGAAGACGGTCCGCGACTGAAACTCTGCTCCCGGCTGCAGGATGGCCGAAGGAAATCCCGCCTGGTTCGGTGAATCGGGGAAGTGCTGCGTCTCCAGGCAGAATCCGGACCGGTGAGGGTAGACTCGGCCCCCTTTCCCGTGGATCGATCCGTCCAGGAAATTGCCCGAGTAGAACTGCAGGCCCGGCTGATCAGTGAAGATGTCCAGCGTGCGGCCGCTCACCGGCTCGAGCACACGGGCCGCATGCTGAAGCCCGGCCGCCCGGCGATCCAGCACGAAGTTGTGGTCGTACCCGCCACCGTACTTCAGCTGTTCATGGGCCTCACCGATGCGGGCGCCGATCGCCGTGGCCACCCGAAAGTCGAAGGGGGTTCCCGCAACCGGGGCGAGGGTACCGGTGGGAATCAGCGTCGCGTCCACCGGGGTGTACCGGCTCGCCTCGATCTGCAGAACGTGGCCCAGGATGTTGCCCTGTCCATTCCCCGCAAGATTGAAGTAGCTGTGCTGCGAGAGGTTGACCGGGGTCGCCCGGGTCGTTGTCGCGTGGTAGTCGACCGCGAGCTCGTCGCTGTCGGTCAGCGTATAGGTCACCTGCACTTCGAGGCGACCCGGGTACCCCATGTCGCCGTCGGGGCTCACGTGGGTGAGAACAACCCCCCCGGCGGTGTCGTTCTCGAAGGCAGTTGCCTTCCAGACGACCTTGTCGAAGCCTCGGGTTCCGCCATGCAGGGAATTGGGACCGTTGTTGACCGGCAGCTGGTAGGTCCGGCCGCCCAGGGAAAAACGTCCCTTGGCGATCCGATTAGCGAAGCGACCCACGATGGCGCCGAAGTACGGCGAGTCCTTGAGGTATCCCTCCAGATTGTCGAAGCCGAGCACAACATCCTCGAAACGGCCCTGCCGATCCGCGGTCCGGAGCCAGTTGATGATGGCGCCATACGTAATGACCTGCATTCCGGTGCCGCGCTTGTTGCGAATGGTGTAGCCGTCCACCTGAGTGCCATCAGGAAGGCGACCGAAGGGGGCCAAGGTCACGCGCGATGACGCCATGCCTCGAGGGGTCTCCGAGGACGCAATTGTGAAGCTCGTTGTGGTGTAGCCGTCCGCGTTGGCGCCGGCAGCGGGGAAGCTAACCTCCACCTCGCGCCAGCGATCCGCCTCGCGAACCCGGAATCGCTCGGTACGCCCGGCCTGACCCTCCAGACTCGCCACGTAGGTTCCGTTATTGAGCCGCTCGCTGAGCACCCGTGGCGCGGCCGAGCGATCGCCGATGGCGGGACGCCGTTCCGGCGCCGCGATGCTCCACCCGCCACGATACGGCACGTCGAGCGTGAGACGCTCGCGCAGCACGCCGTGCACGGCAGCGTGGACATCTCCCGGTGTCTCCGTCTTTTCCAGCGTCGTGGCCGCGCCGAGGGGAAGGGCAGGGTTGAAGTCCACGTCGATGGCTCCACCGGTGCCCTGCTGCAGGAGCTCGGCGCGCAGGCCGGCGGCGCTTCGGGTGAGCCGGACTTGCAGGGTACCGCCGCCGAACGGGATGTGCTCGACCGCAACCGAGTCCCACTCCGGCGGCAGGTGCGGGGCCAGCGTCAGGCGGCGGGCCGGAGCGTCCACCTCGAGCCCGAGCAGGCCGCGGAGCAGCGGCGTGAGCACCATGGACGTGGCGAAGAACTGTTGCGGGACGGCGGTGTCGAGCGGCTTGTAGAATCGGCCCGAAATCACCTCGGGGTTTCTGCCGCGAGCCTCATCGAACCCGGTGCGGACGATGGCGTCGAGGGCGAATTTCCCGGCCGCGGCGTTGTGATACCGGTACTGCGCGAGCGAGACCCAGCCGGTCACGTAGGGCCAGACGGCGCCGTTGTTGTAGTGCAGCGGGTCGAACAGCCGGCTCGAGGCCGCGAGCGGCCGCGCGCCCCAGTCGGTCATGATCTCGCTCGACGCGAGCCTCGCGGCCATCTCGGAGCCGTGGGCCTGATCGAAGACCTCGAACGCCATCGCGGTCGCGGGCCAGGCCGTCAGGTTCTCGTTGACGGTACCGCCCTGCATGAGCGCGAAGGCATACTGCCGGCTCGCCGGCATCCAGAGCCGTGATTCCATGGTCCGCAATGCCTTAACGCGGATGGCGCGCGCGCCGTCGCCGAGTGGACGCTCACCCATCGCGTCGGCCATCCGCGCGAATCGATCCAGGGCGGCCGCCCAGACGCCGCTCAGGTACACGTCGGAGAGAATACCGATCTGAAGATCGCCTACCTCGAGCGCGCCGGCACCGGCCGCCGGATTCTCCATCAAGCCGTCCCCGTCCGTATCGGTGCGACGAGACCAGTCGTACGCCTTGCGCAGGTTGGGCCAGAGCTCCCGCAGCAGGGCGGTGTCGGCCGTCTGTTTCCAGTACTCGCCGAACGCCAGGATCCAGAACGGCGTCGTGTCCCCGTGATAGAACGCATAGGGGTACTCGGTGAACCAGGGGATTTTGCCTGCTCCCTGCGAGATCTCATGGGTGATCTTGCCGTCGGCTCGCTGGTAGCTCGTGAAGAATCGCAGGGCCCCCTGGCCAACCAGCGCCTGCTGTCCGATCCCCGTCATCGCGAACGAGTTGATCGCGGCATCGCCGCCGAAGAACCACCCGAACCCCGGCCGGTCGGATGCGCCACCGGACAGGCCGTACCCGGCGACCAATCCGCAGCCGAGGTCCGGGTTACAGACCATGCTCTCGTCGAGGTTGACCTTGGCGTACTCCACCGCGCGGTTGAGCAGGGTGTCGGGACTCCGCACCACGAGCTGCGTCTGTCTGATGCTGTCCGCGTGCGCCACGCGCCGGCGCCACTCGCGTTCAGCGGCACCCGGCGCGACCAGGCGCCGGTAGAGTGCCAGCGCCGAGTCCCGCGGCATCTCCCCGCCCGCGAGCACGATCGGGACGTATGCCACCCGCAGGTTGATCCCGCGACCGGGCGGCTCGCCCAGGCTCGGCGCGGTGTATCGCTCGCCCTCACCGCCGATGCCCAGCACCAGCTGGGGACGCTCCGCGGCCAGCATGTGGGCCGGCACGTCGGAGGCCTGGCTGACCGAGGGCGAGCCAAGGAACGCGTTGATTCTGCTCTTGCCTTCGGAGAAGAGGAACGCCTGCGCATTGCCTTCCCAGATCAGGTACTGGCCGCCCAGGCCGGCGGGCCAGGCATAGTGAATGTCGGGTGACCAGCGCGCGATGATGTCGAGGGGCCGCACCGCGTCCACCTCGAGGAGCATGATCACCGCGGGTTGATCGAGCGGCACGAACACGTGCTGGCGCACGGTGAACTGCTCGAACGCGTACTCGATGGTCACCCCTTCGGGGCGCTGGACCATGGTGCGGGCGATGGTGTGGCCCGGAATCGGCTCGACGTATTTCGGAATTCGGAAGAAGAGCTCCATGTCATGGAGCCATTTGATCGGCCAGGACCAGAGCTCGAAGCGTCCGTCTTCGGTTCCCATCGCGATGGCGCGCCGGCCGACGGCGGAGACGAACACGCCGGGCCGCACATCGCCCCGGAGCGCGAGCGGCGACTCGCCGAGCGAAAAGAAGGGGATGGTGGCCCGGACCGAATCGGCGGTTCTGCTGACCGGCGGTGGGGCGCCCGGCGCGCGGGGACGTTGAGGATCCTGGCCGTAAGTGGTGCCGGGGAGAAGCAGGAGGGTTGCCGCCGTCAGGCTTGGAAGGCCGCACCGCAGCAATGGCATCGCGACAACATCATTCCAAAGCGCGCCGCGGTCAACCGGGGGACGACGGTGGCCGGATCCTTCGGTGGTGCTAACTTAGCCTGATGATCTGGAACCTCATCTACGGCCTGCACCCGATGCTGGCGGTCGGGCTGATCCTCTTCGTGGCGCTAGCCGTCGGGCTGGTGATACGGAAGCTGATCGGGCGCACCTTTTCCCCGAGCGAACGGCATGCCCATAACGAGCTGCTCGGCCATGCGGCCGGCATCACCGGCGTCATCAATGCCGTCCTGCTCGCGTTCATCGTGTACGCGGCGTGGACCGGTTACGATCGCGCCAGGGACGTCGTAAGCGAGGAAGTCTCGCTCTTAAACGACATCTGGCGGGACGCGGAAGCTGCCTCGAGCGCGCACGACTCGCTGGTGATCGAGCTGCAGAACTACCTGATGACGGTGATCGACACCGAATGGCCCTACATGCAGCACGGGATGTTCTCGGAGAGGCAGGCCGCTGGAGGGTTCGGGACGGGATGGCGTACCCTGAGTCGCGCCTACACGCTCTCGCTGAATCTGGAAGCCGGGAACGCTCTGCAGAAGACGGTGGCCGAGGAGCTGGTGAAGCGATTCAACTCGCTGTTCGGTGCCCGCCGACAGCGCATCGCGTCCAGCACGCAGGGGGCGCTGACCTCCACCGTCTGGGGAGTCGTTCTCGCCGGCGGGCTCGTGAGCATCATCTGTTGCGGACTCTTCGGATTCGAGTCGCGCCGATTGCATACCGTGAGCGTGATGCTCGTCGCCCTATCCTTCGGCCTGGTGTTCTACCTGATCATCTCTCTGCAATGGCCCTTTCGCGGCCAGAACCAGATCTCGGCGGAGCCATACTGTGCCGCGTGGAACAATCTGATTCGGCTGGAGAGCAGGGAAGCGGCCGAGCGCGGCATCCCCTGGGTGGCGCCGTCGAAGCCGGTGCACTGCTTGACTCGCTAAAACATCACGACCCCAGCCGCTGCTTGAGAAACGCGATCGTCTTGGGCCAGGCGTCCTTCGCCGCCGCCAGGTTTGCCTGCTCCTCCGCTTCGTCCCTGGTGGTCTTGGGATCGTTCTGGGCCCGCAGGAAACCGTGCACCGCACCTTCGTAGTTCACACCGGTATACGTTTTTCCAAGGGCCTTCATGATCGAGTCGAGCGCCGGCATCGCCGCGGCGATGCGCGCGTCTTTGGAGCCATTGAGCAGCATCACCGGCACCCGGATCTTTGCCAATGAATCCGCCACCAGGGTCGCGGGGACGGCGGGCTCGGTCGCGGTAGCCGGCCGGCCACCGCTGGTGTAGGGCAATCCGTAGAAAGCCACACCGCCGCTGAATCCGGCCACTCCGCCGTGGGTCGCGTGCATGAAAGTGGTCGAGCCGCCCCAGCAATAGCCGATCACCCCGTACTTCTGCGTGGCGGCCGGCTGCGTCATGGCCCAGTTGGCCGCGGCCACGATGATGCGATTGCGCTCGGTGCTGTTGACCCCGCCGATCAGCCGCCGGGCCGAATCTCCGGGGATCTCGACCGAGCTCGGTCCGCCCCGGACCCGGGACAGGAAATCCGGCGCGATGGCGATGAAGCCGTCGGCGGCCACCTGGTCCGCAACTCCGCGCACCCAGGTCGAGAGCCCGAAGATCTCGTGCACCACCACCACGACCGGCGCTTTCTGCTGGGTGGCGGGATACACCACCCACGCCATCATCGAGTCGGTGGAGCCAGGTTCCAGTGCGATGGTGACCCATTCGCCATGACGCGGGCTCGCGGAGAGTCGTGCCGGGGCGGAGACATTGCTGGCCGGAAGGCCGGGGGATCCCTGGTATCGTGACTCAAACGCTGCCACGCCGGTCGCGGGCGCCGCCAGATCCATTGCACTCATGTGGGCGACGTGGTCGTCGGGCCGTGTGTCGGAGCGCGGGATGCGCTGGAAAGTGCAGGCAGACAGAAGGAGCGTTCCGAAGAGCAAGCGGCGTGACATGGGCACCTTCCCGAAGCGGATGAGCGGCCGGCGATCCAATCGTGGGGGAATTCTGGCATCGTCTTCCTCGCGGCGCCAGATCCGGCAGCGAGCCTTTGCCGCATTCTTCGCTTACATTCAGAGGATGGACCCGACACTCAGCGGATTTGCTCTCGGATTACTCCTGGGGGCCGCCAAGGTGGGTGCCATTGGCACCGTCGGGTTTGGTATTGCCTGGTGGAGGGCCCGCGCCAAGCTCAAGCAGTACGAATCGCGATTACCCGATCCGGCCAGCCTGGAAGCACGACTCGCCAACTTGGAACAAATCGCTGATTACACGGCGGGCCAAGTCAACCGCCTGGCTGAAGCACAGGCGGCTGCCCCTCAGCTCAGTCCGCCTTCAAGCTCCGGCAATCCGTCAAACTGACCCCACCAGGGCGGCGTCGGTAGACGCTCACCGCCGGGCCCAGGCCACTTCCATTCCTACGTAGACGCTTCGGCCTGGGGCCGGCTCGAGGATCCGGCCGAAGGTGCCGTTCAAATTCACCGACCCGACGTATTTCCGGCCAAAGATATTGTTGGCGGCGACGAACGGCTCCAACCGCAGCGCGCCCATGTCGGCACTCCCGCTGACTCGGGCGGACGTGATTCCCAGGCCCCAGCCGTCCACCTTCTGGGTGTTCCGGTCGTCGGCGAATACTTCGCCGGCGGTAGTCTGATCCAGCTCGACGACCACCGGCCCGCGGCGTGCCGTGAGCGTCGCGCGGAGGAAATGCCTGGGGACACCCGCGAGCCGTTTGCCGTCCAGCGTATCAGTCGTGACTCCGTTGGGAATCCGATACTCGCTGAACTTGTAGTCCGCGAAGGTGTAAGCGCCCTGGAATCGCAGCCAGCTCCAGGGCGAGACGCCCAGCCCCGCCTCGATCCCGCGGTTCCGTACCTTACCGGCGTTGGCGAAGAATGCGCGCCCGTCCACCTCGCGGACCTGGATGATCGCGTCGCGGATCCGGCTCACGAAGCCGGCGATGCTGTAGTCCACCGAGGCGCCCAGCTGCCCCCGGGAGCCCAGCTCCACCGAGAATGACCGCTGGGGGCCGAGGTCGGTGTTGAAGCCGACGGTGCCGTTGGAGGTGTTCACCAGCTCGGTCGTGGTGGGAGACTCGAAGCTGGTCGAGAGATTGGAGTACACCGTGCCGCTCCCGACGCGCACGCTGGCGCCCACGCTGCCGGAGGCGCTCGCCATGATCCGCCGGCCACCGTTGTCGACTCCGTCGGTCAGCAGATGGTCGGTGACGCGGAAACTGAGCCGGTCGTAGCGCAGCGCGCCGAGCAGCAGCACCCGAGGGCCAACCTCCCAGTGGAGCTGCGCGAAAGGGCCGACCTCGGTGACCCTCTCCCGCTGATCGGCCAGGAGCTGGCCGGTGGGCCGGCCGCCGTCGCTCCGCTCATTGCGCCGGTCGTCCCGCATCGTTTGCAGATCGAGCCCCGCGGTAACCCGCACCGGATTGCTACCCTTGAGCACCGGCAGCGTCCCGCTCAGACGCATGCCGCCGACCTGGCGGTCGATGGTGTTGTAGGTGCCGGCGGTCGGGCCCGTCGGCGGTGGTGGAGGAGTTGCCAGTGGATTCTTGAGATCGCGCAGCAATCCGAAGGCAAGCGCCTCCAGCTCCGCCCCGCTGCCGTCGAGCCAGCGATAGCGCACCGAGAGCTGCTGCTGGGTGACGTCCTTGTCGGCCCCGCGCAGGATGTTGGTGCCGACGGCGCTGTCCCGTGTCGCGGCGTACTCCGCCACGGTGAGCGCGCCGGGGTTCTCCGCGGTCGGCGCGTCGGCGAGCATCAGGCGCAGGCCCAGCGAAGACCGTTGGTCGAGCGTCACGTCTCCCTTCGCGGTGATTTGACGGATCTCGGCCCGGCTGTGCTGCCGAAAGCCGTCGGTGGACAGTCGCGAAACCGACACCGCGCCCGACAACGGTCCCCGCATGCCGCTCCCGATCGCCTGCCACTTGAATGTGCCGAACGACCCCCCGGTCGCTCGAGCGCGCACCGAGCCGCCCGGCGCCGGTGTCTCGGTGCTGAACGCCAGCACGCCGCCGGACGCATTGCCATAGAGCGCCCCGGCCGAGCCGTTGAGCACCTCCACCCGGTCCACCATGCCGAGCTCGAGATTGGTGAGCTGGCTCTGGCCGTCAGGAAGGGTCTGGGGAACTCCGTCGATCAGCACCTTGACGCCGCGGAGCCCGAAGTTGGCCCGGCTTCCCGCGCCGCGCAGTGAGACCCGTTGGTCGAGCGAATAGTTGGAGCGGTTGAGCACCACGACGCCGGGGAGCCGGCTCAGGGATTCATCGAGCCCGCTGGTGAGCTGGGCCCGCCGCACCGCGTCGCCGCTCAGCACGCCCACCGCCATCGGAAGCCGCGCGCGTGCTTCGCCGGCACGGGTCACCCGCACTTCGACGTAGGGCAGCTTCGTGGTGTCCCGCCGGGGGAGCGTGTCGCCCTGCGGAACGGCCAGCAACAGCAGCAAAGAGAAGGCGTTCATGGGGCTAAAACATAGCGTCCCCTCGTGGGGATGTTTAGCTTCCCACCCTTCTCATGGCGTCCCCCCAGAGCTCGCTCACGCCGGATTTCTCCCGGCCGCCCTTCGCCACCGCTCCGGACGCTCGCTTCGAGGCGGCTCCGGCCGACGGGGTGCTGCCGGAGGGGTTCTTCTCCACCTCGAATCTCCCCACCTACGTGCGGGTGCGCGGGGGCTGGCGGATGCCGACGCGACCGAGAATGGACGGGGTGATCGTCGCGCGGGCCGATGACATCGAAGTCGTGGAGCCCCGCCTGGTGCGTGGCGGAGAACCGATTGCCATGGGGCTCGCCGAGGACGGCAGTGAGGGCATCGTCGTCCACGGCGAGGGCTTTCTGGGGTCTGGTTCCAGCCCGAATGAGTTCCGCTTCATGTCCACCGAGGTGAGCCGGGAGCGGCCGGCCAACTATGAAGCGATGGCCGAACGCGTGGAAGCCGAGCGGCGCAACGGCGGCTACCTCATCTGGGTGGTGGGTCCGGCCCTGGTACACTCCCGGTCTCGCGCCGACTTCGAGTGGTTCATTCAGGGCGGGTACGTGCAGGCGGTGCTGATCGGGAACGCGGTCGCGGTGCACGACATCGAGGCGGCGATCTACGGCACGACGCTGGGGATGACCCAGACAGGTGCCGCCACGGTCGCGGGGCACGGGCTGCACATGCGCGCCATCAACCGGGTTCGGGCCGCGGGTTCGATCGAGCGGGCCGTGAGCTCGGGACTGATCGGGAGCGGGATCATGCACGCGCTGGTGAGCCGGCAGGTCCCCTATGTGCTGGCCGGATCGATCCGCGATGACGGCCCCCTTCCGGGAGTCGTCACCGACAGCCTGGCCGCCCAGGACGCAATGCGCGATCATACGGTCCGGGCCACCGGGGCGGTGCTGATTGCCACCGCGCTGCACGCCATCGCCGTCGGGAACATGCTCCCGTCGTTTCACACCCATCGCGGGACTCCGGAGCCGTTGATGACCATCTGCGTCGATCAAACCGAATTCGTCGTCAGCAAGCTCAAGGATCGCGGCACCCACCAGGCGTTCGGGGTGGTGACCAACGCCCAGGATTTCATGCACGTGCTGCGATCCTACGTGGACCGATGCCGCCGGTCATGACCTCCCTGACCAACGAGCCGGGAACCGGCCCGGGCTGGGAACGGCTCGTGGAGGAGCTCAAGGCCGCGCTCCGTCCCGAGGAGATCGACCGGATCTGGGTATTCAAGGTGGTGCGCCGCGAAGGGCGCGATTTCGGAACCGCGATTCTCTCCCGGGTGGACGGGGAACGCCGGCGCATCTACACCGCCCGCTTCATCCTCACGGTGAAGGGCAAGAAGCGGGGCGCGTTCGAGTGGGAGCTCGAGGAGGTCGGCAGCGGACCGCTCACCGCGCTGGACGAGCTGCTGGCGCTGGTGCCCCGCCGCTCCGATGAGGAGGAGCCTCCCGCCCCCGTCGAGACCGGCTCCTGGTTCCCCGCCGAGGCCGACGGTGCCCCCCCTCTCGCCGGATGAGGCGGCGGCACTGCTCGAGCGCTTTCGTCGGCATCTGCGCGAGCGCCGCCTGCCGGTGACCCGGCAGCGCCTCGCCGTGGCCAACGCCATCTTCCAGTCCGGGGATCACCCCACGGTGGAGGAGCTGCAGCGACGGGTGAAGACCTCCGGTGCCGGCGTCGGGACCGCCACGCTGTATCGCACGGTCCAGGTGCTGGTGGAAAGCGGGCTGATCCGGGAGCGGGATTTCGGTGAAGGCAAGAAGCGGTACGAAGCGGCAGCTTCCGCTCCCGCGCACGACCATTTGATCTGCGAGCGCTGCGGCAGGGTGGTGGAATTCGCCAATGACCGGCTCGAGCGCATGCTCCGGATGACCGCCGACGAGCAGCGCTTCCTTTATCACCACCATCGCGTCGACGTGCACGGCGTCTGCTCTGCCTGCCGCGGCCGCGACCTGGAGCCACTCGGCTCGGGATCGGACTCTCCATGAGCGACGTCCCGAATCTGAATCTCCTGGTGGCATTCGCGGGCGGCCTGCTCAGCTTTCTCTCGCCCTGCGTGCTCCCCCTGGTGCCGTCCTACCTGGGCTTCATCACCGGCTTCACCTTCACCGAGATGGCCGACCGGCGCCGGATCGCCATGATCCACGCCCTGCTGTTCGTGCTTGGCTTCACCCTGATCTTCATGCTGTTCGGCGCCAGCGCCACGGCGTTGGGCCGGCTCCTCAAGTACTACGACGTCTGGTTCCAGCGGGTCGGCGGGGTGCTGATCATCCTATTCGGGCTGTATTGCCTTGGGGTCATCAAGCTCTCGTTTCTCGACAAGGACGCCCGGGTCCACCTCGACCGGAAGCCGGTCGGGTACCTGGGATCGGTGCTGGTGGGCATGGTCTTCGCCGCGGGATGGACACCCTGCATCGGGCCCATTCTGGGAGGGATTCTCGGGCTGGCGGCGACCGAGGCGGATCTCTCCAAGGGCATGGTGCTGCTGGGAGCCTACTCTTTGGGCCTGGCGGTGCCGTTTCTGGTGGCCGCCTATGCCGCGGAGTCGTTTCTGGGCTGGTTCCAGCGGTTTCGCCGCTACCTGCCCTGGGTCCAGCGGGTCAGCGGCGTCCTGCTGATTATCGTGGGTGTCCTGATGGCCACCGGCCAGTTCACCAGGATGGCCGGCTGGCTGCAGAGCCTGACCCCGGACTTCCTCCGGCGCTGGTTGTAGGGGCTGTGCGCCTTGGGCGGTTTGGGGCGTCCTTTCTCGGTACGCGCGAACCCGCGCGGTCCCCGGCACATTCTCTGTACGAAATCCGCCCGGGACCGGCGTGGTTTCGTGTCATGAGCTCGCGAGAAGCGGTGCGAAGCTCGATCTTGCAAGGGAGGAAGCGATGAAACAGTTCTGCTTGGTGCTCGTGGGTGCGGCGGTCGTGGCGGCATGCGGCGACAAGAAGGCGGAACAGGCCGCGGCCGACAGCGCTGCACGTGATATCCAGATCCCGGCACCCGATTCGACGGTGGCCCTGAATGACCCGAGCCCGAATCGGGTAGATACCGTATACCTCCAGAAGACCCCGGCGCCCCGACCCCCGGCCGCTCGGCCTTCGCCCCCGCCGGCAGCGTCTCCGAGCCCGGCCCCCGCGCCGGCTCCCGCTCCGGCTCCGGCAGCGCCGCGTGCGGCACCCCAGCTCGAGCCCGGCACCGTGGTCGAGGCGAGGGCCAGCAAGTCCATCACCTCGCGCACCAACAAGCCTGGGGAAACCCTGACGGCCACCATCGACCAGGCGATCACTAACGCGGCCGGCCTGGTGGTGATTCCTGCAGGGTCCGAAGTGACCCTCACGATCGTGACCCTGAAGCCGGCGCCGAACAAGAGCGCGACCGACGGGACCATCGTGCTCCGGGCGACCAGCATTCTGGTCAAGGGCGAGTCGCGTCCGATCGACGCCGATGTCACCTTCATCGAGCATACCTTGAAGGGCCGTGGCATCGGAACGAGCGAGGCGGCCAAGACCGGCGCCGGGGCCGCGGCGGGCGCGATTATCGGGAAGGTGATTGGCGGCGGAACCGGCGCCGCGGCCGGCGCGGTGGTGGGTGGCGCGGCCGGCGCGGCGGTGGCGGTGGAAACCGCCGACCGGGACGTGGTGGTTCCGGTCGGGGCGAAGATCCGGCTGGCGTTGCGCTCGGTGTTCGTCGCCGACTAGTTAATAGCCGGCGCCGCCCCCGCCGCGCCGGGGGTCGCTGACGCCCTGCCAGCCCGTCGGGGTGCGAATGATTGCTTCGACATCGCCCATGTAGTCGCGGTAACGAATGCTGTGGCCGAGCCTCATCAGCTCGGCCACGGTCGTTTCCAGGACCCCCACCGGGCCGTTGTCCTTCCGCTCGAATTGGAGTGAATCGGGCCGGGCCTGGTGGAACATCCGGGGCGCTGTCACCGCGTCGGCGAGCGTCATCCCATGATCGATGACGTTCGACACCACGTGGTACACGGTGACGATGATCGTCGTCCCGCCGGGTGATCCGAGCACCATGAACAGACGGCCCTTGGGGTCGAGCACGATCGTTGGTGTCATAGAGGAGAGCGGGCGCTTGCCCGGAACGATCAGGTTCTTCTGTCCGTCCACCGAGCCCCATTGGTTGGAAGCACCGGGCAGCGTGGTGAAATCATCCATCTCGTCATTGAGCAGGAACCCCGCCCCCCGCACCGTCACTGCGTTGCCGTACAGGCTGTTAATGGTGGTGGTGAAGCTCACGGCGTTGCCTGCCGAGTCCACCACCGAGAAATGGGTCGTCGACGGTCCCTCCTCGAGCTGCTTGATCGCCTCCGGAGTGGGAGTGGCCCGCGCAGTATCGATCAGGGAGCGCAACCGCCGCCCGAACGGTTTGCTGATGAGACGGGCAACCGGATTGGAGACGAAGGCCGGATCGCCGAGGCTGGTGTTGCGCACGATGTAGGCTCGGCGCATGGCCTCGGCCTCCCGGTGGAGCAGCGCCGCCGATCCGAATGCCGGGAGCGTCCCGAAACCTTCCATCACATTGAGGATCATCCCCAGGGTCACCCCGCCCGAGGACACTGGCGGCATGCTGTAGAGCGTGTAGCCGCGGTAGCTGAGCCGAACCGGCACGCGCCAGACGGTTCGATAGGCGTTCAGATCTGCTTTGGTGATGATACCGCCGCCGCGCCTCATCTCGGCCGCGATCGAATCGGCCACCCACCCACGATAGAAACCGGCCGCGCCGCGATCCCGAATCGCCTCGAGGGTGCGGGCCAGATCAGGCTGCCGGAAGATGGTGCCTGGGGCAGGGGGAGCGCCGCCGGGAAGGAATTGGGCAGCGCTGGCTTCGAACTGTTTGAGCCTCGTGGTGTC
>Ga0070699_100002489_pt1 | contig 16557 bp, 15 predicted proteins | sample KBSK1503metaG_FD_65473 | JGI IMG/M metagenome (GOLD analysis project Ga0070699, IMG submission 65473) | Corn, switchgrass and miscanthus rhizosphere microbial communities from Kellogg Biological Station, Michigan, USA - KBS K1-50-3 metaG | ecosystem: Host-associated > Plants > Roots >... | reverse complement strand
GCGGGCTCGTCCACCAGCGCATCGAAGATCGGATAGTCGCCGGTCGACGGGTTGAAGAAGATGTGCTCGACGCCGGCGGCCTTGAGCTGCTGCACGAACAGCGCGCCGCCCGTTCCCTTCATCTCGCGCATGGCGGAGGCGGGAGGCGCGCCCTGGCCGAACGTCTCCAGCGATTGCGCCACCGATTTGACCGCGGCGGTGCTCATGCCGAGCGCGCTCAGCCCGGTCATGAGCTGTCGGCGCGACATCCCATGGTCCAGATACTGCTTGATCAGCTCTTTCATGGACTCCTCCTCGCCCTTGCCCATTCGCCGGGTCGGGCGGGATGTCTCGAGCGACTCCCACCGTTCTAGGGACGCACCAAGCTAGCACCGCCGCGCCTTGCGCTAAAGGGGAGCAAATGCGTTGTCCCTCCCGCGGGCTGCATTACACTCGTGATGCCACGCCGTAACTTCGGAACCGCATCGGTAGGGACGTAATATGCCGTGTTGCTGTTCGCCTGCGCGTTCGCGACCGGCGCGGCGGCGCAATACCCGGACAAGCCGATCAGGCTCATCGTCCCGCAAGCCGCCGGCAGCGCAACCGATACGGCCGCGCGCATCCTCGGCGCCGAGCTCGGCAAGGAGCTCGGGCAGCAGATCGTGATCGACAACCGCCCGGGCGGCGCGCTGACCATCGGTCTCGACCTGACCGCGAAGGCCGAGCCCGATGGATACACGATTTGCATGGGGCCGATCGGCGCGCTCGCCATCACCCGCCACATGGTGGCGAAGCTGCCCTACGACATCGAGCGGGACCTGCAGCCGATCGCGCTCGCCACGCGCGGACACCTCCTGCTCGCGGTCTCGCCCACGCTGCCGTTCAAATCGGTGCAGGAGGTCGTCGACTATGCCAAGCGCAATCCGGGCAAGCTCTTGAACGCGTCCTCCAGCAACGGATCGCCGGGCCACGTCGGGGGCGAGCTGTTCAAGTACATGAGCGGCACGGATATCGTCCACGTTCCGTATCGCGGCGGTGCCGCGGCGATCAACGACCTGATCGCGGGCCGCGTGCACTTGATGTTCGAGAGCTTGAACTCGATCGCGCCGCACGCGCGATCGGGCACCGTGCGCGCGCTCGCGGTCAGTGGGGCGCGGCGCTCGCCGGGCTTTCCGGACTTGCCGACGGTCGCGGAGGCCGGCGTTCCCGGCTACGCGGCGCCGACCTGGAGCGGCGTCATCGCGCCCGCCGGCGTGCCGCGGCCGATCATCGACAAGCTCAACGCGGCGATCAACAACGCGATTGCGTCGCAGGCATTGCGGGAGCGCTTCGCCGCGATCGGCGACGAGCCGGCGGGCGGCACGCCGGAAGAATTCGCCGAACTGATCCAGACGGATTCCGCGAAGTGGGGCGAGGTCGTCAGGCGCTCGGGGGCACGGCTCGACTAAAATGTATCCCGTCTGTCTCGACCGATCACGTGGTCGTCATTGCCGGGCTTGACCCGGCAATCTATCTTTTTCGCAAGATTTTTGCGAAGAGGATGGACCCGCGGGTCAAGCCCGCGGGTGACTAATGTCGCTTCAAGACCATCCTACTTCAGCGGCAGCTGCGCGAATGCTAAAGAAAGAAAGCTGAGCCCCGTATTTCACACGCCCTCGAACCGATAACACACCCGCAATGAAGAACATGCCGATCTATGAAGCGCTCGCCCAAGCCTTCGCGGCCGAAGGCGTCGACGCTCATTTCACATTGATGGGCGACGGCAACATGCATTGGGCGACCGCCATGAAGAACCTCGACGGCATGGCCACGTTCAGCGCCCGCCACGAGCATTGCGCCTGTGCCATGGCCATGGGCTATCACCTCGCGACCGGCAAGGTCGGCGTCGCCTCCGTCACCTGCGGGCCGGGCTTCACGCAGATCATGACCGCGCTCACGGTGGCCGCGCGCGGGCGCATCCCGCTCGTGGTGTTCGCCGGCGAAGCGCCGATCAACGCCAAATGGTACAATCAGGCGATTGACCAGCAGCCGCCGCTCGCCGTCGCCACTGGTGCCCACTACATCTCCGCGCACAGCCCGCAGCGCATGTATCAATATGTGCGCGAGGCATTCTACGTCGCGCGCTGCCCAATATCGGCGACTATCAGCCCTCATCCACCGTCCTGCCGGCGACCGAGCCTACGCCCCCCGATCCGCGACAGATCGAGCAACTGGCCGACAAGCTCGCGCAGGCGAAATGTCCGATCATTCTCGCGGGTCGCGGCGTGATGCGCTCGGGCGCGGCCAAGGAAGTCGAAGAATTGGCCGAGCAGTCCGGGGCCTTGCTTGCCACCACGCTGCTCGCGCGCGGCATGTTCGACTATAATCCGTTCTCGATCGGAGTCACCGGCGGTTTCGCGCGCGATATCGCGCGCGAGCTCGGCGCGCAGGCGGACCTCGTGATCGCCATCGGCGCGAGCCTCAACTACTACACGGTCGACGGCGGCAACATGTTCCCCAATGCCGCGGTGGTGCAGATCGACACCGAACCGCTCGGGCTGCGCAACGGCATAAAGGCCGCCGACCTCTATCTGCGCGCGGACGCGAAATTGGCTGCCGCCGCCGCGCTCGCGAGATTGCGCGCGCGGGGCGGAGTGAAAGCGCGCGTTCGCTCGGCCGAGATCGCGCAGCGAATCCGGGACGAGCCGGCCGACAGCGCGCAATTTCCCATCGAGCCGGGCTTGCTCGATCCGCGGCGCGCCATCGACGAACTCGACCGCGTGATCCCCAAGGACTACGACTCCGTCAGCGGCTCTGGCCATCAGGCCTATTTTCATTCCACCATGCGCGGGCGAAAGCCCGAGAACTATCACGCCATCCGGGACTTCGGCGCGATCGGCAACGGCATCTCGCTCGCCATCGGCGTCGCGGCGGCGAAGAAGAACGGCAAGGTCGTTCTGTTCGAGGGCGACGGCAGCCTATTGATGCACATCCAGGAGTTGGAGATGGTGCGGCGCCATCGAGTGAAGCTCTTGATCTGCGTGCTCAACGACGGCGCCTATGGTGCGGAGATCCACAAGTTGCGGGCGGACGGCGTCGACGACAGCGGCTCGATCTTCGGCCGCACCGACTTGGCCGCGATCGCCAAGGGCTTCGGACTGCGCGGCGCCAACGTGAGCGACGTCGCCCAATTCAAGCCGCTGTTCGACGCCTATCAGGGGCAAGACACGGCCGAGCTTTGGAACATCCACGTCTCCGATCGCGTCGTGAGCCCGCACACCCGGCGCGGCGTCGGCCGCGGCCACGGCAAGATGTAGAACGCGAGTCGCGGGGTTTGCCTCTACACAAGCAGTATCATTGGCTTAGTCACAAAAACTCAAGATACCTCGTCCCATAAGCCGACCTGCGACGGACTCGAACGCGGTGAACGGCGCGACGCCGGCAATCATTCCGTCGATGGTGCGGTTCTGCATCGCCGGCAGCGCCTCGCCGAGCGGCAGCGATACCGGCAGCACGCCGAGCTTCTTGAACGGCTCGACCTGGATCGGCGCGCCGCCCTGGGTGCGCACCTTTTGTCCTTGGAAATCGGCGACGGAGCGAACCCCTTTGTGCGTGAGCAGCATCATTGGGCTGTAGACGCCGGGCGCCAGAATTTCGACGCCCTTGTCTGCGCCGAAGGTGGCGAGGCGGCTGCGGATCGCGGGGTCGTTCACGACTTTGTTGCCGTGCAGGACGTCGTCGAACAGGCCGGGCGCATCGAGCACCTGGAAGCGCGGCTCGAGGCTCACCCAGAAACCGTTCGCCGCGCTGCCCGCTTCGATCGTGCCGAGCGCCACGCCTTCCACCACCGCGGGAAGCTGGCCGAGCTGGTTCGCCGGGTAGATCTCGAGCTTGATGCGTCCGCCCGCCCGCGCTTCGACGCCGGCCTTGAGCGCCTTGTAATATTCATGCACCACGATCGTTGATCGTCGGCTGCGACAGCTTCATGGTGAATTGCTGCGCGCGCGCCGCCGTGGCGGCGAGGACGCTGGCCGCGGCGATTGCGATGAGAGTGGCGGCAAGACGGGCGTTGATCGCGTGCATGTGCGTTTTCCTCCCTCGATATGGTCGCAAGCTCAGCCCCTGGCCAGCAGGAAGCGAACCCCGATCAGCGAGAGGTCCGGTATGTACGTGATCAGCGCCAAGGCCACGAGATAAATTATCACGAACGGGATGATGCCGCGATAGATGGTCTCGAGCTTGAGGCCGAGCACGGACTGCGCCACGAAAATGTTGATCCCGAACGGCGGATGAAACAGGCCGATCGCGAGGTTCACCGTCACCACGATGCCGAAGTGGACGGTGTCGATGCCGGCGGCCTTGACCAGCGGCACGAGCAGCGGGCTGAGCAGCAGGATCGCCGACAGCGGATCGAGAAAGCATCCCACCGCCAGCAACAGGACGTTGATGGCGAGCAGCAGCATCCACGCCGATACGTTCAACGACTGCAGCCACGCGGTCATGGCGGCCGGGACCTGGTTCACGGTCAAGAGCCACGCGAACACGCCCGCGCAGGCCACGATGATGAGAATTTGACCCGTGAACAGCACGGTCGAGGCGGCGGCTTCGACGATGTCGCGCAGCGTGAGCTCGCGGAACACGACGGCGGTGACGAACGCCGCGTAGACGCAGGCGACCGCGGCGGCTTCCGTCGGCGAGAACACGCCGCCATAGATGCCGCCGAGGATGATGACCGGCGCGCCCAACGCCCACAGGCTGCGGCCGAACGCGGCGAGGAAGACTTTGAGCCGGAACGGCTCGCCCGCTCCGAAGTTCTCGCGCCGCGCCCGAAACACCACGTAGAGCGCGAGCATGGCCGCGATCATCAGGCCCGGCAGCACGCCGGCGGCATAGAGCCGGGCCACGGACTCCTCCGCGGCCGCGCCGTATACGATCATCGGGATGCTGGGCGGTATGATCACGTCGATCGCGCCGACCGCGGTGATGAGGCCGGCGATGAACGTCTCCGGATAGCCGGCGCGCCGCATCGCCGGCACCATCACCTTGCCGATGGTCGCCACCGTGGCCGCGCTGGCGCCGGAAATCGCGCCGAAGATCGCGGACGTGCCGACCGCGTTTAAGGCTCCCGTGGAGGCCCGCTAAGGCCCGCTAACCGGCTGATTTTGGCTAAAATATCCCTTTACCCCCGCCCGGAAAGGCCCGATACTAGCCGCTGGCCCCCGTCAGCTGGGGCGGGGGCCGCGAAGTGAGTCGCTCCCCCCAGCGAGAAAGGGGCCACAATGGCGCTATCAGTCAAAAAGATTGCTCGGCTCAACGAGCCCGGCAGGTACTTCGACCGCGACAACCTCTACCTTCAAGTTCGGAACGAGGCGAACAAGAGTTGGTTGATGCGTTACACCCTCGACGGCCGCGAGCGGTGGTGTGGCCTCGGACCGCTACGCACTCTCGATCTAGAGGACGCACGTGCGCGTTGTCGCAAATTCCGACAGATGCTGCTCGACGGCATTGATCCTATCGAATACAAGCGGCAGCGTCGTGCCGCGAAGCGACTAGAGGATGCGAAAAGCGTCACGTTCGAGGATTGCCTCCGGCAGTACCTCGCCCAACACGAGCGGAAGTGGAAGAGCCTCAAACACCGCCAGCAATTCGAAACCACGGTCACGCAGTACGTCCTGCCGAAAATAGGTAAGTTGTCCGTGGCCGCCATCGACACCGGCTTGGTGTTACGGTGTCTTGAGCCGATTTGGGAGCGCATCCCCGTCACGGGCGGTCGCGTCCGCAATCGGATCGAGGCGGTGTTGGATTGGGCCAAGGTCCACGAATATCGCACCGGTGACAACCCTGCTCGCTGGTCCGGTCACCTGGACAACTTGCTTCCGGCTCCGGGCGAGTTGAACGCGCGTAAGCACCACGCTGCTTTACCATACGCCGAGTTACCAGCCTTCTTCAGTCAACTCTCCAACCAAGACGGCGTGGCCGCTCGTGCCGTCGAATTTCTAATCCTAACAGCCGCTCGTGCTGGTGAAGTTACGGGCGCGGTTTGGAATGAGATCAACCTAAGAGAGCGGACGTGGGCCATTCCGGCAGCGCGGATGAAGGCGAAAAAGGACCACAAGGTGCCGCTATCGGACCGCGCGGTTGAAATCCTGCAACAGCTACCTCGACAGGAAGGTAATCCTCACATCTTCGCCGGCACTAACAAAGGTGGGACTTTGAATGACCTAAGCCTGCGACGATTGTTGAAGGCACTGGGCCGGAACGGCGACATTACCATCCACGGCTTCCGCTCGACGTTTAGTGATTGGGCGCACGAGCGGACAAACTACAATAACCACACCATCGAACAGGCGCTCGCCCACACCATCGGCAGCGATGTTGAGCGTGCCTACAGGCGTGGTGATCTATTCGAGAAGCGTCGTCGGCTGATGGCGGATTGGGCGCGTTACTGCTCGACGCCAGTGGCAGAGGAGGGCGCGACCGTAGTTGCGATCAATCGCCGGGTACGGTCTCTGGATGGGACCTGAAAAAGAGATTTAGAATTTCAGCCGATGAAATCGATCGGGTACGGATGAGATTTCCACTGCCGGAGTATCTAAAAGCGGTTTACCAACAGCGCTTCCGCCCGTATGGGGTTGTACGTCAGCATTGCCCTTACCTTGGGTTCGATGCTGCTGGCATTCTTCCTCCCCCAAAAAAAAACCCTGAGCGGAAATCTTCCAGAGTGCGTGACGCCGCCGCTAATTGAATGTCCTGCCAAGTTCTCTGTTTCGGTTCTCGTCGGCCTCGCGGTGGATGTTGGGGGCGGTTCGCGCGGCCGATCTTAGCGAGCTACACCCCTCGCTGACTTACCTGCCGCAATCCGATATCCTATGCCCGTTCCTGGCTTCCGCTGACTATAAACCAAGTGTTGCAAAAGGAAGTCGTGGGGGGAGGGAGAGGGAGATGGACGCACAAGGGTATATTCTCGTTGCGCTCGCAATTGTCTATCTCCCAGTCATTGCTGCTACTATCAACGGCAAGCCGGGCGGCGCAATCTGGAAGTTTCTCTCGTTCATCCTTTGCACGATTGCATCCGCGATCCCGGATTTTGATACGGCAATCCGCCTCAACCCGAAATACATAGATGCCTACAACAACCGCGGCATTGCCTATTTTAGCAAGGGCCAGTACGACCGAGCCATCGCGGACCACACCGAAGCTATTCGCCTCGACCCAAAAAATGCGGTGATCTTTTATAATCGTGGTTTCGTTTATGAGAGGAAAGGCGAGCTCGAAAAGGCGCTCGCCGATTACAATTTGGCGGTCAGCCTCAACTCATCAGACAAGAACGCACTTGAGGGCGCAAAACGCGTTCAGCAGGCGCTAGCGATGAGAGGCGCAAAATAGCGGCAATACGCGAGGAGGGAACGGCGAAAAACTCGTTTACATTCACCCAATCAGAAAGAGTGTAGGCGGACGCCTCAGTATCGCCCGCCCAACACTCCCGTCACTGGCGAACATTCGCTATGCCGCGCCCCTGATTCAGAGTGGCATCATGACACGGACTGCGGCCCTGTTACCGAGAGTAAGCCGCGCGTTCGGCCCGGCGTTTGCTGACGCAGGATTGACCGGGGCTCCTGCCCTGCGCGGCGACAAGAAGGCGAGAACCGCGCAGGCGCGCAAAAGGTCGCCTTAGACTGCACGCTGAAACATTTTGAACAGTCGCGGATTTTCGTGCCTCGCTGCCGCCACTGCCTTGAGGCGAGAACATCGCGGCGGCGGGAGCAGACGTTTTGAGTTCGCTGCGCTCCGTCGAACTTCCATGGGCGGGCGATCCAATAATTGAATGTGAGACCACCGGGGCCAGCGCAGAGGTCTTGGCACATCGGGTCAGATGGCTTGTAAACCGCGTTGAGACCGCTATGAGGCACTCAATTTAGCGCCACGGTATGCGAGATCGCGTCGCGCAGACGCAAGCGCGGTGACGTGACTCGTGGGTGCATTTGAGCTGGCAAGCTGCCGTTCGATGTTTTCCAGGCGGTTCAGTTGCCTGCTTAGAATCCCACAGGCGGTCAGATCGACAACGGGACGCCTCTCAACGTCGCCCCACCAAGACTTAAGAGCTGCCAGACCCACCTTGAGAATAGGGAACAGAATGACACCGGCATCGGCGAGGCGGGTGACTCCTTCGAAAACCCTCAGCTTGTCGCCAGCACGAGGGTTCATATGTTCAAGAGCAGATAGATACTCACGAGCGAACTCGAATCTCATGCTCGCCAATGTATTGAAAAATGCTTGATCGAGCCGCTGGCGAGATGTCTTAGCCATGATTTTTTCAACTGCTTCTATAGAAAGCTCGGCAACTCTCGCATAGTCGCCACGAATCTTGGCCAAGTTCATAAGTTCTGTACAAGCGCGAAGGAAAGCAGTCAGTGGCGCATCTCGCGACGGACTATTCGACATTAAGTTTCGGGTGAGTTCATATAAGCCTAGCCAATCCTGCAGCTCAGTTTTAGTCCGTATGGCATCGAGAACCAATTCGGGTTTTGAGCACCCCAACCGTCGCGCCGCTTCAAGTTCTCGGTCCGCCTCGCTCCACCTCGGCGGTGACATACGCAGGAATGCCTGAGCCAATACATTCGCAACATCGCCGCTTTTTGGAAATTTACGCCTGAGTTCTTGGGCCAATAACAATCCCGCGTCCGCGTCGCTAGTGCTCCAAACCGCCACCACCTTTCGAATGCCGGCCCCTATTTCACGGCTGTCCGTGCTGCTTCGCTCCTGCGCACGCGCGCACGCAGCCTCAACCGCCTTAGCATGTGACCCAAGATGCGCTCTTAGTATTCCGGTGACGACCACTAAATCGCTCGGCGGGAAGATCGTAGCATCCCCGGTTTGCCGCATCGCTGTCGAAATCAAATGGTATGCTTGTAGTTCGGATATCCTGTCACGAACAACTTTGGGCGTCACATCGAGGACCGCTGCCAAATCGCTTACGCTAGTCTCGCCGAGCAACAAGACCGCGTAGAGAAGCCGGCTCTGTACCGCGTCAAGTCTCCTGAGTTCGCGCTCAAATGCGAACTTCCGAACTTCTTCGCCCTCCTGGGCTCTCCATGTTTCTACGACTTTCTTGAGGTCTTCGCCAAGGCTCAACAGCCGCACGATCGAAGCCGCAAATAGTGGTGAGCCTGATGTGGCTTCAAAAAGAGTATCAAGAGCTTGTTTGCTCTTGATCTCCTCAACGTTGAAGGTCTGGCAAAGATTCAGTAGATGAATTGCAAACTCATCCTTCTCGAATCCAGAAATTTTTATAACCGCTGTTGGCGGCATCCCCTGATCAAGGGAGCGATTTCCCGACCAACAGTCCGCAAGGCGATTGCGTTCAGCGCAGCGACGGTTTCCTTCTGTTGCTCTGGTGATAGACTGTCAATGTCATCAACGATGACCAGACAAGAGTAGCTACTCAGTGCCTCGACCACACGATCGGCGATTTGGTTGAGGGTGGGCTCCTCCTCTTCCGCTGGCATTTCATGGGAGAGCGCTGCCAGAATGGCGCCGTAGAGACTTGCGAGGCTGGTAAAGTCAACCTTGCTAGCAGCAACGAACTGTCCGCGGAGGGCAGAAAATGTTTGCTGCTTTGCGGTTAGCCAGATGATCCATTCGATGTTGCCAGCCCCAGTCTGACCTACTTCCTCGGCGAAGCGGTACGCGAGCGTTGTTTTTCCAAGCCCCCCGATGCCCGTTATAAGACGGACCGGACTCCGCGAGTCTGTCAACCATGTTCGTAGTGCTGCGAGCGGAGCCTCCCGTCCTACAAATGCCACGAGGTCCAAGTCGCGCGCGGGGAGTTGAACTTTGACCGAGAGACGCTTCGAACGACCGGCCTTTTCCGACGGGTTACGATCGGAATGCAGCAACCGCCAGTCTGCGCTTGTCGCCGTCGCGGCCCGACATTCGTCGCGAATGCGAATGTATGTTTCATCATTGAAGCATCGCGTCCCGTTTCGCTTATCCGGACCCTTTTTAATGAACCTGACCGGCGGTACCCCAGCCGGTCGACGAGGAATCAAAAGAACCCCCACGTGCGGGGCATTAGAATCTCGTGAGGCAGGCATCGTCCGAAAAAGACACTCAACGTTACAGCCCGTATAGGTCTCAAGGCGCCGGTTGAAATCACCGCAAGCGAACGGCGTGGTGCAGCCGCGGACCCGTTCGCTCCCTCTGTCTGCCACTCCGAATACGATGTACCCGCCATAACAATTGTGAAAGGCAACAACGTCCTTGATGATGTCGCCAATGTCTGCCCTGTATTGCCTTTGATGCTCTTCTGTTGGCTGCGGAGGCAGGAGCGGCAGCTTCTCTTTATAATCCCACAACACTGACTCGAACTCGTGCGGCTTACCGTTGGGAAGGATCGCACTAATAACTTGCTCGGTGAGTGCAAGCTCATCCACCAAAGTGCGAAGTTCGTCCAGCAGAGCCTGGGTCGAGCGATCAGACCCCTCGGCAACGCGCCGATGTAGGTTTTTCGCTCTTTCGAACTGCGTCGGCACTGTTAAGCTTCTGCGCAAGCGTGGCTCTTGGGACGCTAAACATCAATTTATCTCACAAAACTGTTGCCTCGCCTAGGCTTAGTGCTCAGGCCGACCCGTCAATTCACGGGGAGGCATGTTGTTGCGCCCCCTTCGCCATCGCACGGCGTCGAGGGTCCTGGTCGCTGACCGGTTATCGGGCACGCCTCAGGATTTTGGCACTGATTTCGTTAAGCCAGGTCTTGTCGATCATGGGCTGGCCTCATTTGCCTCATTGCCGAAATAGCTGAGCAGCTGCTGAACGTCGTTGGCCATCTGGTCGGCGTTGATAACCTTCTGCTTTCGTTCAAGACCAAGGCTTTCAAGTATCCTTCTCAAGTGCAAAGCAGCACGGCCGAATTTGTCTAGGTCAACTTGCTCGCCTTGCGACAGACGGCCTTCCTGCTCCTCCAGCTGACACTCAATAGCGGCAGCACGTTTGATCAGGGAGATTTGTGCCTCGGAGAGCGCGGGCCGCTGATCTCGATCCTGACCAAGCCCAGCAATCGACACCAATTCGCGGCTCTCGGAAATGCGCAATAGCGGTCGTGCTCGTGCGTCTGTGGATACGCTGCCCGACCAAGGCTACAGCGAGGCGACGGTCAACAATCACGCCTTTTTAGGGACTCTAAAAACCCTATCCAGCGCGGCTGTCCTACACAATAAAGCCGATTGTTTCGATAGAGCGCATACACACGACATTTCTGTCGATAAAATCCCGGACGACATCGGGATGCCGTTCCAACAGGTCACGAGAGACTGCTGCAATCCGCCTGGGGCGCAGCGCGCAAGAAGAATAGCTATTTGCAGGCTCAATTCCTGCGTCTCAAAGCACGCCGCGGTGCCAAGAAGGCGGCCATCGCGGTGGGTGCTTGCCGGCCGCGTCGGCGTGGTGCCGATGGCGCGACCCGGCCCAGGAAATAGTCCACCAGCGTATCCAGTCACGCCGTGGTTCCTCTGATCCGATTGTGCCGACCTCCCGCTCTATGCAGGTCTTCGAGGCACGCTTTGCCTCAAGGAGTAAAGTGTACGCTCACAGCCGCTACCGCAGGATCAGATTGAGGCACCCGATCGCGGCGGCCAGCGCGGAGGGAGGGAGGAAGGCCGCCGTATTACACATGCGGACTTCGTAGCAGTGCTCGGCTGGTGTAACCTCTGGAGCGACTACCCGTCGATCGCGTACCTCGGCTTTTTGCGAATTTGCATGGACGGGTCACGCTTTGCTCGATGGTGCACACCATGCGTCGGGATGCTGGAAGCCTAATTCTGTCGGCATCAGATCTTTCCAACTTTCTCAACTGCCGGCACCGAACGGCACTGGAGATGGGCGAAGCGCTTGGAAAGCGCCAAAGGCCCGTGTGGACGGATCCCCTCCTCGAAGCGCTCTTCGCTCGCGGCCTCGAACACGAGCACAACTATGTGTCGCGGCTTCGCGCCGCCGGTAAGAGAATCGTTGACTTGAGCGGGGTCAAAGCGCGTGAAGGGGCTGTCACCGCCACGCTGGAAGCGATGCGCACGGGGGCAGAGGTGATCGTTCAAGGGGCGGTCGGAGATGGGCGCTGGTACGGTCGGCCAGACGTTTTGTTGCGGGTTGATTCGCCGAGTGCGTTCGGGCCATGGAGCTACGAAGTAGCCGATACCAAGCTGGCGGTGGATACTCGCGCCGGCACGATTCTTCAGTTGGGCCTCTACTGCGATCTGCTCGCCAGCGTTCAATCGCTCGGCCCAAAACGCTTCTATGTAGTCACGCCAGATGATGACGACCCAGTAAAGGCGTACCGCGTCAACGATTACGCTGCCTACTTCCGACTGCTCCGGAGCCGCTTGGAAGCCGTCGTTGAGGGCGATGACGACACGCTCGCGGCTGCCAACTATCCTGAGCCGGTTGATCATTGCGACGTCTGCCCTTGGTCAACCGTGTGCAGCGACAAGCGGCGCCGGGACGACCATCTGTCGCTTGTGGCCGGCATCACACGCATCCAGCGGAGTGAATTGGTGACGCAGAACATCCGGACGGTGGCAGCACTTGGGAACACTCCGCTGCCGCTGACGTTCAAGCCGAGGCGAGGCGCGAAGGAGTCGTACGTTCGGGTTCGCGAGCAGGCTCGTCTTCAAGTTGAGGCGAGGCTCGCTGGCACGCCCGTGTTTGAGTTGATGCAACCAATCGAGCCGGAGAAGGGTCTGTGTAGACTGCCGCAACCCTCGCCCGGTGACCTCTTTCTTGACCTAGAAGGCGACCCCTTCGCAGGAGAGAACGGTCGCGAGTATCTGTTCGGCCTTGTATCGTTGAACGACGCAGGGCAGCCGGTCTACCAAGCGCGTTGGGCGCTGACGTCCACGGACGAGGCGCGCGCGTTCAGCGAGGTCATCGGATTGATAATGGATGCGTGGGCCTCTCATCCGGAGATGCACGTGTACCACTATGCGCCATATGAGCCGACCGCTCTCAAGCGCTTGATGGGTCGGTTCGCTGAGCGAGAAAAGGACATCGATAGCCTTCTTCGTGCTAGGCGCTTCGTTGATCTATATGCGGTTGTTCGGCAGGGTGTGCGCGCAGGAGTAGAACGCTATTCGATCAAGTCGCTCGAGCCGCTCTATGCCTTTACGCGCGGTGTGCCCTTGCTCGACGCAAACCGAAGCCTCCGCGCCATGGAGCAGGCCCTCGAGCTCCATCTCCCGGATCTGATTACTCCTCAGGTCCGAGACGCCATCCAAGGCTACAACGAAGACGACTGCATTTCGGCTCTTCGTTTGCGCGACTGGCTTGAATCTCTCCGCACCGGTCTCGAGGCCAAAGGCCACGAGGTACCTCGTCCACAGCCCAAAGAGAGTGGAGCGTCTGAGAATGTTACCCAGCGGGAGCAGCGCGTCACGGCACTGAGGGCGAGACTGCTTGAAGGTGTGAGTCTGGAACCAGGCACCCGCGACGCGGATCAGGAGGCAAGATGGCTTCTCGCGTATCTGCTGGACTGGCATCGGCGTGAGGACAAGGCCAGTTGGTGGGACTACTTTCGACTCTTAGGTTTGCCCGAGGAAGACCTTTTCGATGAACCGCGGGCGATCGCGGACCTCGAGTTCGTCGAGCGTGTGGAAGTCATTCTCAGCAAAAAGGGCAAGCCGACCGGATCTGTGATTGACCGGTATCGCTATCCAACGCAGGAGATGGAGATCCGGCGGGGCCACGAACTCAAGCTGAAAACCGAAGAGAAGTTCGGCGAGGTCGTTCGCGTCAACCGCGCTGAGCACAGCATCGACATCCGCAAGGGTCGGAAGATGGCGGAGGTGCATCCGCCTTCCGTATTCGAGCACAAGCACATCAACGCGGAGATCATTGAAGACGCAATATTCGCGATCGGTGAAAGCTTCGCCCGCGGCGAGGCGGACAGGCTTGCCGTTCGCCTGCTCCGGGCGGAGGCGCCATCAACAACCTCGGGAACATTCGAGATTCGTACGGGCGAAACGGCTGTAGATTTCGCCGTCCGGGCTGGCAGTGATTTGGCACAGACCGTTCTTGCAATCCAAGGGCCTCCTGGAGCTGGAAAGACGTTCACGGGCGCACAGATGATCTGCGCTCTGGTGGCGCAAGGTAAGCGCGTGGGAGTAATCGCGACCGGACATAGCGTGATCCGTACTCTCCTCGATGCCATAGCAAAGGCGGCGGCGAAGCTCGGTCGCAACGACGTAACTCTTGGACACAAAGTAGACGAGGCCGAGGCCGACGAGGGCTCCGTTCTGGAAATTAGCGACAATCAGGCAGCTTTCGAGGCCCTTCAGTCCGGCAAGATCAAAGTTCTTGGCGGCACCGCGTGGCTGTGGAGTCGGCCCGAGTTTGCCAAATCGGTTGATGTTTTGTTCGTGGACGAGGCGGGCCAGATGTCGCTGGCCAACGTACTGGCGGTCACCCAGGCTGCCCATAGCATCGTGCTTCTGGGTGACCCCCAACAGCTCGAACAGCCGAAGAAGGGAACGCATCCTGAGGGAGTCGGGCTGTCCGCGCTGCAGCACATGCTTGGCTCCCACGTGACGATCCCCACAGGCCGCGGCATTTTTCTCCCGGAGACGTGGCGGCTCTCTCGTACCATTGCCGCATTTACTTCCGAAGTGTTCTACGAGGGTCGCCTCCGCGCAAAACCAGGTCTCGAGCGGCAACAACTTGTCGGAAGTGCGTTCGCGGGCGGTGCATTATGGGCGGTCGATGTGAACCACGAGGGTAACCGAATCGCTTCCGACGAAGAGGTCGAGGCCGTTGATCAGCTTGTGACCGCGCTCCTCGAATCTGGATCACAATGGGTCGACGAATTTGGACATGAGGCTCAACTCACAGGTTGCGACATCCTGGTCGTCGCGCCCTTCAATGCCCAGGTTGTGCGCTTGGCTGAAAAACTTGCGCCACGAGGAGTCGCGGTGGGAACGGTTGACAAGTTCCAGGGGCAAGAGGCGCCCATCGCCATCTATTCGATGACTACCTCTTCCCCTGGGGAAGCACCGCGGGGACTTGAGTTCTTGTACAGCCTCAATCGGCTGAATGTTGCTACCTCGCGCGCGCGTTGCGCCGTCTTCGTCGTCGCAAACCCACGCCTGTTCGCCCCAGATTGTAAGACGCCGCGGCAGATCGAGCTCGCGAACGCACTCTGCAGGTACCGAGAGCTGGCAACCATTGTCTAGAAAGCTGTTGTTTCGTAATCCCCATAAAATCAAGTCGTGCGGCGCAACTAAGGGGCCTCCAAGGCGGGAAACCATCGGTTTTCGGCTTGCGAATGGCGATGCCTTCGGTGGGCTCCGACTTGGCGTGATCTGCCTCAACTGCCCAGTGGAAAAGTTGGCGCATAGTGTCGAGAAAGTGCCGCGCCTGAAACGGCGTACCGGCGCACGTGACGGGGCATTAATATCGAACGTCTCGGCGAGAGTATACCAGTCGGCTCGGGTCATTGACTGATACGGCTGAAAAGGGGATCAATACGTTCAAGATCGCAGAAAGTCTAGGCGCCGATAGCCAAGAGAGATTTGAAATCGCTCAAAGCCTCCAAAATAATCTCAATGCGATCACGGCGATTAGGGCTGTAAACTTACCGGAGCAATTCGTGCCATCCCACGCCACACTGGATGAAGCGATAGATATTTTTGATCGCGTTAATAGACAAGGCACAAAGCTAACAGACGCTGAGCTTGCGCTGACACACGTTACGGGAAAGTGGCCTATCGCGCGTCGTCTTCTCAAAGAGAAAATGGCCGATTGTGCCACCAAAAATTTCGATTTTGGTCTCGCGTTTATGACACGCGCATTGGTGACGACCGTATGTCATCGTCGCTGTATGAAACAATACATGCGAGAACTCGTGCAGAACTTGAAGCAGGGTGGAATAGCCTCTCAAAGATACTCGACTACCTCCTGTCAATCCTGCCAACAAAAATGTTTATAAATTCTACAGACGATTTGAACACGACAAATGCGTTGATTCCGTTGGTAGCGTACCTCGCTCTGAATAATGGACGATTCCCCAATGAAAAGGCCCTAAAGCACGCACAAAATTGGCTGTATGCGGCATTGATGTGGGCGCGCTATACCGCGCAAACCGATCAACGCTTGGAAGCCGACGTGCAACTTGTTGTTCGCGAAGCCGAACCGTGGGATTTGCTCCGAGCCAATATCGTCGAACAACGGGGTCGAATTGATGTGAAGGCCAGCGACCTTAGAGGGGCGCAATACATATTAGCTAAGGCCCACGGCGCGGTGGATTGGTTCAATGGCGCCCCTTTGGGGACGACCCATGGGGACGCATATGGATTGCATAGCCATCACATCTTCCCCCAGGATGTACTCTACAAGAACGGTTGGGACTCGGAGAACTACACACATCGTCAAGCCGTTAATGAAGTCGCGAACCGATCGTTTCTCACCGCAACGACTAACCTAGAAATATCAAATGAACGAAAGCGGCCTTCTGACCGCACGGCTCTGACGGCTTGATTTTATTTTTTGGCGGGGGCTGCCGCGCGATTCGGAGCGTCACGCCGCGAGTTTATTGGACGAGCGCTCGGCCGCCCAGGC
>Ga0070699_100002488_pt1 | contig 16562 bp, 17 predicted proteins | sample KBSK1503metaG_FD_65473 | JGI IMG/M metagenome (GOLD analysis project Ga0070699, IMG submission 65473) | Corn, switchgrass and miscanthus rhizosphere microbial communities from Kellogg Biological Station, Michigan, USA - KBS K1-50-3 metaG | ecosystem: Host-associated > Plants > Roots >... | reverse complement strand
CTGCTCCGCCGCCTGAGCGACGAGTAGGCGTGGTCGAGCCGTGACGACCCTCCCCACCGCCCCGCCCTGGACGAAACGGGCCGCCTTCGTCCGCCGCTACGCCCTCGCCTACCTCGTGCTGGCGGTCGCGTTCGTCTTCTTCCTCTTCCCGATCGCCTGGATATTCGGCATGGCGGTGAAGCAGCCGGCCGAGTACTTCTCCAGCCCACCCGTCTGGATTCCCCGGGCGCCCGACCTGGGCCACTTCCGGCAGCTCGTGCTGAACCGCTCCATCAACTCGCTCGCGAACAGCCTCGTCATCGCCGGCAGCGCCACCGTGCTCGCACTCCTCGTCGGCTGCCCGGCCGCCTACAGCATGGCGCGCTTCAACACGGGCGGGCGCAACTTCGCCTTCTGGGTTCTCTCCCAGCGGATGCTGCCGCCGATCGCCATCGTCTTCCCGGTGTTTCTCCTGTTCCGGATCGTCGGCTGGGTCGACACCTACCAGGGGCTGACCCTGCTCTACGCGGCATTCAACACCCCCTACGTGATCTGGATGATGCGCGGGTATTTCCGCGACATTCCGGTCGAGGTGGAGGAGAGCGCGCTGGTGGACGGCGCCTCCACGCTCCGCGTGTTCTGGTCGATCAGCCTGCCCCTGGCCGCGGCCGGACTCATCGCCACCGCCGTCTTCACGTTCATCTTCAGCTGGAACGAGTTCCTGTTCGCGGTCGTGCTCACCCGCGCCCGCGTCGTCACCGTGCCCGTCGCCATGAGCGGCTACTTCGGCTCTCAGTCGAGCTTCTGGGGCGAGGCGGGCGCCCTCAGCGTGATCGCGTCGGCGCCGGTATTCGTGCTCTCCCTGCTCGTGCAACGGTACCTGACGCGCGGGCTGACGCTGGGCGCCGTGAAATGAGCCCGACGGCGAATGCACGAGTCCACAGACTTATCCACATTTCCACAATTGTCCCGACCGCGTGATTCGCGCCGTCTGGAGCGGCTCCGCAGCCGCACAACCCCAAATGTGACGGTCTGGACGCCCGTGACGCCAGGCCAGGCGAGAAAGTCGCGTCCCCAGGCGGCGGCGCGGGCATCGCCCGGCGAAACCCGTGAGTTCTGGCCGGTGAATGAGCGCTTGACACTTCAAGATCACACTTCCTACCGTTACAAATCGATGACGGCATCGCAATCGATGGTTCCTCCCACAACGCACAGCGAGGGAGAACGCATGAAGGCGAGTCGCACGTCGCGGTCGACGATGGAAGGACGACGACGCCCTGCACGCCGGGGAGAGGCCGGCGACGAGACCGAGATGGCGAAGATGAAGCGGCGGATCTCGACGGAACTGGCGAGCATCGCGGCGCAGCTCCGGCGCCGGGACGGACCGGTCGCGCCCGAGCACACCCGCGGCGATTTCTTCGACGCGGCCCAGGTCGTCGAGCACCGGGAGCGGGAGCATCTCAACACCGGCCGGCTCGCCGATCGGGCGCGCCGGCTCGCGGCCGCCCTCGAGCGGGTCCAGGCGGGAGCCTACGGCATCTGCGTCGAGTGCGGAGAAGAGATCCCGCGCGCCCGCCTCATGGCCATGCCCGACGCGGACGCCTGCGTCCGCTGTCAGGCCCGGCTCGAGGACGCCCGGGCACCGGGTGAGCTCGGAGCCCCGGCTGTCCAGTCGGCGTGGAAGCTCGATCGGCGACGGCCCCGCGAGTCGTCGCGCCGCTAGAACATTGGCGGGGGCCTCGACGGCCCCCGCCGAGCCTCCCCCGGGGCGGTTTCGAGCCGAGCGGTTCGCGGGGCTGGGGCCCCGCACCGCGCAGGCGACCCCAAGAAGAAATTGCGCCGGCAAAGCCGACGCTCGCACCGGGTTTCTTCGACGCGACGCGAGCCCGTCGGAGAGAGGCTTGTTCGCGGAGTCCACGCTCGGCACGATGCTGACGCGAGCGTTGCTCGGGCTCCCGGGGTGAGGGATCGGTCGGTCAGGACTCCTGGGCGACGAGTGGGCTCGCGGCCAGCGCACCCGGCAGCGGCGACGGTAGGCAGGGCAGATCGAAGGTCACCGTGGTGCCGCGTCCCGCCGCGCTCTCGATCCGGAGCCGGCCGCCGTGGGCGCGGATGATCCCGTAATTGACGGTGAGACCGAGCCCGATGCGCGTCGTCCCTTTCGTGGTGAAGAACGGCTCGAGCGCACGCTGCTGGACCTCGGGTGGCATGCCGACGCCGGTATCTGACACGGAGCAACACACCCGGTCGTCCTCGTCCCAGGTGCGGATGACGATGCGGCCTCCGTTCGGCAGCGCGTCGATGGCGTTCAGCACGAAATTCCCCAACACCTCTTCGACCAGCGCGGGGTCGCCGGCGACGCTGGAGGCGGGACCTGGCTCGAGCGTGAGATCGATCCGGGCGCCGCAAAGCGGACGGAGCGAGTCGGCGACCCGCTCGGCGAGCTGGTTCAGATCGAGGGCGGTCCGCGACGCGCGGCCAGGGCCGCTGAGCCGGGAGAGCCATCGCACGACCTGGGCGCTGTCTTGCGCCGCGCCCTCGGCGACGACAAGGTGCCGCCGGACTTCGGGCGAGTCGGCCGTGTGCATCGCGAGCTGGAGTCGCGCGACCACGACGGCGAGGAGGTTGTTCAAGTGGTGGGCGGTCCCCGACGCCAGCGCTTCGATCGCGCGTAACGCCTCATCTTCTGGATTCCTCTCTGTGGCTGACATGGCCCGGACACCGCACCGTAGTCGCCGGGCCCGGCCGCGTCAAGAGCAACGATGCCCGCTCGCAGTGCATGTTTTTCGCTCCGCCGCGTTGAAAGGCCGCGTCGGGCGCGGCCCTGACGGCCGCCGCCGGCGGGGACGCCCGATTGGAGCGGTCTTTCACCGGACTCCGGCTGCGGGACCGCCCCCCGCCGGCGGATTTTCGTCCTGTGGATGAGTGTGGATTCGTGGACGACCGCGCACGGACTCCGAGGGGGTGGGTGCGAAGGCGCCGGCCTCCAGAGGGGTCGGGACGACCGGGTCATCGCGCTGTGGTAGCTTTGGCTGTCGTGGAGCCCCGTTCAGCCCGCGTCATCCGGCCGGCCGTTCCCGACGACCGCAACGCGATCGTCGACTTCTGCCGATCGACCTGGGGCGCCGAGGGCACCGACTACATCGAGCGCGTGATCGAGGACTGGATGACCCGCGGCGACGGTCTCCTGGTCGTGGCCGTGATCGACGGGCGCGCCGTGGCCTGCGCCTACGTCCGTCTCATGTCGGCGCGCGAAGCGTTCCTCGCCGGCATGCGCGTTCATCCCGCCCGTCGTCGCTCCGGTCTATCCCTCTCGCTGACAGACTACTGCCTCCGCTACGCCGCCGACCACGGCCGGTCGATCGCGAGGGCGATCATCGGCCGGGACAACCCGGCCGCGCTCGGCGCCATCGCCCGGGCCGGCTTCTGTCGCGTCGGGTCGATGGTCCTCTGGGAGCGCACCGTCGACCCGTCGGCGCCGGCTCCGACAGGCTCCGGCGGGGGCAGCCACCCCCCTCCGCCGAGCCCGCCCGGCACCCTGTGGGCCGTCGGCTGGATGGTGCGGGAGCTGACCAACGCGGACCTCGACGAGCGCCTGGGGAACGGTTGGGCGCTCGTCACCGACGGCGGGCTCGCCCTGCTGCGGCCGGGTGACGAGCACCTCTGGCTCGCATGGCTCGCCGGCCCGGCGCCGGCGCGAGAGGCGCTGGCCCGGGCGGCAGTGGCGAGGGCCGCCGCGCTGGGCCTGCCGCGCTGCCGCGCGCTCCTGGCGAGCGACGCCGCGACACAGTGTGCGCTCGAGGCCGCCGGCTTCGCGCGCGGGCTCGAGTACCACGTCTGGGAACGGAAGATCGAATGACGTTTCGCACCGCGCTCTGCGACCTGCTCGGGATCGAGTATCCGATCCTCCAGTCAGGAATGGGCAGCGTGGCCGGCCCCGAGCTCGCCTCCGAGGTGTCGAAGGCGGGCGGGCTCGGCATCCTGGGCGGGCTCCTGAAGACAGCGGACCAGCTCCGCGACGAGATCCGTCGCGTTCGTGCGCTCACCGACCGACCGTTCGGCGTCAACCTGTGGCTCCATCAGGAGCTCCGGCCGCCGGTGCCCGCCCACCTCGTCACCGACGCCGCCGTCGGCGCCGTGCAGGAAGCACTCAACGTGGTCCGCCGACACTTGGCACTCCCCGCCTCGACGGCGCGGCCGGCGCCGCCGCCGGATCTGATCGCGGAGGCGTTCCAGGTCATCCTGGAAGAGCGGGTCCCCGTGTGGAGCACCGTCTTCGGTCCGCCCGAGCGGGGGATGATCGACGAGTGCCACCGGCGCGGCATCGCGGTGCTGGCGATGGTCGCCACCGCCGGGGACGCGCGGAGCGTCGTGGCGAACGGTTGCGACGCCGTCGTCGCGCAGGGCAGCGAGGCGGGCGGGCATCGCGCCACCTTTGCCAAGCCCCGATCCCCGGAGACGGGCGCCATCGGCGGTATCGCCCTCGTCCCGCAGATCGCCGATGCCGTCCGCGTCCCTGTCGTCGCGGCCGGCGGCCTCGCCGACGGCCGCGGTCTGGTCGCCGCCCTCGCCCTCGGCGCCGCGGGCATCCTGATGGGCACGCGCTTCGTGGCCACGCGCGAGTCGATGGCGGCCGAGGCCTGGAAGAAGTCGCTGCTCGAGCGTGACGGCGACTCGACCACGGTGACGGACGCCTTCACGGGGCTCTGGGCCCGCGCCCTCCGGAACCGGTTCACCGAGGAGTACGCGGCCTCTCAGGCACCCGTGCTGCCGACGCTCTGGCAAGCGGCGGCCGCGCGCGACATCTCCGCCGCCGCGCTCCGGGCTGGCGATCCGGATTACCTGGCGATGTGGTCCGGGCAGGGCGTCGGGCTCATTCACGACTTGCCGGGGGCCGGCGAGGTCGTCGAGGCTGTTCTCCGCGAGGCGCACGCCGCCCTGGAGGCCCTCGCGAGCCGGGTCCACCGGTGAGGGCGTCCGTCCTCCTCGCCGTGAGCCTCCTGGGCCTCGCCGCCTGCACGCCGCCGCGCTCGGAAGCCCCCGCGCTCGTCCCCGCCCAGACCACGATCAGCCGGGAGCAGGCGGTGGGCGCGCTCGCCGCCGCGCGGCCGTTGATCGAGCGGCACGACTACGATCAGGCGCGCGCCCGGGTCACCTCGGTGCTCGGCGACGCCGAGCGCTGGGAGTGGCTCGACGTCGTCGCCGACGGCGAGTTCCTGCTCGGCGAGATCGCCGACCGCGAGCGCAAGCCCCGCGACGCCGCCGACGCCTACGCGCGCGCCTACGACGCGAGCCGGAAGCTCGGCGATCTCGACCGCGGCGTCCACACGCTCAACGCCCTCACCAACTCGCTCCTCGACGCGGGCGCCTGGGCCAAAGCGCGTGCCGCCGCCGCCGAGGCCTCCCGGCTCGCGGCGCGCCGGGGCGACGTCTCCGCCGAGGCCACCGCGCAGAACAACATGGCCGAGGCCAACCGGCTCGCCGGCCACCTCGCCGAGGCGCGCCAGGGCTACGAGCGGGCGCTCCAGCTCGCGCGCCAGGCGGGGGACCGGGCGGCGGAAGCCTCGATCCTCCTGAACCTCGGCGTCACCGAGCGGCGGGCGGGACGCCTCGGCGAGGCGCGGGCGCGCTTCGCGGAAGCGCAGCGCCTCGCCCGCACGCTCGCCGACACGCGCGCAGACGCCTACGCCCAGTGGAATCTCGACCAGATCGAGGCCGAGATCAGCCCGACCGACGGGGGGAATCGGTGAAGCTGGATGTCGGCATGCTCACGCACGACCTCAAGACGATCCCCGACTACTCGCGCAAGGTCGAGGCCCTCGGCTTCGACTGCCTCTGGTCCTCGGAGACGCAGCACGACCCGTTCCTTCCCCTCGCCGTCAGCGCCACCGCGACCGCCACGATCAAGCTCGGTACCGCGATCGCGGTCGCCTTCCCGCGGAGTCCGATGGTGCTCGCCCACATCGCCTGGGATCTGCAGAAGGCCTCGGGGGGGCGCTTCATCCTCGGCCTCGGCACCCAGGTCAAGGGGCACAACGAGCGTCGCTTCTCGGTGAAGTTCGAATCGCCGGGACCGAAGCTCCGCGAGGTCGTGCTCGCCCTCCGCGCGATCTGGGACACGTGGCAGCACGGGACCCGGCTCGACTTCGAGGGCCGCTTCTATCGCTTCGACCTGATGACGCCGTTCTTCAACCCCGGCCCGATCCCGCACCCGCGGATCCCGATCTTCATCGCGGGCGTGAACCGGTACGTCTGTCGGCTCGCCGGCGAGGTGTGCGACGGCCTCCACGTGCACCCGTTCAACAGCACGAAGTATCTGCGCGAGTACGTGCAGCCGGCGGTGACGGAGGGTCTCGAGACGTCCGGCCGCGCCCGGGGCGACTTCACGTTTGCGACATCGACCTTCGTCGTGGTCGGCGACACCGAGCAGGAACTCGAGCAAGGCCGCCAGGCGGTGCGGCAGCAGATCGCCTTCTACGCCTCCACCCGCACCTACGAGCCCGTCCTCGCCGCCCACGGCTGGCAGGATCTGGTCCCGCACCTGCACCGCAAGTCCGTCGCCGGCGACTGGAAGGGGATGGCCGAGCTGATCACCGACGAGATGGTGGACACCTACGCGGTCACCGGCAGCTACGACACGATCGGCACGCGGATCCGGGAGCGCTACCGGGGCCTGCTCGACCGCACGGCGCTCTACCAGCCGGGCCAGCCCGGCCTCGACGATCCCCGCCTGCCGAGGCTCGTGCGCGAATTCAACGGCTGACCGGCAGCGGGCCTCGGCCGCCCCCTCCGAACGGGCCTAACGCGCGTAGATCGACTCGAGCTGGCGCGCCGCCCACCGCACGGCGTCGGCAGGGGGGGCGCCCCGGACGGCTCGGGCGTACATGTCCGTGATGATGTACTTCGCATAGGCCTCGCTGGCGCGGGTGTCGGCCGGCCCCGCGTAGCCGAACATCCGGGAATCCCGGACGGCGGTCTGGAACGGCCGGAGGGCCGGGTCGATGCGCTCCCACATCGGATCTCGCTCCCAGACCCGGGTCGCCCCCACGTTGTAGCCTCCCGCCGCCCGGAGCCACCGGCCGAACTGCTCCCGCCCGTGGAGCCACCGCAAGAACTCCCTCGCCGCCGGCTGGTTGGCGGAGTAGCTCATCAGGGCGTGCGAGAAGACGAGGTGACAACCGGGGGTCGGCACAGGGCCGGCCGGGATCGGGAAGTGCGAGATGTCGTCGAACATCGGTGCGCCGTGCTCGTCCTTGATCCATTCGGGGCGACGCTTGGCCGCGAAGTAGATCGGGGCGCGATCCGGCGTCGCGCTCCGCTTGGCCACGATATAGATGGAAGCGCCGTTCAGGGTCGCGCTGATCTTCCCCCGATGGAAGACACGATTATTGTCCGAGTCGTCCCAGCCGAAGCCGCTCTCGTCGCAGGCCTCTTTCCAGAATGCCGTCATCCACTTCACGGACTCGAGCGCGGCCCGTGAGTCGAGTACGACTCTCCGGCCGCTCGCGTCCGTCTCGGCTCCCCCGAAGGCCCACAGGATCGGGTAGACCCAGGCGGGCGCGTCGCCGAAGGTGTGGCCGAGCGTCTGGCCGACGGGGCGTCCGGCCTTCTTGAGCCGGGCGCCGAGTCGGCGGTAGGCGTCGAGCGTCCGCGGGGGCTCGGCGGCTCCCGCTTCGGCGAACCAGGACTTGCGATAGGCGATCAGGACCGGCACCACCCCGTACGGCAGGGCCAGCCACCGGGCGCTCGCCCGTGCGGCCGCCACGGCTTCCGGATAGTAGCCGTCCTGGTCCCGAGCCTTCCATTCGCAGAGGTCCTCGACGTCGGCGAGCCAGCGTCGGTAGAGATGGGGCCAGTTGTGGAGCATCAGGACGATGTCGGGGCCGCGTCCCGCCTCGGCCGCCGCGGTGATCCGGGCCGGGAGCGCGTTGGCGTCGACCCGCTCCAGCCGAACTTCGGTACCCGTCTGGCGGGTGTACGCAGCGACCTGACGCGCCAGCTCGTCGTCGGCCTCGGGGACGAAGTCGATCCAGTGGAGCAGGTGGACGGCGGCGGTCCGGGCGCGCGCCGGCGCCCGCCCGCCGGCGAGAATTCCGGCGAGGCCGTCCGCGGCGACCGCCAGGCCGGCGGCACCGCCGAGCCCCATGAACGTCCGTCGATCGATCATGACGTCCGCGAAGGCGGCACGCCCCCATCCTACGCCCGTGGCGCCGCCGGAACCTGCGCGCGTCGCGTGCTACAATCGGCGCCGCTCGTTCGCCCGCGACTCTCGCGGCGATGCTCGAGGAGAATCCATGAAGGCGCTCGCGTTCAACGAGTTCGGTGGCCCCGAGAAGCTCAAGCTCCAGGAGGTGCCGGATCCCCGGCTGGGGCCGAGCGACGTCCTCGTCAGCGTGCGCGCGTGCGCGCTGAACCACCTCGACCTCTTCGTGCGGGAGGGCATCCCCGCCCTCAAGACGCCGCTCCCGTTCTGGTCGGGCTGCGACATCGCCGGCGACGTGGCCGCGGTCGGCGCTGCGGTCGAGGGCGTCCGGGTCGGCGACCGGGTGGCGGTCAACCCGAACCTCACCTGCGGCCGTTGCGAGTTCTGCCGGCAGGGCGAGGACAGCTTGTGCGTCCGCTACGGGATCCTCGGCGAGCACGAGCCCGGTGGCTTCGCCGAGCTGGTCCGGGTCCGGGCCGGCAACGTGGTCCCGCTGCCCGCCCACGTCTCCTACGAGGAGGCCGCCGCCTTCATCCTCGTCAACCTCACCGCCTGGCGCATGCTCGTGACCCAGGCCGCCGTCCGCCCCGGCGAGGATGTGCTGATCCTGGGCGCCGGCGGCGGCGTCTCGTCGACCGCGGTGCAGATCGCCAAGCTCTGTGGCGCCCGGGTGTGGGTGACCTCCTCGAGCGACGCCAAGCTCGAGCGGGCGCGCGCCCTCGGCGCCGACGAGTGCATCAACTACGCGAGGGACGACTGGGCCAAGGTCGTCTTCGAGAAGACCGCCCGCCGCGGCGTCGACGTGGTCGTCGAGAACGCCGGCGCGAGCACTTGGAAGCAGTCGATCCGCTCCCTGCGGAAGGGCGGCCGGCTGGTCACCTGCGGGGCGACCACGGGTCCGATCGGCGAGACCGACATCCGCCTCATCTTCTGGAACCAGCTCCGGATCATCGGCTCCACGATGGGGAACCGAAAGGAGTTCGACGCGGTCATGACCCAGCTCTTCCGCGGCCGGCTCAAGGCGATCATCGACGACGTGATAGCGCTCAAGGACGGCGCCGCCGCCCAGAAGAAGCTCGGCGAGGGGAAGCAGTTCGGCAAGCTCGTCCTCAAGCCGTGAGAGCCCCCTACGACCCGATCGTGTCGCGGCCTCGGCTCGCGCTGCCGGGCGGTGCCCGCGTCGCTGTATTCGTGGTCGTCAACGTGGAGGAGTGGGCGTTCGACGCGCCGATCCCGCGCCCGGTGATGCCGCCGCCGGCAGGGGGTGCCCCGCCGGTTCCCGACGTGCCGAACTGGGCGTGGCACGAGTACGGCATGCGCGTGGGCTTCTGGCGCATCAAGGACCTGCTCGACCGCTACGGCGTCCGCGCCACCATGGCGCTGAACGCCTCCGTCGCCCGGACGTACCCGCCGATTGTCGACGCCGCCCGCGCTGGCGGCTGGGAGATCATGGCGCACGGCATGATCCAGCGGGCGCTGACCCGCGAGCTCGACGAGCGCGCGGTCATCCGCGCGACGATCGAGACGATCCGCGCCGCTACCGGCCGCGCGCCGCGCGGCTGGCTCGGGCCGGGCCTCGTCGAGAGCCGCGAGACGCCCGACGTTCTGGCCGCGGAAGGCATCGAATACGTCTGCGACTGGGTGCTCGACGACCAGCCGACCGAGCTCTCGGTCGCGCGCGGCCGGCTCCTGGCCATCCCCTACACGCTCGAGGTCAACGACAGCCCGATCTTCGCCGTCCAGCACGCCCCCGGCGAGGAGTTCCTGCGGCGGGCCACCGCCCAGTTCAACACGCTCTACGCCGAGGGCGCGGCCAACGCCCGCATCATGGCTATCGCGCTCCACCCGTACGTGATGGGCGTTCCCCACCGCATCGGCTTGCTCGAGGGGGCACTCCGCCATATTCGACGTCACGACGGCGTCCTGTTCTGGACTGGCGAGCAGATCCTCGACTGGTACCGGAGCCAGCCCCGCCCCTGACGCGTGCGGTGGAGGTGCTCCGCGACCAGGAGCCTGTCGGGTTGACCTGGTTCGAGCGCCGGCTACGCCGGCGCAAGCTGTTCTGGGGGAGGCTCGGAGGGGGCCGTCGAGGCCCCCTTCGACGTTTAATAGTAGCCGGGGTCGCCGGGCATAAGCACGCGCTGCTCGCCGCCTTCCGTGATCACGCGCGGGCGGATCGCCGGCACGGCCCGGTTCGCGAGGCGCCCGAGGAGCTCGGGGATCGTGGGCCCGCTGGCCAGCAGCTCGAGGTTCTTGATCGTAGGAATGCGAAGGGAGATCTCTCCCTCACCGCGCGCCGCCAGGGCCGCGCCCGGGGTGATCCAGCGAACGGCGATGACCTCCTGCTCGTCGGCGACCGCCTCCTGGTCGGGCGGCATCTCGGCAACGAAGAAGCGCGCGTCGAACCGGATCGAACTCTCCTCGGGTGTGATCCAGTGGGCGAAGTAGACGAGGCGGTCGGTGGCGAGCATGAGCCGTTCGGCCCGGATCATCTCCCAGAAGGCACGATTGTCGGCCTGACAGGCGCGGCGGTAGGCGGCGAATCGCGGACCGCGCGGCCTCACCAGCTCGCCGCGCTCGTCCCAGGCGAGTAGCACCCCCACCTCCTCGAATGCCTCGCGGATCGCACCGATCCAGTAGCCGAGAGCGGCCCTCGAGTCGCCGAGCCCGAGCCGCCGGGCCGCATCGGCCGCGGTGAGCCCGCGGCACCAGGCGACGGCGTCGTCGGGGTTGTCGTCGGGCTCGACCTTTCCCCCCGGGAAGGCGAAGTCCCCGCCCGCGAACCGGCTCCCGTGGTGGCGCTGGATCAGCAGCACCTCGAGAGCGGCGCGCGTCCGGAGCAGGGCGAGCGTCGAGGCGGGCAACGGCGTGACCGGCATAATGCGAGCGCTCTCGAATTGTGCCACAAGGCCGGGGCGGCCGGGCCGCGCGGGTTTCGCCCAGGACGCGACCCCGGTTGCGCAGGGCTCGTCGGTCATGCTAGGGTTCGCCGCGGTTACCGCCGTCACTGTCCAGGAGGAGTTCCCGATGGGTGCCGAGGCGACTCTCAAGGCCAAGAACATCTCCCTTCCCCCGCCGGGCAAGCCGGCCGCCAACTACGTGGGCGCCGTACAGTCGGGCAATCTGCTCTTCGTCTCAGGGCACGGGCCCCTGCGCGACGGCAAGGCCACCGTCACCGGGAAGGTCGGCAAGGAGCTGTCGACCCAGCAGGCGTACCAGGTCGCGCGCGAGGTCGGTCTGATCCTGCTCGCGACCGTCCGCGCTCATCTCGGCAGCCTCGACCGCGTGAAGCGGATCGTGAAGGTGCTGGGCATGGTGGCCTCGGCCGAGGGCTTCAGCGATCAGCCGCAGGTCATGAACGGTTTCTCCGACCTCATGGTCGAGGTGTTCGGCGAGGCGATCGGCAAGCACGCGCGCTCGGCGGTCGGCATGGCGGAGCTTCCCCGAGGGATCCCGGTCGAAATCGAAATGATCATGGAGGTCGAGTAGGGGCCCGAGCCAGCGTTCGGTCAACCGGTCTCCCTGGAGCCAATGGTGCGGACGAGCGGCAAAATCTGGATCTTGACAACTCCGGTCGGAATAGGGTAGTTTCAAGGACCGCTCAAGGAGGATGTGACGATGGCAACCGAAACTGCTGAACTGAAGAGCCTGCCGCGGATCAACGAGCCGGCCCCCGATTTCACCGCCCAGTCCACGCAGGGGGAGATCAGACTCTCCAACTACCGCGGCAAGAAGTGGGTCGTGCTCTTCTCGCACCCCGCCGACTTCACGCCGGTCTGCACGACCGAGTTCGTCGCGTTCTCGAAGCTCTGGCCCGAGTTCGACAAGCGCAACGTCCAGCTGATCGGCCTCTCCGTCGACAGCATCTACTCGCACATCGGCTGGCTCAACAGCATCGAGCAGAACTTCGGGATCAAGGTACCCTTCCCGCTGATCCCCGACCGCAACATGAAGATCGCCCAGGAGTACGGGATGATTCATCCCGGGGCCAGCGACACGGCCACCGTACGCGCGGTCTTCGTCATCGACGACAAGGGCATCATCCGGGCACTCGTCTACTATCCACTCCAGGCCGGGCGCAACATGGACGAGATCCTACGCATCGTGGACGCGCTCCAGACCGTGGACAAGAACGGCGTCGCCACCCCCGCGAACTGGAAGCCCGGTGACGCGGTGATCGTACCGGCCCCGGTGACCAAGGAGGCGGCGGACAAGCGCAAGGGCGAAGGCTACGAGTACGTCGACTGGTACTTCAGCAAGAAGAAGCTGTAGGCGCGCCGACCACTAACCCGAACATCGTCGAGGGCGCATCATGAAGAAGACCGTGGTTCTCACAGTGGCGCTCTGCCTGCTCGCCGGCTCGGCGCTGGCCGAGGTGTGCCTGTCCCCCTACGTCAAGCGCCTTCAGGGCCCGGAGAAGGTGCTCTACGTCTGGTCGGTCGCCGCCGATCCCGCCGGCCAGGACGGCCTCGCGGTGGTGGATGTCTCGCTGGCTTCGGCGACCTACGGCCAGGTGGCCACCTTCGTGCCTGTCGGCCCCGCGGGCAACGAGCCCCACCACATGGGCTTCACCGACGACCGCACCAGGCTCTGGGCCGGCACGCTCTTCTCCAACCGCATCTTCATCTTCGACGTCGCCGAGGATCCGGCCCACCCGAAGCTCGTCCGGACCCTCGACAACCTCGGCGAGCTCACAGGGCTCTTCGGTCCGCACACGTACTACGCGCTGCCCGGCCGGATGCTCATCACCTTCCTCGCCTCCGCGGACGGCGGGCTCCCGGGGGGCTTCGCCGAGTTCACCAGCTCGGGCGACCTGATCCGCGTGTTCAAGAACCCGCCCGAGGCGCCCTACGCATACGACGCGGCGGTGAAGCCCGACATCAACCGCCTCGTGACGTCGAGCTTCACCCCCTACCGGAACTACAAGAAGCCGCTCGCGCAGTGGGACATGAAGGACGGCGGCAACACACTCCTCGTGTGGGACTTCCGGAACCGGAAGATCCTCCAAACGCTCACGACCGACCCGGTGCCGCTCGAGGTGCGCTGGAGCCTCAAGCCCGGACGCGCGTACGGCTGGACCAACTCCGCCCTCGGCGACTCCATCTGGTGGTTCGGCCAGGGCGCGGACGGACGGTTCTCCGCGCGCAAGGCGGCGGATCTCGGCAAGGGGTGCCTACCCGCGGATCTCCGCCAGTCCCCCGACGACCGCTACCTCTACGTGTCCTGCTTCCTGACGAGCCAGGTGCAGGCCTGGGACGTTTCCGATCCGGCCAGGGCGCGGCTCCACGACGTGCTGGTGCCGGGCGTGCAGCCCAACATGCTCCACGTCACCGGCGACGGCAAGCGGATCTACATCACGAACTCGCTGCTCTCGACGATGGACTACTCCCCGAACTTCTGGGTCCGCCTGGCCCACGTCGGTCCCGACGGGCGGCTCAAGCTCGACCCGTTCTTCAACGTGGACTTCACCAAGCTGCCGGGCGGGCCGCACCGCGCCCACGACATGCTGCTGAACTGAGCCTGCCCTGACGGCCCTGCTCCTCGCCGGACTCCTCCTGGCCGCACCGGCGCTCGCCCACGACGGCGCGGCGCCGGTGGCGACCGAGTGGCGGACCCACCCGGTCGAGGGCCGCCTCCCGATCATCCGGGAGGCCCCCGAGTACGTGCTGACCGCGTCCGACGGCCGGACGATCTCCTCCGTGGATCTGGCCGGGAAGGTGCGCCTGGAGACCTTCGTCTACACCCGCTGTCAGGACGTCTGCCCGCTCGTCAGCGCCAAGCTCGCGCGGCTCCAGCGCGTCCTCGCCGCGCGCGGGCTCCTCGGTGCGAAGGTCCTGCTGACCTCGATCACGCTCGACCCGGCGTACGACTCCCCGGGCGTGCTCGCGCGCTACGCCGCCGGCTTCGGCGCCGATCCCCGCGCCTGGCTCTACCTCCGCGGGACGCCGGCCGAGACCCGGCGCCTCCTGGCGGCGTACGGGAGCGTGGGGCGGCCGGGCCAGGAGCTGGCGCACTCGGACTGGATCTTCCTCGTCGACGGCCAGAGCCACGTGCGCGAGATCTACAGCGAGCGCCTCTTCGATCCCGACCGCGTGCTCGCCGATATCGTCGGCCTCGCCGCCGCCCGGCCCCCGCGATAGGCTCGGGGCCCGCTACTCGGTCGTGAGGGCCTGGCGCCGCTCGCGATGATACGCGTAGAGCTTTGCGTTCGCCGAGACGATCGTCGCCACCGCCGCCGCCAGCGCCGCTAGATCTTTCCCCGGCACCACCACGTACAGCTCGTCCTCACCGAGGTCCGTGTAGACACGGTTGCCGACGCAGGCGGTGCTGGCGACCAGGCCCTCCGAGAGCGCCGCCGGCAGGGCCATGCACGTGGGCCGACCCATGAGCGCCGGCTGGGTGGAGAGCCCCGCCCGCCGGGCCGCCTCCTGCAGCAGCATGATCCGCCCCGGACGCCCGGCGAACACCACCACGTCGGGGTCGACCGGCGTGGCGCCGAGCGGCGCGTAGACCACAACGCCGGGGGGCGCGGGCAGACGCGGGATCTCCGCGACCTCCTCCATCCGGATGTAGCCGATGCCGGTCATGAAGGCGAGCGTCTGCTCGAGCTCCTTCGCGCGCTCGGGCGAGAGCGTGATGCCGTGCGTGTAGCTCCCGATCGCGCAGTTGGAGTGGTCGCCCGGCACCGTATAGAAGGCGTCACCCTCGGCCGCGAGGCGCCAGAAGCTGCAGCCCGCGGGCTCCTTCCCGGCGAAGCCCGGCACGCCGTCCGGCGGATCCGGGGCGAACGTGATCGCCACGGGGCGCCGGGTGAGGCCGAGGGCCTGGCGAAGATCTTGCTCGAGGGCGGGGTAATCCCGCATCGCTCCACTCATCGCTCCGCGCTCCTTCCTGGCGGTAGGCGAGCCGCCGCGTAGCGTAGCACAAGCGCCGAGGCCCGAACCGCTCGTGGTAGAGTCCGTGCCGTGCGGAGCTTTCTGCTCGCATTCATCCCACTGTTCGTGGCCGTCGATACCGTCGGCCTGGTGCCCATCTACCTCGGCATCAGCGGCGGGATCGACGAGCCCGAGCGCCGGCAGCTCGTCGTCGACGCCACGCTCGCCGCTGGCGCCATCGGCCTCGGGTTCCTCTTTCTGGGCGACGGCATCCTCCAGTTCCTCGGGGTGAGCGTCGGCGATTTCCAGGTGGCGGGGGGCGCCGTCCTGCTGGTGCTCTCGATCTACGATCTTCTCCATCCCGAGGCGCCGCTCCGGCAGTCGGGCGCCCGACTCGGGGTCGTGCCGCTCGGCGTTCCCCTGATCGTCGGGCCGGCGGTCCTCACGACCCTCATCACCGTCGCCCGCACCCACGGCTATCTCGTCACCGTCGTCTCCTTCCTCCTGAACCTCGCTATCGTGTGGGCGGCTCTGCGCTGGGCGTGGCTCCTGCGCCGCGTGCTCGGCGATGCCGGCTCCCGCGCGGTTGCGAAAGTGTTCACGCTGCTCCTGGCCGCCATCGCGGTGACCTTCATCCGCCGCGGACTCCTGGCCGCCCTGGCGGCCCGCTAGTCGGCCCCCTTCGCCTCCGGGGCCGCCACCGGGTTCGAGGCGCGTGACGTCGCGGCGTCAGACATAGGCACGCTCGGCCTTCCGAAGGGCGCGGTAGCGCGCAAAGGCCCGTCGCTCGTCTTCGAGCCCGAAGAGCGAGCGGAGCGTGCTCCCGCGGAAGGTGTGTCTCAGCATCTTCGCCCCGTGGCGGAGCCCGAACCACGGGTTGTGCACGAGCGCGCGGGGCAAGTGGCGAAGCTTCATCCACCGCTCCGCGCGCCAGCGGAGGAATTCGATCTCCTCGGCGGGGAGGTGGTGGCTTCGCACCACCGCGGTGGTGCCGTCGTACTCATCGAGCCGCTCGTTGATCACGAGGCCGCGCTCCCGGAACTCCTTGGTCATGGGCGTGCGGGGGTACGGCGTCGGATGCTGGATATACGGGTAGTCGACGTGGCGCCGGGCGAAGTCGAGGTTCGCCTCGATCGACTCCCGGGTGTCATCGGGGTTCCCGACGATGAGCCCGCCCACCACGTACATCCCGTGCCGGTGCAGGTACTCGATCGCCTGGAGCGTCGCGTTGCCGGCATTCCGGCCGCCCTCGCGCCGGCGGTTCTTGGCGGCGGCCCGCAGGAATCGGAGGTCCTCCTCGAGGATGTTCTCGATGCCGAGGAACACGTAGCGGAAGCCCGCCCGCCGCATCAGCGGGGCCAGCGTCTCGCCGTGGTCCGCGATGGCCGAGGTCATGCCCTGCACGAGGTAGTCGACGTCGTCGAAACCGGCGTCGACGATCGCCCGGCAGAGCTCCTCGAAGCGCCGCACGTTGAGCGTGATGTTGTCGTCGACGAGGAAGATCG
>Ga0070699_100002487_pt1 | contig 16563 bp, 16 predicted proteins | sample KBSK1503metaG_FD_65473 | JGI IMG/M metagenome (GOLD analysis project Ga0070699, IMG submission 65473) | Corn, switchgrass and miscanthus rhizosphere microbial communities from Kellogg Biological Station, Michigan, USA - KBS K1-50-3 metaG | ecosystem: Host-associated > Plants > Roots >... | reverse complement strand
TCGTTGCGGAACCCGAGGTAGAGCAGGCCATGCAGGGCCACCATCAGCGCGAGCAGCCCGCCCCAGAAGAGCACGATCTCGAAAAGCCGCCCTTCCTGCAGCTCGACGGCGGCGATGATGCCGATCACCGCCGTGGCCACCATGCCGAGCGGCAGCTGGCTGTAGAGCTGCTCGACGCGATCGGCACGCACGAGCGCCGGGTCGGCGTGGTCGCGGATGTTTTCCGCGATCGCCGCCGCGGCGCCATGCTCGGCGCTCTCGATACCGTTGGCTAGGTTGCTCATCGGCGCAGGCTCGATCCCGCGCCAATTCTAAAGGCTTATCAGAAGCTCTTGCCGTTGCGGATCACGCCGACGGCGATGCCTTCGATGGCGAGCGCGTCGCGACGCAGGTCGACCTCGATCGGCGCGAACTCCGGATTCTCCGCTTCGAGCTGCACGGCGTGGCCGCGGCGGCGCAGGCGCTTCACCGTCACGTCGTCTCCCAGGCGCGCGACGACGATCTGGCCACTGCGCGCCTCCTCGGTGCGGTGCACGGCGAGAAGATCGCCCTCGAGAATTCCGGCATCGCGCATCGACATGCCGCGTACGCGCAGCAGGTAGTCGGCACGCGGCGTGAAGAGATTCGGATCCACCTGATAATGACGCTCCACGTTCTCTTCTGCGAGGATCGGCGCGCCTGCGGCAACGCGCCCGACGACCGGCAGCTCGAGAAGGCGCGCACCGCGGCCCGCGCTGCGAACGTCGCGCACGCGAATGCCACGCGAGGCGCCCGACGAGATCTCGATCGCGCCCTTCTTCTCGAGCGCACGCAGGTGCTGCTCGGCGGCGTTCACGGAGCGAAATCCCATCCTCTGCGCGATCTCGGCGCGCGTCGGCGGGTATCCCGACACCTCCGTCAGCTCGCGCACCAGGCGCAGGATCTCGGCTTGCCGCTCGGTCAGCGCTTCCATAACTGGCATTATATACAGTATTACAAAAGCTCGCGCTGGGCCGGCCCGTCCGCCGTCGCCTCGACGAGGGAGGCGTCGTCGTTTTCCGGCTTGTTGACCCGCATGCCGACGCGATGGGCGCTCATCTGGGCGGCGTCGTAGGGTTTGACGTAGCGCATCAGCGCCTCCGCATCGCGCTCCTGCGCGTCGAGCCACGCGTCGTAGTCCTGCGGCGCGATGATCACCGGCATGCGCTCATGGATCGGCTTCATCAGTTCATTGGCCGCCGTAGTGATGAGCGACACCGTGCGCAGTCCCTTCCAATACGCCGTGATCCCGGCCAGAGCAAAGATCGGCGCGTCGCGCGGTTGCAAGTACCACGGCAGCTTGCCGCGCCCGACGCTCTGCCATTCATAGAAGCCGCTCGCCGGCACGAGGCAGCGCCACTCGCGGAAGGCATCGCGAAACGCCGGCCGCTCGGCGAGCGATTCGCCGCGCGCATTGGCGAGCTTGCTGCCGATCGCAGGATTCTTGGCCCAATGCGGCACGAGCCCCCATCGATTGTGTTGCGCCACGCGCTTGCCGTCGCGAGCGACGCGCACCACCAGGATCTCGCTACCGGGGCAGACGTTGTAGCTCGCCTTGAACTCGGGCGCGTGGTCGAGCGCGAACTGCAGCGCGACGACTTCCGCACTGGCATGGAGCGAGTACCGGCCGCACATGGCGCGGAGGGTACAATGCCGGCCGGATGATCATCCAGTCGCTGCTGGACACCGACCTCTACAAGTTCACCATGATGCAGGTCGTGCTGCATCATTTCCCCGGCGCGCAGGTCGAGTACAAGTTCAAGTGCCGCACGGCAGGCGTCGATCTTCGGCCCTACATCGACGAGATCGGCAGCGAGGTGCATGCCCTCTCGCAGCTGCGCCTCGCGGACGACGAGCTCGCCTACTTGCGCAGCCTGCGCTTCATGAAGTCCGACTTCGTCGACTTCCTCGCGCTCTTTCACTTCAACTCCAAATACGTTCGCATTGGCCAGGGCGAGCGCCCCGGCGAAATGGATATCACGATCCGCGGGCCATGGCTGCACACCATCATGTACGAGATCCCAGTGCTCGCCATCGTCTCCGAGGTCTATTTCCGGCGCACGCAGCCGCGCCCGGACATGGAGGAGGGCCGTCGGCGCCTCAAGGCGAAGATCGACCTCGTACGCACCGTCGAGCGCGAGCTCGACTTCCGCATCTCGGACTTCGGCACGCGGCGGCGCTTCGCGCTCGCCTGGCACGAGGAGGTCCTTCAGACATTGAAGCGCGAGGTGCCTGACTATTTCGCCGGCACGTCCAATGTCTGGTTCGCCATGCGCAACAACATGACCCCGCTCGGCACCATGGCGCACGAGTACATGCAGGCCTGCCAGGCGCTCGGCCCGCGCCTGCGAGACTCGCAGACCTTCGCGTTCGACAAGTGGGCGCAGGAGTACCGCGGCGACCTCGGTATCGCCGTCGCCGACACCTACGGCACGGACGCCTTCCTGCGCGACTTCGACATGTACTTCTGCAAGCTCTTCGACGGGGCGCGCCACGACTCGGGCGATCCTTTCGAATGGGGCGAGAAGATGATCGCCCACTACCGCAAGAACCGCGTCGATCCGCGCACCAAGCAGCTCATTTTCTCGGACCAGCTTTCCTTTCCACTGGCGATCGCCATCGCGCGGCGCTTCCATGGGCGCGCGATCACTGCGTACGGTATCGGCACCAACCTGACCAACGACTTGGGCTACGAGCCGATCAACATCGTCATCAAGATGACCGAATGCAACGGCCAGCCGGTGGCCAAAGTGTCTGATTCGCCCGGCAAGACGGTCAGCAAGGACGCGGGCTACTTGCGCTATCTGCGCCAGGTGTTCGGCCTCGAGCCGGCCGAGAAGATCTGAGCCGCGTCTTCTCCGGCACCGCGCTGGCGGTCCTGGCCAGCTGCTTTGCGCTCAACATGTTCGGCCGCGGGCTCGGCGACACCTACGTCGTCTTCGTGCTGCCGCTCGAGCACGACTACGGCTGGACGCGCTCGCAGCTGACGAGCGTGTACTCCATCTACCTGCTCATGCATGGCTTCACTTCGCCGCTCGTCGGCCTGGTCTTCGATCGCCTCGGGCCACGCTGGGTGTACACCGCCGGCCTCGCCTTCATGTGCGGGGCATTCTTTCTCGCCGCGCAACTCTCCAACCTCTGGCAGTTCTACCTTTTCGTCGGCGGCATGGTCGGCATCGGCGTGAGCCTGACCGGCATGGTGCCGGGCTCGGCGCTGATCGCGCGCTGGTACCGCGAGCGCCTCTCCAGCGCGATCGGCATCGCCTTCTCCGCAGCAGGCGTCGGCACGATTCTCTTCGTTCCGTTCACGCAGTTTCTGGTGGGTCATTACGACTGGCGCTTCGCCTACCGCGTCCTGGGCAGCGCTCTGCTCGTCCTCGTTCCTGCAGTCGCGTTCCTCGTGCCATGGAAGCGCTTCTATGCCGGCCACCCGGAGCGCGCGCAGAGCGCGAAGACGGCGAGCGGCGAGGGCTGGACACTGCGCAAGGCGATGCGCACGCCGCTCTATTGGGGCCTGTGCCAGGTTTTTTTCTTCACGGCCACGGCGATGTTCACCGTGATCGTGCAGCTTGTCGCGTTCTTCGTCGACGTCGGTTTCTCGCCGCTTACCGCGGCGAGCGCCTTTGGCGCGCTCGGCTTCATGTCGGCGATGAGCGTCATGGGCAGCGGCTTTACTTCGGATCGGTTTGGCTACCGGCAGACCATCACCGCGACGTTCATCGGCACGGCAACGGGGATGGCGATGCTTCTCGTGCTTACGTTCATGGCCTCGCCACTCGTGCTCGTGCTTTTCGTGCCGGTCTTCGGCCTGTGCATGGGGGTGCGCGGGCCGATCGTCTCGTCGATCTCCACCCGCTACTTCGCCGGGCCGAATGTCGCCACCATCTACGGCACAATCTACGCCTCGAACGCGGTGGGCGCGGCCTTCGGCTCGCTCATGGGCGGCGTTCTGCATGACCTGACCGGCGGCTATCGCACCGCGCTCGCGGTCGCGCTCGTAGCCGTGCTGATGGCGTCGACGCCGTTCTGGACGGTGCCGGCGCTCAGGAATTTCCGCTGATCGCTCGCATGCGTCGCTCGCGCTCGGCGAGCGTGCAGCCGCGCAGGTCCGCGGCGCCGCGCTCGGTCACGAAGACGCCTGCCTCGCTGCGCGGCACCGACACCGGTCCAGCGAGGTGCTCAACCACCCGTGACGCGGGCAACGCGATGATCGACACACCATCGGGCGATTGATTGGCGGCGCGAATGAAATCCAGTGCACCGCCGACCGCGCCGACATAACTCCCGCGCGCGACTTCGCCGTTCACCTGACCGGTCAGGTCCACCTCGACCGCCGAGTTAATCGCCACGAAGCGCTCGATGCCCGCGAGGGTCGCTGCGCCGTGCGTCACATCGGAGGAGACGAGTCGCACCGCCGCGTTCTGCCCCGCCCAGTCGAAGAGCGCCTGCGTACCCATCAGGGCGCCGCCGAGCCAGCGCTGCGCGCGCAGAAAGCGGGCGTTTTCGCAGATCACGCCGGAGTGATACTCGACGGCTCGCCCGGCGAGCGCGCCGACGATGGCGTTCGGCAGCGCGCCGATGCCGCACTCGATGGTCGCGCCGTCCGGTATCCATGGCAGCGCGTTTTGCGCGATGCGCCGCTCGAGCTCGCGCGGTGCCTCGTAGGCGAGATATACCGGGGCGCGTGAGGTCTCCACCACCAGATCGAAATCGTCCCGGCGAAGCAGCGGCTCCGTATGGGTCCACGGCATCTGGTCATTCACCTCGGCGACGATGGCGCGCGCCACCTCGAGCGCGGGCGCAAGGTACTCCACGGCGAGGCCGAGGCTGTATTCGCCGCGCGCATTGGGCCGGCTCACCTGCACAAGTGCCACGTCGCACGCAATGCGTCGGCTGCGGATCAGGGCTCCCAGTTGAGAGTAGGGCGCGGGCTGGATGTCCAGCATGCCGGCATCGGAGAGCGCTCGATTGCTGCCCGTGCCGCAATAGGAGCTGAGGCGCAAATGACCGGCATGCTCGGGACGCAGCAGACCCGAATAGCTCGAGCCAACGAAGGCGCGGCAGCCGGAGAGCGCCGCGCGCTGCGCGATCACCTCCTCGACGAGCGTTTGCGGCTCGGCGCAGGCCTGGCCCCAGAGAAGCGCGTCGCCCGGGCGAATGACGCTCGCGAGAGCGACGCTCAGCGGTCGAGCTCCTGGTCATCGTAGGAGGCAGGATCCGAAATCGGCTCGATGTGAGTAAAGATGGCCGCATTCGGCACCATCGCCCGCATGCGCGCCTCGATCTCCTCGGAGAGCTGGTGTGCCTGGGCCACGGTCCAGGCGTCGGGCACGAGCAGATGGAAGGACACGAAGCGCCGGGCGCCGGCCTGGCGCGTGCGCAGCGCGTGGAACGATACGCCGTAGCGGTGCGAATATTCGCGGATGAGCTTCGCCAGCTCGGCCTGCTCTTCGGCGGAGATCGCCGGATCGAGCAGGCCGCGCACCGAGCGGCGCATGAGCCCGAAGCCCGTCCACAGGATGTGCAGCGACACCGCGAGCGCGAGCAGCGGATCGAGCCGCAGCCAGCCGGTGAGGTACACGAGCGCTACGCCGGCGATCACCGCCGCCGAGGTCCACACATCGGTCATCAGGTGGCGGCCATCGGCCTCGAGCGTGATGCTGTGATGCTCGCGTCCCGCGCGCAGGAGCGTGATGCCCACGCCAAGGTTGATCGCCGAGGCGGCGATGGTGAGCGTGAGGCCGGCGAACGGCATCTCGAGCTCGCGCGGCGCCACGAGCCGGGGCAGCGCCGCCCAGACGATGCCTGCCGCGGCGAGAACGATGAGCGCGCCCTCGATGCCGGCGGAGAAGTATTCGGCCTTGGAGAAGCCGTGCGGATACTTCTCGTCCGGGGGCGAGGCGGCGAGGCGCAGCATCGACAGGGCGAGCAGCGCGGCGGCAAGGTTGACGAGCGATTCCATCGCATCGGAAAGCAGTCCCACCGAATCGGTGAGCCACCAGGCGCTCGTTTTCAGTCCGATGGTCGCGACCGCGGCGCCAACCGACAGCCAGGCGTAGCGCTCAAGCAGCATAGGCACGATAGAGACGCACGAGCGTGCCCGCCTGGGCGAGCGGCATTCCGCCCATCGGCTCGTGCGCAAATTCGGCGAGCGCGATGTGCTGCGGCTCGTCTTCGACGGTCACGAAGCGGCGCGTTTGCAGCGCGCCTGCGAGCGCCGCGCTCTCTGACAGTACGAGGAGCAACATCGTGGCGAGCGGGTGCGGATCCGCCGCGCCGGGCTCGACCTGCTCGCAGGCCCAACGCTTGAAGAGCACGGTTTTCTCGAGGCAGCGGCGCGTCCACGGCGTGGGCGCCTCGAAGCGTGCGCGATATTGCGCCGACCGGAGAACGGCGGTCGAGTCGAGCTCATAGGTGGCGAGATACTTGCCTTCGCCCGTGGCCAGCTCCGCGACCCAGCGCCGCGCGGAGCGGAAGCCGGGGATGGCGAGCCGCTCGGCGAGGTGCTCGCTGTCGTACCAGGCGTTGAATTCCTCTTCCATCGCCGCGGGCGGCTCAGTCATCGTGAGCAGCAATCCGCGGCGCGGAATTATGCCGCCTTGCGCTCGGCCGGCGGCGGCAGCAGCTTCAGGCAGCGGTCGATCCAGAGGGCGGTGAGCTTCTCCTGCACGCCGTTCTGCGCGAGGCGCTGGGAGAGGGCGTTGAAGTCCACCTGGTCGAGCGGCTGGTCCTGGTTGAAGCAGGAAAATACGTAGGTCGTCTTTCCGCTCACCGGATCCACGTGCGGCTGCAGGCATTGCGCGCAGATCTCCTTCATCATGCATTGCATCGGCGAATTGATGGAGCCGATTGCCACGTGGTCGCGCTTGAGGTACGGGCGCAGGACGCCGTGCCGCGCCGCGGTTACGGCCGCCATCATGCGGTCTGAGCCGATGGCGATGATGCGGTCCGCGGCGGAGAAGCCGATCGGCTGTGCCCCGAGCGCGCCGCTGGCGTAAGCCTGCATCGCCTGGACGATGTTGCCGACGAAAGCGCGGTCCTGCGGCCTGCGCGGCGTGAAGCCGGGCGGCTCATCGCTGCACCAGACGACCACGTCCGAGGCCGCCTCGATGTCCTCGACGCGATAGCGATCGCCGACATGCTTGTAGCCGGCGAAGTAAACGACCTTGGAGCCGGCGCCGCGCAGCGCGCGGCCGATGGAGAAAAGCACCGCGTTGCCGAGGCCGCCACCGGCGAGAATGACCGTCTCATTGCCGGGAATTTCGGTTGGCGTGCCCGTCGGTCCCATGAGCACGACCGGCTCGCCCGGCTGCAGATAAGCGAGGAGGTCGGCCGAGCCGCCCATCTCGAGCGCGATCACCGAAATCAGGCCCTTCGCGCGGTCGACCCAGGCGCCGGTCAGCGCCAAGCCTTCCATCGCCAGGGTGGTTCCGGGCACCCGCAAAGCAAGGCGCTCGTAGTTCTGCATGCGGTAGAACTGCCCGGGCTGGAAGCGCCGTGCTGCCACCGGCGCGCGCAGCACGACCTCGACGATGGTCGGCGTGAGGCGGCGCACTTCGTGCACCACGGCGCGCAGGTCGCGATTCAGGCGCGCGAGGAACATGGTGTCGTCCTCGCCGCTCGCCGCCGGCCGGCGCGAGAGCACTCGGCTGACCACTGGATAGCCTTGCTTGGCGCTGCCCATCGCCTTCACCACGTTGCCGAAGTACGAGGGGTGCAGGTCGCCGAAGAAGCTCATGAAGCGACCGTCCGGATAGCGGTGGAGGAGCACCTCTGCGTGCTTGGGCTTTGCGGCGTGGCGCTCCGGCCTCACCGGCGCACCGGCCTCGTCGCAAGCGAGAAAATACTTGCCGTCGAGCTCGAGCGTGACACCCTCTTCGCGGGCGAGCACCGTATTGGGTTGCGTCCCTGCGGCGATCAGCACCGAGCGCGCCGGCAGCTCGATCTCCTTGCCGTCGGCGGCGAAGACGACCGCGCGCGCATGGCCGTAGTGGTCCACTTCGATGCGGCTCGGCGCGAGGCCTTCGTCGAACACCACGCCTTCCTCGAGCGCTTTCTCCACCTCTTCGTGGTTCAAGGTGTACGAGGGGCTGTCGACCAGGCGGCGCCGATAGGCGATCGTGACGCCGCCCCAGGACTTGAGGAGCGCCTGGCGCTCGTGCGCGCTTGCGGCGCGCAAGGCGCGTGCATGCGCGAGGAATTCCTCGGCGATGGCGCGCTCCTCCGCGTTCCAGCCCGGCTCGGCGCCCAGCAGCTCGTAGCGCGCGAGGAACTTCTCGACCTGCACCGCGTAATAAGCGAGCGACTCGGTTGCCGCGTCGATCGCCGTCAGGCCGCCGCCGATCACCACGATCGGCAGGCGCACCTGTAGGTTGGCGATCGACTCGCGCTTCGCCGCGCCGGTGAGCTGCAGCGCCATGAGGAAATCCGACGCGGCGCGCACGCCGCGCGCGAGGCCGTTCGGGATGTCGAGCACGGTCGGCCGGCCGGCGCCCGCGCAGAGCGCGATGTGGTCGAAGCCGTCAGCGTAGGCTTCGTCGATCGTCAGCGTGCCACCGAAGCGCACGCCGCCGAACATCGCGAACTGGCGGCGGCGCTCGAGCAGCAGGCGGATCAGCTTGAGGAAGTTCTTATCCCAGCGCACCGTAATGCCGTACTCGGCGACGCCGCCGAAGCCGGCCATCACGCGCCGCTCGAGGGGCTCGCGCAATTCGCTGGCATCGCGGATCGGGCGAAAGGGCACGCGATGGCCGAGCGGATCGACGCCGGAAATTTGCGCATCGAGCGGCTCGATCTTCAGCCCGTCGATGCCGACCACCGTGTGTCCGTCGTTCATCAGATGGTGCGCGAGCGTGAACCCGGCCGGGCCGAGCCCGACGATCAGCGCGCGCCGGCCGGTCGGCGGCTTCGGATACGGACGGCGAAGATCGAACGGGTTCCAGCGCGTGAAGAGCGAATAGATCTCGAAGCCCCAGGGCAGCTCGAGCACGTCCTTCAGCGTGCGCGTCTCGGCCTGCGGGATGTCGACTGGATCCTGCTTCTGATAAATGCAGGACTTCATGCAGTCGTTGCAGATGCGATGGCCGGTCGCCGCCATCATCGGGTTGTCGACCGCGATGATGCCGAGCGCGGCGAGCGGCTCGCCGCGCGCCTTCACCATGTGGAACTCGGAGACCTTCTCTTCCAGAGGGCAGCCGGCGAGCGGAACGCCGAACACGGTCTTGCGGAATCCTTCGGCCGGGGGCTTCTCCTTCAGGCCCTTGGAACACGAGTCCTTGCCCTGCTCGTGGCACCAGATGCAGTAGTTCGCCTCGTCGAGCGCGCCGACGAGATCGGTGCCCGGATCGGTCAGCCCGAAGCCCTCGCGATGGCGCAGGTGCTCGAGCCGGTGAGCGGTGACGCCGCCGCTCGTGTCCGTGTGCACGGGCACGAGCCGCATGAAGTCGAGCTTCTGCGGCGTCTTGAAAAGCACGCCGGCCGCGTGCTTCGCCTTGCCTGCCGGCGTCGTCGCGGCCCATGCTGCGTAGCGCGCGGCGAGCTCGAGCTCGTGTGAATGTGTCGCCTCGTCCGCGAGCCAGGCGCTCACTTTGCGCGCGAAATCGACCTCGCTGAATTCGCCGCCGAAAAGCTCGCGCGCGACCGCGTCGGCATCGAACGCGTGCAGCGCGGTCGGCTTCACCTTGTGCAGCGCCCGTCGCTGCACGAACTGGCGCTTCACGGAGTAAAGCGGCGCGAGCGCGTTGTGGCGCTCGGCAAGGGCGCGCGCTTCGTTTTCGATGCCGAAGAGTTTGGCGATGAAGTCTTCGACGTGCGGCGCGAGCGCGATGAGAAGCTGCGACTCGGCGAGCGCCGCCGGCGGATTCGCGCGCGCCGCCGCGAGCCGATCGGCGAGCGCGCGATCGCTCTCGGCGAGAAAAGCGACGAAGGCGCGATCGAGCCGCATCAGGCCTTCGCGCTCGTACAGTTCGGGGAAGCTGAGGCCGAAGCCAAGCTGCATGAGGTTAGAATTATCGTCGAATTTTTTCCGGCATTTCCTTATTCCTCCCGGGAGCGATCGATGCAGATCAAGAACAGCGTCTTCCTCATCACCGGCGGCGCCTCGGGCCTGGGCGCAGCGACGGCGCGCATGGCCGCCGAGAACGGCGGCAAAGTGGTGATCGCGGATATGCAGAGCGCAGCAGGCGAGAAGCTTGCGCGCGATCTCAGCGGGCGCTTTGCCAAGACCGATGTGAGCTCGGAGGGGGATGGCAAAGCGGCGGTTGCGCTCGCGCTCAAGGAGTTCGGCGGCATCCACGTCCTCGTCAACTGCGCCGGCATCGCGCTCGCCGAGCGCACGCTCGGCAAGGAAGCACCGCACGACCTCGGACGCTTCGAGCGCGTGATCAAGGTGAACCTCATCGGCACGTTCAACATGATTCGCCTTGCCGCCGACGCGATGGCGAAGGCGATGCCGAATGCTTCCGGCGAGCGCGGCGTGATTGTGAACACGGCGTCGGTCGCGGCCTTCGACGGTCAGATCGGGCAGGCCGCCTACTCCGCCTCCAAGGGCGGGGTCGCCGGCATGACGCTGCCCATCGCCCGCGACCTTTCGCGCAACGGCATCCGCGTCTGCACAATCGCGCCCGGCATCTTCGAGACACCGATGCTGATGGGATTGCCGAAGGACGCGCAGGAGTCGCTCGGCAAGCAGGTGCCTTTCCCGTCGCGGCTCGGCCGCCCCGCCGAGTACGCTCAGCTCGTGAAGTCGATCGTCGAGATCGAGATGCTGAACGCCGAGACGATCCGTCTCGACGGCGCCATTCGCATGGCGCCTAAGTGATCGGCTTCAGCCCGCGCCGGTAGAGCGCCGCGCGCTCGACATAGCCGCGCGCGATGCCGAGGAGCCCTTCGCGCTCCTCAGGTTTCAGCTCGCGCACGACCTTGCCCGGCGAGCCGACGACCAGGACGCCCCCGGGAATCTCCTTGCCTTCGGTGATGAGCGTGTTGGCACCGATCAGGCTGCCGCTTCCGATCTTCGCGCCATTCAGCACCACACTATTGATGCCGATCAGCGTGCCATCGCCGATCGTGCAGCCGTGCAGCATCACCTTGTGGCCGATGCTTACCCTGCGGCCGAGCGTCATCGGATAGCCGGGATCGACGTGCAGTACGCAGGCGTCCTGGACGTTCGTGCCTTCGCCGATGCTGATGCGGTCGTTCTCCGCGCGAATCACGACCTTGAACCAGATGTTGGCCTCGGCGTGCAGGGTGATCGAGCCGACGAGCGTCGCGTCGTAGGCGATGTAATGGTTGGTGCCGACGAGCTCGACGCGACGCTCGCCGAGGGAGAAGAGCGGCATGCGGCTATCATAATTGCCTTGCGCGAGAGCGATTCGCACTTTTTCGACATCCGCGGGCTGCGCTATCACCTGCGCCGCTGGAGCGCGCCCGGTGAGCCGAAGGTCGTGCTGCTGCATGGCTGGATGGATGTCTCGGCGTCGTTTCAATTCCTGGTCGACGCGTTCTCCCGGCGCTGGGACGTCTATGCGCCGGACTGGCGCGGCTACGGTCTCACCGCCTGGGGCAAGTCCGACTGCTACTGGTTTCCAGACTACATCGCAGACCTCGATTTCCTCCTGCATGCCTTCGCGGGCGACGAGGCGGTGCATCTCATCGGTCACAGCCTGGGCGGTAACGTCGCCTGCATGTATGCGGGCATCCAGCCCGAGCGCATTGCGAAGCTCGTCAACCTTGAAGGCTTCGGCCTGGCCGCGACGCGCGCCGGCGATGCACCGCGCCGCTATGCGCGCTGGCTGCGCGAGCTGCACGACCGGCCGGGCTTCCGTCCCTACGCGAATTTCGCCGACCTGGCGCAGCGGCTGCGCGCAACGAATCCGCGGCTCACCGCGCAGCGCGCCGAGTTCCTCGCGCGGCACTGGGGCCGTGAGTCCGAGGATGGCCGGGTCGTGCTGCGCGGCGACCCGGCGCACAAGATCGTCAATCCCGTGCTTTATCGCTACGAGGAGGCGCGTGCTTGCTGGCATGAGGTGCGCGCGCCGGTGCTCTGGGTGGACGGCGCGCAGACTGCAGCGCTCGAGCGCCTGGGGCTCGACGCCGCGCAGTATGCCGAACGGCGCGCGCAATTTGCGAATTTGCGCCACGCCACGCTAGCGCGTGCCGGGCACATGCTGCACCATGATCAGCCCGAAGCGCTCGCGAAGCTGATCGAAGAATTCCTCGCCGGCTGATGGCGCAGTTCTTCTCCATCCATCCCACGCATCCGCAGCAGAGGCTGGTGCACCGCGCGGGCGACATCCTGCGCGGCGGCGGCCTCATCGCCTATCCGACCGACTCCTGCTACGCGCTGGGCTGCATGCAGGCGGCGACGCGCGCCATCGAGCGGCTGCGTGGCATCCGCGGCGTCGATGAGCGCCACCATCTCACCGTCATGTGCCGCGATCTCTCGGAGATCGCGGCCTACGCCATCGTCGACGATGCGCGCTTCCGGCTCATCAAGAGCGTCACGCCCGGAAGCTATACCTTCATCCTGCGCGCGACGCGCTCGCTGCCGCGGCGTCTGATTCATCCTAAGCGCAGAACCATCGGCGTGCGCGTTCCCGCGCATGCCGTCGCGCAGGCGCTGCTCGCCGACATCGACGAGCCGATGCTCTCGTCGACGCTCATGCTGCCGAGCGATGAGCAGCCGCTCTCCGAGGCCGCGGAAATTCGCGAGCGGCTCGAGGGCGAGCTCGAGCTCGTCATCGACGCCGGATCGTGCGGCGCCGAGCCGAGCACCGTGATCGATCTCACCGGCGATGCGCCGCTCGTGCTGCGCAGGGGCAGGGGCTCGCTTGCGCCCTTCGCCGTCGAGGCCGTCTGATAGAATCGCCGCCGCAGATGGACGTCAATTCACTCGTACAGACGGTCGCCATCTACGCCCTTCCGGTGCTCTTCGCGATTACGCTGCACGAGGCGGCGCATGGCTATGTCGCGCGCCACTTCGGCGACATGACGGCGCACGCGCAGGGCCGCATCAGCCTCAATCCGCTGCGGCATATCGACATCGTCGGTACGATTGTCGTGCCGGTCGTCATTCTCATGCTCACCGCCAAGCTGGTCGGCGGCGGCCTGCTCTTCGGCTGGGCGAAGCCCGTGCCGGTCAACTACTCGGCGCTACGCAAGCCGCGCCAGCACATGGCGCTCGTCGCGGCTGCCGGGCCCGGGGCGAACCTCGTGATGGCGCTGCTTTGGGCGCTTCTCCTCAAGCTCGCGGTGCTCATCCCGAACAACGGTTTCTCGCAGCCCATGGGACTCATGGCGCAGGCGGGGATTTTCGTCAATCTGATCTTCATATTCCTCAACCTCCTGCCCATCCTGCCGCTCGATGGCGGGCGCATCGTTGCCAGCCTTCTGCCGACACGAGCAGCGTGGCAATACGCGCGGCTCGAGCCTTTCGGCGTGCCGCTGCTCGTGCTTCTGCTGGTGACCAACGTGCTCGGCTTCCTGCTCGAGCCGCTGGTCGGCGCCTCCGACGCGCTCATCCGGGCGATCGTCCTCTAAATGTACGAAACCCGGGTGCTCTCCGGGATGCGGCCGACGGGCAGCCTGCATCTTGGCCATTTCCACGGCGTGCTGAAGAACTGGATCCGCCTGCAGGTGGAATACACCTGCCTTTTCTTCGTCGCGGACTGGCACGCGCTCACGACCGACTACGAAAAGCCGGGCAATGTGCAGCAAAGCGGCATGGACATGGTCATCGACTGGCTCGCGGCGGGCGTCGATCCGAGCCAGGCGATTCTCTTCGTGCAGTCGCAGGTGCCCGAGCATGCGGAGCTGCATTTGCTGCTCTCCATGATGGCGCCGCTCGGCTGGCTCGAGCGCGTGCCGACATACAAAGACCAGATCGAGAAGCTCGCCGATCGTGATCTCTCGACGTACGGTTTCCTCGGCTATCCGCTCCTGCAGTCGGCCGACATCCTGATCTACCGCGCGAAATACGTCCCGGTCGGCGAGGACCAAGTGCCGCACGTTGAGTTCACGCGCGAGATTGCGCGGCGCTTCAATCACCTCTACGGGCGGGAGCCCGGCTTCGAAGAGAAAGCGAAGGCCGCGGTGCGGCGCATGGGGACCAAAAAATCGCGACTGCTGAACGAGCTGCGTACCAAATTCCTCGAGCACGGGGACGCGGAATCGCTCGCCCGCGCGCAAGCCTTGCTCGATGAGCAGCAGAACCTCTCGCGCGGCGATCGCGAGCGCCTCTACGGATGGCTGGAAGGCGGCGGCAAGAAGATCCTGGTCGAGCCCGAGGTGCTGCTCACCGAGGCCTCGCGCATGCCTGGGCTCGATGGCCAGAAAATGTCGAAGTCCTACGGCAATACGATTGCGCTGCGCGAGGAGCCCGAATCGGTCGCGAAGAAGATCCGCACCATGCCGACCGATCCGGCGCGCGTGAAGCGCAGCGACCCGGGCACGCCGGAAAAGTGCCCGGTGTGGGCCCTGCATTTGGTCTACTCCGACGCCGAGCGCAAGCAATGGGTGCAAAAGGGCTGCACCACCGCCGGGATCGGCTGCCTGGAATGCAAGCAGCCGGTGATCGAAGCGATCCAGGGCGAGCTCGCGCCGATCCGGGAGCGCGCGCAGGTGTATCTTGACGATCCAACGCTCGTGAAGAACATCGTTGCCGACGGCTGCGAGAAAGCGCGGCGCCTTGCCGCGGAGACCATGCGCGACGTGCGCGAAGCCATGGGGCTCGCCTACGCATGATGGCCAAGCTCTACGGCGAGCCGGTCATCGAGCTTCCGGTCGATCTCTACATCCCACCGGACGCGCTGGAAGTGGTCCTGGAGGCGTTCGAGGGACCGCTGGATCTGCTTTTGTATCTGATCCGGAAGGAAAATTTGAACATCCTCGACATCCCCATGGCGCCGCTCACGCGCCAGTACCTGGAGTATGTCGAGATCATGCGCGCAAAAAATCTGGAGCTCGCCGCCGAGTATCTCGTGATGGCCGCGATGCTGATGGAGATCAAGTCGCGGCTCCTCCTGCCGCGGCCGCCCTCGGCCGAGCCGACCGAGGAAGACCCGCGCGCCGAGCTCGTGCGCCGGCTGCTGGAATACGAACAGATGAAGAAGGCCGCGCACGCGCTCGACGAGCTGCCGCAGGCCGGCCGCGACGTGATCGCCATCTCGGTCTGGATCGAGCGGCAGATCGCCGAGCGCCTGCCAGAAGTCAACGCCCAGGATCTGGCCGAAGCCTGGCGGGCGCTCCTGCACCGTGCGCGCATGGCGCGCCACCACCATATCTCGCGCGAAGAGCTTTCGGTGCGTGAGCATATGAGCGCCATCCTTCGCGAGCTTCGAGAGCGCCGGGTGCTGGAGTTCGCCGAGCTTTTCGAGCCGCAGCGCGGCGTGCCGGTGCTCGTCGTCACCTTCCTCGCGCTGCTCGAGCTCGCCCGGGAGCTCCTGATCGAGATCACGCAAGCCGAGTGCTTCGCGCCGATTTACGTTAAATTAGGGTATGCGCAGCCCGTCTGACGTGAATGAAGTGAAAAAAGTACTGGAAGCTGCGTTGCTCGCCTCGCCGGAGCCCCTCGGGCTGCCGGAGCTGAAACGCCTCTTCGACGGTGAAATCGCCACCGATACACTGCGCAACCTCCTCGCGGAGCTCGCCGAACAGTGGAAGGGCCGGGCGGTGGAGCTCGTCAACGTCGCGAGCGGCTGGCGTTTCCAGACCACCGCTGACTTCCAGCCTTACGTGGAGCGCCTCGCGCCCGAGAAGGCGCCGCGCTACTCGCGGGCCGTGATGGAGACGCTGGCCATCATTGCCTACCGTCAGCCGGTGACGCGCGGCGATATCGAGGACATCCGCGGCGTCACGGTCTCCACGCAGATCATCCAGAGCCTCGAGGCGCGCGGCTGGATAGACGTCGTCGGTCACCGCGAGACGCCCGGGCGGCCCGCGCTCTACGCCACGACGCGCAAGTTCCTCGACGACCTCGGGCTGCGTTCGCTTGAGGAGCTGCCACCGCTCGAGGAAATCGCCAAGACCCTGCAGCTTGAGCCGGTCCCGACCGCCGAGGCGGGCATCCGCTCGGCCAACGCAGAGCCTGAGCCCGCAAAAGCCACCGGCACCGAAGGCTGAACGGCTCCAGAAGCTGCTCGCCGCGGCGGGCTTAGGCTCGCGCCGCGAAATCGAATCGTGGATTGAAGCTGGCCGTGTAACGGTCGCGGGCCGCATCGCCAAGCTTGGCGACCGTGCGGCGCCGAGCGATGCCATCGCGGTAGCCGGAAGGCCGGTGGATTTCGGTGCCAAGCCAGCCGGGCGCCTCCTCATCTATAACAAGCCGGAAGGCGAGCTCGTCACGCGCAGCGATCCGCAGGGCAGGCCTACGGTATTCGCCCGACTGCCGCCGGGCCGCTGGATAGCAGTCGGACGTCTGGACTTCAACAGCGCCGGCCTCCTGCTCTTCACCGACGACGGCGAGCTGGCAAACCGCCTCATGCATCCGCGCTACGACCTCGAGCGCGAGTATGCCGTGCGCGTGCAAGGGGAATTGCGCCCCGCCGA
>Ga0070699_100002486_pt1 | contig 16565 bp, 9 predicted proteins | sample KBSK1503metaG_FD_65473 | JGI IMG/M metagenome (GOLD analysis project Ga0070699, IMG submission 65473) | Corn, switchgrass and miscanthus rhizosphere microbial communities from Kellogg Biological Station, Michigan, USA - KBS K1-50-3 metaG | ecosystem: Host-associated > Plants > Roots >... | reverse complement strand
GCAACAGCAACTGCTGGTTCATATCGTACGGACGAAACGTTTTGCCCATGGCTGCAAGTTTACTTATTCTTTTTCAGGAGTCCATGACTTTTTCCCGACAGACTCCTTCAGGCGGAAGTTTGTATACTGGTTTCGTCGATCAGCGTTACCAACTTCCGCCTGACTGAAGGCCGAACGACGAACTCGGCGTGACTGACTTACGCCATTTCACTCAGGTAGTGATGCCACAGGATCCGCGCGGCGACGGCTCTCCACGGGCTCCAGGCTAATGCAAGCTTATCCAGTTGATCGGGCGTCGGGCGCGTCTTCAATCGCTTCACATTCTGAGCCGCGACTGCGAGCGCAAGATCTCCCGCCGGCCAAATGTCGGGACGCAGCAGGACCATCAGTAAATAAATATCGGCGGTCCATCGGCCAATGCCTTTGATCTTGATCAGCTCGGACCTGACCGCGGCGTCGTTCATCGAAGTCAAGCTCTCGAGGTCCAACTCGCTTTCAAGAATCGAGCGCGCGAGGATCCGGCCATACGATGCCTTTTGGCGGCTGAATCCGACTGCCTTAAGCGTGGCATCGTCGAGCGTCAAAAAGCGATGAGGAGTGAGAGGCGATGCAATGTCGAGAAGCTTCGTGTGCGCGGCTCGCGCGGACGCAAGCGAGACTTGCTGCTCCAGAATAATGTGAAGCAGAGTTGAGAAGCCGGCTTCACGCGCCCACATCGGCGGCGGGCCGTGCTTCTTCACGACTCGCGCGAGATCGGGATCGCGGCGTGATAAAAAACGCACGGCTCGCGCGAGTGATTCAGCGGCGAGCGGCGTGGGACTCGTTGACGTCTTTGATTGCCGGGGCATTCGCTAATTAATATAAGGTCTCGATCTCGATGTTGTAAGAGAAGGATTGAGCGAGTGCGCGTTGGATTTTCGCATATCAATTCTAACAGAGACTATGGAGACTATGGGAAAACCACCCACGGCAGCGTGTGGATGGTTCAAGTCCAGCCTACAGACGAAGGCCGAGAGCTGCTTCCGGGAATACCACCCACGGCAGTGGGTTGATCGTTCAGGCACGCAGCCTACAGGGGCGCTCCCGAGGTCCCCGTTTTGCCTCTCTTCCTCGCGGCGCGAGGGGCGAGAGATAACCAAAACCGAAGGGTCGGGCCGCCTCCGTTGTAGGCGGCACCTGAACGATCCACCCACTCCCGTGGGTGGGATTCCAAGAAGGGGTCTTGCCGCCCGTTTGGTAGGCAGCACCTGAACTATCCACCGACTGCCGTGGGTGGTATTACCGGGCCATCATTAGCATCTATCTGTGTTGATCGGTGCGCATCTGACGTGTATTCAAATCAGCAGGTCTAATCATTCGCGCCCTTACCTGCATTCGATTTCGCGCGTTGCTGCATAACGTTCTCGAGCGTCTCCCGAAGCTGGGGCACATATGCCGCCAGCATGCTGAATTCGCGCTTCGGCAGACTCAACGTGTTCATCGGAGCGCAGCAGCGAACCGTTGCGCCTCGCGTGCTCTGCTTCAACAATGCCATCTCGCCGAAGTACTCACCGGCTCCGAGTCTCGCCAGCACCCGTTGCTCGTCGCCTGATTCGTGAACAACTTCGGCCTCGCCGCTAACAATGATGTAGATGCGATCGCCGATGTCACCCTGATGAAACACCTCTTCGCCCGGCTCGAAGTGCTCCTGGGTCATCCCCATCGAGCCCGTGAGTTTCAATTCCACAAGTTCAGCCGGCAACAACAGGTCCAGCGTCCACGACGAAGCGACCTTGAGCCGCCGTCCCCAACCCGGCAGCTTCATCAGGTAGATCGTTCTCCAAATCCACCACGCCGCAAATCCGCTGATGTTCACCCCCATGATTTCCGCGACCGCCGAGTGATGACCGAGCGCGCCCATCATCCCGAGTCCCTCGAACGAAAACTCGCTCCGCTCTCCTCCTCGAATCGACGCAACAATGTTCGCAGCAGCCGAGCGCGCCTGGCGAATCGCGTGCTGAGCAGTGGGCGGCGCGAAGCCTTCGCCGTGAGCCGGGACCTGCGCGCAGTCACCCAGCGCCCAAATGTTGTCCGTGCCATTGACTTGAAGAAAGCGATCGGTTATCAACCGGCCGTTCTTGCCTTTCGGCAAATCGAGCCCGTCGATAATCGGATGAGGCGAGCTGGGGACGGTCGAGACGAGTGTTCGTGTCGGGATCTTCTCCCCTCCCTGTAATATCGCTTCCTCGCCCGTAGCCGCTTCGAGTCTCGTGTTCAGCCGAACCTCGACTCCGCGGTTCATCAGAATGTTCTGCGCGAACAGCGCGAGTTTCTCGGATACTTCAGGAAGAATTCTGTTCTGCGAATGCACCAGCACCACTCGCAGTTCGCCGGGGTCGATACCCTGATAGTTGCGCGATACTTCGCGCACGAAATCGTTTATCTCGGCGACGACCTCGACTCCCGAAAAGCCCCCGCCGGCTACGACAAACGTGAGCAATTGCTTGCGCAACTCGGGATCGTGATCCTCGATCGCCGCCTCTTCGAGCGCGCGAATGATGTGATTGCGAAGATGAACGGCATCGGCCAAATTCTTGAATGGTATCGCGTGCTCGGGAAGCCCGCGCATTCCTCGAAAGTCGGTGACATTACCCAGCGCAAGAACCAGATAGTCATACGGAATGATGTGCGGGTGAGGGCGAAAGCCGGGGCTGGTCGTGACTGTTCGGTTCGCGAGATCGATAGACTCGACGTCCCGAACGTGAAGATGCGTGCGTGGCAGCATTCGGCGAAGCGGGCTGACGGTATCGAGTAAACCGATGCTGCCTGAGATGACTTCGGGCAACATCGGTTGAAAGACGAAATAGTTTTCCTTGTTGACGAGGACCAGTTCGAAATCGTCACGCCGGCCCAACGCTTTTTCGAGATACCTGGCGGTGTAGACGCCCCCAAACCCGCCTCCCAGTATAACGATTCTTTTTCGCGCCGGCTCTGCCATCGGATATCCGCCGCTGAATTCGAGTGAAGATCAGGCTATACCTGCGCCCTGAGGATCACAACATAGTTGCATCGGGCGTAGAGGGAAGAGGATCTGAGTTCGAGCTTCAGCATGCCGAGAAAACTGAAGCTCGAACTCTTGAGCCGCGGGTTAGAAATTGAATCCATCGGGTTTTTTTGCCGGAGGCGTTTGCGGTCTCGCCTCGCGTTTCGGGAAAGGCAGTACCGCGAGCGGCCGCGCGTGGCCCTGATGACAATCGTTACAGGTCACGGCGCTGCCATCCTTCTTCACAAGTCCCCGCGAAAACTCGGTCATCATAAAGCGAGCGATCTGCTTGCGAGGCGTCTCGTCGTCGAAGTCGGCAGTGTGGCAATAATTGCACTCGACGCCCAGCGCCTTCGCGATGCCAGTCATTGCCTGCGTCACTTGCGCCTCAGACATGCCTTTGAGCACCTGGAGACCCGCCGACTTCTTTCCGAGCACTCCGTCGAAAGGGCGAGTCCGCAGAGGGGTCGGCTGGCCCTTATGACAGTCGCTGCACGTCAGGGCGCTTTTATCTTTGTGATCCATCGCCATCGTGTAATCGCGCATCATGAGCCGGGCGACGGCCTTTCGCGGCGTCTCGGCTTGAAACCCAGGAACGAGATGGCAGAAATTGCATTCGACTCCGAGGCCCGCGGCGATCTTGCGCATTTCCTGAACAATCTGCTGGCGCGGCATGCCCTTGAGCACCTGCAGAGTTTCAGATTGCGGTTGCTGCTGGGCCGGCTGAGCCGCGGGCGCCTGGCCGGCCGGCGGCTTCTCTGTTTGCGGTTGCTGTTGACTCGCGTGAATGGTTGACGCGACCACTAACGCAATCGACAACATCAATACTGAAAGCTTCACCCTTACGCGGTTGTTCATTCATACCTCCTTCAAGGAGCTTTTCATTGTTATGAGTCCACTGATTTGTTGTTTGAGCGGATGAGATCTACGCGCATGCGAGACTCACTTCTGCTTCTTTGGTGACTGCGCCGAGAGCGCTGCTGCAAGCGGGCGGGCTTCGGCCGGCATCGGCACCGTGCCTTCGAGCAGGATCTTGCGCGCGTCGAGGTCCTTGCCATAGAAGTCGCGGATGTTGTCTTTATCCTGCCTGAGCGTCGCGCCGTCGAGCACCAGCCCGGCGAAAGCCCCCTTCGCTCGAGAGTAAGTCAATATCTCCGCGTCCAATCTGATGTTCGTCTGCGCCGATGTGGAACGCCCGACCGGGCCCGCTGCTGCCGTAGCGTCGGCGCCGATCGTGAACTTGTCGCCGATCAATTTGTCGACGCCGTTGCGGTTCATGATGAGCATCACCACATCGATCTGCGTAAATCCGATTTGTAATCCAATGCTTCCGCCTTCGATGGTGAGAAACGAAGGCGCGGTCCAGGTCTTGTTGGGCTTGCGGCACATCACGATGCCTTTGCCGTACTTCCCGCCAAGTCCGAGCCCGCCCTTCTTGAGCCCGGGAACAATGGCGATGCATTCGCACTTATCGAGAAGGTCCCCTGGTATGCCTTTGTCCGGCGTTTTCATGATTTCGCTGAAAACCTCACCGGCTCGTTGGAGCCGTTTGACCTCATCGCCGCGATCCGCGCCCGCGCTTGAGATAGACACGAGCAGCAATAAAACTAGAGCGAAGACTGATTTCATTTGAGTACACCTCGCTGGGTTATTGGGAGAAACGAAGCATCCACACGCAGTGATCATTACTTTTGCGCTGCTTCAACATCATACCTAACTTATCGTGTTGGCGTCAGTCCATTGAGCACATGAACCTTTAGCCGGAAGTTGGTACTGAATTGGCTTCCACGGAATACAAACTTTCCGCCTGAAGACCGAACTACGAACGCGACAAATTCAGTTCCGCTCAACTCCGAATTCTCAGACTCGAGTAATCGACGACCGTCGCGCCGTATGACAGCGAAAGCCCTTCGACCTCCGGCCGTGTGAAACGATAAGTTTGTTCGTGGAACAGAGGAAGCAGCAAGGCGTCGCGCGCCACAATCTCCTCGACCTGTCTGTAGATAGAGTGACGAACAGTTGGTGAAGATTCCGCCCTGCCGCGATCGATCAACGAATCGAGTTCGGCAGTGCCGCAAAGTTTTCCGCTTATACCCTGCTCTGAATGTAGTATGTGAACGAAAGTGTTTGCATCCGGATAGTCTGCCAGCCAACGGCCTACAACCACATCAACCGTCGCGTTCTTTTGGGCATCCATCAACTCATCCATCGTCTGATTCACAATCCGGATCCTCACCCCGATGGATCTAAAGGCGCGCTCAAGCGCGCGAATCAGAGCCGAGTACTCGCCCCAATAAACGGGATTGAGCGCCGCCGTTAATTCGATCTCGACGGATCTTTCTTCCGAAACAGGCGCGGGCAGCTTTCGAGAAGTGACGGACCGATCATATCCGATCAAGCCGGGCGGTATGATTCCGTGCGCCGGGACGGCGAGGCGTCCGAGAGTCTGGCGAACGATCGTATCGACATCAACCGAACGCGCCAACCTCTGGCGCAGAAGCGTATCGCTGAGCGGCCCCTTCCGCGTGTTGAATGCGGCGTAGTAGGTTATCAATCGCGGGGTCTCGCGATAACCGGAGGCGAAGTCGGGTTCGCGGCGCAAGGTTTCCACATCCGCGGGCAACAGGTCCGAAGCCACCGAATATTCCCCGCTGCGAAAGCCCGAGAGAATGTCCGGCGGGGAAACTCCGAAGTTAAACACCAATCGGTCGCTTCGGGGAAATCCTGTTCGCCAGTAGGCCTTGTTTCGTTCGAGCTCGATTCTGCGGCCGCGCTCGAATTTGACCACTCTAAAAGGACCGGTGCCGACGCAGCCCTCTTGCCAGCTTTCGCCAACCGGATCGCTTCCCTCCGGGATAATAGCCGCCCCCGTGTAAGAGATGAGTGCCGGGAAAAACGAAACCGGCTCTTCGAGTTCAATAGTGAATTCGTTTGCCGAGTGGATTCGAAAGCCGGCGAGGTCTCCGGCTTCACCGGCCAACAAGGCTTTCGCTCCGCGTATCGGAGAGTAGAACCAACGGCATTGGCTGTCGCGATTCTGAAGCAGCCGTTCGAACGAATAGCGGACGTCGCGCGCGGTCAGCCGGCGTCCGTCGTGGAAGCGGACGTCGTCACGCAGGCGAAAGCGGTACCTTCTGCCGCCTTCTTCCAAACTAAAATCGGCAGCGAGCCAGGGAACAATCCGGCCTCCGGCGTCATAGGTCAACATCTCGAACACGCTCGGCATCACTTCGGCCTGTTCGAGAGTGCTCGACAGCGCCGGATCGAGAGTCGGCACTACGCCGGCAATCGGTACCTGGATGATGCCGCCTTCAGCCCGACGGCTCTCGGTCGCCGCCCCCGACACTTCCACCTTGCGGATGTCGGAGTAATTTACGTACGGAGCACTGCCCCGAAGCTTGAACCCTCGGACCCTGGGGCTTGCGAGACGGTGATCGATGTCATGGAAAAGAGGAAGCAGGAATCCGGATTCGAGGAGCAGGTTCTCGTATTTTCGATAGAGCGCGGCTCGGACGCCTGGCCGGGCCTCGGCTCGAGCCTCCTCGAGAATCTGATCGCCTTCGGTCGAGGAAATGTAATTCCGGTAGAGGCCAACTCGAGAGTGAAAAAGACTGTGCGTGAAGTTGTCCGGATCGTCGTAATCAGCATTCCACCGTCCGATTCGCAAATCGAGCCCCTCGTTATGCTGATCAGCCTCGAGGTAAGCGGCCATCGAAGATGTCACAACTTCGACTTCGACTCCCAGTTCCGACCACGCGGTAAACAAAGTTCTCAACAGCGATCCGTAACGATCCTGAAGCAGTGGATGGACCGAAGCCCTGAGACGAATCGGCGAGTCAACGCCGGACTCGCGCAGCTTTTCGATTGCCTCTTCGCGGGTGATGATGAGGCGCCTTTTGCCGGGGTCGTGGCCCAGCATCCCGGGTGGAATCAGGCACACGGCGGGTTGCGAAAACCGGCCCAGCGTTTGCCAGACCAGATCATGGGTTCGCACTACACCGCACAGCGCCTGGCGAACCAGAAGGTTGCGCCCGACCGGGCCGTCCGCGGAGTTGAACATTACAAAATACGTATTCTTTCTCGGCGCCTCAGTGAGGCCGCCGCGGAAGCGCGGATCGCGCAGAAACTCCTCAAGATCCTGTGGAGATAAGTCCCGCACCACATCGAGCTCGCCGGAGCGGAACCCTGATGCGATTGCCGAAGCGCTCAGCCCATGACGGAATTCAATCTTATCCAGCGCCGCCGGCGTGCCCCTCCAATAATCCTGGTTGCATTCGAGGACTATGCGGTCGCCCTCGTGCGATGTTAATCGAAAGGGTCCCGTGCCTGTCGGAAGCGAGTTGGCCTCGCCGGCCGCGCGAGTGATTCCGGTTTTGTAATCCGCAAGCAGCGCGGGATAAATCGAAAGCGGCTCATCAAGTTGTATTTCGAGTTTGTTGGCGGACTGGATCACGACTCCAGAAAGCTCAGTGCTTTCGTGCGTAGCGAATTGCCGGACTTCGCGTATTGCCGCCAGCGCCGCGGGCAGTTCCTGAGTCGCGTGGTGAATCGCCCGTTCGAACGATTGTTTGACAGCCTCCGCCGTCAACGGATTTCCATCCTGAAAGCGGACGTTGTCACGAAGAGTGAGCACGACCGATTTTCCGTCGCCCGCAACTTCCCACTTCTCGCAGAGCGCCGGAACGAGATTGCCCTCCTGATCGGTCGCCAGCAGAGTCTCAAAAACATTCATGAGAATCTCTGCCTCTTCAACCAGCTCCATGTTGACGGGCTCGAGCACCTTCACCGGATTTGCAATTGCGGTAGCGAGAGTTCCACCCCTTGGTGCTTCCTCCTGCGCATCGGACTCTTTTGTTGCGGGCGCTAACCTCGCCGCCTCTTCGAGAAGCTCATTCGCCTTTTCGTATTCGCCGCCGAGATTCGCGAGCAGCGCCGCTAGTGACAGCAAGTGCCGGAGGCTTTCACTATCACCGGCCTCGCGAGCGGCGTCCATCCCGCGTTGAGACAGACGCGTGGCGTCTTCAACCCTTCGCGCTTGCCATGCGGTTTCGGCGCCGAGTTCCAGCGCGCGCACGGCTCGCGACGCCAGCTTTTCCCGGTCGAAAACTTTGATCGATGCTTCGACCTCGCGCAGTGCGCCCTCTATGTCACCCGCCATCCTGTTGGCTTCGGCCAACAACAATCGCGCTTCGCCTTCGAGTGATCGCTCTCCTTCCCACTCCTCATCGAGGAATTCGAGAGCGGTCTTTGTCGAGCGAGCCGCTTCCTCGGCACTGAACGCATCCATCGCGGCCCGGGCCAAACGCAGGCCGTATTCGACTGTCTTGTCCGGCACATCGCCCTGCGAGAAGTGATAGACGAGTTGCGGGTAAACGCGTTCCAACCGGCCCGCGTGGCGCTTCTCAATTTGTTCGGCGTGCTTGCGATGAATCGATCGTCGTTTCCGGCGAGTGATTCCCGCGTATAAGACATCTCGAACAACTCCGCTCGAGAATGTCAGCCGGTCGCCGCGCGATTCACGCTCTTCCTCAATGAGGCCGTCCTCCACAAGCTTGTCAATCGCCCCTTCGACATCCGCTTTGTCACCCGCCAGCACCTCGAGATCGCGAAAGTCAAAAGTCTTGCCGATCACAGACGCGATCGAAAGGATCTCTCTCAACTCCTCAGGCAATCGCTCGATACGTTTTTCGACCGCTTGTTGAATGGTCGCGGGCATAGCATCCGTGGAGAGGCCGGCTTCTGCCGGAAGACTCCACGCGCCGGTGTTGTCCTGCGCTATGCCACCCGAATCAAGCAGCGAACGGACGAGCTCCTTTGTGAAAAAGGGATTGCCTTCAGTCCCGTCGTACAAACGCTCAACGAGGCTCGCAGTGAGTTCAGGACCGCCGATGAGTGTTTCCAAAAAGTGCCGGTGCTCAGACGACGAGAGAGGTCCGAGCGTGATCGCCGCGTAGCGCCGGTCGCCCCGAAAGCTATCCAACATTTTGGCGAGCGGGTGCCGATTCTCTACTTCGGACGATCGATACGTCCCGATGATTAGCGTAGGAGTGGGTCCCAGACGGCGGACAATGTACTGGAGCGCTTCGATTGAAACTTCCGCTGCGTGGAGGTCTTCTAGAAAAAGCACCAGTGGTTTTCCGGCGGCGATCCGGATAAGAGTTCGCGCGAGCAACTCGAAAATTTGAGTGCGGTTTTCAGGCGCCTGTGCTTCGCTCGTTCTTGCGATCTTGGATTCTCCGGTTGCGGCTGATCGAATGTCACTGATCTCGGAAAGCATTGGAAACAGGGAAACCAGATCACCGGCGAGGTCCGAAAAGTCAGGTACCGGTCCGGTCGTTGAGCTTCCCTTCACAAAGTGTTCCTGGATAGCCTCGCAGAAACCCTGGTAGGGGAACGACCCGTCCTGTTCCGCCGAGCGTCCGTGCAGGACAGGGATCTTGCGCGCCTTCGCAAGGTTCTCGAGTTCATCCAGCAGCCGGGACTTTCCGATTCCCGGTTCCCCGCCGACGGCGACGAATTGGCACTCACCCGCAACGGCTGCATTGAGTCTTTGCTGCAGCTCGGCCAATTCTTTGTTGCGGCCGACGAATGGAGAAAGCGCGGGTCGCGGAATCATCAGCATTCGCGTCATCGCGACCGACTTTGCGAAATCGCTATCGCGAAGCCGCGATCGAAACCGACGGAGTGCTTCCGCGATCTCGCCGCCTTTTTGCGGACGCTTCGCCGGGTCCTTGTCGATGCAACCGAGAATGATCTTCTCGAGTTCCGGGTCGACCTCTGCGCCGAGCAAACGAGGCTGCTGTGGAATCTCGTGAACGATTCGATAGAGAATCGATTGTATTTCGCCAGAGAACGGCGGCTCACCTACCAGGCACTCGTAGAGCACGGTGCCCAACGAATAGATGTCCGAGCGTCCATCGATGACGCCGGCAGTCACTTGCTCGGGGCTCAAGTAGGCCATCGTGCCTATCAGAGTTCCGGTCTTGGTTATCCGGCTTTCGGTGGCTCCGCGGGCCAGGCCGAAATCCATTATGCGAATCCTGATCTTGCCGCCGTCCTCGCGCGTCACCATTATGTTTTCCGGCTTGATGTCGCGGTGGACCACGCCTCGCGAGTGACTGTATTCGAGCGCGTCGGCCACCTGGACTCCGAGGTCGAGCACGTCGCCCAGCAGCAGCGAGCGATCTCGAATAAAGCCGCGCAGGTTGGTCCCTTGCACGACCGGCATCACAAAGAACAGCGCGCCTTCATGCTGGCCGAAATCGTAGATCGAGACGATCGCCGGATGATCCATCTGCGCGACCAACTGGGCCTCTCGCTGGAATCGCTGCTCGGTCTCGGGGCTTAAGAGCGTCGGGGGAATGAGCTTGATTGCTACGTCGCGGTTGAGAAGCGGATCGTGAGCTCGATAAACAACGCCCATGCCCCCGCGTCCCAGCTCGGCCGCGATTTCATACCTGTTTGATAATTTGTTTCCGATCATAGAAGTGCGTTCCGGACTTAAGAGTCTCGGGATGATTTACTAGGGGAAGCGGGGTCCCTTTTGAAGCGACCAACGTAACGGCGGCGAGATTGCTGGCGGGTGAGCGAGCATCCTTCCGAATCAGGATGCTGCCGAGCGTCCTCACCGAATGGGCCTTAGCCGAACATTACGGTCAATTCGCGGCCGAAGCTGAACTGCGGGCGACGGCGCTGCTTCAGCGCTTTGGTTCCCGTTTGCGAAAGTGAGGTCACCAGTATTGGCATCGCGATCGTCGGGTCGCATAACACCGAGACGTGTTTTGCATCCTTCGCGACTCGACCCCAGGTTTGAGCTTCTTCGAAACTCCGTCCGGAGGTGGCGCTGCTTTCCGGAAGATCGAGCCCGATCTGCAATGCGTACTTGTGCCCTCGCATTGTCTGCTTGATTATCGACGCGGTGACTTCGGTCTGTTGCACAAAGCTTTTTGGCGGACCTCCGCCAAAAAGCACGACCGAAGTATTCACCGACCTGGCCATGATTTGAGCAGCTTCGACGACGTCCTGAATGATATCGAATTGAAACGGATTCTTTCGATTGACGCGCGACGTTGCTATACCGACGGCGATGGCTGAATCGGCAACGCCCGGGCAGAAGATCGGCACTTTCGCTTTGTACGCCGATGTTAGAATTCCGTCCTCGGTCGCTATTTCAGCCAGCTCGCGGCCAAGCAAATGAAGGAACTCGCGAGTCGAGTAGGGCCGGGAATGATCGACGGTATTCGCGAAGTTGCCGACCCACTCGTCGGCTTCCCGATACTCGTGCTCGCTTGCAAGCGTGTCGTAGAAGCGCCCAACCTGAGCTTCCTGAAGCTCCTCGTCTGTCGCGTCCGAAGGCGCCTGATAGTGATAACGTCCGAGCGTTTCGTGCAAATCATGAAACAGATTTGCGCCGGTTGAAACGACCACGTCGACGAAGTGGTTCTTGATGAGATAAGAAATGAGCCGCCGCATTCCGGCAGCTACGAGCGCGCCGCTCAATCCCATCAGGACCGTCGAGTTATCCTCGAGCATCTCGAGCCACAGATTGTGCGCATCCGCGAGCGCGCGCGCCTGAAACCCGGCGCCTTCCATCTTCTGGAGGATGCCGGCCACTGAGCGGTCGCGGTCGATTTGAATCGGGCGAGTCGGAGCTGTCAGGTACTTTGTGCTTTTTTGCTTTCTTATCATTGAGGCTCTGTCCTTTGTCATTCGTCAGTGGTCATTGGTCGCGGTGCCCTTTCTCGCTCACGAAGGACAAATGACCAATGACAAATGACTATTCGAGATATGTATACCGGTTGATGTCTGATTGGTAATCCTTCAACAGCGCGGCGCCGTCCTCTTCGCCGAGGAACCCACCCGCAACGCGAGCCTTTATCATCCGCTGCATGCTGTCCCAAGCCTGGCCCTTGTCATAACGGGCTGCGGTCAGCATGTCGCCGATGCGGCTTCCCTGAACAATTTTCTTGATGTGATAGCGGCCTTCGGTGTCGATGATGACGTGCGCTTCGTGCGGGCGGCCGAACAGATTGTGATTGCTGCCCATGACCTCCTGGTATGCGCCTACCAGGAATATCGCGATGTAGTATGGATCGCCGGTGAACGGGTGAAGCTCGAGAACTTCCTTGACGTCTTTCAGGTCGACGAACTTGTCGATGTGGCCGTCGGAATCACACGTTATGTCCACGAAGGTCGCGTAGTCCGTCGGCTGTTCGTTTAGCCGGTGAATCGGCATTATCGGAAACAACTGATCGATGGCCCAGTGATCGGGCACCGATCGAAACACCGAGAAATTGCAAAGATACTTCGAGGCGAGAATTTTCTTCAGGCCGTCGAATTCCTCTTCCTGGGTTTTTGACGTCTGCGCGAACCTCGACGCGCGCGCGCAAACTTCCCAGAACAGCACCTCGCCCTTTGCGCGGTCTTCAAGGCTTATTAATCCCAGATTGAACTGGGTGTGAAGCTCGTCTTTGTGATCGAGCGCGTCGTGATAGTACTCGCGATAGTTCTTTGCGTTGATGTCGTCGTAAAGCGCTTTCAGCTCGACTATCACCTGCGGGTCATCTTCATCAACGTTGACCTCGGGCTGATCATCGGCAAATGTTTCGATCTCGTCGCGAATCGAAGTCACGAACACCGCGTGATAAGCCGACATCACGCGCCCGCTCTCGGTAACAAGATTGGGCTCGGGTACGTTTTCGTCATCGCAAACCGATTTGATCGTGTACACAACGTCGTTTGCGAATTCCTGAATTGTGTAGTTCACCGACGATTCGAATGTAGTTTTCGACCCGTCATAATCGACGCCCATCCCGCCGCCGATATCCAGGAACTCAACATCGATGTGCATCTGGCGAATCTTCGAGTAGACGCGGGCGGCTTCCTTCATCGCGGCCTTCACCCGCTTGATGTCGGTGATCTGTGAGCCTATGTGAAAGTGCAGCAGCTTCAGAAGGTCGGTCATTTCAAATTCGCGTAGCAGGCGAATGCATTCGAGCATCTCCGACGGGGTGAGTCCGAACTTCGCGGATTCGCCGCCCGAAGACGCCCACTTGCCCGAGCCTCGCGAGTAGAGCTTCGCGCGAATTCCGATTCCGGGGCGAATCCCGGTTTCCTGTGACCGCTTGATGATCGACTTAAGCTCGTTCAACTTCTCGACGACGATGATCACTCGCTTGCCGGTCTGAACTCCCATCAACGCGAGGTTGATAAACGCTTCGTCCTTGAAGCCGTTGCAGATCAGAAGCGACTCCGGAGTTTGATCCAATGACAGAGCCGCGTACAACTCCGCCTTTGAGCCGCACTCGACGCCGAAGTTGTACTTGCTTCCTTCGCGGAGAAATTCTTCGACCACTTCGCGCCGAGGATTGACCTTCATCGGAAACACACCGAAGTGGCCGCCCGTGAAGCCGAACTCACGCGACGCGTCCTGAAACGAGCGCTGAAGTTTCTTTAGTTGATTAGTCAGAATCTGAGGGAATCGCAACAAGATGGGAAGCTGCAGGTGACGGGCATCAATCAGATCGTCGATGAGTTCTTTTACGTCGACGGACCGCGGGTCACCCTCCGCAGGACGCACCGCAAGATGTCCTTTTCGGTTTACCTCAAAGTATCCTGCTCCCCAATTTTCCACACCATAGGTCTGCACGACCTCTTCCAGTGTGATATTCCTCATCTAGCGCCTTCCCTGCAGGACTTCATGCATATGTCTTGAATACAGATGGGTTTATAAGCCCTAAAATCTAGCAGATTCGGCGAGACAGTGTCAAAAACTTTTTTTTGGAGACCTGTCTTAAGGACTACATCGGCTTGGGATTTCGTCAATTCTTGCTCTTCGAACCTGTTCCGCGTCTGCGTAGCGTGAGCCGGCGGTGAGAATCAACGGATCATCGCAATTGACAACATGCGAGCCGTCAAACTAGAGTCCCGCTGCGCCGGCGGCATCAACAACACCGAAGCTCAGAACAACATCAAATGGCGACTTCCACAGACTCGGCAGCTTCTCCGACGCTCAAGCACGCGCTGAGAGCGCGAGAATACTTCACGCTCGCATTCGGCACGATGGTCGGTGTCGGATGGATGCTGGTCATCGACGACTGGCTCACCAGAGGCGGCGCTGTCGGCGCGATGCTCGGGTTTCTAATCGGCGGATGCGCGCTGATTCCCATAGCATTCGTTTACGGGCGGCTGACTGAGCGAATGCCCGACGCCGGAAGCGAGATCGCTTATACCGCGGCGGTTTTTCCAAAGTCGGTGAGCTTCGCGACCGGATGGATGATGACGCTTGCGTATCTGATCGTCTGTCCCTACGAAGCCGTAGCGATCGGACGCGTAGGCTCCTATGTGTTCCCCCAGATGAATTCGATGGAGTTGTACAGTGTGGGAGGTTACCCGGTTTATCTGCCGCATCTTTTGGCCGGGCTTGCGCTGACAATAGTGATCGTGTGGGTCAACTATCGCGGCATTCAACTCAGCGCGCGTTTTCAAAATGTGACGACATTCGGACTGCTTGTGATCTTTGGGATATTCGCGGTATTGGGTTTCGTAAAAGGAGACCCCTCGAATTGGCGCCCCGGGTTTGCGGACCAGCGAGGTGCGCTTGGCGCGATGTTCTCTACGCTGTTGGTGCTGCAGATCGTGCCCTATTTCATGACGGGATTCGAAGCCGCGCCGAAGTGCTCCGAAGAAGCGTCTCGTGATTTTCAGCCTCGCCAGTTCAGCCGGGTGATATTCATGGCTTTAGGCGCCGGCATTTTCTTTTACGTGACGGTGATTGGAGTCGTGACGCTTATCCAGCCGTGGCAGTCGCTGACGACCGAGCGATTCGCGACCGCGGTCGCTTTCGAGCGCGCGTTTGGTTCTCGGGCGCTCGTCCAGTTGATCATGTTCGCGGTGCTGCTGTCGCTGCTCAAAATTTTCAACGGCAACTTCCTGACTTCCACCAGGCTGCTTTTTGCGATGGGCCGGCGAGGCTTGCTGGATATGAGACTCGCGACGGTGGATCCGCGGCTGCAAACGCCAAAAGTCGCGGTCATCTTCGCCGGCTGTATAACGTTCGTGTCGTCGTTTCTTGGGCAGGCCGTGTTGGTTCCGATTTCAGAAGTAGGCTCGCTGGCCGCGGCGGCAGGTTGGCTGGCAACGTCGGCTGCATTTTGCGCAGGCGCGGGCAATGTTGCTACGACTGGGAGGCTGAAGCTGATTGGTTATCTTGGAGTAGTGATCGCGATGCTGATGATTCTGATGAAGGTCGTACCCGCGATTCCCGGAAGCTTTGGGAAGTACGAGTATCTTGCGTTGGCTTGTTGGATCGCGCTCGGATTTCTTCTTTGGATGAAACGCAAGAGGTGATTCATTTTTTCGGAACCACGGCTGGCGCATTGCAAGGCCAGCCCGTCGAGCGCGGCTCGGGCTCGATTCCAATCGTTACCGCAAAGTAGTTGCCCATTTCATAGACGAGAAGATCTCGCGCGTGCCGCATCCAGCCTTTGTTATCGCCGCTCCATGTGTAATAGATATTCAGCACTCTGATCTCGTGTGGAGTTGGATAATACGCGCCTGCCGCCAGCACATCGTAAACCGGCACGTAGAACGCGGACGGCATTATGATCACCTTCAGATCGCTGCCGCTGATGCGGTTCGCCTGTCTCGCCAATGAGCCGTCGCAGGCCGTGAATTGCTCAAGCACCTGGTCGAACGCGTCATCGATCCACTTTCCAATCGCGTCCGGTGAGCCCGGGAATGCCATGATCTCAGCTACGGCCGACTCAGGAACCGACTTCTTCTCCCACTTGCGAAGTTTCTTCTTCCAGTTCACTTCCGGTTCGTCGAAGCCCTGTGTGTTGTAACGTATGCCGTGCTTCTCGGTGAACCGATCGGGCACTTCGCGCGCGGAGCCGAGGAACTCATGCGTACCCTGACCATTAGCCGCATCCGCAACCAGCAGCATCAGCAAGCAACCAACAACCGCCCACAATGTCTTATTCATCACACCTGATCTCCCTCTGGATTCGGCTCGCGCGAGCCGTCAGACCTGATTGGGAGCTTATTGGATCATCCCTGCGGGCTTGGCCCGGCAATGCGCGGCAAAGCCGTTGCTGAAGACAAGCAAGGGTTCTTCTCAAGTTGAAACCTTGTGTCCTCACTTCCAGCAAAATTGAGATAAAACTTGTGAGGGTCGTGCCGGTTTGATCGGCGGGGCAGTCTTCTGAATCGAACATTCCCCTGCTCGGAACACTCGTTTCCCACGTCCTAAAAGTCCTGCTTTTCTTGATTACACCTGCGAGGCTATCTGCGGGTGCGAGTAACCTACAGCACGGAGGTTTTTGTGTCAATAGAAATTTCGTTGCTCGCAGGTCTTGTGCATGCACGCCGCTGACTCGAGCGAGCGCAACCTTACTGTTGCAACATGATCAAACATTTTCATTGCACTCGACGCGGCTTGAATACATAATGCGTGACATTGTTCGATCATTCGATATCAACTGGCACAACAACATCCGCGGTCGAGCCTCTATTGCTTCACCAATTCTTTGAGAGGTCCGCG
>Ga0070699_100002485_pt1 | contig 16565 bp, 14 predicted proteins | sample KBSK1503metaG_FD_65473 | JGI IMG/M metagenome (GOLD analysis project Ga0070699, IMG submission 65473) | Corn, switchgrass and miscanthus rhizosphere microbial communities from Kellogg Biological Station, Michigan, USA - KBS K1-50-3 metaG | ecosystem: Host-associated > Plants > Roots >... | reverse complement strand
GCCTCCCTACCGGCGCCACGGCTACCTTCCCCAACGGCGCATCAATTCCGGACCTGAGCAGCGGGGCGCAGAGCCGGCAGTTGGTGATCAACACCACGCCCCGCGTGACCACCCCAGCCAGTTTGTGGCAAGGAGGTGGACTGGTCTACGCGACTTGGCTCCCGGTTTCCGGGTTGCTCCTGCTGGGCCTTGGGATCGGCGGCACGAGCATTGGCGGGAAAACGTCGCGCAAGCGGCGCGTGTTGCTGGGATTGATTCTGAGCGGATTCTTCGCGCTTATCCTGTTACAGGCCGGCTGTGGCTCCAGCAAGAGCAAGTCAATCACCACTGGAACCCCCGCCGGAACCTACACCATTACCGTGACCGCCACGTCGGGCTCGGCCACACGCACCCAGTCCATCCAGCTGGTGGTGCAGTAGACCGGGAACAAACAGAAATAACTGGTGGGCTCCGGTTTCCTGGCTAATGTAGGCTGTAGGCGCTTTCAACCGAAACGATTTTTCTGTCAAAATAGGCTTCGGCCTTCACCCAAGCGTCAAAAGCAACCAGACGGCCCAGCAGCCTACCCATTAGGTCTGCAGCCCGGAAGTGAATGCCCCCGTAGCGGCGTGACATGCCGACTTGATCGGCGGCCTGGCTAAACGTGTCCCAGTGCAGTACAACCGAATGCATGGGCGTGACTCCAGGCTCGATTTTGGAACTGCCAGCGGGCAGAGTCACCGACTCACCAAACCAGTCGCTACCGGTCCAAAGTGTCAGTATGCGAGCCGCCGCCGCGCTATACGTGCTGTGTCCCGAGACGTAGTCGGGAAACGGCGGAGTAGGAAATGTGGCTGGCTGGTAAGGAATCCACCGCGAGCCATCCATCTCAACCGTGCCCTTTCCAGGGCCACCCCAAGCTCGGATCGTCTTGCCCTTGTACAACAGAGGTATCGCCGTGACTGGCCGCACGGAGTCGTAGGCTCGCTTTGCATCCCAAGCAGCGATCCCAGCGTCGAACATCGCATTTGTCAGTGTAAAGAACATCTTCACGTCGTCATCAAGCGTGTGGTGATCGCGAGCAGTTACAAACTGCGCAAACAGAGCCCAGTGGCCGGGCGGCTGCTCCGAGTTCGGCCCATCCGACCAGTATTCGGCAATCATCTTTTGACGATCGCTCAGTCCAGCGCTGATTTGAACCAGCTCCTCCGCCTGATCCTGATATTCCTTTGATCCATTCGTTGCCGGGCCAATCAGCCTCACGAGCCAGCGGAACTCATCTCCGCTGGACATCGCGAACGGAGTCACGAAGCACCACTGCGCCCCTATGAACCGCTGCGTGACAAAATCACCCGTGGAATTCACATACGTGAGCGGCTGCCAATGATTCGGGTCGAGTCCCGAAATCCGAACCGGAACTGCGCTGGGTTTGTTTACGGGAGAGTAACTAGTCCAGTCCGAGTAGGAGCCTTGCGCAAGGTCCCCGAGCTGGTTTGCCTTGTCATGGTGGCGGAATTCCAGCACGGCTGCACAAGCCACATTGCCGATGCCTGTTGGAGTCTCGATGTCCGTGGAATCGTCGTTTCGATCGTATCCCAGCTTCTTCATTAACGGGGTGTACACCGAATCGTTGTCGATTGGCAACAGATCCACGAGCGCTCGATAAGCAGCATAGCTGACCGCCTGCTCTTTGTTTGCGAGGGTTCGTTCGGGAAGCGGACGGCGCAGAATGGCCTTTAGCTGAGTTCCGATCGCGCGCTGGTCGTACGCTGACCATGCGTCGTACATGCACGTGTGAACGACTGCCAATGCCCGCGCAACCATCGGGGCACCTAGCTTGGAGTCGCGCACACCCTGCAGGGCGGCGCTGTTCCACTGGATGACAACATTAGGTAATGCTGGCGCGGCCGCGCTGGCGGAGCGGTACAGACACAGCAAAGCGACAATGATGATCCTCAATCTCATGCCAACGTTGGTGGAAGCTAGTACCGCAGCCGGTTCTGACTGCCTCCGCCCCAGTGAGTAACTCGCAGATTCGATAAATTGTGAGCGCCAGGTATAGGACTATCTTGCGTCGGGTCCTCGAATCGATGCTTCATGATTCTCCGCCACAGAGAGAATCTGCTGAGCTCGAGCGATTGCTGCACCCACCCCAGTTTCTTTGTAGGTCGCACGTAAGTCAGCAAAAGGTACAGTGGCAGACCAAGGCGAGTTCCGTTCCAGCTCAGTCAGAAATCCCTGCTCACCCCGCTCCGAGTAGGATTGAAACAGCTTTCGCAAACCGCTAACGATCGTCGCTCGAACTGCGAGCTCATCTTTTGCTTCCTCCCGGTCACCAAAACTGGAACCATCGGCAAATTGCGCAAAACGCACCCGGAACTCGGCTCTAGGGTCGCTACCTTTCTCTAGAGGGTTGATACAGCATTCGACTTCCCCCTCCTCTGGCTTTGTGTCACGAAGCACAAGGGATTCGTCCGGCTGTATTAGAGTTTTCGCAAAGAATCTATCGTCGCTGAGGACATATGTCGGCCCGTCGCCCGGTCCCCGAAGCGCACCACGATTGTGACGGCCAATCAGAGTAAGGCTTACGACGAACATGAGAATGGGTTTCCTGGAAATGTTCTTGGCAACAACTCTCTCTATCCAAGACGATTCCACCTGGTTTCCCATGGTCGCTTCCCGAAGCGACACTTGCCCGCTCACTCCAATTGGGCTTCCCGGCAAACTTTTGTCAACGAAAGCGACATTTACTCGCTCCTGCTGGGCCGGAGATGCCAGGGGACACCGGAGAGCATCATGCAACTGAGTTCCCACCGCTTGCTCGTCGTAGGCAGCCCACGCATCGTACATGCAGGTGTGGACAATAGCGAGGGCACGAGCAATCATGGGCGCTCCAATCTTCGAGTCACGGACACCCTGCAATGCCGCGTTGTTCCAGTCGATTACTATGTTGGATCGATCTGATAATACAGCTTGGGCGGAAGCGACTCGGGTAAATACAACAGCGACCGTCAGCAATAAGATTCCAGCTTTTGCGTTAGAGGTGTGTGGTGAGCTAAACATTTCAATCGCCTGATACATACTTCGTTGCCGCTTCCAAGGCCTTTGCGATATAGAATCGAACGTCGCTGTCTTTCTCCGACTTCACAGCGTTCTTCAACACCTCGGCAGCTTCCGGGCCCCCGATTTCACCGAGAGCACGCGCAGCGTTCTCCCTCATTGATGGTCTGGGATCAGCAAGTGCTACTGACAGCGCAGGTACGGCGGGCCTGCCAATCTTCGTAAGTGCCTTCGCTGCCGGGAAGTGCGAAAGGGAGAGACCAGCCACCCCGTTTGTGTAGTCCAAATGCCGGACAAGCGCGTTAATTGCTTCCTCTGCCTTAAGGTCGCCGAGCAGTTCAGCGCTTGCGTACCAGGCGCTAGAGTAGCCCACCTGCTCGGTCCGAGGATCGTCGAAAACAGCCAATAAATTCCGAATTATCTCGTTCCTGTTAGTCCGAGACTGCCGCGCCATAGTTAGGACTTTCTCTTTGGCTTGGGTCGCCGTGGACAGGTTAGCTGAGTAGAGGTCGTCCACGAGGTGAGAGACAGAAGTCGATGCCTCATCCCCACGAACTCGTGCATCGCCCACAAGCATGATGCTGCAACTCACGAAAATCGAGAGCAATGTCATTTTCATGTTTCCTGCCCTAAGCGGAACAATTTAGAAGTTTGTTGACATAACCCGGTCCGGCTGTGGAGTTGGGCACGTCCAAAACGCCACCTGGGTTTATGACCAATTTCAAGTGTCGTTGAGATATGCATGAGGTTGTGAAACCACTTGCAGCTCGGGACTGACAACAGTCGGCTACCAGGAGCAGATAGAATGTAGCAACAGTAACGCTGCTGAAACCGTGATTTTTCCTCTTTGCAGCATACCGAGTGCTCGTCAATTCATTGAGTGAGCTTAAACGTCTATTTCGGCTCCTCAGAAGCTGGAAAATTCCGGGCTATCTGTTCAGTCAAACTCCGGTAGTCCCTCATTGACCGGTTGTATTCAATAACTACCCACAGATTTTCAGTGCGGGGTAGAACGGCTGCGGAGTCCGGAATTGCAGAAATCCAGGTTGCTCCTTTAGACGCAGAAACAATTAAAGTCAACAGCTCCGTAATCGTTTTTTGGTACTCCTGAAATGGTCCGATGAGATCTGTCTGGTCCCCGCTGTAATAGCTTCCCGCAATGCCCTGCGTGCCGGGAACAAACTGTAACACTAAGCGGTTCTTGAGGCCCAACGAGGTTGTCTGAAGTGTTGCACGACCTATGTCGAATTCTGCAATCTTGTAATCGAATAGAGAGCTGACCTTCGAAGGCCGCGACACATACACAAGGCCCTCCGGCATCTGCTTTATGTCCACACGCTCGCCATCAAAGATCTTGTCGATAATTAACCTCGCTGTCTGGTTCTTGAGTCTAAAGCTCGCCGGCTCGACGAAAGCTGACCGTGGCAGATTTCTGAGCCCAAAACAAATGTTCGTTTGTTTGCCCAGCTCCAAGATGGCGTCGACGCGGGATCCTCCAGAAAATGTAAACGTCTGCACGGTGGCGTTCAGGTTCGGCTGGCAGCTAGCACTGACCAGTCTGACAAAAACCAGGACTATGAAGAAGGTTCGCAGCATATTTGTTATTTTCCTTTTCCGTCAATCGTTATTGAGGAACAGGAATACACAAGCCCGTTGGTATGAAACAAGCCAGTTCCATTCCAGGTCCATGACTGTACAGCGCTCGCAGTCGATGATGATCCAAAACATAACTTGGAACAGTCGAAATACGTGTCGGGAAAACTGCCGTCTCCTGTAGTAGGGAAGGACCCCGTAGAAGTACCGCTCAACCCTAACCCATTCGGAGTGGAAATAGTAATCGTATCTGCCATTGTTATTCCAGACTGCAGGACCGCACTACCATCTTGATATTGAAGCTGATTCGTAACATTTCGTACCCAGCCTCTACTACCAGTAGGTCCGCCCAGAGTGGCACAAGTTGGCAAGCCATTGCTGCCGTCTTGCCCTTGTTCGCACGAACTCGGACCTGTATTCATGGAACGAAACGAATTACCGCCTTGACCAGATCGGTGGGTGAGGATTGTGTCTTGGATTGCTGATCGCACGCGCCCCCGCCCGCGCGACGTGAACGGGAAGGGCCGCTTCACGCTGCTTCGCGACCAGTCGCCAGTCGCGAACGACGCCGCGAACGCGAACTCAGCCGCCGTTCCCACTGTCAATCCCTAGCTAGTCACTCGACATAAACCGACCCCTCGGTCGGCGGGTGGTACACTTTTTCCCTGCTGCTACACTACCCCCACCGAAGGTTGACTTGCCTGCCAGCGCGTCCTAACATCAACGGACGACGGTAGTTCCCTCCATGATTGGCAAGATCATCTGTCACTATCGCATTCTGGAAAAGCTGGGCAGCGGCGGTATGGGGGTGGTCTATGAGGCCGAAGACCTGACTCTAGGCCGCCACGTCGCCTTGAAGTTCCTTCCTACACAACCCTCCACTGACGCCTTGGAACGCTTCCAGCGGGCAGCCCGGGGTTCAGCTACGAGGGAATTGCTTCGCCGACCGCTCATGACAAGAAAAGCGCGATCAGCGCGCAGGCGTGCCGCCGGCCGCTATGCTCCGGCCGACAGCTTGTGGTGGCTCTTGCTCTGGGCGATGCCGTACTGGCGGATCTTGTAAAGCAGAGCCTTGTAGCTGATCTGGAGCAGAACCGCTGCCTGCTTGCGGTTCCAGTTGGTCTCCTCCAGAGCGCGGCTGATGGCTTCCGCCTCGGCTTCGTCCTTGGCGCTGCGGGCCAGAGACTTCAGACCGCCAGAGGGCTCGGCAGCACCGCGGGGCGTTGTGTCGAAACGCGCTCCGTTGCCGTCGTTCTTAGGATGGAGTTCGTTCACCGCCAGCTTCTCGTCCCCGAGCACTAGATAGCGCTTGATGAAATTGCTCAACTCGCGCAAGTTGCCAGGCCAGGCGTAATCCTGGCACGCCTGCAGCAAGGGTTGGGAGAGCGGCAATGGAGCCCGGGCGTACTGCTCCGACATACGCGACATAAAATGCTTCAGCAGGATGGGGATTTCTTCTTTGCGCTCCCGCAAAGGCGGCAGCTGCAGCGTGAACGCGTTCAAGCGGTAGTAAAGGTCTTCGCGCAGACGCTTGGTAGCCAGCGCTTCCGAGATATTGATGTTGGTAGCGGCGAGAATGCGCACATCCACCTTGATCACCGTGCGCCCGCCCAGCCGCGAAAACTGCTGGTCCTGGAGCACGTGCAGCAGCTTGGCCTGCAGGAGGGGAGGCATCTCCCCGACTTCGTCGAGCAGAATCGTTCCCTTGTTGCACAACTCGAATTTGCCCGGCTTGGGATGGGTGGCGCCGGTGAACGCCCCCGCTTCGTAGCCAAACAGTTCACTTTCCAGCAGGTCGGCCGGAACCGCGGCGCAGTTCACCTTCAGGAAGGTCCGGTGGGCGCGGGGAGATAATTTATGGATCAGCCGCGCCACCACTTCCTTGCCCGTACCGCTTTCGCCCAGCAGGAGAACCGGGATTTCCACATTGGCGACCAGGGCGGCCTGGGAGCGAATCTTGCGCATGGCCGGGCTGGCCGCGACGAAGAACACGTCGTCACAAAGTTCTTCCACTTCGCCCGGATAGTTCTGCTGGTTGGTTCCCAGGCACTGGTCAATGACCGCGTCCAGTTCTGCCTTCTGGAAGGGTTTGGTCAGGTAATCATGAGCCCCCAGGCGAATCGCCTGCACCACTTTGCGCGTGTCACTGACGCAGGAAAGCATCACGACCTTCACGCCCGGCCGAATCTGACGCAACTGCTCGAGCGTCTGCAAACCGTCGATCCCCGGCATCAACAGATCCAGCAGCACCAGGTCAGGCTGCAGGCCCTTGTGCACCCGCTCCAAAGCTTCTTCTCCGGTGCTGGCAGTTTCGACCTTGTATTCATCCACTTCCAGCAGGGTGCGGATATAGCGAAGCATCCCGGGTTCGTCATCGACCAGTAAAATCTTGGCCGTATCGCTCATTTGTTTTTCCCTTTGTTGGAGGCGTTAGCCGCGGGCTTGAGTGGAATGATGAAAGAGAACTTGCATCCCGCGCCGGGATCGCTCTCCACCCAGATCTTGCCGCCCATTCCGTTGACCAGTCGGCGTGCGATGGCCAGTCCCAGACCCATGCCATCCGGCTGATTTTCGGTTTGCGGCAGCCGGAAGAAATCGTCGAACACCTCAATGTGATATTCGGCAGGAATGCCCGGTCCGGTATCGGAGACGCTTACCTTCACCGAGTTGGGCAGCGGGTCATTCTGCTGGCGTCGTTCACTCGAAATACCGGGATTGCTCGCGCTGCGGCGTTCCCACATGTAGGGTTCCGCGTGCAACCAGACCGTTCCTCCCGCCGGAGTGAACTTCGATGCATTCTCCAGCAGGTTGGAAATCACCCGCTGCACCTTGGGAGAGTCAAACGCAAATCTCGGCAGTTTGTCGTTAGCCAGAAAGTAAAGCGCAAGTCCCTTCTCCTGAAACCGGTGCGACCAGAGGCGGCAGACCTCGGAGAGACAGGCATTCATGTCCCCGGTCTCGTACCGCATCTTCATCTCGCCGGTTTCGAGCACGCTGAAGCTGAGGAAGTCTTGGATGAAATGCTGCAGCCGCTGTCCGCTGGAGTGCATATCGCGCAGCACTTCGCGCTGGCGATCGTTGAGCCCGCCCAGCTTCTCACTCTGCAGCAGTTCTATGTATCCGTTCAGAATCGCCAGCGGAGTCTTCAGGTCATGGGCTGCCGAGGCGAGCGCGTTGGTCGTGCGCACAAACCGTTCTCTTAGTTGGGTGTATTCCTGCAGCAGTTGCTCACCGCCGTCAGGGTCGGGGCCATCCGCTGATTGAGGCTTCACCGGGCACAATTCCGTGTTGCTTTCTGATTCCGGTTCCTGGGGCAAGCACGCATTTTCCGGCGTTGGGGCCATAGTCAGGACAATTTTGGTTTGACAACGAAGGGGAGGGGACTGCAACCACAGGCTTTCACAAGGCTACACTGGGGAAATGGTATGACATAGCTTTCCCACTGTCAACGAAAAATGCCATGAAATTGTCACTGAAGGGAAAAAGCTTGCAGTTGTGGCATGTTCGAGGTTAACGCCAAAGCAGACTGCCTTGGGCGAATATAAAGCGAAATATAAACGGTCCAGTGCCGCGGCACTGGCGGACTTGCAAGGAATCACCGGGCTGCGACCCGCTTTTTTACCGGAAATCGCCGGCGGTACCCCCCTGGTTTGGCCCACAAGGTGCCATAAGTAAGAGGTTAAGTCCTACCCATGAGGCTGGCGTGAACCGACAGAAGCCGGAACGAGAACGCCGCAGGTGGCCGCGTCTGCCGCTGGCCATCCCCGTGTTCGTCCGCAGTCGTGACGAAAAGGGGAAGGAATTCCTTGAGTTTGCCACCGCACTCAATATCTCCGCGGGCGGAGCGCTTGTTGCCGTGCGCCGCTCCCTTCCGCTCTCGGCGCGGGTTTCGCTGGAGATTCCCAGCGCCCCGTTAGGGGCAGGCACCGCCTTGCCCAAAGCTCCGCGAAACTTGCGTGCCCGAACCGTGCGTGTAACCCACGCGGAAGGTTACCACCTTGTCGGACTCAAGTTCTCCCATCCCCTTCTCGGCAATACGTCCACACGCCAGCTCCTCCGAAGGAAAGTTGCTTCTTCCGTGTGAAAATCTTTACCTACGCCCCAAGCCGCAGGTCAGCCCGAGTTCTATCGTTCTTTCCTCTTCTCGGGAGTCCAGTGAGATGCTTGTAACACGCTGAAGACAACAACACTTAATGGCAATTTGAGGAGTGTGCTTGTAGTCGACAACGGTTTGGCTCTCGGGGTGCACACCAAAGGCTGTAGCCCAAGAGCCCAAGCAGTCAAAGGCGACGAAATGTCCATTACAACCCCCAATTCAGTTAGTTCGCTGGTGCAATCCTTAGGTGAGATTCCCCCCGACGCCGTGGTTTTTGGCCGCTCTGAGGCCATGCAGGCCCTCCGGGACCGCCTGGATAAGGTGGCCGGCGCCAACGTTCCTGTCCTCATTCAGGGTGAGAGCGGTACCGGCAAGGACATCATCGCTCGCATGATCCACGGGTTCTCGCCGTGGAAGGCCGGCCCATTCGTGAAGGTGAACTGCCCCGCCATTCCGGGCACGCTATTGGAAAGCGAACTCTTCGGCTACGAAAAAGGCGCCTTCACCGGGGCCTATGGTTCCAAGCCGGGACGCGTGGAACTAGCCCATCGTGGCACCCTTTTTCTGGATGAGATTTCGGAATTGGATCTGGCCCTGCAGTCCAAACTGTTGCAGTTGCTGCAGGACGGGCAGTTCTGCCGCATAGGGGCACAGGAGGACAAGAAGGTCGAAGTACGAGTAGTCTGCGCTACCAACCGGCGGCTGGAGGAGGAGATCGAGAACGGCACCTTCCGGCAGGACTTGTTCTATCGCATCAACGTGGTGAATTTGCACATGCCCCCGCTGCGGGAGCGCCGCGTTGATATTGAGGACTTGGTCGAATTTTTCCTCGACTACTACAACCGGAAGTACAACTGCCGCGCTCGCGCCCTCTCCGCCGATCTGATGGCAGCCCTGCAGAAGTATCACTGGCCGGGCAACATCCGCGAACTGGAGAACCTGGTCAAGCGCTACGTGATCCTGGGCAACGAAGAAGTGATCAGCAGCGATCTCGTGACACGCGAACCGGAATACTTCAATCCCGATGTGAATCTGGATGGACCGATCTCTCTGAAGAAGCTGACCCGGCAGGCGACCCGCGAGCTGGAGCGCAAGGTCATCCTGAAAGTTTTGCAAGCCAACCACTGGAATCGCAAAGAGGCCGCACGCGCGCTAAGCATCAGCTATCGCGCCCTGCTGTACAAGATCCGCGATGCCGGCCTGCCTCCCAACCGCTCTCCCCGCCGGCCCGCCGTGCCGATGGCGAACGACGGCACCGCCGCCGACTGACACGGTTTCCCCGCTGGGCACGGGCATAGTGGCATCACTCGCCCGATTGGCATCGCGATGAAAAGAAGTTGCTTTGCTTGCGCAGGGCTTTGCATGGGGGCTCTCGAACCAGCGACCGTAGCCACATTTATGTCATTGGCAAGAAACGACTTAAGACTTTCCCGTTTTGGTATCTGAGGTGCACTTGCAACCCCGTTGCCTGAGCACGAAGTGCTCGACATTTTGTCTCTGCGGTTCCCCCCGGTGAAAACTCGAATCAGCCCACGTAGAGAGGCAGGAAACCAACATGGGGAAAAAACTACTTCTACTCGCTGTTTTGGCGGCAGCCCTGCCCCTAGCAGCCTTTGCGAACAGCAGCGTTGAGTTCGACAATAACGGTGGCACTCTTTCGGGAAGCAGCAGCGGACTGAGTCTGTCGGGCTCCGAGCTGACCACCGTCAATGGTCTCAATGGCGGTGGATTGCTTAGCGGCAACCTGGGTACGGTTAGCTTCACCACCGGGGCGTTGACCGGCGGCAGCCTGCAAATGGGTGGCACCTTCGCCGCGGGTGGCAGCTTCACCATCACGGGCAACGGTACGAACGGCATTCCCAACGGCGTGATCTTCACCGGCAGCTTCAGCAGCCCGGTACAATGGATTTGGATCCCACCCGACTCGAGTAACCCGTTTAACCAGTACATTTTGATGGCCAAGAAGATCAGTGGGACGTTGGAGGGCTTCGCGACGAGCGGCACGAACGTACAGGTGACATTGCAAAGCACCGATCTCTTCAACGGTTCGATCCCGGTCTTCAGCGGTAGCACGTTCGTCGTCGTTGTCCCCGAGCCGGGAACTCTGACCCTGCTGGGTACCGGTCTGATCAGCCTGGTGGGGGCAGTCCGGCGCAAGCTCAAGGCGTAGTCCGAGCCCCAATCTGCAACCGGCTTTTCTTGAACCCTGCCGTAGCCACACTGCAGGGTTTTCTGTTCTACTGAGAACCGGGAACTAAGAGCTAAGTGCCGGGGCCTTTTGTTCCAAGACTCGAGGGGCGGGAACGTTCGATGAGCAACTGCGCGTCGGGGGCTGGTCACCTTTTCCTTCTCCCGGTTTCTAACTGAGGCTGTCCCTCCCTTCGGCTGCAGCCTTGAGGCTGGCAGTCTTTCGGCGTTTAGCAACTCTCTTCCGCTGCTTCATTTACAAGATACGTATACAGATGTACATACAATTTCACCAGTACAAAATGTTCCACGTGGAACATTTCTGCGTTTTGCGCGGGACTAAGCGTTCATCGTCAAGGAACGCCGAGGCGCCACCGACAGGAGATTTAGCTGATGGCTGACGGCTGTGTTCCACGTGGAACACTTCTTCGTTTTTCCAGCCTGCGCCCACTGCGTCTTACTTGTTAGGTTTCTTTTTCTTCCCAAATAGTCCGCTCAGCGCGTCGATGGCGGAGTTTGCGTTCGGGTTCTTGCTCTGGAAGCCTGACTTCAATTGACTGCCCACCATCCCCTGCACGTCTGGGACAAACTTAGGATCCGAAGTCGTCCCCTGGATGAAGAAGGGAACACTTCCGCCCTTGCCGCCCAGGCCCGCAAGCTGCGAGAGTCCGGTGACCGCGCCGCCGGAGAGATTTGCGTTCATGTGGTAGTTCAGAGCTCCTCCCGGGCTGATGGTTCCGCTCCCGGTTATAGTGCCCAAGGCAGGGATAGTGAGGTTGATATTTTCCGTACGCGTGCCGTCCGGCGCTACACGTGCATCCGTGCTCAGGTTCTGGATGGACGTGTCTGATCCCGTCTGCGCGCCGGAAAGCGCAGAGATCGCCGACAGCTTGGATCCGAGATTGAAGCCGGCCAGGCGCGTTTGCGCCAGACGAATGGGGCCGGTAATGACCGGCTTCTCCGCGGTGCCGGCGATTCCCAGGTCAGTGGAAAGGGTTCCACCTTTAAGCGAGGAGCCGGAAGGCAGAACCACGCCCAGCGCAGGCAGCATGGCCTCGAGCTCGTCCACCGGCATGCCCGCCGCGTTGAGCTTCATATTCAGAAGAGTTTGTTCTCCCTGCATGTGGTAAGTGCCGGTCAGTTTGGCCAGGGCCTTGCCGATCGAAATATCACCCTGCGTGAGTGTGCCGGCTTCCTTCTGCAAGTCGTATTCGGTGGCATATTTCACTTCCACGGGGCGTCCTGCCGGCGAACCCTTTTCCGCCAGTTTGAGCTTGTCGGCTTTCAGGGTGCCGCTGGTGCGCAGTTGCCGGCCATCGGAATTCAGCTTGCCATCGAAGTCCGCCAGGCCGGCGATGCCGGAAGACGGGTCGACAAATCCCGAGGAAGCGAGATCGAGCCGTTTTACATTGAGCTGTGCCTCGAGCGGAGTCAAAGAAGCGTCGGCGGAGTTGATCGGGCCAGCTTTGCCGTCGAGTTTCAAGCTGCCGCCGCCAGGAAGGTCAGCGGAAAGTGTGAACGGGAACTGCGAGGTGAAGGAGAAATCGCGCACCGTGATGTTCACGTGGTCATACACGCGCGGTTTGGTGGAAGAGTTGGCGCGGCCCACGGAGACGCGGCCATCCTTCACATTCAGCTTGCTCACGGAAAGATTCGCGGTGGAAGATTCCCCTGATTTAGCAGCGCCCGCCGAAGCTGACTTCGCGCTGGAGCTGCCGCCCAGACTGGAGAAATTCCACTTTCCGGAAGCCGAGTGGAGGAGGAATATCTCCGGACGGTCGAGCGTTAGATCAGTGACATGCAGAGTCTTGGAGAAAACCAGCGGCATCACTTCCACACCCACATTCAATGCTTTGGCGCGAATGAAAGGATCCTTGCTGAAGCCAGGATCATCGGCGATGGAGAGGTCTTCCGCCGAAACGCTTCCTGACAACAGGGAGAGGCTCAGATTGCCTACTTTGACCTGGCGGCCGAGAGCCCCCGTGAGTTCCGACTCCAGCCTCGGGCGGAAGCTGTTCACGTCTACCAGGAAGGGGAGCGCAATCACAATCACGAGCAGGACGACTACAACGATTCCGGCAATTTTCAGCGCACGCTTCATAAACGGTGTACTCCCTTCACGGACTCTGCAATCTTAGATGACCGTTGAGGTATCGAGGTGAACCGTAGGCCAAACCAGTCTATCAAAAAGCCGCTACTGCGGCTCCCGCGTGAGTTCAGGGTCTGGTAAGGGTCCGCCGTAGAGTTCTTTCTGCCGCTTCTCCCGCGGTGCATTCATCAGGCGAGTGGTTGCTTCCATCTCTGCCTTCGCCTCCTCGGTTCGCCCAAGGCGCTGGAGCAGCTGACCGCGCACATAGTGGACCGGAGCACTGTTTGGGCTCATCTTCACGGCTATACCGATTTCGTCGAGCGCGCCAGCGTACTTTCCTTCCCGCTGGTAAACCTTGGCTAATTGGAAGTGGGAACTGGCGAGCCGGGAATCGAGACGCAATGCCTGGCACAGACTCTTTTCCGCTTCCTCATCCTGTTGCTGCAGGTAGTAGACCAGCCCCAGTTGGTCGTAATTGTAGGCGACATCAGGTTCAACGGAGATGTCTTGAAGAAATTCCGCCGCCGCACGTTCCAGATCCTGCTTTTTCAGATAAGCCTCGCCGAGATAGAAGTGAACAAAAGGAAACTTGGGATCAGCCTTGGCCACGAGATTGAGTTCGGTGATGGCCTCGTCGTACTCTTCGCGGTTGATGTGTGCCTTGCCCATCAGGAGATGAAACTCAGTCGAGTTCTGACCGATCTCCACCAACCGGCCCAACGCCTGCTGCTCCAGGCCGCGACGTCCCGATTTGTTCGCCGCAATGCCTAAAGCGTATAGGTAGTTCAGCTGATCCGAGGCTTGCGGCCAGAGTGGCTCAAGGGTTGTTGCGGCTTCAGCGTAGCGCTCAGTAAAGAAATAGCAAAGTCCCAGCAGGTAGCGCGCCTGAAACGAATCTGGCACATCGCGCACCACGGATTCGAACGGAGCGACGGCGGAGGGAAAATCGTTCTGCCAGAAGTAGACCAATCCGATGTTCAGTCGAACTCCAGCGACCGTGGGTGCCAGGTGTTCCGCTTTGTGCAACATCTCCAGTGCGTGCTGCCACTGCTTGCGCCGCATGTAGATGACACCCAGATTGGCGTATGCGCCCGCAACCTGCGGATTCAGCGCGAGCACGCTGCGAAAGGAACGTTCCGCCCGGTCCAGATCGCCCTTCTTGAGGGCCACTTCGCCCTGCTGAAACAATTGTTGCGGATCAGCATTTTGCGGCGCCGTTCCCGACGGCGTCCCACGCGGTTTGGCGGACGGAGGTTGCTCCGGCGGGGCGGCCTGTGCTCTGGTCTGGGGAGCGAGCACAAACAGAAAGACGAATAGAAATAAGTGGGCCCTGCTTGACACTGGTTTCACACTCTGCTGTAGTGTCCGCCAGCGGCGGCATGAATTCAAGCGGACGTGAATGTGCCGGCTGATCTTCGGGGAAGTAATTCTGTGCGCAGTTCAACCCTAAGAGGCTCGATGGTCACGATTCGCGACGTGGCGAAGGACAGTGGTTTTTCATCGACCACAGTCTCCATTGTCCTCAATAATGCTCCCCTCGCGCGCTACATTCCCGCCGTGACCAAGAAGCGAATTGAGCGAGCAGCGAAGAAGCTAGGCTACCGTCCGAACCTGTTTGCCCGCTCGCTGCGCAGCAAGCGCAGTCACACGGTCGGGGTGATGGTGTTCGACATGACCGACCCCTACTGTACCCTCGTCCTGCGCGGCATCGAGAACACTCTTTACCAATCTTCCTATCTCCCCATCCTCACCGACGTCCACAATGAACGCAGCCGTTTTGAGCGCTATCTGGAGATGTTGCTGGACCGGCGGGTGGAGGCGCTCATCGTGCTGGCCAACTGGCTGTTCGTCGAGATCGATGTGCTCGCCGATCTGGAGAAGAGCAGCATCCCCACGGCGATGATCGGACGGGAGTTGCAGACAGATTCCGTTAGTTCGGTCATCGTGGACAACGAGTTGGGAGCGTACTCCGCTCTGGAACACCTGCACTCGCTGGGACATCGCAAGATCGCCTTCATCCGCGGTCCCAAGACTCTGGCGGATAGCGCCCCCCGCTGGAAGGGGATTCGCTCATTTGCCAAGAAGAGCGGGTTGGAACTGGATCCGCGGCTGGTGGTGGACCTGCCGGAATCGAGAGATCCGATTTCAAGTTTTGAAGCCGGCTACAAATTAACGGAGGAATTGCTCAAAAGAAAGCGGCCATTCACTGCATTGATGGCATTTGATGACATGACCGCGTTTGGCGCGATACGTGCGTTGGCCAAGTCCGGTCTGCGAGTGCCGGAACAGTGTTCGGTCATCGGCTTTGATGATGTGGCGGCGTCCAGCTTGTACACCCCGCCGCTGACCACGGTTCGCCAGCCCATGGAAGCTATGGGGACCATGGCGGTGAGTATTGTGGTGGAAGGCATCAACGCCGTCCTGGAGAAGCGGGAGGTGTCGGCGGTGCATCGCAAGATGGCGCCGGAACTGGCGGTGCGGGAGTCGACCCGAAGCGTGCTCGTGAAAACCCGCGACCGCCCTGGAGCAGGCTGCTGAAAACCTGGTTATGGTTGGGCGCAGGGCCTTGGGGCCCTGCGATAAGTGCCTCCAAATCACTGACCGCTTCGAGGCCGAGGCGAAGAAACCTCGGCCCAATCGAGTTTAAGGCGGGCCTCCCGGCAGCATTTTTTGCTTGACACTTGCAGTCGAGTTACCGCACTATTTCCTGCTATTGATACGTTTTAATGAAACATTTCACCGGAAAACCAACCAGCCCACTCCAGAGCGTCCGCGCCAGACGCGCGGTGCCGTGCTGTGGGCATTTGCAATCGGTTGCATCGCGATAGGTTTACCGGTTAGGTGCAGGCACTCGATGTGCCCACTGCGCCGTCTCGGATAGGGGCTAACATGTTTGGACTGGGGTGAATTCCCGCTATCTTCTGGCCGATACAAGTAGGACAAAAAGGGAGTTGGCTATGAAATCTCTTCGACTTCAAGCTCAGTTGCCTGTCAAACCTCGTTTCCTGCATCTGTTCCTGATACTGGCTTCGCTTTGCTGTCCGATAGGCATTTTTGCGCAAGACACTGGGGTGATCACTGGCACCATAAGCGACCGTAGCGGAGCAGTTGTTGGAGGGGCCGAAGTCAAGGTCAGCAGCGCCGCCGGAGGCGTAAACCGAACCACTACGAGCAATTCCGACGGTGAATACCTGGCGGCGGCTTTACCCGGCGGCACTTACGATCTGACCATTTCTGCCAAGGGGTTTAAGACTTTCAAAGCCACCGGGATTGTCCTCCGCGTTGCGCAGAAATTGCGCGTAGATGCAACGCTCGATGTAGGAGCGGTCGCGACAGAAGTGCTGGTGCAGGGCGAACAGCTGGCGCAGGTCGAGACTCAATCCTCGGAGCTGGCTGGCACGGTTACTGGCAGGCAAATCACGCAGTTGGAGTTGAATGGCCGCAATTACACCCAGCTTGTTTCTCTTACACCGGGGGCCACCAATCAGTCGGGAAGCGATGAGCCTGGGGTTGGTGTCTCCACGACCGCCTTTAGCGTCAACGGCGGCCGCACCGAATACA
>Ga0070699_100002484_pt1 | contig 16567 bp, 11 predicted proteins | sample KBSK1503metaG_FD_65473 | JGI IMG/M metagenome (GOLD analysis project Ga0070699, IMG submission 65473) | Corn, switchgrass and miscanthus rhizosphere microbial communities from Kellogg Biological Station, Michigan, USA - KBS K1-50-3 metaG | ecosystem: Host-associated > Plants > Roots >... | reverse complement strand
CCGTCCTGAATCAGCGCTTCGCTCTCGCTGTCGAGACTGGAGGTGGCCTCGTCGAGGAGGAGCACCGCCGGATCGGCGAGGATGGCGCGCGCGATGGCGACGCGCTGCCGCTGCCCGCCGGACAGGCGCACGCCCCGCTCACCCACGATGGTATCGTACTGCTTCTCGAAGGCCTCGATGAACTCGTCGCAGTGCGCGATCCGGCTCACCCGCCGTACATCTTCCATTGTCGCGCCGGGCCGGCTGAACCGGATGTTGTCGGCGATCGAGCCGTCGAACAGGAAATTGTCCTGCAAGACGATGCCGAGCCGGCTCCGGTAATCGCGAAGCCGGAGCGTGGCGAGATCCTTCCCGTCGAGGAGAACGCGTCCCGTGGTGGGGCGGTTGAAGGCCATCACCAGGCTCATGAGCGTGCTCTTGCCCGAGCCGCTCGATCCCACCAGCGCGGTGGTCGAGCCCGCCGGCGCATCGAACGAAATGTGCTTCAGCACCGGGACGCCCGGCGTGTATTCGAACGTCACATCCTCGAAGATCACCGCGCCCTGGACCGCTGCGACCGGGTTGCGGGAGGCATCTTCGTCGTCTTCGGTGGGCATGTCCCGGATCTCGCGGATCCGGTCCAGCCCGGCAAACGCCTCGGTGATCTGGGTGCCGATGGAGGCCATCTGGATGAGCGGCGCCGCCATCAGCCCCGTAAAGAAGATGTACATGACGAAATCGCCGAGGGTCATCGTGCCCGCGATGATGCTCCGGCCGCCGACCCAGACCATGAGCGCGCCGACGGAGCCGACCACGATGCTGGAGAAGGCCGTCACCGCGCCCACGCCGCGCATGGTGGTCGCGACGTTCCGGAAGAGCGCGTGGATGCCCTTCGTGAAGACGTGGTCTTCGCGCCGCTCGGCGACGTAGGATTTGACGATCCGGATTCCGCCGAATGATTCCGTCAGCCGGCCGCTCACGGCCGCCATGAGCTTGTTGCGCTCCCGGAAAATCGGCCGGAGCTTGCTGAAGGCGTACGCCATCCCGCCGCCGAAGGTGACGAGAATCGCGAGCGTGGCGGCGGTCAGTTGCCAGTTGATGTAGAACAGGACCCCGAGCGCGATCGTCGCGGTGAGGATTCCCCCCGCCAGCTGCACCAGTCCCGTGCCCACCAGGTTCCGGATGCCCTCCGCGTCGTTCATGACCCGGGAGAGGAGGATGCCGGTCTGCGTGGAATCGAAGAAACGCACCGGCAGGCGCAGGATGTGCGCCTCGACCTCGCGCCGGAGGTCGGTGATCGCGCGCTGTGCCGCGATGCCGAGCAGACTCACCAGGGCGAACGAGGTGGCCCCCTGGACGATGGTCGCGGCCAGGATGCCCAGGGCCAGGGGAAGCAGCAGGTGGCCGTCGCCGCCCTTGATCACGTTGTCGATCAGGAATTTCGAGCTCGCCGGCAGCACCAGCCCCGCCAGCCGCCCGATCAGCATGATCAGAAACCCGAGGGCCAGGCGTCCGCGGTATTTCCAGATCAGCTCGCGCGATTCACGCCACGCGAGCGAGAGGGTGACCTTTTTCTTCGGTGGCTTGTCCGCCATTACGCTCCCCGGCGTGCGGCCAGCGCCTTCTCCACGCGCTGGCGAAAGTGCGCGAAGAGTTCCCGTCCCGTGTCGCAATGGGTTGCGAGCCATTCGGCGTTCCGGAAAGCGGTGGGAAACGAGGCGGCGCGGAGCTCGGCGAGCCACGGATGGACCTTGGCCAGCACGAACATTCCCTCGCCGGTGTACTCGGCAAGATAGTCGGGGTTCACGATGCCATGGCGCGCGAGCCCGTAGGCCATTTCCCAGTATCCCCCCACCTGACGGTAGGCCGTATTGCCCGGATGATCCTGCTTCGTGATGGCGAGCAGCTCCGCCGCGGTCGCCGGCCAGAACTCGCCGGTCATGTAACGCCGCGCCTCGCGGAGGCTGGCTTCCCGGCGCAGGTCGTACAGCCGGAGCACCAGGTCGGCGTCGTGATGGTCCGGGGCGTCCTTGATCATCGGGCCGCGCGGGTGGGGCATCGGAATACCGGTCATCGGCTCTCCTCGGGCAGCACTTCCTGAGTGGGCGACGGCCGGCGCCCGCGGAACACCCGCGCCGAAAGCTGGAGCAGCTTGTGGCGGGTCTCGTCGAGAATCTCGTAGAACGTCGGGATCGCCACGAGCGTGAGCACCGTCGACGTGATGACGCCGCCGATGACCGCCACGCCGAGGGGAGACCGGAACTGGGAGCCTTCTCCGCTGCCGAGCGCGATCGGCAGCATCCCGGCGATCAGCGCAAAGGTGGTCATCAGGATCGGCCGCAGCCGGATGGCACCCGCTTCGATGAGGGCGTCACGCAAGGGAAGTCCCTCGCGCTCCCGGGCCCATTTCGCGAAGTCGATCAGCAGAATCGCGTTCTTCGCCACGATTCCCATCAGCAGGATCACCCCGATGAGGCTCATGATGTTGATCGACGTCCCCGTGACCGCGAGCGCGAGCATCACCCCGATCAGCGACAAGGGGAGCGACAGCATGATCGCGAACGGATCCACGAAGGAGCCGAACTGGATGGCCAGGATCAGGTACATGAACATGACCGCCACGCCGAGCGCCAGAAAAATGCTTCCGAAGACCTCGTTTTGCGACTCCGCATCGCCACCCTGGGTGATGACGACGCCGGTCGGCAGCGGGAGCTTGTTCAGCCGCGCCATCACGTCGGTCATGACTTCGCCGGTCGAGCGTCCCGAGGCGTTCCAGCCGACGATGACCACGAGATCGCGATTCAGGTGATCGATCACCGCCGGCCCGACTCCCTGGGTGATGCGCGCCACCTGGCCCAGCGGCACCGTCGTGGGCGCGCCGGCGGGACCGCCGGGCACCACGAGGGGAAGATCGCGCAGGTCGGTGAGCCGCTGGCGGGTTTCGGGCGAGAGCCGGACCATCACATCGCGGGTTTCACCGCTCGGATCGAGCCAGTCGCCCGCGTCGATGCCGGCAAAAGCGGGCCGCAGCGACTGGGCGACCTGGCCCACCGTCACCCCCATGCTCCCGGCCAGCCCGCGGTCGATGTCGACGTTGATCTCCGGCTTCTGCCCTTTGGTGGACAGCGCGATATCGACCGCGTTGGGCACCTGCTCGACCTCGGCCTGCACCCGCTCGGCCATGGCGGACAGGGTGGAGAGATCGGTGCCCCGGACCTCGAGCTGGAGCTGCTTGCGGCCACCGCCGATGTCGCTGGTGAAGACCGCGAGCTTGACGCCGGCGACGCTGCGGATTTCCCGGCGAATCAGCCCCGCCAGCGCCTCCGCAGAGAGCTTCCGGTCGTGCTTGGGCGTCATGCGCACGTAGATCAACCCCTCGTCCACCGCGCCGGTCTGGGTGCCGCCGAGCGTGGCATAGGTGTACCGGACTTCGGGGTGGGCCCGGATCAGGCGGCCCACCTCGTCGGCTTTGCGCCGGGTGTATTCCAGGTTCGATCCCGGCGGCGTCTCGAGCTGCACGTTGAATTCCGACTTGTCGTCGATCGGCACGAAGCTCACACCGACCAGGCCGAACCTCGGCATCATCAGCGCCAGGATGAAGGTGCCGAGCGAAAGACCGACCATCGCCAGCCGGTGATCCAGCGCCCAGGCGATGACCCGCTTGTACTGCTGGGCCATGCGGCCGAACCAGGCGTTGAAGCGGTCGAGCTTCCGGGTGATCCAGGACTTCTTCCCCTCCGCCCGGTGCGGATCGGGCCAGTAGGCGGACAGCATCGGATCGAGCGAGAACGACACCAGCAGCGACACGGCCACCGCGCACGCCATCGTGAGCCCGAACGGCTTGAACCATTGCCCGGACAGGCCGGGCAGAAACGCGATCGGGACGAACACGGCCAGGATCGACAGGGTCGTCGCCGTCACCGCGACGCCGATCTCGTCGGTGCCCTCGTGCGAGGCCGTGACGTGATCCTTTCCCATCTCGACGTGCCGCACGATGTTTTCGCGCACCACGATCGCATCGTCGATCAGGATGCCGATGGCCAGCGACAGGCCGAGCAGCGACATCGTGTTGAGGGTGAAGCCGAAGATCCAGACTGCGATGAACGAGGCGAGCACCGAGACCGGCAGCGCGAGCCCGGTGATGACGGTGGACCGCCACGAGTTGAGGAAGAGGAAGACGACCAGCACGGTGAGCAGGGCGCCCTCGAACAGAGTCGTCTGCACGTCGCGCACCGAACGCGCCACCCGGACCGCCGCGTCGCGAATCAGGTCGAGCTTCACATTGGCCGGCAGCGCGCGCTCCACCTTGGTGAGCCGCGCCATGACCGCTTCGCTCACTTCGGTCGTGCTGTACCCCTTGGCCTTCTTGATGTCGATGCCGACGGCGACCCGGTCGTTGTAGAGCGCCAGCGTACGCGGCTCCTCGGCGCCGTCCTTGACCGTCGCGAGGTCGCCGAGCCGGATCAGGCGGCCATTGCGCTCGGCCACCACCAGCTGGGCGAATTCCGCGGGACCGGTCAGCCGCCCCTTGAGGCGGATCGAGCGCTCCTCCAGCGGTCCGTCGAGTCGCCCCACCGGCGCGGCCAGGTTCTGCGCCTGGAGTGCCTGCACCACCTGCCCGACGCTGATGCCCGCCGCCTGCAGCGCATCGGGGCGGAGCTCCACCGTGAGCTCCCGCTCCTGCTTGCCGGACACGCTCACCTCGGCCACGCCGGGAATCGAGCGCAGCTCCCGGGTTATGCCCGGATCGGCGATGCGGGTCAGCTCCCGTGGTGCCAGGACCGTCGACGAGAGCGCGAACGAGATGATGGGCCGGTCGGTGTCGTTGAGCTTGCGGATGATCGGTTCTTCCATCTCCGGCGGGAGATCGTTCCGGATGCTGGAGATCCCGTCGCGGATGTCCTGGGTCGCTTCGGCCAGCGGCTTGGTGAACTGGAACTCGATCATGATGGAAGCGAAGCCGTCCATCGCCTTGCCGTTCACCTTCTTCACCCCGGTGATCGACGAGATCGCCTCCTCGATCGGATCCAGCACTTCCTTCTCCACCGTTTCCGGTGAGGCACCGGGATAGGGCACGCCCACGCTGACGTAGGGCGGCGCCACATCGGGGTATTCGTCGGTCTTGAGCGTGATCAACGCGATCAATCCGAACATCACGAGGGCCACCATCACCACGACGGTGATGACGGGACGGCGGATGGCGCTATCGGAAATCCACATGGTGCGTCACTCCTTCACGATGCGGACCGGGGTGCCCACCGCGACCGCCGCCGCGGGACCGACCAGCACGGTATCGCCCGCTGCGAGCCCCGCCGTGATCTCGACGACCTGCATCACGTCATCCTGCAATCCGAGCTCGACCGCCACCAGCTCCACCCGCCCGCCCCGGAGCCGGCGGACCGATGGGGTGGGCGTCTTGAGGTCCAGCGCCGAGATCGGCACCGCAAGTGCCGTCCGCTGGTCGATCGCGACCCGGCCCTGCGCGAAGAGTCCCGCCACCAGCCGGCCCGTGACGTTGGGAATCGCGACGTGGATCCGGACCTGCCGGGTCGCGGGGTCCAGCATCGGATTGATGCGCTCGACCCGCCCGGTATACCGCTTGCCTTCGTATCCGCTCACCTCGAAATCCACCGATGTCCCCACTTTGAGCACGGTGAGCGCGCTCACCGGCACCGTCGCTTCGAGCCGGAGGCTTCGCGGATCGACGACCGTCGCGACCGGATTCCCGACCTGCACCACATCACCGGCATTGACCGGCCGCTCGCTCACCACCCCCGCGAACGGGGCGCGCACCACCGTCTTCGCCAGCTGCTTTTCCGCGCTGGACAGGCGGGCGGTGGCATCCGCAAGCCCGGCCTCGGCGTTCATGGCGGTCCAGCGCGCCTGCTCCAGGTCGCGCTCCGCCATCGCACCCGCCTGGGTGAGGCGCTCGGCCCGCTCCGCGTTGCGCTTCGCGACCACCACCGCCTCATTCGCGGTGCGCTGGGAGGAACGAGCCGACAACACCGCGTCCCGAATGGCCGAATCGTCCAGCCGAACCAGAACCTGCCCGGCCTGCACCTGCTGGCCTTCCTCGACCGCGGTCCCGGTCACGACGCCCGCGACCTCCGCGCGCAGCGTGGCGTCGCGGATCGCGGCGAGCGTACCGGAGATGGAGGGACCGCTCGAGATCTCCCGTGCCGCGGCGACCGCCACGTTGTCGGGCCGGAGATTGACCTCGGGAACCTCCGCCGCGGGCGAGTCGGACGCATTCGATCCACTGCACGCACCATAGAGCGCGAGGGCGGAGACGAGGAGCACGAGTGAAGCACGGGTGAATCTTCTGGGCGCGGTCATGGAAATCCGGTTCCGGTCGTGGCGGGCGTCTGAGCCTGAGCCGCCGGTCGCTGGGTGTTGCGTGAGGTGGGCGACGAAGGAGCCGGAACACCGGTTCCCGCCAGGGGAAGCCGAGGGAGCAGCGCCATGCGCACCCGGGCAACCTGCGCATCGCGCGAGGCCTGGGCGCGATTGCCGCGGGCGACGGCGAGGGCCAGCCTGGCATCGAGGAGCTCAGTCTGCGTCGAGATGCCCTCGCTGAAGCGGACCTCGGCGATTCGATAGGCCCGGTCCGCCTGTTCCGCCGTCCCTTCGCTCGCGCGCAGCGCTTCCTGCGCCGTCTGCAGCTGGCGCAGCGAGCTCCTGGCGTCGAGCTCGGCGAACTCCGCCGTCTGACGGAGCCGGAGCCTGGCTTCGTCCAGATTTGCCGAGGCGACGAGCTTGTCGCCCTTGATGCGTCCACCGGTAAAGATCGGCACCGACAGCCCGAGTGCCACGCTCCAGTTGGTGAGGAACTGGCTCCACGAGGGCAACCCGGAACCCGGATAGGCGACCCGGCTGTATCCGGAGCTCAGCGCGACCGACGGCAGGTTCTGCGAGCGGGCGACTTTGTAGAGACCTTCCTGGGCGTTCACCGCCTCGCCGGCCTGGCGCACTGGGGCCCGGTGCTCCGAGACGGTGTCCGGGGCCGCCGCGAGCAATGGAGTGAGCGAGGGGGTGCGGGCCAGCGCGGAGTCGTTCAGCACCGTCGTCAGCTCCAGCGGCTGTCCTGAGGGAAGGTCGAGAAGCTGCTTGAGCCGGAGGTGGGCAAGGTCGCGATTCGATTCCCGCTGAATCGCTGCGGCCCGCTGATTGTCCCGTGTGACCCGGGCCCGCAGGGCTTCGAACTCGGGCGCCGTTCCCAGCGCGCGCTGCAGTTCGGTCTGACGCAGCGTGCTGTCGGCCTGATCCAGCGAGCTCCGCGCGATCGCCGCAAGCTGGTCGGCCAGTGCGGCGTCGAAGTACGCCTCCACCACCGTCAGGGTCAGCTCCGCGTCCGCCGCGGTCAAGCCGATGTCGGCGCTCCGCCGCGCCGCATTCGCCGCCCCGACCTGGCCCTGGACCCGCCCCCCGGAGAACACCGTCTGCGACAGCGAGAGTCCGAGGTTGTAGGTGTTGGCCCGGCCAAAGGGGAGGCCGCCGAGATTTCCGAACGGGTCGAGCGCCGAGACGCACTCCAGCGACTTTTCGAGAGAATCCACCCGGGCCCCGATCGGGAGCGTGGGATCGGGAAAGAACCGGGAGCAGGACTCCGGCTTGGGCGGTCCCGTGCTGGTGTCGTTCGACGCCAGGCCTTCGAACTGTGACTTGATGAGACGGCTGTAGGAGGCCGAACCGGTGAGCTGGGGAAACAGCTCGCTGCGGGCGCGATACTGCTCGCCGCGGGCGCGCGTGACCGCGGCCCGCGCAACTCCGATCGGCTCGCTCGCCGGGCGGGCCAGGGTCAGCGCTTCTTCAAGCGAGAGCGCGCGGATGGGCGCTTGACCCGCCGCGCGGGTGGCAGCGGCCGAGAGCACCAGCGCGGCAAAGGCGAATGGCCGGAGGCTCACGCGACGGGCTCGGCTCCGATCGCGCGAATGAACATATCGACGTATTCCTCGATCGCCTCGGCGGGCTCCAGCCGGTAGAGGAAGGGCATGATGTCCCGGCTCATCGCATCGGCGAACAGCGTTCCCATGAGGATCGTGGTAGCCGCTGAGGTGGCGAACTCGGCCCGCGCCATCCCCGCACTTCGCACCCGCTCGAGATAGCCTCTGAGCTCGCGCCCGGCGCAGGCCGTCGCGTGATTCTCCCCGGGCAGCAGCTCGGGGTGTTCTTCGATTTCTCCCATCGCCGTGCGAATCACCGCGCGTCGGCTCCAGAGCTGTTCCCAGTGCAGCCGGGCCCAGGCCAGGAGCTCCTCCCGCGGATGCTCCGGTCGCTCAGGGAGAGAGGGTGGATCCGACGTCGCGCAGGCGCACCGGATCGCCTCGTGCAGCAGCGCGGTCTTGGAGCCGAAGTGCCGGAAGACCGTGACCTCGTTCACGCCCGCGAGCTGAGCGATCTGCCGAGTCGTCGTGCCGCGAAAACCGGTCTCTGCATAGAGCTCGGTGGCAGCCTGGAGAATCTTGTCGCGGAGTTCCATGGGGCGGGAAACTAAAACTGTCATCGGGATCATGCAAGTACGCACTTGCATACCATGTGAGCCCGTGACTAAGCCATTGGGGTATAACTATTTTGGGGTATGAAAGTCGTCCTCATGGTGGTCGCGCTCGCGGCCTGTGGGAGCGAGGGTCTCCCGCGCCGCCGGGCCCGCGCACCGGAGCCACCTCTCGTCGTCGGAGCGAGCGTACCGGTGGTGACGGACGCCGCGGTCGTGGCGTTCTGGCTCGGGTCGGTGGATACCCTTCCGGAAAAGGCCCGCCGCGCCATCCAGCAGGAATTCCGCCGGTCGAACGACGCGATTGCCGATTATCTGAGCGATACCGACGTCACTCTGGTCACGACGCTGAGCGACACGGTCGTGGTGGAGGCGGGCGACGAGCGGTATCTCGTCCTCCTGTCGGGCTTCGATTTTCCCTTCGGGTATCTCCTGGTCGAGCCCGGCTATGAAGAGGAGTTTCATACCGGTCTCACGATCGACGAAGATCTCGAATCCGCGATCGACGAGTACTTCGAGCTGGCGGAAGTGGATTCGCTCGATCGCCGTCGCATCGCGATGAGAGCGAAGAGCGAAGAGCGAAGCGCGAAGCGGCTGTCCCACGTCGCTCCTCGCTCTTCGCGACTCCCTAGTTCCGCCAGCCCGGCCCGCGCACAATTCGTCCCGGTTTCGCACCGGTCACGGCGCCGTCCCTGACCACGGCGATGCCATTGACGAAGACATGGGGAATACCCGCCGATACCTGATGCGGTCGCTCGAAGACGGCGCGGTCGATGATGCTTTCGGGATCGAAGACCACCAGGTCGGCAAAGAAGCCCGGCCGGATCAAGCCGCGGTCGGCGATCGAAAGCCGGGTCGCCACCGCGGACGTCATCTTGCGCACCGCGTCTTCCAGGGTGAGGACGCGCTCTTCGCGGACGTATTTGCCCAGAATCCGCGGATAGGTCCCGTAGGCGCGCGGGTGGGTGAGTCCCTCGGGATGACCCGGGTCCGACCCATCGGCATCGGTTCCAATCTTCATCCACGGCTGTCGCAGCTTGGTCCGGACATTCTCCTCGCTCATGAGGAAGAAGGCGGTGGCAACCCGGTTGCGATCGGAGAGCACCAGGTCCATCGCGGTCTCCTCCCAGGGCTTCCCGCTCATCGCGGCCGCCTCGTCGAGGCGCTTGCCCGCAAAGCGGACATTCTCCGGCCTTTCGAAATACAGCAGGAGGACTCCCTCCGGGCCGGCCAGACCACAGAGGTTTTCCCAATCGCTCTGGTCCCGGTCCATCTCCGCACGAATCCGCGCACGGATTTCCGGATTGGCGAGGTTCTCGTACAGCTTGCCATCCGCACTGGCCCAGGGAGGAAAGCAGGCGCTGAGACCGGTCGCGCCTGCCGTGTAGGGATACATGTCGGCCTGAATGTCGAGACCGGCGGCGCGGGCGGAGTCGATCTTGGCGATCGCCAGCGGAGTCTTGCTCCAGTTCCGGGTCCCGCCCGCCTTCAGGTGATAGATCTCGACCGGCACGCCGCCGTCCTTCCCGATCCGGATCGCCTCATCGATCGCCTCGAGCCAGGCATTGCCCTCCGACCGCATGTGGGTGATGTAGACGCCGCCGTAGGGTGCCATCGCCTTCGCGATTTCGATCAGCTCGCCGGTGCTCGCGTAGTTGCCCGGAGGATAGATGAGCGCCGAGCCCACGCCGAAGGCGCCATCCTGCATCGCGTTGCGGACGACCGCGCGCATCGTATCGAGCTCCGCGGCGGTTGCTACGCCCTGGGCCTCGCCCTTGGCATAGACCCGGACGGTGGCGGCGCCAAGGAAGGATCCGAAATTGACCGACGCTCCACGGGACTCTATGGTGCGGAGCCATGCGTCGAAGCCGCGTGATCCGCTGAAGTCGAGGGCCGCGGCCATTCGCCCCTGCCGCCTGGTCTTTTCGTTCTCCGGGGCGGGGGACGACCCTTCGCCCATGATTTCCGTCGTGACGCCCTGGGTGATCTTGCTGATGAGCCGCCCGTCTCCCACGGTGAGCTGATAGTCCGACTGGCCCTGGATGTCGATGAAGCCGGGCGCCACCACCATCCCGCGGAGGTCGATGCGCTCCCGCGCGGACGCCCCGCGCAGAACGCCTCGCGGTGCCACGCGCGCGATCCGGTCTCCCCGGATTCCGATGTCGCCCCAGAACCAGGCGCTGCCGCTTCCATCGACCACCTTTCCGCCCTCGAGGATTACATCGTAGGAACCGCCGGACGGTTCGCCCGGTGCCGGCACCGGGGTGGCAGCGGGATGCTGCGGGGCGCAGGACGCGAGCAGCACGAGGAGGAGCAGCAGGAAGGTACGCATGGCTTGAGTCTCGCCCCGATCACTCTGCTTGACAACCTCCCGGTGGTGCGTGATGGTTCCGCTCCCGATGAGCCACACGACGTTCCGCTCCCGCGTTCGAATCGCGCTCGCCGCGGTGCTCCTTCTCGTGGTTGGATTCGTGGGAGCCCGCCCGGTGGGCGGTGTCCCCGCCCTCGGCGGATTCCTCGATCCCGCCGGTGGAGTGTGGGCGCTCGCACGCAGCGCGCGGCTTCCCGAGCGATCCTCGGCACGGATCGCGGGCCTCACGGGGCCGGTCGAAGTGCGCACCGACGATCGCGGTGTCCCCCATGTTTTCGCGGCGACGGAGGAGGACGCCTGGCGGGCCCAGGGATACCTGGTCGCCCGTGACCGGCTCTTTCAATTGGAGCTGCAGCGTCGCGCGACCACCGGAACGCTCGCCGAGGTGTTCGGGGAGCGGGCCCTCGAGGCCGACCGGACGGCGCGGCGACGGGCACTCGCCTGGATGGCCGACCGCAATGCCGCGAAGGCGGATGCCGGCACGCTCATCGCGCGCGCCGCGCGGGCCTACGCGGACGGCGTGAACGCATGGATCGATGCGATGCCCCGCTCGGCGCTTCCGCTGGAGTTCCGTTTGCTCGGGCAGCGTCCTGCCCGGTGGGAGCCCAGGCACACCTACTATCTCTTTGCCCAGATGGCGCTCACGCTCGCCTATGAGGACGAGGCGCTCTCGCGGCTCGGGGTGCGGGCGCTGGTCGGGCGCGCCGCGACCGATGCGCTCTTTCCGCTCAACAGCCCGATCCAGGAGCCGATCCAGCCCAACGGCGCCGGCACCCCGCGTTATGATTTTACCGCGCTGCCTCCCCCGGGGGCGCCGGATACCGTCGCGGAAATTGCCTGGCGCGAACGCGAATCGATCGATCTCGCCCTCGGCCTCCAACCCGATGGTCCGGGACTCGGCGATGCCATCGGCAGCAACAACTGGGTCGTGGCTCCCGGGCGCACGGCCGCGGGCTATGCGCTCCTGGCCGGCGATCCGCATCTGGAGCTCTCGCTTCCATCCATCTGGTATGAGATACACCTCCATGTCGACAATGGTCCCGATGTCGCAGGGGTGACGTTCGCGGGATCGCCCGGCGTGATCATCGGCTTCAATCGCAACGTCGCCTGGTCGTTCACCAATACGGGCGCGGATGTGCGGGACTACTACGCGGAAACGGTGGACGACGCTTCGCGGCCGACCCGCTACCGGGTCGACGGCGACTGGAGGCCGCTCGATCGGCGGATCGAGGTGTTCCGCGGCACCGGCGGCGAGACCCTCCGGGTCGACACGCTCTACTCCACCCACCGCGGGCCGATGGTTCGCGAAGGGTCGCGCTGGTTATCGATTCGCTGGACACCGTTCGAGGCAGGCAGGCCGGGGGAGGATTTCCTGCTGCTCGACCGGGCGGGCAGCGTCCCCGAGTGGCTCGACGGATGGAAGGAGTTCGTCGCTCCGGCGCAGAACGGGGTCGTGGCCGACCGCACCGGGCGCATCGCAATCCGCTCGACCGGCAAATACCCGGTGCGCCCCGGTGGTGGCAGGGGCGACGAGGTCCAGGACGGCAGCACCGCCGCCAGCGACTGGACCGGATTCCTCCCGCTCGGGAGCTATCCCTTCGCGATCGATCCCGCACAGGGATTTCTCGCGTCCGCGAACCAGCAGCCGGTCGATCCGGCGGTGAACCGCAACTATTTCGGCTCGAACTGGTATTCGCCCTGGCGCGCCATGCGGATTAACGAAATCCTGCGGGCGGACTCGCGTGTGACGCCCGAGAGCATGCGCCGTTTTCAGACCGACCCGGGCAGTGCACGGGCGGACGCCTTCGTGCCGGCCTTGCTTGCGGCGGCGGAGCGGATGGCCGCGGCGGGACGCGCCGACGTGGCGCTCCGCCGGGCCGCCGCACTGCTCGCCGAATGGGACCGTCGTTACACCAGGGACAACCGGCGCGCGGTGCTTTTCGACCGGGCGATGGTCGAGCTCACCCGGAGTGTCTGGGATGAGCTAATCCCTCCCGCGGAACGAAATACTCCCATGGCGCGTGCCGTGGCCTATCCGGAGGAGATGGTGCTCCTCGAGCTGCTTGCCGACTCGTCGAGCGCGTGGTGGGACAGGGTGGGTACGCCGGAAGTGGAGCGGCGGGACGACATTGTCGCAGCGGCTCTGCGGACCAGCCTGGCCTCGGCGGAAAAAGAACTCGGCCCGCCCGAGAGCGACGAATGGCTGTGGGGGAGGGCCCACCACGCCAACGTATTCCACCTCCTTCGGCTTCCCGCGTTGTCCGCGCTCGAGTTGCCGGTGCAGGGAGGCCCCTCGACGCTGAGTCCATCTCCGGGGCGGGGTACTCACGGGGCCAGCTGGCGAATGGTGGTTGAGCTCGGGCCCGAGGTGCGGGCGTGGGGCATTTATCCCGGCGGTCAATCGGGAAATCCGGCGAGTCCGTTCTACCTCGACCGGTTGCCCGGCTGGCTCGCGGGCACCCTCGATCCAGTGCTCTTCCCCCGGTCGATCGAGGAGCTGCCGCCGGCCCGGATCAGGTCGGCGCTCTCGCTGCGTGGAGGACCATGACGTTGCGCGGGCTCCTTGGCTTCGTCGTGCTCACCCTCGCCTTCGCGGCGGCGACCAGTCTTGGTTGGTGGGCGGTTCCCGCCACCGCCGCGTTGTGGGGCGCGCTTCTGCCATCGGTTCGCCGACCGGCACTCGTCGCCGCGCTGGCCGCCGCGCTGGCATGGGCGGGGTGGCTCCTGGTGGATGGAATCTCGGGCAGCGGTGCGTTCGGAATCCTGGCCACCCGGCTCTCCATCCTGATGCACCTCCCTTCGGTGGCGCTGGTTGTGCTCACGCTGGGGTTTGCGGCGGTCCTGGCATGGAGCGCGGCGGTGGTGGCGGGGGCGGGGGGCGGGAGACTGCGGGGGAACTAGACACTGGATGCTGGATGGTGGAGGGGTGGTCATTTCTTCGGTTGGTGCGACCTCGCGCTTTTGCGACGATCGCCTGGTGAAGTCGACGGGTCAGGCGACCCGCTGACGCCTGCAACTCCTTGATGTCTCTCAGCTCGTCTCCGGTCAAATAGGCCAAGTCTCCTGCCAGGCGGATGCAGTACTCCAGTTCCCCGAGGGATCCGAGCGATATGTCCAGGTAACGCGCAAATCGTTTTTGCCCGCCTTGGCCGCGCCTTCAGCGATGTTCGCCGGTGCGGAGAACGCGCGACGACGTGTCTGGGCTACCACCCCGTACATCTCGTGCCGAGGCCAGGCGTTGGTAGCCCGATATGTGGCGAGAACCAGTTTGTGGCAGGCTTGCCAGGTGAAGGGAGCATTTCCTTGCAGCATCCAGCATCCAGCATCCAGCATCCAGCATCCAGCACCCAGCATCCAGAACGGGTGCCCAGAGCGCTCTCACGGTTGCCCGTTGCCTGCTGCCTGCTCCCCCTCGTCAGGCAATCGCCCCGTTTCCCGCAACGACCGTCGCAGCAAAAACTCGATCTGTGCGTTGAGCGACCGCAGCTCCGCCCCGGCCCAGCGCTGCAAGGCATCGTGCAGCGCCGGATCGAGGCGGAGGAGAAACGCTTTGCGCTCGGTCAAGTGTAGAGGGTGCCGGTGTTCACGATCGGCTGGGTTCCCCGCTCGCCGCACAGCACGACCAGCAGGTTCGACACCATCGCGGCCTTCCGCTCGTCATCCAGATGAAGGATGTTCTTCTGGGCCAGGAGCTCGAGCGCGTTCTCGACCATCCCGACCGCGCCCTCGACGATCTTGTACCGCGCCGCGATGATGGCACTCGCCTGCTGCCGCTGCAGCATCGCCTGGGCGATTTCCGGCGCATATGCGAGATGGGAGATCCGCGCTTCCTTGACCTCCACCCCTGCCTTGGCCAGCCGCTGCAGCAGCTGCTCCATCAGATTGCCGGCGACCTCGGTGGTGTGACTGGCGAGCGCGATCGTGCCGTCCGCGTGCGAGTCATAGGGATAGCTGGACGCGAGGGTGCGCACCGCCGACTCGCTCTGCACCCGGGTGTAGTTCTCGTAGTCGTCGACCTCGAACATCGCTTCGGCGGTGTCGACCACCCGCCAGACGACGATGGCGCCGATCTCGATCGGGTTGCCGTTGGCGTCGTTCACCTTGAGCTTGGCGGTTTCGAAATTCCTGGTCCGGAGCGAGATACGCTTCTTCACCGTGAACGGGTTCACCCACCAGAATCCCGCCTCCTTGACCGTACCGCCGTAGCGGCCGAAGAGGGTGAGCACCTTGGCCTCGTTGGGCTGATTCATCATCAGCCCGGGAAGGGTCAGGATGACCAGGATGAAAAGGCCTATCGCGGTCGCGGCGCCCCGGCCCGATTCCGCTTGCGCCGCCTGGTAGAACTGCCATCCCGCAAACCCCGTCACTACCAGGAGGGCGAGGGCCATGGGCAGGCCGGGGACCGGTCGAAGCACCTTCTCGCTGATCATTTTTCTCGGCTCCTTAGTGTGATATTGATATGATATCAATATGATAGAATTCCGTCAAGTGCCTCGAGTTCCAGCGCTTCGGGTTCCAACGCCGGACCGGGGCGACGTGTCCAATGTCGCGGGAGAAGGAATGCGGGCATCGTCACCGGAGGTCTTCCACTGCAGGCTCAACGTGCCGTGACTCAGGCCGACCTCGACCGGGACGACGTGCAGCTCGCCGCCGCGGGCGATCACGACGCATTCGAGCGCCTCTACCGGCGCCATGTCGCGCGAGTCACCAGTCTGGCCCGGTGGCTGCTCGATGCGGCCGAGGCGGACGACGCGGTGCAGGAGGTCTTCATCCGGGTCTGGCAGAAGCTCCACACCTTTGCCGGACAGTCGGCGTTCGGCACCTGGCTGCACCGGGTCGCGGTGAACCTCCTGCTGCGCCGGCGCCAATCGCTGGGGATCAGCCGCCGCCGCCAGGTGAACGACGAGATCCCCGTGCTGTCGGCGGCCGGCCGGCCGGAGCGACCCGACCTCAAGGTCGCGATCGAGCGCGCGGTGGACCGGCTGCCCGCCGGGGCGAGAGAAGTGTTCGTCCTCCATGATATGGAGGGGTACAAGCACGACGAGATCGCGGAGATGCTGGCGGTGGATGCCGGCACCTCGCGGTCGCAGCTTCACCGGGCGAGGCTACTGCTCCGGCAGCAGCTCGCCACCTGAGCAGGAGACGGGTTATGTCGGATCGTTTTACCGAGCAGCTCTCGCCCTATCTCGATGGCGAGCTCGACGACCTCGCGCGCGCGCGGCTGGAGACACATCTCGCGGAGTGCCTCGATTGCACCCGGACCCTCGCGGAGGTCCGCGCGATCCTCGCCGCGGCCCCGGACTATGTGGGCCGCGAGCCTTCGAGGGACCTGTGGCAGGAAATCGTGGCACGACTGGGAGAAGCGGAGGTCATTCCGCTACCGCCCAACCGCCCAACCGCCCTCCCGCCCTCCCGCCACCGCTTCGGCTGGCGCGAGCTCATCGCCGCGTCGATCGTGATGGCCGCCGTCGGCGGAGGCTCGGTCTGGTTCGCGCTCTCCCGCCCGGCGGCCGACGTGGAAACCGCGGTGGTGTCTCCCGCGGCGCCGCTGTCTCCCGCGGCGGGGGGCACCGCGGTCGGATTCGCGGAGCAGGAATATGACGCGGCCGTGCGGGACCTCGAGCAGGTGCTCGAAGCCGGTCGGGACCGGCTCGACTCCGCCACCGTGCGCACCATCGAGCAGAGCATCGTTCGCATCGACGCGGCGATCGCGGAGGCGCGCG
>Ga0070699_100002483_pt1 | contig 16568 bp, 16 predicted proteins | sample KBSK1503metaG_FD_65473 | JGI IMG/M metagenome (GOLD analysis project Ga0070699, IMG submission 65473) | Corn, switchgrass and miscanthus rhizosphere microbial communities from Kellogg Biological Station, Michigan, USA - KBS K1-50-3 metaG | ecosystem: Host-associated > Plants > Roots >... | reverse complement strand
GCGCCGCAGCCGACCCGCCAGCCGGCCGAGGAGGATGACGCAGTCGCGGAGATCGAGGCGGCCGAGGGCGCAGGCGCGCTGCGCTTGCCCTTGCTGCGCGGGGCTGCCGGCCAGGAACGACCGCAGAGTTCCGAAGATGAGCACGCCGCCGCGGCGCGCGTGATAGCGCCGTCGGCGGGCGGGCTGGCGCGCGAGGACGTGCAGAAATTGCAGACTGCGCTCCACGATCTGACCGAATGCCGCCAGCTTCTGAATGCGGCGCTGGCGGCAAAAATCTAAGCGTTGCGTGCATCGATTACGGGGGTGCGTCGGGTTGACGCTCGCCGACGTTTCGATTGCCGGAGCGGTCTTGCGGCCGCGTCGCTCACTGGCGCCAAGGGCGGCCATGGACTAAGGTTCAAGGCAGGATATTGGCCGACGCGAATCCGGCGTCGAACCGATTGAAACAATACGAACGCGGTTCGACCAAAAAAGCCTGGAGAGAAACGCAATGATCATCTGGCGAAATGTCGGTGCCGCACTCGCCTGCGCGCCGTTGTTGCTCGCTGCCGTGGCCCATGGGCAAGACGGCGCTCAGCAGAGCGCGCAACATCCCGGACGCAGCGTGGTGATGAGTAAGTGCTTCCAGTGCCATACCGATGCGATGTTTCGCGACCAGCGGCAGGATCGCCGCGGATGGGAGGCCGCGATCTATCGCATGATCGGACGCGGCGGGTTGTGGACGCAGGAAGAGATCAGGCTGATGGCCGATTACCTCGGCAGCGATTTCGGGCCGGGTTCCAAGCCGGCGAGCGCCCCATCGAGATAAATTGCGGCGCGTTGATCGCGTCGCGTCCGGAATCCAAGGAGCGAACAATGCGAGAGCTGGTTGCGAGATATTTGTCGCAGGGAATTTCGCGGCGCGGTTTCGTCGGCGGCCTGACCAAGGCCGGCCTCACAGCGACTGCCGCCCAATCAGTGCTGACTGCTGTCGCGTCCGTGAGCCCGGGCCATGCGCAAGGCGCCGGTTCGCCAGGAGGCTCAGCTCCGGCCGCCCCCGCACCAGCGCCTGCGGCAACTGCTCCGGCCGCGGCCGCCGTCGCTGGCGTCAAGCCGTTTCAGGGCACCGGCGGCGCCGCCTTTGCCGAACAGCTCATCGGCTGCGGAGTGAAATACGTCTTCGGCAATTCAGCGAGCGAGGATGCGCAGTTTTACGAGGCGCTCGTCGACCGGCCGCAGCTCAAATACATCCTTACGCCGCATGAGGGGCCGGGCGCCGCCATGGCAGCGGGCTACATCAAGGCCTCCGGCGAGCCCGCCATTGTCATGCAGGCGGCGGTGGTCGGCATGGCGAACGCCATCGGCCAGATGTTCAACGCCTTCAAGGAACAGACGCCGCTCGTTGTTTATTCCTATCGCACCGACCAGACCCGGCGCGCGGGACGCGATGGCTTCGAGGAGGTCGCGAATCAGGAGCAGATGGTCCAGCCCATCACCAAATACACTTGGCTCGCGCGGCGCCCGGACATGATCCCGGAGACCGTTCGCCGCGGTTTTAAAGCGGCGTGGACGCCGCCCTACGGTCCCGCCTACATCTCGTGGCATTCGGACTACAACGACGAACGGGTCCGCACCGAAATTATCGCGCAGGAACTGATCGACCCGCGCATGCGGGTCCGTCCCAACCCGGATGAGATCCAGCGGGCCGCGAAGCTCTTGGTCGAGGCCCGCATGCCGCTCATGGTCGTCGGGGACGAAATCTACAAGGCGAAAGCGGCGGGCAAGGCGGTGAAGCTTGCCGAGCTGCTGGGCATGCTGGTGACCCAGGTGCGCCAGCTCTATGCCAATTTCCCGGAGACGCATGCGCTCTGGGTCGGAAATCTCGCCGGCAACAGCCTCAATTCGCTCAACTATCCGAAGAGCGCCGACGTGATCATCAACGTCGGCAACAAGTTCCAGCACAATGGCCCGGCGCCGATCGTTCCGCGTGGACCGAAATTCATCGACATGCGCATCGATTACGCCAGCATGGGTAACGTCATGATCACGGAGGTGCCGCTCGTCTGTGACGTCGGCTACGGACTTGACGATCTCATCGCAGCGGTCGACCAGCTGCTCACCCCGGCGTTGCGGCAGAAGGCTGCCGACCGCGCGGTCGACGTGCGCAAATTCGGCGAATGGGCAAAGGCCGCGCGTGCCCAGGTGGTGAACAATCCCGACTGGGAGGAGAGCCCGATCATCGCCGACCGCCTCACCTGGGAGGTGGCGAAATTCGCCGACCCCGACGCCATTATCGTGCATGAGGCAGGATCGGTGGCCCTGCACTCGTTCGACTTCGATCCGATCGGCGGGCGCGAGTTGTTCTTCTATTACGGCGCCCATCTCGGCTCCGGCGTTGGCACGGCGGCGGGAGTGAAACTCGCCCGCCCCAACCAGCAGGTGATTTGTCTCGTCGGCGACGGCTCCTTCATCTTCGGTCCCACTGCGCTCTGGAACATGGCGCGGCTCGAACTCCCCGTGATCATCATCGTGTACAACAACCATGCCTATGGCGGGCCGCATTCGCGCGTGATTGCCAATGTGCCGGGTGGCCGTATGGTGCAGACCGGCCAATTCGTGCACGACTATCTGGGCAGCCCGGACATGAACATGGCCGCGATCGCCAAGGGCTTCGGCGTCGATGGCGAGGTGGTCGAGAGTCCGGGGCAATTGCGAGAGGCGCTGGCGCGCGCACGCAAGGCGACGGTCGAGGGTAAGCCCTACCTCATCGACGCGCAGGTTGCGCGCAAAGGCGTGGCGTGGGCCGACAAGCCTTGGATCCCGCCCATTCAAGTGGCGGCGGTGCGGCAAAAGAAGGTTTGAGCATGCGAGGCGCGCCACGCGCGCGATGCCCGCGGACTGCGTGGGTCCTCGGGGCGCTGGCGATTGGCATGGCTCTCTGCGCCGGCGCGCGGGCAGACGACGCCGATCTCGGACGCGAGGTGTATGACGACTTCTGCGTGACCTGCCACGGCCGCGACATGGTCAATCCCGGCGGCGTCACCATCGACCTACGCAAGTTTCCCAAGGACGACTTCGAGCGCTTCCGCAATGCGGTGCTCGATGGCAAGCCGCCCGCCATGCCGCCTTGGCGCGGCAAGATCAGCGACGATGATCTCAAGCTGCTATGGGCTTACGTGCGCGGCGGGGGCTGAGCATCGCCGCGAGTGCCGCTGTAAATCGGATTGCGGGAAGATTGCTACTGGGGGTGTATCGCACGGAAACGATTGGGAACGACGCGTATTCGGCGGGAGAGCTCGGCCGGACCGAACGTGGCGCAGCGCTCGCCGCCGGTTTCGGCCACCAACCACATGGGTAGTTGAAATCGTCCGGCGCGGGTATGTGGTGCCTCCTGTCACGACGAGCGTTTCCCCCGGCGAGCGGCGATTGCTTGGTCGGCGGCGGCCACTCCGGTGAGATAGGCGCCGTGCGCCGTGGAATAATCGCTGCGCGAACACGCCTCGCCGGCGAAGAACACGCGATCGTCCACGGGTGCGGCGAGCACGCCTCGGCAGTCCGCCTTGCCCGGCAGGGCATGGGAGTAGGAGCCGCGGGCGAACGGATCGACACCCCAGCGATGAAGGTGAAGCGGCTTCACGCGGTGGGCGAAGTCGCTGCCAAGTAAGCCGACCAGTTCGCCGATGGCGAAGTCAGCGAATGCAAGATCGCCGCCCGCCTCGAGCTCTGCCGCCAAGCGTCCCCCAAGATATGCTTCGATCTGCGGCCTGCCGAAGGGTCGGAAATGATAGACACCTGTGTCGCTACGGTCGGTGCGGCCAAAGAGGCGGCTCTCTTTGTCGAATTCCTCGGCCTCCGCCAGGGCTAAAAACAATTTGTCGGCAAGCCCCAAGGGCAGGCCCGCAGCCGCTTCCGTCTTTTCGGGCAAGGGCGGGGTGAAGAGAAGCCTCTCTTCGGCAAGCAGCCCGCTCGGGACCGTGACGATGGCGCTATCTGCCGTTATCGCACCGCCCGCTGTTTCCACTCGCAATCGCCGCCCACTGCGATCGATCAGCCGCACCGGCTGGCCGAGCATGACTGGCAAGCCGGCACCATGGGCGGCGATCACCGTCCCATAGCCCTCGACTACCCGCCAGTTGACGCCGCTGTCGTCGTAGCGACTGACATCCCGCGCCGAGACCCGATCGAGCTCCGCCCCGTTCGCGTACGTGCTGATGGCGTTGATCAAGGCATTCCACTGGCCGAGCGGCTCGAGAACCGTCGCCGCCGGAACGTCCGGCTCTTGCTCCGGGCGGGAATGAAGCTGCTGGTGGAATTCTTGCAGCGCCTGCAGAAAGCTAGTTTGCTCCGAAGGCGGAAAGCCGATCGGAGCCGAACGCCGCGTCCACGGCGGCGGCGTCGTGTCGATCGAGCAGCCTTGTGCCTCGGCAATGTCTCGCCAGGGATTGCGGTCGGCCGAATGCAGCCAGCCGCAGCCGAGATCGATCGGAAATGCCGAATTTCCGCGCATCGTCCACGCGCGTCCGCCGAGCCGCGGCCGTGCCTCCACGACAAGACAATCGAGATGCGCGTCCATGATCCGCCGGCCTGCGGCGATACCAGCTGCGCCGCCGCCCACAATTACGACCTCGGTATCGCCTTTGGCCACGCGTTATTCCGCACCGATTTGGATCGAGACGTACGCTTCGATCGAGCGACCGATCGTGCCGTCCCAACGATGCCCGTTCATGCGATTTCAATGCCGGTACTGTCGCCACGCTCCAAGAGACAGCAACGGCTTTTTGCGCCCATAAAGTCAACGCCCACTCGTGCGCTCGCCGCTGCAGGCTCTCGGGAACCCTTTGCGCCTGGAGACGTTGACAACCACGCTCTGCAAGTCCGCGAGGAATTGCCTTTGCGTACGACCATTCTGATCATTGCCGCGTTCGTCGGCGTCGCACCGCTGAGTGCGGGGCTGGCGCAGCCAACCGAGAACGCGTCTCCCGAGCGAGGGGCGATGTGCCCGCCTGACGTCAAGGGCGAGCCGCCAACGGTGGGCGGTGGCAGTTCCGAACCCCGAGCGACAAACTCGCCCAATCGAAAGGCGTCATCTGCCCGCCTGCCGGGATTGACCGCGACATGCAGGTCACGCCGCCGAGCGGTGGTCATCTCTGTCATTCCACCGCCAGGAACACCGGGCGGAGATCCAAATGTGCAGCCGAAGTAAGCTTTCTTCTCGCCGGCTGCCCTTGGACGCTCGGTGAGTTGGAGGAGGCACGGGGCTTGGACTTACAGAACCAGTCGTAGTCGAGTGTGGCTACAGCCTCCCGTCCTGCCTTCGTACCCCCCGCTGACAGCCTTGTTGCCGAATGGGGCGGCTGCGTCGCCCCAAGCGCAAATCTGCAGCCTGGATTGTCGGCGAATTCTAGGCGTGCGCGTCGCGGTCGAATTTGGCGTGCAGGCGGCCAATCGTTTCGATCTGGGTGGCTAAGGCCTCGTCACTCAGAAATCGGCTCTCATGCGCGAGCGCAATCCAGAATTCCCGGATGTTGCTCAGAGTTTCGCGATGTACCGGATCTACCGTAATTCTAAGCGTCCGCTCGCAGTCCGCCGCCTTCTCCCATGGATCCACTTGAGACATGGAGACCTCCTGCTGGGGAAAACCCATCGTCTCTACAGGATTTTCTCCCAGCTTTCGAGCCTTCGAACCGGGTTTTCCCCGCAGCCCACCGTCCGCTCACGGCGGCTCGTGGACCTCATATGCGTTCGTAGCCGGCATCGGCAAATCGTAATGTGGGCAGATGCGCCATCACACCGGGAGTACCCTGCTCACCAACGCCGTGAAGCCACATTGCTCATTGTCATCAAAAGCGGAACTCTTGGGACAGCTTTCCCAGCTATCTCGCTTGGGTCTACACTTTGAATTCGGGAAAGAGGACCCGAAGATGGCGAGCAAGGGACCGGTGGCGCAGGAGATCGGCGCGATGCTGCGGACGGCGCGAGCGGCAGCGCTTGGCATCCGCGTTTCAGTTGCGGCGATTGCGATCATCAGCGCGAGCATCGGTTTCGCAGGCGCCGAGGACTGGCCGACACGACCTATTCGTCTCGTGGTCGGTGCCAGCGCTGGTGGCGGCACCGATATCTCCGCGCGGTTGATCGCGCAGCCGCTGGCGGAGATTCTCGGCCAAGCGGTCGTGGTCGAGAACCGTGCCGGCGCCGCCGGCACCACGGCAGCGGAGGCGGTCGCGAAATCGCCCAAGGATGGCTACACGGCGTACATGATGAGCAATGCGCACGCGATTTCGGCGGTGATGTACAAGGCGTTGCGCTACGACCCGATCAACGACTTCCAAATGGTGTCGATGGTCGCGACCGCAGGTCTCGTTCTTGTCGCCGCGCCCGCCTTTCCGGCCAGCGACCTGACGGGTGTGCTAGCGGCGGTGCGCGCCAATCCCGGAAAATTCAATTTCGGCAGCGCCGGCGTCGGCACGACCCAGCATTTCGCTGGCGAGCTGATGAAGCAGAGCGCCGGCCTTAACATCACGCACGTTCCCTACCGCAGCACCCCGGCCGCGGTGACCGGCTTGCGCGCGAGGGAGGTGGAATTCGTATTCGAGCTGGTGCAGACCGTTCAGGGCCAGATCCACGTCGGAGAACTCAAGGCCATCGCGGTCACCTCGCCGAAGCGCAACCCCATGCTCTCCGATGTCCCCACCTTCAGCGAAGCGGGCATGCCCGGCTACGATGTCACGAGTTGGTACGTGGCTCGCCTTTCCGGCCGGCACGGCGCCCGCGGTCGTGTACAAGGCGAATAAGGCGATGCAGGAGTTGCTCGGACGCGAGAGTGTCGCCAAACAGGTCCTCAATTTGGGTGCACTGGCCCGCAGCTCGACCCCCGATGAGCTCAAAGCCCATATTGCGGGCGAGATTGCGAAATGGAAGGGCGTTCGGGAAAAGGCGGGGATCGAGCAGTTGTAGCGGCCGCAAACGACCGGAGCCGTTGTCGAGCAGAAACTGGCGCGCCGGCTGCCGGCATCCCGGGCTGGAACATGGCGCGGCGTCGGGAGTAGAGTTGCGAGTTGCTCACAGCGCGGACCACACCATGCGCACCATCATCGCTTTCGCTTCTGCGCTCGTTTCGAGCGCCGCGCTCGCCGACTCTGTTCGCCACCTCACCGTGCCGGAACGGTTGTGGGGAACGTGGGCACCGAGCGCGGACCTCTGCCGCGACAGCAAGTCCACCTTTGTCGTGTCGGCAAAAGGGTACGAGACGTCGCAAGCGAGCTGCACGATTCAATGGGTCACCGAGACCGCGGGCGCCGACGGGCCGATCTACTCTGCCCATATGCGTTGCTCGAGCCGAGCCGAGCCGCCGGAGACGACGGAAGTAAATCGGATCATTGTATCGAATGACCGCGGGGAGCTTTCGGCCGGTCCCGAGTTCAAGGATCTCAAGCGCTACCGACTCTGCCCGCTGAACTAGAGCTAGGAGCATTCATGCGCAACGCTTCTCGCCGCGGCTCTGCCGTCATCGCGTCATGCGTGATGCTGGCCACGGCCGTTGTCGCGCTCGTGAGCGCGTCCACTGCCGCCGCGCAGTCCGCGCGGGTCGAGGAGCTCGTTTCGGCGGTGGTGCGGATCAACACCCACATCAATCCGGAAGGGCGCACCGTCCAAGGCCTGGGCCGCGAACGTGAAGGATCGGGCATCGTCATCGATAGCGACGGTCTCGTCTTGACGATCGGCTATCTCATGGTCGAGGCCTACGCGGCCGAGGTCGTCGACAACAACGGGCACACCGTACCGGCGGACGTTGTCGGCTACGACCACGAAAGCGGCTTCGGCCTGTTGCGCGCGATCGAACCGCTCAAGCTCAAGCCGATGGCACTGGGAAAGTCCGCCGAGATCAAGAAGGGCGATCCCGTGCTGATCGCAAGCTTCGGCGGTGCCGCCATGGTGGCTGGTGCCTATGTCGTCGCCAAGCGCGAATTCGCCGGCAGCTGGGAGTATGCTCGAGGACGCGCTGTTCACCGCGCCGCCCCATCCGGCCTGGAGCGGGGCAGCGCTGATCAATCGCGAGGGCAAGCTCGTCGGCGTCGGCTCGCTTATCGTCGGCGACGCCGACGGCGGAAGCGATAAGGCGCCGGGCAACATGTTCGTGCCCATCGACCGGCTGACGCCGATCCTCGGCGACCTGATCTCGGCCGGGCGCAAGTCGGGACCCGGGCGGCCGTGGCTTGGTCTCAACACCGATGAGCTGCGGGGGCGGCTGTTCGTTAGCCGGGTGACGCCGGATGGTCCGGCGCAGAAGGCCGGCATCAAACGCGGCGATGTCATCGTCGGCGTCAATGGCGAACAGCCGAAGAATTTGGCCGACTTTTACCGCAAGGTGTGGGCGCAAGGGAGCGCGGGTGCCAGCGTTGCGCTTGATGTGTTGCAGGATAGCGAGGTGAAGCGCCTCGACGTCAAGTCGATCAACCGCCTCGATCATCTGAAGCTGAAATCGACTTTCTAACAGTCGCTTGAAGCAATAATTTGAGAGAGAGCATGAGCCCGCCAGCACCCAAGAGCGTGCGGCGACGCTTCCTCGCGGCGCTCGGCCGCAGCCTCTACGTCACGTGGCCGGTGCTGTCGGCAACTCGTGATGGAGGTCGCCCTCGGCCTCCTGATAGCGCATGCCCTATGGGCCGTTTGTGCCGGTGATGAACATCAAAGGTACCGCGGTCGCAATTGCATTCGCCATTTGCGTATCAGGTTGTGAGGGGCCGAAAGGGGAACCTGGCGCGGTCGGGCCGGCCGGTCAAAAAGGCGAACCCGGTCCTGCGGGGCCTCCTGGTCCCGCGGGACCTCCTGGCCCAGCGGGTCCTCAGGGCGCGGAAGGTCCTGCTGGCCCTCCAGGTGCTGCTGAGAACGCGATCCGAGTTATACGCCTCGACTGCACGGCCGCGGCGTGCAGAGGGGAGTGCAACCAGCTCGAGGTACTTGTCATCGGGTACTGCGGTCCGCGCAGAAGTCCTGTGACCTTAATCAACGAAAGAACAGTCACCTGTCCAAGGGGCGCGGCTACCAGCCCTCTCATCATGGTGTGCGCGAAGGCGGCGTCATAGAAAAAGCCGCGCTTCAGGATGTGGACTCTCCGTGCGGGACCTTTGGCGCGCGCCGTTGAGTTTGCGAAGCGGAGCCCTCGTACAGCCCTTGCTACTCCCACCAAATGAGGTTTCTGTGCGCGCATCAATTGATTCGGCGTCGCGCACCGCCGTCCGCCCGACCATAGATGTCATGCGTTAAATCCTTGATGATGGGCCCGATAAAAAGCAGCGCGGTTTGCCATCGTGCCGAAAAGCCTTTTGATCTCAATGAGCGCCGTATGAGCGCCGTGACCACGGTCTGCCAGCCTAAGACTTTGATGTTGCCTATAGATCACACCCCAGCCCCATTCCTGCCGCGATCGAACGGCGATATGTGGGGGTAGGGAACCGATCGCCGGCCGCTAGGGCGCGATGGGTCCGCGCACAACTGGGGCACCGCTGGGCAATCTGGCGGGAGTTGCCGCGGGGGTGCCGCGGAGCGGGGGGGGTCCAATGGGGCGGCAGCTCTCGAGCCTGGGTTTCGGCGGCATTGGCCGCGTCGCCGCGGCCGCGGTTTGCTGTCTCGTGCTCGCCCACTGCTCGGGGCCATTTTCCAGCAAGGAATACAGCCCGCGCGTGGTCGAGGAAGGCGAGCCGGTGCCGAAGGGCGGGGGCACCTACCGCGTGGGCAAGCCCTACAGCATCTACGGGCGCACCTATGTCCCGGCCGAGAATCCCTCCTATCGCATCGAGGGCGTCGCGTCTTGGTACGGGCGCGACTTCCACGGCCGGTTGACCGCCAACGGCGAGATCTATGACATGCACAGCATCTCGGCCGCGCACACCACTCTGCCGCTGCCATGCTATGTGCGGGTCACCAACCTCGACAACGGCCGCTCCATCATCGTGCGGGTCAACGATCGCGGTCCGTACCATCGCAACCGCGTTATCGACCTCTCGATCGGAACCGCCAAAGCGCTCGATTTCTACAGCAGGGGGCTCGCCCGCGTTCGGGTCGAATATGTCGGGGCTGCGCCGCTCGCAGGCAGCGACGACACGATGTTGATGGCCACTCTGCGCGACGGTTCACCGGCACCGGCGCCCTCGAAGGTCATGATCGCCGCAGCAAAGCCTTTCATTGCCAATCTCGATGAGGGCAAGGATGCGCAGCTCGCATCTGCATCTACGCGTTCGTTCGCGCTCAGCAGCGCATCGACCAGTGTCGCCAAGTCCGCGGGTGAGACGTCCTCCGCCAATCGAGCGAAGACCAAATCGCTCGTGCGATCGGCCTCCGCCGTAGAACCCCAACCCGAACCGCCTCCGCCGCAGGAAGCTTCTCCGGCTGCCTTCGCGCCGATGCGCAGCGAAGCCGGCACGCTCGACCTGATGAGCGGCCGTGGGCTTTATTGAGGGGGGATCAGGCTTGATCCGCGCCGCACCGAGCCGCCGCGACCGGCATTGATTCCGGCCGGTGGAACTTGCTAAGCAGACGCAGGGCAGGAAAGGGAGCGTGGACCTTGGCCACGCACGACTTGCCGCAATCATGAACATGCGAGTGGTTGGCAACGTGTTGCGTTCGCGCTTCGCCAAGTGGGGCGCGGCTGCGGTTGTTGGCTGCACGGTCGCCTCCGCTATGGCCGCGCCCAACCCGGTATCGGGACCAAAGTCAAGTGACGGCTACCAGACCGCCGCCGCGCACGCGATGCTGATCGAGGCCGAGAGCGGCAGCGTGCTGTTTGAAAAGGCCGCCGACGACCTCATTCCGCCGGCCAGCCTGTCAAAATTGATGACGCAAGAGGTGGTGTTCAACGAGATCAAGCAGGGCCGGCTCAAGCCCACTACCGAATTCATCGTCAGCACCAATGCGTGGCGCCGAGGCGGCGCGCCGTCGCACACGTCGAGCATGTTCATTCCGATCCACAGCAAGGTTTCGGTCGACGATCTTCTGCATGGCGCCATCATCCAATCGGCCAACGACGCCTGTATCGCGTTGGCGGAAGGCATTTCCGGCAACGAATCCGCGTTCGCGGAGTTGATGACCAAACGGGCGCGTGAGCTTGGCCTGACCAAGTCGACCTTCGGCAATTCGACCGGCCTTCCCGACCCGAGACAGCTGATGACCGCGCGCGAGCTCGCCAAGCTCGCCCGCCATCTGATCGAGACTTATCCCGACTATTACAAATATTACAGCGAGCGCGAATTCACCTGGAACAAGATCCGCCAATACAACCGCAATCCCTTGCTCGCCATGCCTATTGGGGCGGATGGCCTCAAAACCGGCTTCACCAAGGAGGCGGGCTACGGTCTGGTCGGCTCTGCGGTACAGAACGGATTGCGCCTGATCGTCGTCGTCAACGGGCTCAGGTCGGAGAAGGAGCGCGCCGACGAGGCCAAGAAACTGCTGGAATGGGGATTTCATAGCTTCCAATCCGGCTTGCTGTTCGCCGAAGGCCAGGAAATTGCACAGGCCAAGCTCTATGGCGGCGTCAGGGGTCACGTGCCGCTGATCGCGCGCAAAGAGGTGCGGCTGATGGTGCCGCGCGGCTCGCGCGACAAGATCATCGCCCGCGTGGTCTATTCCGGCCCGGTGCGGGCGCCGGTACAGCAGGGCCAGAAAATCGGCATGCTGAAGGTATGGCGCGGCGAGTCCGTGGTGCTCGAAGTCCCGCTGCAGGCGGCCGAGAGCGTGGACACCGGCTCGATGCCGCAGCGCGCCTTCGACGCCGCCACCGAGCTCGTGCTCGGCCTCTTCCGCGCCGGCTTCAAGCGGCTATAACGGAAGACGAAAGGATAGAGAGAGCAGGCAGAGGACGGATGACGGGCCGCCGCAACCACTGCGCTCTCCGTCCGTCCTCGCTCGTCCGTTAGAACGCGATGCGTGGACGATTCATCACCTTCGAAGGCGGTGAAGGCACCGGCAAGTCGACCCATTCGACGCTGCTGGCAGATCGACTCGGGTCGGTGGGCATCGGCGTAGTGCTCACGCGCGAGCCTGGCGGCTCGCCCGGAGCCGAAGTCATCCGGCACGTGCTGCTCTCGGGTGTTGCGAAGCCGCTCGGCATAGAAGCCGAGGCACTTCTGTTCGCCGCCGCTCGCGGCGACCACGTGCGCAACACCATCGAGCCGGCGCTGGCGCAGGGTATGTGGGTGATCAGCGACCGTTTCATCGACTCGACCAGGGTCTATCAGGGCACCCTCGGCCATCTCGATCCGCTATTCATCCGCGCCCTTGAACGGGTGACCGTTGGCGACCTCACGCCTGATCTCACTTTCATTCTCGACGTGCCGGCGGAGGTTGGCCTGGCGCGGGCCAGCAAGCGGCGCGGCGAGCGGGTGGCCGACCGGTTCGAGGCGGAATCGCGCGCGTTCCACGAGGCCTTGCGTGAAGCCTATCGCCAAGTCGTGGCGGCCGAGCCCGGCCGCTGCGTCGCGATCGATGCCACCGAGCCGAAGCCCGCGGTCGCTGAACGCATTTGGAAAACCGTGACCGAACGCCTCGATTTCGCGCGCGTGTCGAGCCTGCCTGCGGGTGCCGCATCGTGAGCGACACCGACGACGAAGCCGACGGCGTCGAGCCGCCGCCCCCACGCGAGACCACTGTCCTCTACGGCCACGTTGAAGCGGAGCGCGCGCTGCTCGCGGCCTATCGGGGCTCGCGTTTCCCCCACGCCTGGCTGATCGGGGGACCTGCCGGCATCGGCAAGGCGACGCTCGCCTATCGCATGGCGCGCTTCGTCCTGACCCATCCCGATCCGGGCGCGCCGCCGGTGCAGACGGCGAAATCGCTGCACGTCGACGCCGATCATCCGGTCGCCCGGCGCATCGCGGCCCAGGCCCAGGGCGACCTCCTCGTGCTGGAGCGCACGGTCAACGAAAAAACCAACAAGCTCTACCAAGACATCCGGGTCGATGACGTGCGCCGCACGGTCACCTTCTTCGGCTCGACGGCCGGGGAGGGCGGTTGGCGGATCGCGATCGTCGATCCGGTCGACGAGCTCAATCCATCGGGTGCGAATGCGCTGCTCAAAGTCCTGGAGGAGCCGCCCCGCCGCGCCGTGCTGCTGCTGGTGAGCCATTCGGCCGCGCGCGTTCTGCCGACCATCCGTTCCCGTTGCCGGCTGCTGGGGTTACGGCCGCTTGCCGCTGACGACGTGGCGCGCGCCGTTGCCGCCGCGATCGGAGGTAGCCCCGACGCTGCCGACATCACGGCCGCGAGCGCGGTCGCGGACGGAAGCGTGCGGCGCGCGCTGGCGTTGCTGGACGGCGACGCGCTCGACCTGCGCAACCGCATCATGGCTTTGCTCGAGGGTCTGCCCGCGGTCGATCCGCGCGCGCTGCACGCACTCGGCGATCGCCTCTACGGCACTGATCCGGCGCCGCTGGCCGCCTTTGTCGACACCGTGAATGCGTGGCTCTCGCTGCGCTTGACCGCTGGCGAAAGAGCGCCCGCACGCCTCGCCCGATTGACGGAGGTTTGGGAGAAGGTCAACGCCGCCGCGCGCGACGCCGAAACCTTCAATCTCGAGCGCAAGCCGCTGGTTTTCAACGTCTTCGGCTGGCTTGCCGACGCATCGCGTGGTTGATACCTAAGCGAGCGCCATGGCCGGGTCGGGGCCCCCGCCGACTTCGTCGGTGGGGACCCCGGTGTCCCGGCCATTTCGGTCATTCTGGGTCAACGATCCCGGCTACCCGGGATCGCGGCTAAACGGTGCCTAAGTCGGCGCGTTGGGTGCCTAGCGCCAAACACGGAATGACCACGGACCACGGAACGACCGATGGCTGACAAGCCCCGCTACTATCTCACCACGGCCATCGCCTATCCCAATGGCCCGCCCCATATCGGCCATGCCTACGAGGCGATCGCGACCGATGCAATCGCCCGTTTCATGCGGCTCGACGGCTACGACGTGCTCTTCGTCACCGGCACCGACGAGCACGGCATCAAGATGTTGCAGACCGCGGCGAAGGAGAAGCTCACCCCGCCGCAACTGGTCGAACGCAACGTGCCGCGCTTCAAGGCCATGGTGGAGCGGCTCGACTGCTCGAACGACGTATTCATCCGCACCACCGAAGAGCGCCACCATCGTGCGTCGATCGCCATCTGGCAGCGGATGGAAGCGGCGGGCGATATTTATCTCGGCAAGTATTCCGGCTGGTACTCGGTGCGCGATGAAGCCTATTACGACGAGGACGAGACCAGGCTCAACGATGAGGGCGAACGCGTCGGCCCGCAGGGTACGCCGGTCGAATGGGTCGAGGAGGAGAGCTATTTCTTCAAGCTCTCAGCCTACCAGCAAAAGCTGCTCGATCTCTACGCTCGTCATCCCGACTACGTGCTGCCGAAAGAGCGGCTCAACGAGGTCGTGGCTTTTGTCAAAGGCGGCCTGCGGGACCTCTCGATCTCGCGCACCACCTTCGACTGGGGCGTCAAGGTGCCGGGCAATCCAAAGCATGTCATGTATGTGTGGGTCGACGCGCTCACCAACTACATCACCGCCGTTGGTTATCCGGACGTGGACAGCCCGAAATTCCGCCGCTACTGGCCCGCGGACCTGCATGTGATCGGCAAGGACATCGTGCGCTTCCACGCGGTCTATTGGCCCGCGTTCCTGATGTCGGCGGGGGTCGATGTGCCGCGCCGCATCTTCTCGCACGGATTTCTGTTCAATCGCGGCGAGAAGATGTCGAAGTCCGTTGGTAACGTGGTCGATCCGTTCGCGCTGGTGGACGCCTATGGCGTCGACCAAGTTCGCTATTTTTTCCTGCGCGAAGTTCCCTTCGGGCAGGACGGCAATTACAGCCTGGAGGCGATCGTCAAGCGCATCAATGCCGACCTCGCCAATGATCTCGGCAACCTGGCGCAGCGTTCGCTCACCATGATCGCGCGCCAGCTCGGCGGCGTGCTGCCGAAGCCGGGCGCATTCTCCGACGCCGATGCTGCGATCCTAGCGATGGCCGATGGCATGATCGCCAAGGCGCGGGAGGCGATGAAGACGCAGCAGCTGCACCAGGTCCTTAACGCCGTCTGGGCGGTGGTCGCCGAGGCGAACCGCTATTTCGCCGGGGAGGCGCCCTGGGCGCTCGCTAAGACCGATCCGGCGCGGCAAGGGACCGTGCTCTACGTCACCGCCGAGGTGATCCGCCAAGTGGCAATCCTGGCGCAGCCGTTCATGCCGAGGTCGGCCGCCAAACTGCTTGATCTGCTCGCCGTACCGGCAGAGGAGCGGCTTTTCCGCGAGCTTGGCGGAGCGCGCCGGATCGCCGGCGGGACGCCGCTGCCGGCCCCAAGTCCGGTCTTTCCCCGTTACGTTGAGAGCGAGGGTAGCGCACAGAGCTGATGCTGATCGACAGCCACTGCCATCTCGATTTTCCCGATTTCGCCGGCGAGCTCGATGCCGTGGTTACGCGCGCGCGGGCGGCCGGCATCGCGCGCATCGTCACCATCTCGACGCGGGTCAAACGCCACGCCGAGGTGCTCGCCATCGCCGAGCGCTTTCCGGATGTCTACTGCTCGGTCGGCACCCATCCGCATCATGCGCACGAGGAGCTGGACATCGCCGCCGACGAGCTGATCGGGCGCACGCGCCATTCCAAGGTGGTTGCGATTGGAGAGGCCGGACTCGATTACCACTACGATTCAAGCCCGCGTGCGGCGCAGGAACAAGGCCTGCGCAACCACATTGCCGCCGCGCGCGCAACGGGTTTGCCGCTCGTCATCCATTCGCGCGAAGCGGATGAGGACATGGCGCGCATCCTGGAGCAGGAAACGGGGAAGGGCGCCTTCCCCGCCGTGCTGCATTGCTTCACGGGCGGCCGCGATCTCGCGCAACGGGCGATCGCGCTCGATCTCTTTATCTCATTCACCGGTATTGTGACCTTCAAGAAGTCGGATGAGCTGCGCGCCATCGCGCAAAGCCTGCCGGCAGACCGGATTCTGCTTGAGACCGACGCGCCTTATCTCGCCCCCGGTCGCTATCGCGGCAAGCGCAATGAGCCGGCCTATGTGGTCGAGACCGCCAAGGTCCTGGCCGAAACGCGCGGGGTATCGCCCGAGGAGATCGCCCGGCAGACCAGCGAGAACTTCTTTCGCCTTTTCCGCAAGGTGCCGCCGCAGGCGGCCGGCGCAGACAAGCTGACCCAGTCTGCGCGAGCTTGACGGCGTGCGGCATGACGGCGAGCTTCACGATCCTCGGCTCTGGTTCCTCGGGCGGTGTTCCGCGCCCCGCGCTGGGCTGGGGAGCGTGCGATCCGAGTAACCCCAGAAACCGCCGCCGGCGGACGTCGCTGCTGGTGGAACGGCGCAATGGGGCCGGCGTCACCCGGGTCCTGGTCGACACGTCGCCCGATCTACGCGAGCAGCTTCTCGACGCCGAGGTGGATTGGCTTGACGCGGTGCTCTTCACCCACGAGCACGCGGACCACACCCATGGCATTGACGACCTGCGCGGGCTCTTCATCCACCGCCGGCGGCGGGTCGACGTCTATCTGGACGAAGCGACTTCGAAGGCGCTGCGCGCCCGCTTCGGCTATTGCTTCGAGGCGCCT
>Ga0070699_100002482_pt1 | contig 16569 bp, 13 predicted proteins | sample KBSK1503metaG_FD_65473 | JGI IMG/M metagenome (GOLD analysis project Ga0070699, IMG submission 65473) | Corn, switchgrass and miscanthus rhizosphere microbial communities from Kellogg Biological Station, Michigan, USA - KBS K1-50-3 metaG | ecosystem: Host-associated > Plants > Roots >... | reverse complement strand
GCAGCGGTCCCATTGAAATAAACCTGAATCTGCTTTTTCTGTGCATTGAACGCATCATCGGTCATGCTGTCCGGCTTCTTCACTTCATCCAGCGCCTTTAAGCCGGCCGTCGCTGCAGCTTGAGCCGCCTTCGCATTCGCGGGAATGCTCCCCCACGCGGGATCAGATGCGCTTAGCGCGTTATACGCAAATGCGTGCGCGTACAGCGCGGGATATTGTCCCACGGCGTCGAGCTTGCTTCCCAGCCCGATGACCTTGTCCGAGTATTCGATCACTTTCTGATAATTTTTCAGCTGGCCGTAAGCTTGCACGTAGAGCGGATAAACGTAGACAAGTAGTGCGGAACCCGGATACTTCGAGACAAAATCATCCAGCAGCTTGACCTGTTGCGCAGGGGCCTTTTCTGCGGCTGCCGCCTGATATGCGTTGTACTCCGGCATCGTGTACGGCTGCTTCCCCGCTGCTGCGTCTTGCGCTCCGCCAGCCGCTTGTGGCTGCGCCAGCACGCCCAGCCCGTTTCCCAGAATCAGACATAGCGCCGCGACAATCGCGAGGCCTGCCATTTTGCGTGTTCCACTCATTCCCACTCTCCTCGCCCAAACTTCAAACCTGGATTTTTCGTGCCGGTCTCATTCGCACTGCATCTGCCGGAAATTGCGTCGATTCCAAAACTTGGGAATTATAGGAAAAGCCCCCGTCGCTCCGCAAGCTGTCAAGATATGAAATTGTAAATGCCTGTGGAAGCATCCTAACGGACTGCAAGTTTCTCTCCGTCTTCCCAACGCACCTTCGAGGATCCCAAGCCGTGAGGGAACTGCTTAGACTCCTGAATGGTAAGATGAGTTTCGCACAAAATGGGTGGCCTGCACGAGGAAGAATTCAAATGGCGCAAAAGGCAACTAGCAATTCACCACTCGGCGAAATTCTCGCGCTCTCTGGCGCCGTCGCCCTCGTCACCGGGGGTAGCCGCGGCATCGGCCGCGCCATTGCGCTTCGCCTCTCCAAACTCGGCGCCGCCGTCTCCATCTGCGGCCGCGACAAGAGCGCACTCACGGCTACCGCGGCGGAGCTGCAGAAATCAGGCCGGCCGGTCCTTTCACAAATCGCCGACGTTTCCCGCTCTGCCGAAGTAAGCTCACTCGTGGATAAAACCCAGTCCACCCTGGGCCCAATCTCCATCCTCGTAAACAATGCCGGCATCGGTCTCTTCGGCCCAGCCCACGAGAAAACCGAAGCGGACTGGGACCGCGTCCTCGACACCAACCTCAAAAGCGTCTTCCTGGTCTCTCGCGCTGTCGCACCTTCGATGATCCAGCACGGCGCGGGCGATATCATCAACATCAGTTCTCTTGCAGGCCGCAACGCCTTCGCCGGCGGGGGCATCTATTGCGCCTCCAAATGGGGACTACAAGGGCTTTCCGCCTGCATGGCCGAAGACCTTCGCGAACATGGCATTCGCGTCAGCGTGATCTGTCCCGGCAGTGTGGCCACGGATTTTTCCACGCGCGGCTCGAAAGATCCCTCCAAAGTTCTCTCCCCGGATGACGTGGCCCACGCTGTGGAAATGATCGTCACCCAGCGTCCGCAAAGCTTCCTCAGCGAAATCCATCTCCGCCCGCTTCGCAAACCCTAGGTCGCCGGTTTCCGCGCTCGCCAATTATTTCCTCTTGACATTAGTTGTCATAACGACTATCGTATCCGCATGAGTCGCCGCACTCTTGCCCATCCCGCTCTTCCCGTCGAGGACCGCCTCTTCATCTCCCTCCAGAAAACCGCCGATTCCCTCGGCCTCCAAGCCGAGCAACTCCTCAAGCCCCATGGCCTCACCGGCACGCAGTACAACGTCCTCCGCATTCTTCGCGGCGCCGAGCCCGATGGCCTCGCTTGCAGCGGCATCGGCGACCGCATGATTTCTCACGACCCGGACATGACCCGGCTCCTCGACCGCATGGAAAAGCGCGGCCTCATCACCCGCGCCCGCCAGACCAATGACCGCCGCGTCGTCAAAGCCCGCATCACCTCCGCGGGCCTTGCTCTTCTCAAAAGTCTCGATCATCCTGTTCGCGAGCTTCACAAGCGCCAGTTCCACCATATCCCTCCTGCGCGCTTGAAGTCTCTCGCCGGGCTGTTGGAGGAAGTCCGCGCTCGCGGACCGCAATAAACGCTACAAACTCTATGTCTGCTTACACGCAGCTCGCACTTAAGGAGGAAACACCTATGGGCCAAATTTTTGCTCGCATCGCACTCACCGCCGGGCTCGCCGCGGCCATTTCTCTGCCGGCCGCCGCAGCTACTTCCGATTGGCAAATTGATCCCGCGCATTCGTCTGCGCAATTTGCGGTCAAGCATCTGGCGATTTCCACGGTTCGCGGCGCATTTACCAGCGTAAAGGGCGCCGTCCAGTTCGACGACAAGGACATCACCAAATCGACCGTGGACGTCACGATTGACGTCAACTCCGTTGACACGCGCGTCCCGGGACGCGACAAAGACCTCCGCAGCGATCATTTTTTCGATGTCGAGCACTACCCGACCATAACTTTTAAGTCCAAAAAGGTCGAACAAGTCGCTCCCGGCAAACTCAAAGTTATCGGTGACCTGACCATTCACGGAGTCACAAAAGAAATCGCTCTGGATGTCGATGGCCCGAGCGCTCCCATCAAGGATCCCTGGGGCAATCAGCGCATCGCTATCAACGCCACCACAAAAATCAACCGTCAGGATTTTGGCGTGAAATGGAATGCCACTATGGACAACGGCGGTGTCGTCGTTGGCGACGATGTCGCCATCACCATCGACGCCGAAATGTTCCAGAAGGCCGCCAAGTAACAAATCCAGAAAATCAAAACTCCGCGCGGCCGGATCGAACGCCCAGTTTCCGCTTCGCTCCGGACCGCGCGATGTAACCAGGCAAAGAAAGTTCGGGTACTAACGGAACTGAAGTAAAGAGTGTCCGCCGATTCTGCAAAGGTATCCTGCGTGCCCTCCTCTTCATCCAATCGCCGTATGAATTCAAAAGGAGTTAGCCGTGTTAAATCCAGCTCCCACAGATTTTCCTGTCAACGACCACATTCGCAATCGCTGGAGTCCCCGCTCCTTCGCCGATAAATCAGTCGAACCCGTGGTTCTCGCGAGCCTATTTGAAGCCGCACGTTGGGCTCCCTCCAGCAGCAATGAGCAGCCTTGGGCTTATCTCGTCGCAACCAAAGACGATGCGGAAAACTTCGCGAAAACTCTTAGCGTCCTGGTGGAATTCAACGCCGGCTGGGCCAAAAATGCTCCCGTGCTTGCCCTTGCCGTCTCCCGCCTCAACTTCCAGAGCAACAACACGCCAAATCGCAACGCTTTCTACGACACCGGGGCCGCCACTGCTATGCTAAGCATCGAAGCCACCGCGCGAGGTCTCGTCGTTCACCAAATGGCCGGCTTTGATCACGCCAAGGCCAAACAGGTATTTGAAATTCCAGTCGACTGTGAGCCCATCGCCGCCATCTCTATCGGCTATCCCGGAGATCCGGCCTCGCTTCCTCAAAAATTGCATGACCGCGAGGTTGCGCCTAGAACACGCAGGCCTTTAGCCGAATTTGTCATGTCCGGCCGCTGGGGGCATACTGCTTCTTTCGTCTCTCGATAGCCGGTCACAAAGGACCCAGCCCGCCCAAATGCATCGCACCGTCGAATTCCTCCTCCATCACGGATATGTCGTCTTGCTCGCCTGGGTCTTCGCGGAACAGAGCGGTGTCCCCGTTCCTTCGATTCCGCTCCTGCTCGCCGCTGGCGCCCTGGCGGGTTCCCATCAATTAAATCTGTTTGCTTCGCTCTTCATCGTCACGTTTGCCGCGGTCTCCGCCGATTCCCTCTGGTACCAACTCGGCCGCCGCAAAGGCATCAAAGTTTTGCAATTTCTCTGCAAGATCACCATCGAGCCAGACTCCTGCGTTCGCCGCACCGAAGGAGTTTTTTCCAGGCAGGGAGCTCGATCCCTTATTCTTGCCAAGTTCCTTCCCGGCCTCAGCACTGTCGCACCTCCGCTCGCGGGCATCTTCCACATGCGCCCCCGCCGTTTTCTGCTCTTTGATGCCGCTGGTTCTTTTCTCTGGGCCTCCACTTTTCTCGGTCTCGGTTACGTTTTCAGCGGACAGATCGAGCGCATCGCGGAGCACGCAGCCTCTCTCGGCGGTTGGCTCGTCGTCATTCTCGTTGGCGCGCTCGCCTCCTATCTCGGTTACAAATTCATAGCCCGCAGGCGCTTCCTCCGCGAGCTACGCATCGCACGCATCACCGTCGAGGAATTGAAACACAAGCTCGACTCGGGAGAGGATTTGGCCATCGTCGATCTTCGTCATTCCATCGATTTCGAAGCCGATCCTGAAACCATCCCCGGCGCGTTCCGCGTGGACGCAAAGGAACTCGAAGAGAAAAATGGGCTGTTGCCCCGCGATCGCGAAATCATTCTTTATTGCACTTGACCAAACGAGGCTACGAGCGCCCGGGTGGCGCTCCTCCTGCGAAGACGGGGCATCACCCGCATTCGCCCCCTCGAGGGCGGCCTCGACGCCTGGCGCGAACGCGGCTATCCCATGGCCAACGTCAAGCTCACTCAGATTTCATCTTAGAATCGGCCCTACAACCGTGGCAGCACAATCCCACCCTGCGCCTGGTACTTCCCCTTCTTATCTTTGTAACTCACTTCGCAGTCTTCATCCGACTCGAAGAACAGCACCTGGCAAAGCCCTTCATTCGCATAAATTTTCGCGGGCAGCGGCGTTGTGTTGCTGATCTCCAGCGTCACAAATCCTTCCCACTCCGGCTCGAAGGGCGTCACGTTCACAATGATTCCGCATCGCGCGTACGTCGACTTCCCCAAACAAATCGTCAACACATTCCGCGGTATCCGGAAATACTCCACCGACCTTGCCAGCGCAAAGGAATTCGGCGGAATAATGCACACGTCTCCCTTGAACTCCACGAGCGACCGCGGATCGAAATGCTTCGGGTCCACTATTGTCGAATTCACATTCGTAAAAATCCGGAAATCATCCGCCACTCGGATGTCGTAGCCATACGACGATACTCCGTAGCTGATCACTCCTTCGCGCACTTGCCGGTCCGTGAACGGCTCTATCATTTTATGTTCCAGCGCCATCTTGCGGATCCACCGGTCTGGCTTTACGGACATCCATGCCTCCTAAATTCAACTCTTGAACCTTGAACTCTCGTCCTCACCTGTTTGCTGTCGGCTCTCAGCCTTACATTTTTTCGTTCTCAGCTATCGATACCGGACTCCTGCAACAGTGTCAAAAAGCAACACAGTGTAGTTTACCCATCTCGTCTTGACAACCTGCGGCGCACCCTCTAGCATTTGCCAAAGAAGCGGGAGGCCCGTGTGATTAAGCTGGACATCGTCAATGCGGTTGTCGCCAAAACTCTCATCAGCCGCACCAAAGCCGAGCAGGCCGTCGAAACGGTTTTCGAATCCCTTAAGCAGGCCCTCGGCCGCGGCCAGCGCATCGAGCTTCGCCGCTTCGGTGTCTTCAGCGTCAAGCCTCGCAAGACCGGTATCGGCCGCAATCCCCGCACCGGCGAAGAAGTCAACATCCCTCCCGGCAAAGCCGTCCGCTTCAAACCCGGCAAAGAACTCCAAGGCATCGAAGCCGACAAAAAGGCGTAGTCCACGTCTGCGCCCAGCAAAATATCTGTGGATACCTGGCCCTCGCAAAGTTTCGGCGCCAGGACATCTGTTTGCGACCGAGCCCACCATCCCTCACTTTCCAGGCACCGTTTCCGAACCGGGGTCGATGAGCCATTATGTCGGATAATCTAACTACGCCGGCAGATAGCCTTTGATCGTGTGGGAAGTACTATGGGCGTACCATTGAGCTTTGCCGCGGGACGCTGATATTCTGAAGTCTCTGCTACCCACCCTCAGGACCTAGACGTGCCTCTAAAAGGGCAGTGAACCATGGATGCCGAAAAACTCCGCGTCGCCCGGGACAAGCTCACTCGCGTGTTCCGCTATTTGGAAGCCCTGAACCAGCACCGTAATCCTGCGAAACGACAAATTCGCGAACAGCCATGGAGTTTCTGGCTTCATGAGCTCCCCGAGCACCCTTCCATTCAACGTGGCTCCGCGAAACAGGCCAGCTCGAAGAAAAAGAACGGGAACAGCCAGGATGGGGAAGACGTTGCGAATTTCGTTCTGAAGGTCCAGCGTCCGCGGTTGACGCGCCCGCCCGAACCGCCCGAGGAAATTGCCGCATGGCTGGAAGACGGGTGGGAGGATCCTTTGATTTCCTTCACGGTCAAGCAGACTCTGGAACAATCAGAAAATAAAGCCGAGCAAAGGCTCGTGAAATTCGCGGACGATTCGGCCAGGATGGCCGCCCTGGAACGTTGGAATATCTCGCGCCTTGAATGGGTGAAAACGGAAATTCCCGCCCGCGCTTCGATGAAACTCTTCGAATCTCTTTACGCGCTCTACGGTCGCATTGATCGCGAGGCGGAACGCGTGGACCTCGTCCTCGGGGACGGCATTTTGAGCTGGCGTCGTCCGGACGGAGCCATCTATCATCCCATCCTCCTCCAGCGTCTCCAATTGCAGTTCGATGCATCCGTGCCTGAATTCACGCTTTCGGAAGCGGACCATCCCGTTGAGCTCTATTCTGCGTTGTTCCAATCGATGAACGATGTGGATGGACGCGCGATCGGTCGATGTCGCGAGGAATTGGAAGCAGGAGGCTTCCATCCACTTATCAATGGTTCCACCTCCGGCTTCTTGAAGCGGCTGGTGGTGCAATTGTCTCCGCGCGGTGAATTCCTGGAAGGCCACGCGCCGGATGCGGACCTCAACGACCCTTGCATTGGCCGCGACCCGCTCCTCTTTTTGCGCGCGCGCACTCTGGGATTTGCCGCTGCCATCGAGGGCATTCTCGCTGACCTTCGCACGCGTGAAGATCTTCCCTGGTCCCTTCTGAATATCGTCGGTGAAGAATCGCCGATTTCCGACGCGCCAGACGCGAGCCCCTCTTCGAACGGCCCCTCTCAGGCCGATGGCGAAGTTCTGCTCAGCAAACCCGCCAATCCCGAGCAGATCCGAATTGCCCAGCAACTCGAGGAAAATGGAGGCGTTCTGGTACAAGGCCCTCCTGGGACCGGAAAAACTCACACCATCGGCAATCTCGTCGGCCATCTCCTGGCACAGGGCAAGAGCGTCTTAGTCACAAGTCACACAACAAAGGCCCTGCGCATGGTGCGCCATCATATCGTTCCCGAGCTGCGTCCCCTGTGTGTCAGCGTGCTCGAAAGTGACTTGGACAGCCGCAAACAGCTCGAAAGCGCCGTGGGATCCATCGCGGAACGGTTGTCGCGGGCCGACGCCGGCTCGCTCGAAATGCAAGCGAAGAAATTGGAATCCGAGCGCCTCGACATCCTGAAGAAACTCGACGTGATACAAAACCAGCTTTCGGAGGCTCGCGCTGACGAGTATCGGGAAATTTCTATCGCCGGAAAGTCTTGGGCGCCCGCCGATGCCGCTCGCCAGGTTGTGCTGGAAAAAGAAGCTCACGGTTGGATCCCCGGCCCAGTCGCTGCCGTCGCACCGCTGCCTCTTTCCCCCGGTGAACTCGCCGACCTCTATCGTACGGGTGTTTCGATTTCCCGCGATGATGAGAATGAACTCTCGGCTCATCTTCCCGAGCTTCACGATCTTCCCAGAGCGGAAGAGTTTGAAGCCGGCGTCAGTGAACGCAATCGTCTTGGCATGGACGATCTTGATCTGCGCTCCGATTTGTGGGAGTCCGCTGCGGCGCAATCTTCGCCAGAAGATATCGAAGCACTAGCTACCGCTCTCGCGCAGGCCGTCGAGCCTCTTTCCGGCAAAGACAAGTGGAAACTTGCCGCGGTTTACGCCGGCAGGTACGGCGACGTGCATCGCCAGCCCTGGGATCACCTCGTCACCTTTGTGCGGCTGGTTCATCGCGAAGCCGCAAATGCCCAGGAATCGTTCGTCAAGTACGGCCCAGAGGCTTCCAACATCTCCGACCTCAAGGCACAGGAACGCATTGCCGGCGAAATCCTCGCGCATCTCGAAGGTGGCGGAAAGCTGAGCTCTTTCACACTATTCACCCACAAGTCCTGGAGCCAATTCCTCGAACAGACAAAAACAAACGACGCGCGCCCCCGCCTTCCCGAACACTTTCACGCCTTGCGCCAGCTTTTGCGGCTCAAGAGTCTTCGCGAAGATCTCCGTTCACGCTGGGATCGCCAGGTCGCCACTCTCGGCACCCCCCATTCGAGTGAAATGGGCGAGGAGGTCGAGAAAACTTTGATGCAGTATTGCGACTCCATCGAAGACTGCCTCGTCTGGCAGGAGCGAACCTGGCTCCCGCTGCAGCAGCGTCTCGAAGACATCGGCTTTCGCTGGGATAAATTTCTCGCCGAGCAGCCTGCGGTGGTTGGTTCCGATGGAGAATTGACGCGCATCCATCTTGCGGTGACTGATGCTCTTCTGCCTATCCTCGATTCCAGATTCAAGAAGCTGCGACTGTTACAGCTGGAGGAAGAATTCCGCGATCTCAAGAGCCGGCTCAAACTTGCCGCCCGCGTTGCAAAAGCATCCAAAGTGATCGGCCAGCTTCTGGCCGCGGTTGGCGACGACGATTCCAGCCGCTATCGAGAAGCCTATGAGCGACTCCTGGAATTAAAGAGCAAGCAAGCGGACCTCGACCTGCGTCGCGCCTTGCTCGCAAAGCTAGAGACCGCTGCCCCCGCATGGGCCGGCGCGATTCGCAATCGCGCCGGAGTGCATGGTCGAGGTGAGCCGCCTCGCGACCCCGCCTCTGCCTGGACCTGGCGCCAGCTGAATGATGAACTCGATCGCCGAGCCAGCGTTTCCCTCGAGATCCTCCAGGCCAAGAACGAAAAACTGCGCGAACAGTTGCGTCGTGTGACGATTGAACTCATTGACGCGCGCTCCTGGTCCTCGCAAGCCCGCCGCACCTCTTCTCGCCAGCGCCAGGCGCTCGTCGGCTGGCTCGACACTATCCGTCGCATCGGCAAAGGCCACGGAATTCGCGTATCCCTTCTGCGCGCTGAAGCCGCCAGAAAAATGAGCGAATGCCGTGGGGCCGTTCCCGTCTGGGTCATGCCGCTTTCGCGCGTGGTCGAAAACTTCGACCCGCGTACCACCCGCTTCGACGTTGTCATCATCGATGAAGCCAGCCAGAGCGACGTAATGGCCCTGGTCGCCCTGTACCTGGGCAAGACGGTGCTCGTTGTCGGCGACCACGAGCAAGTCAGCCCGTCGGCGGTCGGACAGGATTTGGGCGTCATTCAAAACCTCATTTTCCAGTACCTCCGGGGAATCCCGAACTCCGATCTCTACGATGGGCAAATCTCAATCTACGATCTCGCACGCCAGTCGTTCGGCGGCACCACCTGCCTCGTCGAGCATTTCCGGTGCGTTCCGGAGATCATCCAATTCAGCAACATGATTTCCTACGACGGCCGCATCAAGCCCTTGCGCGACGCGAGCCGTGTCCATCTCCGTCCGCACACTATCGCGCATCGCGTCTCTGGGTCGAGCCGCGACGGTAAGATCAATCGCCAGGAAGCCCTGACCACCGCCTCGCTCCTTACGGCCGCCATGGAACAACCGGAATATATTAAGAATGACGCGGGCAACCCGCTGAGCTTCGGCGTGGTTTCTCTGGTTGGTGACGAGCAAGCCATCGAGATTGACAACCTCATCCGGGCGCATGTCTCGCCAGACCGCTACGAACTCCATCGCGTTCTCTGCGGCAACGCTGCGCAATTCCAAGGAGACGAGCGCGATGTGGTGTTCATCTCCCTGGTCGATACTGCTGAGCGCGGTTCTCTCTCTCTGCGGGATCAGGAACTCTTCAAACAGCGTTTTAATGTCGCTGCCAGCCGCGCTCGCGACCAGATGTGGATCGTGCATTCTCTCAATCCACACAATGATTTGAAGGCCGACGACCTTCGCCGCCAATTGATCGAGCACGCGGAGGATCCCGCACGCCTCATGCGCGCCCTGGAAGAGAAGGAAAAGCGCCCGCAATCGAACTTCGAGCGGGAAGTTATGAAGCGTCTGGCAACCGCTGGATACCGGGTCACCCCGCACTGGCGGATTGGAACGTTTCGAATTGATCTGGTCGTCGAGGGCGGCGGCAAGCGCCTGGCCATCGAGTGCGACGGTGATCGTTATTACCCGCTCGAAAAGCTCCCTGCTGACATGGACCGGCAATCCGTATTGGAACGCATGGGCTGGATCTTCACGCGCATCCGCAGCTCGGAATTTCTCCGTAACCCTGTCCGCGCGATGAAGCCCGTCCTCGAAAAGCTGCAGATGCTGGAAATTCCTCCCGCGGGCGATTCCGATAGCACCGAAGCTGCATCGCCTTTTTCAAGCGCCGTGATCGACCGCATCATCTCTCGCGCTGAGGACCTTCGCAGGAATTGGTCAAACGGCAATCGGGCAGAGACCCGATCGTCCTCGCGCGCCTCGGCCGCTGCCATAGTCTAGCCCGCAAGGCAGGCATCGACCTCAATCCTCCGTACCGGCAAGGCATCGAAGTCGTCAAAAAGGTGTGGCGGTGTCCTCACGCCCTGTTAGCTCTGTAAGCCCCAAAGCTTGTATTGGCACACTCCCCTCGTCCCTGCTACTTTCTAAAGATAGGACCGCTTGAGAAGATGACGTCCGGAGGTCTTCTTCTGTAAGGAGAACAAATTTATGAAATGGACGCCCGGTGGCGAAAGTCAAGACATCGAAGACCGTCGCGATGAAGGCGGAGGTGGCGGCTTCCAATTCGGCGGCAAGCATATCGGAATCGGTGGCGCGCTTATTCTCCTGATTCTCAGTTTCATTTTCAGGACCAATCTTTTTACCTTGCTTGGCGGCGGGACTGGAGATCCCGGCACGGCGGTCAGCCAGCCGGACCCTGCTCGCGATGCCGCTGAGAAGCCACTCGTACAATTCGTGTCTTTCGTACTCGACGATACGCAGAAGACCTGGACGCAAATTCTGCCCCAGCAGACTAACACCCCCTATCGGCACGCCAAGTTGGTGCTTTTCCGCGACAGCACTCAGTCCGGATGCGGCGGCGCTGCGTCGGCCACGGGCCCTTTCTATTGTCCAGGCGATGAGCGGGTTTACATCGATCTGGGCTTTTTCGATGAGCTGAGCCGCCGCTTCGGAGCACCTGGCCAATTTGCCCAAGCTTATGTTCTGGCGCACGAACTGGGACATCACGTGCAGAAACTGATGGGAATCGAAGGCAAGGTGCATCAGCTTCAGGAAAGTAATTCACGCGAAGCGAATCCGCTCTCCGTGAAACTGGAACTCCAAGCCGACTGTTTTGCGGGCGTCTGGGCCCACTCTACGCAACAACGCGGTCTGCTCGAAAGCGGAGACGTGCAATCGGCACTCGGTGCTGCGGCCGCCGTCGGCGATGACCGCCTGCAAAAAATGTCCACCGGCCATGTCAGTCCGGAATCATTCACGCATGGCTCTTCTCAGCAGCGTATGCACTGGTTCAGGGCTGGTCTGGATGATGGCACAATCGCGGCCTGCAATACCTTCGGCCAGTCCGAGTAAGTCAACCCCGTGAATTCTGCGGACGCTTCCCTGCCCATGCAGGAACGACCACCGCCCCCCACACGCCCGGCAATCGCGCCACCCGAGACGTGAATTCATCCCGAAAACGACATGTCGGGTTACCCGACAAATCAGGAGTTGACACTTGGTCGGGTATTTCGTTGCGGCCTGGCTGTTAACAATTCTGTACTGAGAGCGTCTCGTTAGGCAGAAGAGAACGCAATGAAGCAACTCTGTCTATTCCTCCTTTGTGTCACTGTCGGGAGTCTTGTAACGGTTATGCCACCCGGCTTCTTTTCGGCACAGGAATCGCGACCCGACTCGTGCCACGTCACTACGCCGAACGGAATCGTCGCGGGCTCATCGGAACGAAACGAAAGAAGTTACGGAAACGCGCTGTTGTCCGTTGGCCCGTTCGGACTGTGGCCAAACGGAACGGTTGTGTTCAAACCGAGCGGAGCCGGATTTCAGACGAAAGAACGGGCGCTGGGAATGAAGTTCGGATGGACGCGGGGCATTCGAGGCAAAATTAACGTCACCGGCCGTCGAATCGACGCCGATGCGCCACCGCTCCGGTTTGAAACGAACCAGACGAACGATGCTCACAGCACCGGCTTCCTCGCGAGTTACCTGCTGTTTTCGACTCCAGGCTGCTGGGAAGTCACCGCCCACATCGGCGACCGCGAGGACTCGAAAATAACATTCGTCACGCGAGTCGAGAAAATCGGTGACGGCCCGGCCTGGCGGCGCTGAACCCCGCCAGGTCCTGGTTAACGATAATCGGAAACTTCCCGTCGAGCACGATGGAGTTTGCAGCATGCATCCGGTGTCGCCTTACTGATTAAAGGAATAAGTCCATTTCACAGCGAAACGCGTTTCGCGAACTTGCGGGGGATTTGCCGGAGCAATGCTGGCGAATTGTGTTCCGACGTTGTAGATGATGTAGAGATCGCTGTCGGGCCGGTAGTTGTACCTCAGCCGAACATTGGCGCTGACTGCCTGTGCGTTCGACGTGTCCACCTGAATCAAGCTCGTGAAAGTCAGGAACCGGCTAAAGGAATAATTTCCCTGCAAGCTGGCCAGCACTACCGAGAAGTTGCCATTTGACAGCGGCAATCGAAATCGATCCCAGGTTTCCGAAGCGGAGATCGAGAATTTCGCGGTTGGACGATAGTTGCCCCGCACTCGAAATTCATTCAGTGTTCCGCCGTAGTACCCGCCAAACCTTTCAAAAAAATTATACGTGAATCGGCGATCTTGACCGGACCCGTAGGTCAGCTGATGCCGGGCAAAGTGGTACAGGCCGTTCGGGATGAACACATTCTTGTACACGTGGAGTGGTGTTGTGATTCGTTGTGTAAATACATCGCTGATGTCTTCGTCGGTGTACCCCCCATTGTTGAACTCGGCGCGAAAAGTTCCCTGCCACTCCTGCGTTTGCACATCGTTTTGAGTGTCAGGGGCATGGAGAATGAAACCTTCGAATTGCAGCTCCCGCACCCCCCTAATTTTGGGCCTCATTTTGAAAGTCAAATCTCCATTGGTTTCATTGGCATCGCTGAGTTCGAGAAATCCTACCTCCGGATTAAAATTCGGTCCGATTTTTCTCCGCTCAAACTTACCCTCCACCCAGTTTGATCGATAGGATAACGAAGCGCCAACATCGCTATTCCCGCTCGAATATCCCGGCGATTGCGTGCCCGCAACATGGGCTTCCACGAACCAATCTTTGAAGAACACAAGACGCGTATCTACTCCGCCCGCCTGATTGAAGCTGTCCAGTAAGTTGCCGGAGCGCTTATCGACGCCCATTACGCCGACGTAGGAACCGCCCCACAAGGATTCCTTAAGCCGCACAACCGCATAATTGGCGTAAGGATTCGGCCCGCTGGAGCGAGTGTCCACGTCCATAATCCCAAACTGCAACCGCCCCACGCTGCCGGTTAGCTTTGCCCCTCCATTTACGGGAACCTGGTTTCCTGTCACCGAATCAATCCCAATTTGCCGGCTGAAGAACAACTGATCCTGTTCGCCAAGATTGAAGTTGAAGATTCCCGCGTTTTCCAAAAAGAACTGCCGCTTCTCCGGAATAAAGATAGGGAACGGCGTTAGATTGAACTGCTCTTGATCTACGTCCGTTGCGGAAAAATCCGTGTTCCCCGTCAGATTCAAAACCACATTTGAGCGAATCCCGTACTTCACATCCAATCCTCCCGTAAGAGGAAATTCCGCGTTTTGGCCCGTCTGTTTGTCGTATTGAGCCAGCCCATAGGGTTTCACCACGAACAGTCTTCCACTTCCGATGTCTGTTATGCCATTAAGCTCCCCGGCTTCCGAGACTTTCATGATCCCGTATGTCCTTTTGTATGCAGCCCAAAGATCTTCCTCGTTCTTGCTGCGAATGAACCGCTTGAAATTCAGTCCCCATATCACATCCTTCGATTTTGTAAAATTTAGCGTCGAAAAAGGAACCTCGATCGTCGCGGTCCAGCCGTCTTGCGTAATGCGCGCCTCCGACGTCCAGACGCCATCCCACCCCGAATCGAAATCGGCTCCTTCGGATCCGCTCTGTTCCTCGACGACCAAGCCGTCGGCTTGCGTCCCCAGCGGATTAGTCTCAAAAACATAACCGCCGCGCCGGTCATGGTTCGAGTTAATAAGAATCTCGAAGTGATCGTCCAGATCCTGGCTTACGTCGCGTCGCAATTCTGTCGCCACGATTCGTGACGGCGTGGAATCGTAGCAATGAATCCCAAAGTAGACAGCGCGTCTCGTGTAAAGGATGCGCACCTCCGTCTTTTCGGTCGCAGGTTCGCCCTCCTTAGGTTCTCGCTGCCGAAAATCGGTGACGGGAATGGCGGAAGACCAGATTGGATCGTCCAGGGCGCCATCTAGCTTTGGAGCACGGTCAACCCGCACCGCCTCTGCCTTCCGCGTTCCTTCCTGAGGCAAAGGACGGGCCGGATTCGGAAGACCCCCAGCAGCAACAGTCCTGGGCGAGACGAACATGGCAATAAGCAGTGTGCAGAGTATAAATCGGCTGGAACAATCCAAGGGTCCATCGTTCACGGCGTCCGCGCCCGCCTTCTGAATAACCTGCATAGTGCATTTCAAAACTTATTTCAACAACAAGCGTTCCCCCGCAAGTTCGATTATTCCCGCCTCGATGAAATGGGTCCGCGCCCGGACTTCCCCAGAAGACCTTTTATCGCTAATCATGGTCTAATCAAGAGACTCCGCGCTAGGCATTGGATAAATACCCTGTACCAATGAATTTATCAGATTGGATGATCACAATGGAGGCTTCAAGCTCCATCGCTTCTCTGGAGGGTCCGGCCAGGGAAGTGGCTGGTTTTTCAAATCGAATCTCTACTGCTATTTGAGGCACTGGCGCAAACTCCTCTAATTGTGCTGTACTTATCTTTGCGAATCCATTTGATCTTGCAAACTCTCTGTGACCACACCACCTTCAGATTCCACAGTGAACAATTTCCCAGCGCCCGTTGATTGGCGCGACCTTCCCCCCCGCGCACGATATTACGTCCCGGTTCTCCCGCGCCCCTCCCTCAAATCGCTCATCCTCGCCGTTGCGCTCTTTCTTGTGACGCTTTGCACCTGCCTTGCCGCAGGCACGCAATTCGCTACCGCCTATGCTCACAATCAGGCCGTTTCCCTCGACGATTTTCTCCGCGCCTTCACTCTCTTCTACAAAAATCCCGCAGGTCTTCTCGCCGGTCTGCCCTTCGCGGCCGCTCTCTTAACTATTCTTCTCGCACACGAATTGGGCCACTTCTTCGCTTGCCGGCATCACCACATTCACTCCAGCTACCCATTCTTCATTCCCTTCCCCTCTCTCATCGGCACCTTCGGCGCCTTCATCCTCATGCGCTCGCCCATTCGCACCACCCGCGCCCTATTCGATGTCGGCGCTTCCGGCCCGCTCGTGGGATTCATTTTCGCCGTTCCCGCCCTCGTCTTCGGCCTTCTCCACGCCAAAATCGTCCCCGGCATCACGGACCCTTCCCACGCCGAAGTCGTTTTCGGCACTCCTCTCTTGTTACGTTTTTTCGCTTCCGTCTTTCGTCCAGGCACGCCCCCGAATACCCTCCTGCTCCACCCCGTCGGCCGCGCTGCCTGGGTCGGACTTTTCGCTACCACCCTCAACCTCCTCCCCGCAGGTCAGCTCGATGGCGGCCACATCCTTCGCTCCCTCAATGCACGCCTTCATCGCTTTTCCACTCTGCTTCTCCCCCTCGTCCTTCTTCCCCTTGGCTATTTCTTCTGGTATGGCTGGTATGTTTGGGCCGCTCTTCTCTTTGGACTGCGCTTTCTCCGCATCGCCCCCATTTACGATCCGTCACCCCTTGATCACCCGCGCCGGTTCGCCGCCTTCCTAACGCTCATCGTCTTCATCCTCTGTTTCATGCCCGCCCCCCTCTTCGGCCTCTAGTTCTCTCATTTCCAAAGACTCGTAGAAAACACGTTCGCGGCGCCAGCACATAAACCCTGTGTTCAGCACGGTTTATACGAGCCACAAGTCACGAGCCACCAATCACTCGCCCAGTTTTTTCTTGACAAACTGTTACTCCTGGCATATAGTAGTTGCTGGATATTATTGCGCCTTTTCCTGGTAGCGCCAGCATCTTGCTGGCGTTTTTGCTTTCTGACGTCCGCCAATCGACGTAAGCCTTTTGTTCGCAACACTTACGAGACTTGCACAATTTTAGTGCAAATTATGCCAATCAAGTCTTTTAGAATGAACACTTGCGTAAAACTATAAAAACAATTGACTTTAAGTGTCTTTAGAATGAACACTTACAAAAAAGGGGGAGGGGGACCCCCACCCTACAGGTACAGACCGGGCACATCCCTGACAGAACAGACCGGGAGCATCCCTGACACTGCTGGAATTTTGGCAATTGCGTGTAAAACAAGCGCATGCCATGGAAAACGAGCAG
>Ga0070699_100002481_pt1 | contig 16573 bp, 12 predicted proteins | sample KBSK1503metaG_FD_65473 | JGI IMG/M metagenome (GOLD analysis project Ga0070699, IMG submission 65473) | Corn, switchgrass and miscanthus rhizosphere microbial communities from Kellogg Biological Station, Michigan, USA - KBS K1-50-3 metaG | ecosystem: Host-associated > Plants > Roots >... | reverse complement strand
TCACCCGCAGCTTCACGCTGCCGGATCCACCCCGCCCCAATAAGGTGAGCGAGGCGCTGCGCACCGAGCAGCAGGCCATCTTCGATTTCGTCAAGCGGCAGAAGGCCGATCGGGACACGGCCGAGGCGCGTCGCCTCCGCGATGCAGCGCCGCAACCCGTCGTAATTCCTCGAAAGAAGGACGACACGGTCAGCCAGCTCACGATGTCGGCAACCGGTGCCTACGCCACCTTCATCGTCACTCCGAAGGTGGAGACGACCCAGACGTTTTACGGCGACTACGTCAACGACTCGGGATTCGTGTTTACCCGCAGCTCGCGCCCCAAAGTCGGACAGAACCAGGCCCCCGTGCGGCTCGGCATCGTCAAGGCGGATCCCTTCGCGATTCCTGACAGCGTCAAGGTGGTCTGGCTGGACACGACCGGCTTTGGGAAGCCGGTCAGCGTCATGCAGGCCGCGTGGAACCGCCAGGGCACCCGGCTGGCCGTCGATGTGCTCTCGCACGACTACAAGGATCGCTGGCTGGTGCTGGTGGACCCCGCAACCGGAAAGCAGGAGCGCACGCTCGAGCATTTCCACGACGACGCCTGGCTGGTCCACTACTGGACCGCGATGCCGACCCCGATGATCTGGCTGCCCGACGGAGAGACGCTGGCCTATACCAGCGAAACGTCCGGCTGGCATCATCTCTGGACGGTCAGCTCCGCGGGTATCAAGCGGCAGCTCACCACCGGTGAGTGGGAGGTGCGCGGCGTCAGCCTTTCGCGCGACCAGAGCCGCTGGTGGCTGGAAACCAGCGAGGCCCACCCCAGCGAGCGACACTTCTACAGCATGGCGCTGGATGGCGGCCCGCTGACGCGCGTCGACCGGCTGGGCGAAGGTGAACTTCAGCCGGTGCTCTCACCGGACGAGGGTGTGCTGGCGGCGCGCTTCTCCAGCCCCCAGGAGCTCAACGACGTCTATGTACAGCCGGTGGCCTCGGGCGCGTCGCCAACCCGGGTGACCCGGTCGGGGACGGACGCCTTCTACCGGATCCCCTGGCCCAAGAGTGATTTCGTCCGTTTCGAGGATGACCAGGGCAAGCTGGTTTGGGGGCGGGTGTACGTGCCGGAACGGCCCCACACCAATCGCCCGGCCGTGCTCGAGATCCACGGAGCCGGGTATGCCCAGGGCGTCCACAAGACGTTTGCGAACTCCGGCGCGCATGGGGGCGCTCTCAACGCCGCCTACCTCACTCAGCGGGGCGTGACGTACATGGTGCTGGACTACCGGGCCAGCGCCGGGTACGGCCACGACATGCGCACCGCCATCTACCGGTCGATGGGCGATCGCGATGTCGCCTCGGCGGTGGCCGCGGTGCCGTTTCTCGAGAAGAACTATGGGGTCAACAAGTCGCGCGTGGGGCTGTTTGGCTGCAGCTACGGCGGGTTCTTTACGCTGATGGCCCTGTTCAAGCACCCTGGACTGTTTCAGGCCGGCGCGGCCCAATGCTCGGTGACGGACTGGGCCCATTACAACCATGGGTATACCGCCCGGATCCTGAATGGCACTCCGGTGAGCGACAGCGCGGCCTACCGCGCGTCATCCCCGATCTATCACGCTGCGGGTCTCAAGGATCGCCTGCTGTTGCAGCACGGCCTGATCGACGGAAACGTCGAGTACCAGGACGCCGTCCGCCTGGTCCAGCGGCTCATGGAGCTGGGGAAGGACTTCGAGTTCGTGACCTACCCGGTGGACCAGCACGGATGGCAGACCCGCTGGGCCCGCCGGGATTCCCAGCGGAGGCTGGTCAGACTCTGGGAGGAGACGATTCTCAAAGCCGGAGTGATCGGCAACTAGGGCGTGGGCGAGCGCGCGGCGACCTTCTCCACCGCTTCCATCACGCGCAGCAGGTTGCCGCTCCACATCTTCGCGATCTGGGCCTCGGTGTACCCGCGCCGGACCAGCTCCAGTGTCACATTGAACGTCTCCGACGCATCGCTCCAGCCGGAGACACCGCCACCGCCGTCGAAGTCCGAGCTGATGCCGACGTGGTCGATCCCGATCAGCTTCACGGCGTAGTCGATGTGATCTACGAAGTCGCTGACGGTGGCGCGCGGCGGAGGCGGCAGCCGGCGGTCGAGGTCCTGCATCTCCGCCTGAAATGCCGCGCGCTGGGTCGAGTCCGCGAGCTGGTTCCCCCCGCGGCCGCCGGTCACCCCATACTTGGCTCTGAGATCACTCAAGGCCTGGACCCGCTCCGGCGATTCGGCTGATGCGGGTCCGCATTTGACATAGCCATTGAAGGCCACCAGCTGCGCGACGCCACCATTCTTTTTGAGCCCCAGGAGCTGCTCATCGTCCAGGTTCCGGGAATGGTTGCACAGCGCGCGCACCGCCGAGTGCGAGGCGATGATCGGTGCTCGCGTGAGCTCCAGCGTCTGCATCATCGACTGCTTCGACGGATGCGAGATGTCCACCATGATCCCGACTCGGTTCAGCTCGGCGATAACTTGCCGGCCCAGGGGCGAAAGCCCATTGTGGAGCCAGACGCTATCCCGCTCTCCCGTATTCGAATCCGAGAGCTGGCTGTGACCGTTGTGGGCCAGTGACAAATAGCGTCCGCCCCGGTCGTAGAACTTCTTGACGTTGGTGAGGTCGGTGCCGAGAGGATACCCGTTCTCGATCCCGATCAACGCCACCTTCTTCCCGCTGGCATGGATTCGCCGCACGTCGGCGGCGGTGAGCGCCAGCTCGATTCGCTCCGGCGCGATCTGCTCGGTCAGCCGGTGGATGGCGTCGAACTTCTCGAGGGCCGCGGCATGGGCCCGCGCATAGCCCTCCGGGGTGAAGTCGTTACCCTGGCCCACAAACACGATGAGAAAGACCGCGTCGAGGCCGCCCTCGTCCATCTTGGGCAGATTCACCTGCGACGGCAGCCGCTGGGTGTAGTTCCGCTCAGCGGTAAAATTGCCGGGATTGATGTCCACGTGGGTATCCAGGGACAGCACCCGCTGGTGAATCAGCCGGGCCCGCTCGAGCAGCTTCGGGTCGATGTCCTGGGCTGCGAGCGATGTGACGGCCAGGCAGACCATTGCGCCGGCCAGCAGGGGCGATCGACGGGTCACAGTGCGACCTCCTATTCGGTGGTGTCGTTGTTCGGCTCGTCAGTCCACACGGCGACGCGATTGCGTCCTGCCCGCTTCGCGTGATAGAGGGCGGCGTCTGCTTGCGCGGGCAACCCGTCTCGCGTCGCCGCCGTATCCGGACAGGCGGACACGCCGAACGAAGCGGTGATGGCCTGCTTCACTCCTTGCCACTTCCAGTCGCTCCAGGCCAGCGACTGCCGGATCCGCTCGGCGACTTCGCGCCCGCGGTCCAGGGTCGCGGCGGGCAGCCAGATCGCGAACTCTTCCCCGCCGATCCGCGCGACCGTGTCGTCGTCACGCACGGCCTGGAGGAGGATCCGGGACATGTGCTTCAACGCCGAGTCGCCGGCAGGGTGGCCCAGCCGGTCGTTGACGTTCTTGAAATGATCGATGTCCGCGTAGATCAGCGCTCCCGAGGGCTCCCCGAATGACTTCATCACCTCGTCGAAGCCCCGCCGGTTTCGGAGTCCGGTGAGCGGATCGCGGTTGGCCGCCTCCTCGAGCAGGCGGCGTTCCATCGCCGCGCCGATGCGGGGCCCGGCGGCGATGATCGCGGCGCGAAATGCGGTCAACGCCTGCCCCGTTGGGCCCATTCCACCGGGCGTCCACGCCGCGATTGCGCCGCTGGGGCCGCCTTCTCCGGGAATCGGGCAGACGTAGGCCGGGTCCTGCCGTTTTCGCCGGTCGGCCCGCACCAGCCCGAATGGGGCGACCACGCCGGTCTGTTCGCCCGCGATACCGAGAGTAATCTGCTCCAGCGGGCTTCCCTCCTCCACCAGGGCGCGCAGGAGACGCCGGTCGGACCGGAGCGAGACGCCCGCGATCTCCACGCCGCCGGCGCGCGGCAGTGCCACGCACGTCTCGACGCCGAGCATCCGCTCGAGCTGGTGGGCCAGGCGCAGCGCGACGCTCTCCACCGATTCGCTCCGGGTATCCTGCTCCTTGGCAACGGCGGCGAGAACCGGCCGCCACCGGTCGTAGTCCAGCAGGCGCGCCAGGTCGCGGAGGGCGGCCGCGCGCACGCCGGTAGAGCTCCCGGGCGGGAGCCGCAATCCCGCGGCCCGTCCGTCCAGGCTCGCGAAGACCAGCGTGCCGGAGTCGAGCCGCTCCACGCCCTGCCCGTCGCCAATGCGCCGCTGCTCGAGCTTGCCGAGAACCACGCGGTCCACCTCCTCGGGGATCCCGGCTTTCGGCACCGCCACTTCGCGGGTGCCCGGCCCGATCAGCCAGGCACCGGTGGCGCCGTTGGCGCGCAGAATCCATTCGAGGAGCGGGGGACCCTCGGCGGCAGTCCCGGGAGCCGGCGCCCGGATCAGGCGCCTCGACCTGAACCACCAGGTGAATCCCGCCCCCACGGCGATCCCGGCCAGACCCCAGACGACAGCGGTCACGTCTTGTGTCTCCGCAGCCAGCCGCGGCGGCGGAACCAGATGAAAATGGCCAGGCTGATGCCGGCCATCACTCCCAGAACCACAGGATAGCCCCAGCGGGCGCCCAGCTCCGGCATGAACTCGAAGTTCATGCCGTAGATGCCGACGACGAAGGTGAGCGGCAGGAAGAACGCCGAAAAGACCGTCAGGACGCGCATGACCTCGTTGGTGCGGTGCGACGCCAGCGCCACGTGCATGCCCAGCAGGTTCTGGACCTCCTCGTGGAGCTGCTCGGCCCAGAAGTAGTAGCTCTCGGCGTTCTCCTTGAGGTCCTGGTAGACCGAGGAGGAGCGTTCGCCGGTGGGCGTGAGACGCTGAACCACGCTGTGGGTCTGCCAGAGCATCCGCTTGATCAAGCTCACCTTTCGCTTGAGCACATGAATGCTGTGGAGCGAGGGCGACTTGAGCTGGGCGTTGAAGAGGCCCTCCTCATAGCGGTCCAGCGCGTCCTCCGCCTGCTGCAGCGGCTTCTCGTACGTGTCCAGGACGCCGTTCCCGAGTCCGGCCAGAAGCTGGAGCGGCCCGCAGGCATTCCCCGGGCCTCCGAAGCGATGCTGAAGTGCCGTGATGACGGGCAGCTCGGAGCGATGAATCGTGAGTGCCAGCCCGGTACGGAAGAATATCGCGATCTTCCGGGTCAGCTCCTGCACTGTCCCCGACGCTTCCGGCGCCGCCACGTCATACACCCGGAGAATCAGAAAGGTGGTATCGCCGAATTTCTCGTACTTGGGGAGGTGCTCCGGGTCGAGGCAGTCCTGCACTGCGTGCGCGGAGAGGTTGTACTCACCCGCAAGCCCCTGCAACTCCTCAGCCGACGGGGCGGTCACATCGCGCCAGGTGAAGGGCGGGTCGCTGGTCTCGCAGACGGTCTGTAGCATCAGCCGGAGTTTCCCCCGCGCGTGGCGAGGAGGCGGACCGCCGCCATCGCCGCACCGAAGCCGTTATCGATATTGACGACCGTGACGCCCGCCGCGCAGGAGTTCAGCATGGCGAGCAGCGCCGCGACTCCCCCGAACGAGGCGCCGTAACCGACGCTGGTGGGCAGCGCGATGACTGGGACACCGATCAGTCCTCCCACCACGCTCGGCAGCGCGCCTTCCATACCCGCGGCGACAATCACCACGGAGGCGCTGTGGAGCTGCGCCGAAGCGGCAAGGAGCCGGTGGATGCCCGCCACGCCGACATCGGTGAGGCGCGACACCGACGCGCCCATGGCCGTGGCGACGGCGGCCGCTTCCTCGGACACGGGGAGGTCGCTGGTTCCGGCGGTGACCACCAGCAGCTCGCCGGGCAGACGAGGCGCCGGGACGGGGCCCTCGAGCCAGGCGGTTCGGCCCAGCGCGTTCCATTGGAGCCCGGGGAACCGGACCCGCAGCGCATCGGCCTGCTCATCACTCGCCCGGGTGCACAGGAACGTACCGTGCGCTGCCGCAAGCCGTTCGCAAATGGACACGGTCTGCGCAACGGTCTTCCCAGCGGCAAAAACCGCCTCCGGCTGGCCCTGGCGGAGTGCCCGGTGGTGGTCCAGCCGCGCGAACTCGAGCTCTTCGGTGGGAAAATGGGTGAGCCGCTCGAGGGCGTCGACCGGCGCGATCGAGCCGGCGGCGACCTCAGTGAGGAGAGCTTCCAACCGCGCGCGATTCACGCCGCCTGGCAGGCCGGCTCGAGGTACTCCGTGAAGATTGCCTCGGCTTCGGCCATGGACTCCACCTGGAAGAGGCGCTCCCGGAGGTGCGCCGAAGCGGGGAGTCCCTTGGTGTACCACCCAAGATGTTTCCGGAATTCGATGACGGTCTTGCGCGAATCGCCCTGGAGCCGAAGCGCGAGGTGCGCGTGCTCCAGAGCAACCTGGAAGCGGTCGGCGGCCTGCGGGGGTGGCGGCACGGGGGCGCCCTGGAGCAGGGCGTGGCCGTCGCGAAAGATCCAGGGATTGCCGAACGACCCCCGCCCCACCATGATCGCGGCGCAGCCGGTATGACGCTGCATCCGGAGAATGTCGGCGGCCGAGGTCACGTCGCCGTTGCCCACGACCGGAATCTCCAGGGCCTCGACCACGCGGGCGATCTCGTCCCAATTGGCTTTGCCCTGGAACATCTGGGTGCGGGTGCGCGCGTGCAGCGTGAAGGCCCGGGCCCCGGCATCCTGCATCCGAAGCGCGATGCCGACCGGATCGCGGCCCTCTTCGTTCCAGCCGCTCCGGGTTTTGACCGTGACCGGGAGGTGGGTTGCGCCGACGACCGCGCGAATGATCTTGTCGACCAGTCCAAGGTCGCGGAGGCACCCGGAGCCACCGTTCCGCTGAACCACTTTCTTGACCGGGCAGCCGAAATTGATGTCGATGAAATCGGGCTGGTATTCTTCGGTCACGATTGCGGCGGCGCGCGCCATCGCGTCGGCGTCGGCACCGTAGATCTGCACCCCTACCGGTCGCTCGACCGGCTCGAACTCGGCGCCTTCCAGCGTCTTGCGAATGCCCCGCCGGATGGCCTCGGCCGAGAGGAACTCCGTCATCAGAATGTCGGCGCCGTGGCGCCGGCAGATCTGACGGAACGGGGCCTCTGACACCCCGGCCATCGGGGCCAGAATGAGGGGGACCGCCTCACCGGAATAGTACGGTAAGCGCATGACAGAAAAGTACTTGGCGAGCTTCCCCGCGGCAACGTGGGGGGTACCGCTCCGGCACTTGCCCCCGTACACTTGAGCTACATGCAGCTCCGTGACTTTCTGGACCCTCGCGCCATCAATCTCGACCTCTCGTCCACCAGCAAGGACGCCGTGCTGGACGAGATGGCGTCGCTCCTGGGCCTGGACGAGCGCACCACCATGCAATTGGGCAAGTTGCTGAAGCGCCGTGAGGTGCTTGGCTCAACCGGGGTGGGCCGCGGCATCGCGATCCCCCATTGTCGCGCGCTGGCCCTGTCCCGCCTGCGACTCGCCTTCGGCATCCACCGCGCCGGACTCGAGTACGAGGCGGTGGATCACAAGCCGGTTCACGTCCTGTTCCTCATCGTGGCGCCCCATACCGAGGTGTCGAACCAGTACCTTCCGGTGCTGGGGAAGATTGCGCAGTTCGCCCACATGCCTGACGTGGCCGAACAGCTTACCCGGCTGACCTCTCCCGATCAGCTGTTCGACCTCCTGGAGCAGAAGCGGCTCTGAGGAAGTCCGGCGGGCGGCTTACTCCCACTCGATCGTGGCCGGCGGCTTACTGCTCACGTCGTAGACGACCCGGTTGACGCCCTGAACTTCATTGGCGATCCGGCTGGAGATGTGAGCGAGCACCTCCGGAGGGAAAGGAAACCAGTCGGCGGTCATGCCGTCCCGGCTGGTCACGGCCCGAAGTGCCACGGCCTGGTCGTAGGTGCGGAAATCTCCCTGCACACCAACTGAACGGATCGGCAGCAGGACCGAAAACGCCTGCCAGATCTCGTCGTACAGCCCCGCGGCGCGAATCTCCTCGATGTAGATGGCGTCCACCTGCCGGAGGGTGTCGAGCATCGGCTTGGTGACCGGCCCCAGAATCCGGATCGCGAGCCCAGGACCCGGGAAGGGGTGGCGGCCCACCATCTCTTCCGGCAGCCCCAGCTCGCGCCCCACCTGGCGCACTTCGTCCTTGAACAGCTCGCGGAGCGGCTCGATCAGCTTGAAGGGCAGCTTGTCCGGCAGCCCGCCGACATTGTGGTGGGTTTTGATGGTGACGGACGGTCCCCCGGCCGGCGAGGACGATTCGATCACGTCGGGATACAAGGTGCCCTGCACCAGATACCCGACGTTTCCGCCGACCTTCAGGGCCTCCTCGGCAAACACCTCGATGAATTCGTGGCCGATGATCCGTCGCTTCTGTTCCGGATCGCTCACGCCGGCGAGCCGGGCCAGGAAGCGGTCACTCGCGTCGACGACCCGAAGATCGATGCCCATGTGCCGCTGGAATGTCTGCTCCACCTGGTCGCGCTCGTGCAGGCGGAGCAGGCCGTGATCGACGAACAGGCAGGTGAGCCGGTTATCGATGGCACGATGGACGAGGGCTGCGGCCACCGCGGAATCGACGCCTCCCGAGAGCCCGCAAATCACTCGCCCGGTGGGTCCCACTTCTCGGAGGATCCGGGCGGTTTCGCTCTCGATGAAATGGCCCGCGGTCCAGTCGGGACAGCACTGGCAAATGTCGAACAGAAAATTCGCGATGAGCTCGCCGCCGCGGGGGGTGTGGGCCACTTCGGGATGGAACTGGACCGCCACGATCGGCTTGCTGGCGTGCTCGAATGCGGCCACCGGGGAGTTCTCGCTGGAGGCGGTTGCCACGAATCCCGGAGGCGGTGCGTCGACGTGGTCGCCGTGACTCATCCAGACCTGGATTTCTTCACCCGGCTGGAATCCCTGAAACAGTCTCCCTCCCTGCACTTTCACCCTTGCCCGGCCGTACTCTTTGCGGTTCGCGCTGACCACGCTGGCGCCCGCAATGTGGGCGATGAGCTGCATCCCATAGCAAAGTCCCAGCACCGGTATGCCGAGGTCGAGCAGCCCTTTGTCGGCGAGGGGGGCGCCCTTGTCGTACACCGAGTTCGGCCCCCCGGAGAGAATGATCCCTTTCGGGTCCCACTCGCGGATCCAGTCCAGCGTCCGGCTGGGAGGGTGGATTTCCGAATAGACGTGGGCTTCCCGCACCCGGCGGGCGATGAGCTGGGTGAATTGCGACCCGTAGTCGAGGATCAGGATCCGCTCGTGGTGAATCACGGGGCGTCTCCGGATACGAAGCAGTCGGGCTGCTCGCCGAGCATCAGATCGTCCAGTGTCTCGCGGGGCCGCGCCACCCCCCAGCGGCCGCGATCGACCAGGATCTCGGGGGGGCGGGGCCGCGCGTTGTAGGTGGAGCTCATGACGAAACCGTAGGCGCCGGCGCCGAGGATGGCAAGCACCTCGCCCCGGCCGACCGCGGGCAGGGGGCGGTCGAGCGCGAGGAAGTCGCCGGTCTCACAGATCGGACCCACGACGTCTACCGGACCGACCGCGCCTCCCCGCTCCGTCGCGACGACGATTTCGTGGTGGGCGTTGTAGCGGCTGGGCCGGACCAGATCGCTCATGCCCGCGTCCACAATGACGAAGCTCTTTCCGCCGGCACGCTTGCGATACAGCACCGTGGTGAGCAGGATGCCGGCACTGCCCACGAGGTAGCGCCCCGGCTCCAGGTGCAGCGCCAGGCCCAGAGGCGCCACGACCGGACGAATCGCGTGCGCCAGCGCCGCCGGCTCGAGGGGGACCTCATCCTTATAGCGAATCCCCAGGCCGCCACCCAGGTCCAGGGAGCGCAACGTGAGAATGCCCGCGTCCCGAATCGACCGCACCAGGCCGGCGAGGGTCGTCGCGCCCTTGAGGTACGGAGCCGGGTCGAGGAGCTGGCTCCCCACATGCATCGCGATGCCGGCCAGCTCCATCTCCGGGTGCTTCGCGATTCGCTTCGCGGCCTCGAGCACCTGGTCGGGTGGAATACCGAACTTGGCGGCCGCGGTCCCGGTGGTGATGAAGGGATGGGTGTCGACGGTGATGTCGGGATTGACGCGAATGCCGACCCTGACCGGGCGCCCGACCGCGGCCGCGGTGCCGGCCAGTGCCTCGAGCTCCTCGATCGACTCGATGTTGATCTGCCCGATCCCTACGGCACAGGCTTCGGCGAGCTCCGCGGGTGTCTTCCCGACGCCACTGAAGACGATGCGCTCGACGTCGAATCCCGCCGCGAGCGCCCGCCGAAGCTCACCCACGGAAACGATATCGCATCCGGAGCCCAGGTCCCGAAGCACCCGGAGCACCGCGAGGCAGCTGTTGGCCTTGACCGAGTACTGGATCTGGTGGGGGAGCGGAGCAAGGGCGTCGGTCAGCTCGGCATACCGGCGGCGGATCGCTCCCGCATTGTAGATGTAGGCCGGCGTCCCGACCGCCGCGGCAAGGTCGGCCACGGGGACCCCCTCGTACCGGAGGCATCCGTCAGGGGATCGCTCCAGTCCCGCGTCTGCAAAGAGCAGGCGTTCGCGCAGCGCACCGGCCGCCCTGCCGTCGAGTCCCCGGGCGACGGTCATCAATACGCCTTGGCCCAGACCACTTCGGCGACCGCGGGCTTGCCGGTCCAGATGCAGGTCGTCGGTGCCGTCGGAGAGCGGAACTCCTCGTCCGGAATCACCCGGATGGTGGCCTTGGTCTGTTCCTTGATCTCCGCCTCCACCGCCGGGTCGCCACACCAGCCGGCGTAGACGAACCCTCCGGTGCCCTCGAGAAAGTCGATGAACTCCTGTTTCGACTTGGGGCCTCGCAGCGAGGCGGCCTCGCGCCGAGCCCTGGCTGCGCCGAAGAGTGCGTCCTGCATCCGGTCCATTTCCGTGATCAGTCGTTCCGCCAGTCCCCCGGTCGACACTGCCTCCTTGGGTCCGCCGGTCCGCCGCGCCAGCATCACGGTCTGGCTCGCCAGGTCGCGGGGCCCCAGCTCCAGCCGGAGCGGCACCCCGCGTCCTTCCCACTCGTAATACTTGGCGCCCGGCTTCATGCCCTGGCGCCGGTCCACGTGGGTGCGAATGCCCGCAACACGCAGGTCTTTCGCCATCAGATCCGAGGCCTCCAGCACACGGGCGAGCTCCTCGTCGGTTTTCCAGATCGGGACGATTACGACCTGCCACTGGGCCAGCCGGGGCGGGCAGATCAGGCCGTTATCGTCGCCATGGGTCATGATCAGACCGCCCACCAGCCGCGTCGACACCCCCCACGAGGTACTCCACACGTGGTCCAATCCGCCGTCTGCGGTTTGGAAGGTGACGTCGAAAGCCTTGGCGAAATTCTGCCCCAGGTTGTGACTGGTCCCGGCTTGCAGAGCCTTGTTGTCCTGCATCAGGGCTTCGATCGCGTAGGTCCGCAGCGCCCCGGCGAATTTCTCGCTCTCCGTCTTGCGGCCGGTGATCACCGGCATCGCCATGTACTGTTCGGCGAAGCTCCGGTAGAGACCCAGGATCATGAGGGCCTCCGCCTCGGCCTCCGGCTCGGTGGCGTGGGCGGTGTGGCCCTCCTGCCAGAGGAATTCGGTGGTCCGGAGAAACAGACGGGTGCGCAGCTCCCAGCGGACCACGTTGCACCACTGGTTGATCAGGAGCGGCAGGTCGCGCCAGCTCTGGATCCACTTGGAGAACATCGCGTAGATGATGGTCTCCGAGGTGGGCCGAATCACCAGCGGCTCTTCCAGCTCCTTGCCGCCGCCGTGGGTCACCACCGCGGTTTCGGGCGCGAAGCCCTCGACGTGTTCCGCCTCCTTGCTCAGAAAGCTCTGCGGAATGAACAGGGGGAAATAGGCGTTCTGGTGCCCGGTCTCCTTGAACATTCGATCCAGCGCGTGCTGCATCTCTTCCCAGATGGCATACCCGTTGGGCCGGATGACCATGCAGCCGCGTACCGGGCTGTAGTCCGCCAGCTCGGCCTTCATGATGAGCTCGTTGTACCAGGCACTGAAGTCCTGGGCCCGCGTAGTGAGCGCTTTGGTGTCTGCCATTAGCCTGTTGAACGGTGAGCGGTGAGCGGTGAGCGGGCGATTCCGCCACCAAGTTCGTGAGTGAGCACGGGAGCCAGCTCTTCCAGGGACACTTCCCGCTGCGAGCCGGCCGCAAGGTCCTTGAGCACCGCCGCATTCCTGGCTCGCTCGTCCGGACCCAGCACCACGGCGAAGCGGGCCCGGCGGGCATCGGCGAGCTTGAGCTGCTTGCCCATCTTGTCGTCGCTCAGGGCGTACTCCACCCGGAGGCCGGCACCACGGAGGGTATGCGCGAGCCGGAAAACGGCAGGACGGTCTTCCGGCGTCACCGACACCACGAACACCTGGGCGCCAGTCGGTGCATCGGGCGCGAGTCCGCGCGCTTTGAGCAGCTCGCCCAGCACGACATCTCCCATGCCGAAGCCCAGTGCGGGAAGATCCACGCCGCCGACCTGCTGCAGCAGAGTGTCGTACCGGCCGCCGCCACAGACGGCGCGCAGCGTGCGCTGCGCGTCGAACAGCTCGAACACGGTCCCGGTGTAGTAGGCCAGCCCGCGTACGATGGTCAGGTCCAGGTCGACGAAATCGCCGAGGCCCATGGCGTCGAGAGACGCGAGCGACTCCCGCAGCGGCGCGCCGGCCCGCGCAGCGCCGGGAAACCGCTCCTCGAGATCGGCCCAGGTCCGGATCTCGGGCAGAGATTCCAGCGCCGCGATCGCGGATTCCGCGGCGCCGGCCGCCAGCAGCGCCTTCCGTCGCGGGGGGTATTCCGAGCGGCCGAGCTTGTCGAGCGCGTCGAAGGCAAGGTCCTGGCGCTCGGTGCCGATTCCGGTCTCCTCCAGCAGCACGGCCAGCAGCCGCCGGTCGGAGACCCGCACGCGCACGTCGGCCGCGGTGAGGCCGAGTGCGCGAATCACGTCGATGGCCAGGGCGATGATTTCCGCGTCGCCGCCGGGCCCCGGCTCACCCACCAGATCGGCGTTGAGCTGGAAGTGCTCTTTGAGCCGGCCGCGTTGCTGGCGCTCGTAGCGAAACAGCTGCGGAATCGAGAACCAGCGGATCGGCTTCTTGAGGCCGTTGGCCCGCTCCGCCACCATGCGCGCGAGCGTCGGCGTCATCTCGGGCCGGAGCGCCACCGCACGTCCACCCCGGTCGACGAAGTGATAGAGCTGGTCTACGATTTCCTGACCGCTTTTGCCGGTGTAGAGCTCCAGCTCTTCGAGCGGCGGGCCGTCATATTCCTCGAAACCATACCGGCACGCGACCGACCGCATGGCCTCGAAAATGTGGGCCCGGAGGGCAAATTCCTCTGGGAAAAAATCGCGGAACCCGGGCAGGGCCTTGGACGGCATCGGCGTAAGATAACCGCGTTAAGTCGTCCCCGATAATGACTTATGGTCGATGGTTCTAGCCCTTCCGGAGCGGATATGCCCGCACGTGCTCCACGTCGTCGGCGTCCTTCCAGACGCCGTAGACCGCGTCGGAACCGATCCACGATGCCCGGAATCTGACCGGCATCGACACCCGACCCAGAAATCGGCCGGTCGAATCGATCACCGCAAAGCGCTGGGTCTGGTCGGCGCCCGAGCTGACCAGCTCGGCCCAGAGGCTTCCATCCGGGTCCGCGAGCATTCCGGCGAAGAACGCAAATGTCGCGGGATACTTGGCCTGGTCGACCCGCGCCGTCAGCTGTTTCTTGATGGGCTCCGGGACGTTCCGCAGCATCGGCTGTGCTTCCATCTGTTCCCGCAACGCCTTCCGGCTCGCCGCGATGTCGCCGGCCGTGATTGTCGCCGGCTTTTCGGCGGCGCGGATCAGTCGTGTCAGACCGCCATCGGGGCCGCGGACCTCGATCTCCCAGGCATTGTTGACGCTGACATAGATGCGACCGCCGCGGGCCAGGGAGACGAACTGCCGGCCCAAAGGAACCCCTGTAGGGGCCGACATCGATTGCCCCCCCATGGTCATCGTCATCGTCTCCATCTCCGGTCCCGGAAAACGACCCACCGTGTCACGCGTCACGCCATCGAGTCCGTAGAGGATCACGCTCACCGTGTCGCGGAAGATCCCCTCCCGCGCCTTGTTGATGGCGAAGGTCTGGGACAATCCAACAATGGAGCCATCCCCCATCCAGCCCAGCGGGACCGCGAAGTCGAATTGGCCACCGATCGTCGTGAAACCCTCCGAAACGGCGCCGAGCGTGAGCGACCGAGCGAAGGTGCCTTCGCGGTCCAGCACGCTCAAGCGGCGCACCAGGACGTCGGACACCATGACCGAATCGCCGGGGCCGGCCCAGATGCCTACCAGGTTCTGATATTCACCGGGACCGCTGCCGGAGCGCCCCGAAGACTTGAGGAGGGCGCCTTTGGCGTCATAGATCCGCACTTCATTGCTTCCCGCGTTGGCAAGGGCGAGCCGGCCATCGCTCAGCCGCACCGGGCCGAGGACCCGATCCACGTCGCCGATGTCGACCAGCGGGCTGTCCGCCACCCTCCAGCCGCTGCCGGCCGGCCAGGCCGGTCCGGAGTTCTCGACGATCGTGATGCCCGCACTGTCGCGAGTCGCCGCGGCACCGGTCGTACCACCGCCGCCGCCGCAGGCAGCGAGGATGATTCCCGCACCGGCGCACCAAATCACAAACGCGTTCCGCATGCTCCTGCCTCCAGGTTCAAACCGGCGAGAGTCCCAGTACTTCCATCACGTCGCCCACGGTATGAAACGATCCGGTGACCAGCACCGTACCGGCTCCTTGCTGCACTTCGGCCAGGGCGCGCTCGAAGTCAGGCTCGAGACGCCAGGCGGCCCGGGCCGGCGGGCGATTGGGATCCGCCAACCACCGGCGAAGCCACTCGATGTCCCAGCGCCGTCCCTCGGCGCTGGGTGTCACGGTCAGGATTCCCCGGTCGACCACCCGGTCCAGTTGCACCAGCATTTCGGGCCATGCCTTGTCACCCAGGATAGACACCAGCGCATGCACCGGCCGGGGTGGCGACAGCTCGACGATGGCGCGGGTCAACGCCGCCACTCCGTCGGGATTGTGGGCCACGTCGAACAGCCATTTGCCTCGGCGCTCAAGGCGGCCCGGAACCGTCGCTCCCGCGAAGCCGCGGCGCAAGGCCGCGTCGGGCGGCCGGTATGGGGGTGGCAGCGCCTCCAGGACCGCCCGCGCCACCGCCGCATTCCGCCGCTGGTGACTGCCCAGGAGCGCGAGCTCTCCGTCGTAGAGCGAGGCCGCTGGAACCACTCGAACGTCGGCTTTGGCCCCCGGATCAAGCGAAGCAACCGAGTTGCCGGCTTCCGCGCGCAGCACCTCGAGAATCTCGGGGCGGGTCTCCCCCACCACGAAGGGCGCGCCCGGCTTTGCGATCCAGGCCTTTTCGCGGGCGATCGCGGCGAGCGTGTCCCCCAGGTACTTCTGGTGATCCATCTCGATCTTGGTCACCACGCTGGCCATCGGGCGGATCACGTTGGTACTGTCGAGCCGGCCGCCCAGCCCCACCTCGATCACCGCGACCTCGGCGCCTCTCGCCGCCAGGTCCGCGAACGCCATCGCGGTCGTGGTCTCGAAGAAGGTTGCGCCCAGGCGGTCGGCCAGGGGCTGTAGCCGCTCGGTCCACATGGCCACCGCGGCCTCGCTGATGGGCGCCGCGTCCACCGTCACCCGCTCCCGGAACGAAACCAGGTGAGGCGACGTGTAACTGCCGACCCGCCAGCCGGCCTCGCGAAGCGCGGCAGACACCAGCGCCGTCACACTGCCCTTGCCGTTGGTCCCCCCGACGTGAACAGAGGGGATCAGCTCATGCGGATCTCCGAGCTCCGCGAGGAGGGCACGGGTGGTATCGAGTCCGAATTTGATCTGGGTGATGCGCGGGTAGAGGTAGGCCAGCGCATCGGGATAGGAGAGGGGCATGGGTGGGTGAACAATAGCCAATAGCCGATAGCCAGTAGCAGAGCGCTACTGGCTATGGGCTATTGGCTGTTGGTTGCGGGCTTTGCTATGGGTTGCTCGTCACCGGCAGCGGTTCACTGGCGACGGCCTTCTCGGGAGACACCGGCGCCGCGCCCTGCCCCAGCATGTGACGGATCAATCGCGCCGTCGTCTCGCGCAGCGAGCCGCGCGGCACCACGTCGTCGATCTGCCCGTGGTCCAGCAGGAATTCGGCGGTCTGGAACCCTTCCGGCAGATCCTGTCCGATTGTCTGCTTGATCACCCGCTGGCCCGCGAACCCGATCACCGCTCCCGGTTCCGCCAGGATCGCGTCACCCTGCATCGCGAAGGATGCAGACACGCCGCCGGTGGTGGGGTTGGTCAGAATGGTGACGAAGGGAATCGATTCGATTTTGAGCTGCCCGATCGCGGCGGAGGTCTTGGCCATTTGCATCAGGGACAGGACGCCCTCCTGCATCCGGGCGCCACCGGAGGTGCAGACCAGCACCAGCGGCAGCCGCTTGTCCGCCGAACGGCGGGCCAGTCGCGCGACCTTCTCTCCCACCACCGAGCCCATGGAGCCGCCCATG
>Ga0070699_100002479_pt1 | contig 16584 bp, 20 predicted proteins | sample KBSK1503metaG_FD_65473 | JGI IMG/M metagenome (GOLD analysis project Ga0070699, IMG submission 65473) | Corn, switchgrass and miscanthus rhizosphere microbial communities from Kellogg Biological Station, Michigan, USA - KBS K1-50-3 metaG | ecosystem: Host-associated > Plants > Roots >... | reverse complement strand
GGCTTTGCCTATAAACTAAACCGACTTGGGGACTTTATGGGCAGCCGCAAGACTTTGTAGGCAAATTGCTTCATTGCACAATTGCGGCAGAATTTAGCTCAGATCGCACATCAATACCTATGTGGAAAGAAGGCGGCTAATTCCCAAATAACTTCACAGGTCCTAAGCTCCCCGGAGCGAGTGTCAGCGACGTGCCGTTGGCATGAATGCGCTTCGCTCCGCGGCTATTCTCAAGCCCAACCAGTAACACCAACATACAATGCAACATTAGTAGGTAGGTAGCCGACAGCCTGTGGCGACGTTTTGCTATTGGTGAGGGTCAACTAGATCTAACCGAGAGGTAGTGGGGTAAATCTGTGTTGGTGAATCAATTCTGTGGCATGACATTTGTGCGAAATAGTCTGAGGTGCTTATTCTGAATTAGCGGTTCTGTGGGCTCGCTATCATGTCACCGTTAATGTTGCAGTCGCAGGTCCTTGTTCAACGGCCATCGTTGTTCGTGCCAGTTGGCCCGTTGACCCCGTTCATGCTAACGGCCCCCGCATCCACCCCTCGCGACCTCAGTTTAGTTACTTCGTCAGCTGGTACTGAGCAAAGATCATTCTCACGGATGCTCCGCGACGATCTGTCTTGGGAATCTAGCCCGCTCGGCGGTTGCTCGCTCTACTCTTTGTGGTGGCCGTTTGCCAACCTGCGTGTACATTAAAATGTCCAGGATAGGTGCATTGAAGGGTCTTCGAGGCTAAGGCAGCGATGTTGTTAGATCGACTTGAAAAAGCTTCGCCTTAACGGTTTCATTTATGATTGGCATCGCCGTCCAAGAATGCCAGCAACGCCTCGATCTGTTGCCGACGCGAGCTGATCGCTAAGCGCGAAACCTTTTTGAGGGCGGCGGCCATTTGGATCGCGCGGGCGTGTTGTTCGCTCAGTAAATCAAGCTGTTGCTCGATCGTCTGGTACCTCTGTTCCAGACGTTCGTATTCCTGGCGCAAGTCACGCTGTTCCTTCTTCAGCATGGCAACAAACTCGAACCGATCCAAAAGCCGGATTTTTAACTCTCGAAATGGTCCAATAATTGGGGAGGTGTCATTGGGCGAGAGCATTATAGAGAGCTGAGGAATTATGGATAGGTGCAGCTACTGTGGACACTTAATCGCGAGACGCGAAGCATGCCAGTTGGTGACAGGAGACCTCCGGGACCACGATCGGCTCCTCTGGCCATCTATCGGAGGCTGGCAGGGAGCGACGTGGGTGCGGCGAGGCGATTGACGCGTCGGTGGGCGGAGGGGTATGCTCGCGTTAATTCGTATTTCCCAGAGGAAGCCATATGCCAAGAAGAGCAAAAGGCGCAAAGGCGATGGCCGCCGACCACGATCCCAACGAACGGCCTGACGCCACCCCGGCCGCGATCACCATCACTCCGGCGACCAACGATCTGACGCTTAACCCATCGGACATTCTGGACGAGTCGATCAACGTAACGATACCGAAGGGCGTCAAATGCCGGAACGTCAACCTGGTTCCCGCGGCATCGATCGCACCGTTCATCGATTCCATCAATCCGCCTGGCGGCTTTGGCCCAATTACCGGCGAGCAAGAGCAGACGCTCACGTTCCGGGTCCGATTCCACGGGATTCCCTGCAAGTCGGAGCCTCAGGTGTTCACCGGAACAATCGACGTCGTCTGCGATGGGCGAGCGATCGCTAAGAAAGAGGTTAAGATCACGGTACCCGCCTGTCCGGCGACGGAATTCGTCTATGCGGCGAAGTTCATCTGCGGTGAGCAGCCGGCCTGCGGGTGCGAGTGCGCCTCCGTGCTGCCGGGACGGTATGCGACCGAGATCAACATCCACAACTATGGGATCAAGGAAGTCGCGATTCAGAAGCGTTTCATCCCGGTTGTGCTGGCGGGAGCGCTGGTCGGACGAGAACCCAAAGTGGTTGCCGCAAGGGTGGAAGACAAGATGATCCTGCCGCCCCAGACAGCTACCATGGATGATTGCTGCCGGGTTGCGGAGCTCCTATTCGGCGGCGAGGCCGCCCCGCCCGTTCCGATCATGATCGGATTCCTCGAGATCACTTCGAACGGCCCCATTGCCGTTACCGCCGTCTACACCGCCTCCGGGCTCGACTCGGCAGGGGTGTCCATCGAAGTCGAGCAGATCGCGCCAAGACGCGCATAACGCCGGAGGACCACGATGTCTCACATAACCGGAACGCTGCAGCCTCAGACTCCGCCGTTGACCTACGGACCGGGCGTTCACCACTTTGACCCTCCAATGGCGCCAGGCGGCACCAAGCTGCTGATGCTCCATTTCACCAACCTGAACTTCAAGCCAGGAGACAGTCTTCAAGTCGATCTCGGCTACGGCACAGACACCTTCACTACCGCCGACGGCCCGGAATTCTGGACCCGGCCGATCAACATTTATCCCACCGGCGGCGACGTGACCATCACCTACCTCAAGGGCGGCGCCGCGAACGGCAGCGTCGATCTCGACAAGTATGGGCGCGGCGAGCAACATGCCGCCGTTCCGGACCCATCCGGCTTTCACCACGGCACCTCGAATTGCGACCCCTTCTACACAGGAACCTATGCCGAGCCCGACTACGACCCGTTCTGGTTTTGCGCGCTTCCCCCTCACTGGGATCAGGCGGCCAAAGTAACCGACGCGACCGACGTTCGCAACAAAGTCATGCGCAGCGTCGGAATGATCTACACGCAGGACACGCAGGCAGTTGCCGGTCTTTCCACCTGCTCGGTGACGCTCATCGATTCAGACGTCGTGATCACTGCGGGCCACTGTCACACTCCGGAAGAGGCGCTCACCAGCTCGGTCATTTTCGACTACGCGACTGATGAGAACGGCAATCGGCCGTCGCCGTACAACCCGAAGGTGTACAAGGTGAAGGAAGTCATAGTTCACCACCACGATAACGTAGGCGACTTCAGCATCCTTCGGCTGAAAGAGCCAGTCGTGGGTATTCCGATCGTCCAGATGCGGCACGACCTGCCGGCGATAGGGGAGAAGGTCTTCTGCATCCATCACCCAAACGGAGCGGTCAAGAAGCTCTCACCTCCAGTGGGCGAGGGCTTCTCCACGGTCAAAGCCAGCACGGCGACCGGCGTAACCGTGCCAAAAGGACTCCATGTCTCCGGGGGCAGCTCCGGCTCGGGGCTGTTCGACATGGCCGGCCGAATCTGCGGCGTGCTCTCGTTCGGCGATCCTTGCTGTAACAGCCAGTGCCTTGACCTGCTCTGGTTCCCCACACAGACGATAATCGCCGCGACCGTGCCCGCGCCTCCACCTGCGGTGACCCGCGACGTCATGGTCGTCTTCGATCGTTCCGGAAGCATGTCGCAAGACGATGGATTCGGCCGGCCGAAAATCGAAGCTGCGCGTGATGCAGCTTCCCTCTTCTACCAGCTGATCAAGACCGGCGGAAATCGGGCTGGGCTCGTTTCATTCGATACGAACCCTCAGATAGATCAGGGCCGGGCGAGCGTGACGGCGGCTCTCAAGACAACTCTCATTGGTCCGCCGCCCTTCATTGCAGGCAAGGTAGGCAGCCTCACGCCCGGCAGCCGCACGTCGATAGGCGGCGGGCTGAACTCGGCGAAGAGTGAGCTCAACCCCGCTGGCGCTAATCCGAGAGCCATCTTGCTGATGACCGACGGCATGCAGAATGAAGGCCTAGCGCCATCCGACGTCGATCTCTCCGGCCTTACGATTCACGCCGTCGGATTTGGTAACGAATCTAACCTCGACGGCAACATGCTAAGCGCGCTGGCGAACGATCATGGCGGCCGATACCTGCACGCGGGCGGCGGGCTGACGCTGGAGAAGTTCTTCTCGGACGCGTTCGGCAACATATTCGAGAACGGGATCATCCATGACCCCGAAATAGATCTTCCGGCAGACCAGTCCGGCGAAAAGACTCCGTTCCGAATCTGCGGCGAGGATGCCATCACCATCGTCGCCGGCTGGGACCGCACGGATGCGAGCCTATTGTTGGAGGTGACAAGCCCCGGCGGAGCGGTGATCACAAGCGCGACTCCGAGCGTGCAGTCGTCCACCGGCAGGACGTGGACTTTCCTCCGGTTCAACTTCCCGATCGGTAGCGAGCGAGACGGGCTATGGCACGTGCGCGTTGTGCGGCCTGGAGGTGGAGGTGAATTTCCGCCACCAACGCCGGCGATGCGCTACTTCATTAATGTAATTGCGACGGGCGGTCCCGTAATGTCGCGCATGAACGACCCGAAGCGCTATTACACGGGCGATACGATCAACCCGCTGGTGTTGGTCCGCTACAGCAACAATGGTTGGCCGGAAGAGATGAGTGTTGCGCTCACCGTGAAGCGGCCGGACGTGAGCGTAGGAAATGCAATCAGCTCAGCGGGACTCAGGCCGCCTGTGGTCGTGGGTGGCGACGTGATTCCGGCTCGACAGGCGACGATGCAGGCGATCGAAGCATCTACGGGCAGCCCGATCGCGAAGTACGTAAACACGAACTTCACGCTAGTAGATGAACCGGGTCTAAACAGGTCCTTCGAATCCGGTGGACTCTTCGGCCGACCGCTGTCCGATCTGCTGACCGTGGAGGGCAACTACACCTTCCACGCGAAGGCGCAGTACACCCGAGATTGCATCGGCGCTAGGGAGTTGATCTGGTCGATCCACGTCGACGTCGGTATCGACCCCGGCAAGACGACCGTGAGCACGACGCCGCTCGGCGATGGCCCAGATGGAGGCCCTTGCGTTCAAATGACCTTCACGCCGCGCGACAAGTATGGGAACCTGCTCGGTCCGGGCCGACTCGACGGATTCAAGGTTGTTGCCCAGCCCGGCAGCCACCCGTCCGGGCCGGTGCACGATCTGGGCAATGGCAGCTATCAGGTGGACGTCTGCTCCGATCCGGATTCGCTCGAGCCGCCGTCGGTCGGCCTCGAGCAGCCTGGCCGCGATCCCGTTGTGGTCAGGGCGCCGGAATTCAGGCTGTTCGTCTACAGTGTGAAGTTGGTCTGCGGCGAGCAGAAGGACGATTGCTGCCGTTGCTCTCCTGTCGTCGCCGGCCGTTACTCGACCGAGATCAACATCCTGAACCCGTTCAACAAGCTGGCGGCTGTCGGCAAGCGCGTGATTCCGCTCGTGCTGGCCGGAGCGGCGGCGGGACGAGAGCCGAAGGTGGCAAAGCCGGTCACCACGGAGATCGTCCGCTTGCCGGCCCACTCGGCAACCATGGACGACTGCTGCCGGATTCTGGAGATGGCGCTCGGCGCGCCGCCCGCCGGCCCGGTACCTCTGACCCTCGGGATTCTGGAGATCATCGCCACAGCCGAGATCGTAGTGACCGCCGTCTACACGGCCGCCTCCGGCGACAGCGGGCCGTCGATCGAAGTCGAACAGGTGAAGCCACAAATCCTCACCATTTGACGCCGGTCTCCGGGTTGGTCGATTCCTAGCAGGACCGGAGGCTCGCCGCTCACTGATGGAGTGCCTGAATTGCAAAGCGAGTAGTCCTTTGCTTTGGGCATAAGTCAGGAACAGCTCTGACCATGTGCAAGCCGGGATTGCTGTGGTCCAGTTCGAGCGTCTGCTTAGCAGGGCAGCGGTTTGTTTTTTTAGTGTTCGGGGAGTAGTTGACGGCCCCGATAAGCCATTAGCACGTTCGACACGCCAATAGAGATCTGCCCACTCGCCAGCCAGTGAACCGGGACGAAAAGCTAGGTGCACGGCGGCGCGGAGATTAGAAACAGGTATACCTTACTTCGAAATATCCGTTCCCTTAGGATAAGTATTGTAATCAGACACGCCGGCGACATTGCAGAATTGGTAGCCTAGATTGAGAAACGCTTCGGCGGAAGTGAAGGCTCTTCGTTGTCCATTGTTTGTGACGATGGATATTTCACCACCTCCCCATTGCTTGATCAGTCTTCCATCGGGTTCGTTTCTGCCGTTCATCGGCAACGGAGAGTTCAGTACCGCACCATGGGAGTATGTGTTGAATTCATCCATAGAAATCTGCATTACATCCCTAAAGTCAAATCCGTGGCCGACACCGTATAGCTTATACAAGAGGTCAGCACTTGGTATTCCGCGAGTTTGCCCGTTAACCAAAACGTAGACAGTACCGGGCTGTGGATCGTCTTTAACTGTAAACAGTGTTCCATTGGGATGGTTTGAAGTAACCCCTCCTGGACGATAATATGCGGAACCGCCGTTCTGACACTTGGCGCTCGAATTAGTCGCGGTGATCCAAGCGATTGGATCGCTTGTCCCTCGCGCATTTGGATAATTGCCCATACTGTCTCTTCCCCAAGGAGACGGTGGCAGCGTGGTTCTGTTCGCCCAAACACCTACGTGCAAATGAGGCGGATTCCAGTACCCTAGTTCACCTATCTTCGTGCCTGCATTGATAATATCGCCCACTTTTACACGGACACTGGATCGGAGCAAATGTCCATAGACGGATACGTAGTTAGTGCCACTCCCTGTCGAAAAGGAAACAAATACAGCCGTGTTGTCGCTTGTGCTATTGAAAGTCCAACTTGAATTCGGATCGATATAGATTACTTTACCGGATTCCATCGCATAGACCGGATTATTCATCGCAGTTCCTGCTTTGAACATATCAAAGCCAAGGTGATACATGCCTGGGGTATAACATCCGCCCCTAGTCGAATCAGGTCCCAAATAAGTTCCGCCATTATTTGGACAGCCAGTGAAGTAATCTGTGATTCCCAGCGGATAGTTGTACCCGGTCGCGGTAGTAGTTGTTGTGACGGATTGCCCGAATGAGTTTATTGAAGTGAAAACACACAACAAAAGAAGCAGGAGTATCTTTACTTTCATAACCCCTCCGTTATGTTTGTTTTTGGCTCTTAAGCTTATCCCACCGTACGTTGTCTTCCACTTGTAATAGGTCGCTTCGCTAATCCTGTTAGTGTTATGCCCTTCGGCGGACTTGGTTTCTCTCGCCCGAAACAGAAGCGTCGAGATAATCACGCCACCAAATTAATCCGGCTTGAGTTACGGCAAAGGGCTGATTATAACTGCGGCAACAAAGCACTCTGGCTCTGACGGGAACTTTCCAGCGATTAGCGTCACGTTGTTTCCTGCGGGCTTGCTACCGAGAATCATAAATCGTTTTGTGCCAGGTATGGGGCTATTGGTTACTGTCCAACCTGTCAAGGTGATGCTTATCGATGAATTGTTGTCATTTTTTGCAAGTGTGAGGAAGTCGCCAGTCTCGCCGGCGCCCTCTAGAAACACTTGGTCGCTGTCAATGTATAAGGGATTTGCCGAACGCCGAAAAATCACAGCAGCGCGGGCGACTGACTTTGCGGGAAGGATGATTTTTGCTGAACGCGGAGGAAATATCCCACTAGCACCAACAGGTGTTGTGGCGTTACGTAAGCCGACAATAATGGCGGATGGGCTAGCGGCTGCATTTTGCCGGAAGACCCAAGCTGCTGCGTCGCCGATGTTGATTACGTCAGCCTGCGCAAATGTAGGGGTATCAGAATGTGCCCCGAATAATCTGTCTCCCCGCTCTGGTTTCGTGGTCCAGAAACCTCGTACCGGGTCAGCACCGACTGATGGAATATCAGTTAGATACGATTGCTCTTCAGCAGTGGTGGCGTAGCTCTCAAGATATTGTACCTTTCCCGCCTTAAAAAACACTTCATAAACAAAGGCCTGCTCTTTGTCATGAATGCCAAGAACCTGCCAAGGCTGCGATGGCTGTGCAAATACGCTGACTCCAACGAGAAGCACCAGGAGCATCGAGGATGTTGCAAGCGTTTTCATGAGAAAAACTCCTTTGTGAGCGGAGAGGTTGAGAGTCCGTAACCGTGTTGCGCTAATGCGGTAAAAGCTTATCCCTGGTGAGATTTACTGTCAACGCTTTTGTGATGAAGCGCCGTCCATTACACACTAAGTGTTGTTGTCGGTTCCACTGCGCCATTTCCCCCAAAAGCTCGTAATAACCAGTCCTAATACTGAACTTGAAGGCTATTATTTTCAGTGGCGAGGCACGAGAAATAAGGTAGGTAAAACAATGCGGCGAACATCCTGTCACAAAATCCTAATAACTAAGGCTCTGCCGGCGCGAACCGACAGAGCCCTTTGAAAACCAAACACGATTGCTCGCATTCGATCTTCGGTAAAAGGATTGTGAGCCAATCGCCCAATGAAAGGCAAGGCCCACATGACTGACATGACCGAACGAGAGTTGAAGGCGCTTCAAATAGCCGCGAAGGCCAAATTACAGCGAAGCGATGACGGCTATAGATGGTTTGTGCCTTCCCAGACTCATAAGGGTGGCGATCATTACTACACCGTCAAACCCGATCCTACACATCCCCATTGCACGTGTCCTGACTTTGAATCTCGCAAGCTGCGATGTAAACACATCTTTGCCGTCGAATACACGATCGAACGCGAGCAAACATCCGATGGTCAAACGGTAGTCACTGAAACACTGAGAATTAGTCAGAAGACTTACTCGCAGGATTGGCCCTCATATAATAAGGCCCAGACCCACGAGAAAGAACACTTTCAAAAGCTCCTGCATGAACTGTGTAAAGGCATCGGGGAACCGTCTCAGACGATCGGTCGCCCCCGCATGCCACTCGATGACATGATCTTTAGCGCAGCGTTCAAGGTCTATTCGACAGTTTCAGCGCGACGCTTTATGTGCGACCTGCGCGATGCTCACGGCAAAGGCTATGTTTCGCGAGTTCCCGCCTACAACACAATCTTTAAGTACTTTGAAAACGACCTGTTGACACCTTATCTGCAAGTGTTGATCGAAGAAAGTGCGTTACCCCTACAAACTGTAGAGTCTAAGTTCGCCGTCGACTCTTCCGGCTTCTCAACTTCCAGGTTCATCCAATGGGTACAAGCCAAACATCACAACCCCAAACTCCTCGAGGCTCGCGATTGGGTCAAAGTCCATTTGATGTGCGGCGTCCAAACCAACATCGTCACCGCAGTCGAAATAACCGACCGATTCGCCGGCGACTCGCCGCAGTTTAAGCCACTGGTTCAAACAACCGGACGTAACTTTACAATGGCCGAAGTAATCGCGGACAAGGCTTACTTGTCAGTCGATAATCTGCAAACCGTGGTCGACCACCACGCTATGCCCTACATCCCATACAAAGCTAACAGCGATCCCGACAAGAGAACTCCGAATCCTATCTGGCGGCGTATGTATTATTACTTTTGTTACAACCAGGAGTGGTTCATGCAGCACTACCACAAGCGCAGCAACGTCGAATCCACGTTCAGTATGATCAAAGCGAAGTTTGGTGACTCCCTTCGCAGCAAGACAAAAACGGCTCAGGTGAATGAAGCACTCTGCAAGATTCTGTGTCACAACTTGTGTTGCCTCATCCAGAGCATGTATGAACTAGACATCAAGCCGGACTTTTGGCAGGAGTAGAACCTTTTCGATACTTTGATTTGCGAGGCGCCCCGATTCCGCATGGCTAATGAACGAAGTAAGCAAATTTGATTCAAAGAATCCGACGGTGCTGGTCGTCGAGGACAATGAAGATACACGCTATTTCTTGCGACTTGGACTTGAGGATCGCGGCTATAGAGTCTGCGAAGCCGCGAATGGCGAGGAGGCGATCTCAGTTGCGTATCGAGAACAACCCGACGCGATTCTGATGGATATTAGTATACCAGTACTAAATGGATTCACGGCCACATCCCGCATTCGCGAGCATACCAAGTTGCACAATATCCCGATCATCGCCGTAACCGCCCATCACGAACTCGATCTGCGCGACAGTGCGCAAGCCTGTGGTTTCACCGCTTACGTAACGAAGCCGGTTGATTTGGATTGGCTCGACGAACTTGTCAAGGCTTTGCTTGACCGATAAGGCGATCGGTGTGCCTCCGCTGTTCGAAACCGAAAAGGTATTTAGGCCCATCGTCCGACAATACGCCACCCCGATCGCCGATTATCTAAAAAGCACATACCTTCAACAGGTTATTTTGCCAATCGAACTCAAGGGTCGTATTATTTCTTGCGGGTTTGCTTTCCGAAAGGCTTTACGCAATGACACCCGAACCTAAAAGGCCAGTCGGAAACTGGTTGCTTGACACTCTCCCCGCCGCGGACTACGAAAGACTGCTGGATGATCTGAAGCCGGTCACCTGTTCTCTCGGGGATGTGATCTATGAATCAGGCGGACAGATGAAGTATGTTTATTTCCCGACGACTTCTCACGTCTCCTTGCTCTATACCATGATCAACGGCGCGACCGCGGAGATGGGTCTGGTGGGCAACGAAGGGGTGGTTGGGATCGCTCTGTTTATGGGTGGTGAGACGACGCCTAATCGCGCCGTCATCCAAGGGTCCGGCGAGGCCTTAAAGCTAGAGGCCAGAGCATTGCAATATGAGTTTAGCCGCGGCGGGGAATTTCAACATTTACTGCTCCGTTACACTCAGGCCCTAATCACACAAATCTCTCAAACCGCAGTCTGCAATCGTCTTCACTCCATTGAACAGAGACTCTGTCGCTGGTTGTTAATGACCCGTGATCGGGTGCGATCGGATGAGTTGCAAATGACTCAGGAGTTTATCTCGCACATGCTGGGAGTGCGGCGCGAAGGAGTTACGACCACCGCTGGGGGCCTGCAGCAGCTTGGACTCATTAGCTACGTACGTGGGCACATCCGGATTGTGGATCGGGCGGGGCTGGAAAAGCACGCTTGCGAGTGTTACGCAGTGGTCAGAGAGGAATACAAACGCCTGGGCTTGCTGGCCTTGGTTTAGTTTCTCTAGAGCGAGGCGATTATGAACTTTCTTAGCTAATCCTGCCTGCGCTCAATCGCACACAAACCGCTTTGCGAAACGTAAATTGGTAATATAAGCTTTAGTTTCCACCCCTCGCGCAGTATCGGGAATTCTCCCATCGATCCGTCCTCTAAATAAACGTGACCCGTAAACCACAGAAAAGGTTCTGTTCGCATTGCGGTGATCGTGTTAGGCGCTCGGCGCGCCGATGCCACCACTGCGGCCACCGGCTGTCCACACGCCGAACGCTTGTTATCGTCGCCGCTGGAATCGGTGTTGTCCTATGTCTAGTTTTGTACTATCTGTGGTTCTAGTCGGTAACTCCGGCGGGGCTTAAGCGATGTCCTAGCCTTCAACTAGATAGCTACAGGCTCGGTGTATCGCTCAGCCAGACTGGCGACAACGCTTGTCAACTCGGCGGGCTCGACCGGCTTTGGGATGTGCATCTGGTAGCCAGCCACAAGGGCGCGCCTCAGTCTTCGACTCCCACGCCCTCCGCAGAAAGCTTACCGCAAAACTAGGCGCGAAACAAAAGCGGCGAAGCCTTAGCCCCGCCGCTCTTTTCTCAGGCTATTTCGCTAGTAGTCCTAGCGTCCGGATGTTAGGGGTCGTTATTCCGTAACAATGTGCTTGATCTTTCTGCCCGTTTTCCTACCAGCGCGCCCCGTTCCCCGACCCACTCCTTTTCCGGCGTCACCCACACCCTCGCCGACGCCTTTGCCTGTATGCTTGAGGCCGCGGTTGTGGCGGCGATGCCGGTGCCGATCGGAGTTACGGGTCGTGGCTGTAGCCAACGACCCAGGAACAAACGAAAAAGCAATCAGAATTGAAAACAGAATCTTTGATAATCTGGCCATTGAGATTTTCTCCTATCTATTTTGGACTAAGGGTAGCTCAATCCTGATTCGATGTCGGTGCTCTAACACACACATACGGCGGGACGAAATAAAGTCAGGTCAAGCGTAAAAACAAGCACCGGACCAACTCTTCCGACATCTAAGCGAGGTTTCGAATCCCTCTCTCTGGTTGCAGCGCCTGCTTCCTAAAACACTCCAAGCATCCAGAGTATCAACACGATTACAAGAAGTAACCCAATACCTCCGCTAGGTCCGTATCCCCAGCTTCTGCTGTGGGGCCATCTAGGCACCACGCCCAGGAGCAACAGAACCAGAATTATCAATAGTATTAAACCCATAACCAGTCCCTCCGTTTGTTAGTAGCGCTCCAAATTCGAATGTTTTCTCTGCGTAACCTTTGCGTGCTTGTCCTACCAGCTTTTGCCATCGCAACTTCCGTGACACCTGCACTCCCAACGCTCAAACATGCCGTCCTACGTTTTGCGCAACTTGAGTTCAGGACGCAGCCTTCGCACGCGCCAACTCTGGCTCGCTAACCAGTTCCTCAAAAAGCGTTCGGTAATGAATCATTGCCTGGCGCAAGTCTTCTGTGTTGGCCAGCCCCTGCGTTTGCCGAACCGCGATTCCGTGGGCCGTCCGATAATTTTGCAGAACCAGTGGATGGTCCACGGAGATATCTGCCGCCCGCTGTTCAAAGTCACTTACCGGATAACCACGTGTGGACATCACATCGCCTAGTAGTTGGTCGGCCTCCGTTACCGCACCTCCGGGGCCGTCAACGAACCGCGCCTCTACCCTGCGCCACGACTCTACGAAGCGCGAACGATCACCGGCGGCGAGCGGTCGGATGTTTAGACTCTCCACTCGTTCTGTGCGCTCTTTGAGCCCGGCTTCGGCATGCCGCCGACTCCCGTCTTCCTTCACAGCTCGGTCATATTCAGTGCCACCAAACTGCGTGCGCAATCTTTCGGTTCGACGCTTTCGGAGAAAAACCCACGTAACGATGCCTGCAATCACAATCACGGCGAGACCAATGATTAAGGCTAATTCTGTTGTAGTTAATGTTATTATGCTCATTATCTGCCTCCAGTTTTTGTAATACTTCCTGCTTACCCCTCTAAGAGCCGGAAGCCTCCAAGGGGGAATTCTTCCTCAGTCTTCCGCCTTCTCTTGATGCTAACGGTTTACTAGCCCGAGACGACAATCTTATTGTCGACTGATTTCACGCCGCGAACCCCCTTGACTATCTGCTCAGCCTTCGCCTTTGTGGCTGCGGAATTGACTGTTCCAGTTAAGACCGCTCGAGCGTCGGTTACAGTCATAAGTACTCCAGCCATATTTAGATCATCGGCCAGCCTTTTTGTGGCAATATCCTGCATCTTCGCGTCATCATTCGCGCTGGTATTCTCTCTCTGGCTTGATTGGGGAGGTTGCTGAATGATCACAGGCGCCTGTTGCGCCGGTTGCTGAATGATCACTGGTGCTTGCTGCGCCGGCTGTTGAACTATCGTAGTCGGTGGCGGCGCTTGGCTGGCTACATCCAGGTTAGCGTTTCGGTTGGCTGATTCATTCGCGTTTCTGTTACTGACTATATAGAGAACTACGGCGATCGCCGCGATCGCGAGGACCGCGACTATGGCAATCGTCCCCGTCACAGAGCGCCCTTCCCGCGGGCCTCTCTCGGTTCTTTCAGTTAGAACCTCGCTTCGCTGGTAAGGGCTATTGACCACGACGTGCTTTTGTACACTTTCTTCATTGGAATCCATAAATTTCTCCTTCTGATATTAAGTGACTTGATACCATCTGATCTGGAAATGCGTCCTTAGATCGCCGCGTTTCCTTTTAGCTTCTACGTGCAATCACGAGTGTGCAATGCCCGCGCCATTATGCGAAACGTCTGCGGCGAAAAATGGCGTGATAGACGATCAAGAACACTACGGCGCCCACCACTGCCACGAGTAGGCTGTAGACATTCAGCCCGGTCACGCCCGACGCTCCAAATAGACTAAACAGGTAACCGCCAATGAATGCGCCGACGACACCTAACAAAACGTCCCGGATCAGCCCTTCACCGGTATGGTTGACCAGTTTGCTGCCGATGAAACCTGCAACGAGTCCGAGCACAATCCAAGCTACAAAAGACATGGCAGCACCTTGCTGTCGGTTGGATATGAGCATGCCCAAAGTCGTTAGATCGATGAATAACATTGTATTTTCTCCTTCTGTTAGCAGTCTTACGGCCGTCTCTTGGCAAACAAACGGCACAAGAAGGAGGTAGCTGGCCTGGTCTCGGGCGAGATTGATTTGTCTAGAACGACTGCGACGGTAAGTGTATAGCTCTTGAGATTCGTGGTCTGTGCGCCAGCACACATTGCCAAAGCAATGAGGAAAGTGAGGGCCAGGATCACGCGATCCGAACAAAGCGGACACGAGCTTACAGACTTGGGTATCCGCACCTATGTGCGTTAGCCCACAGACGGATGCATTCCGGCCGATCTAACCTAATGGGCCAATCAGACAATTATCCCCTTGAGTCGGAGGCAATCTATGCTAGCCATTTCCCGGCCGCGAGTTCTCTGTGTCGATGACGATGAGGACTCCCGCGTGATGTTAACTACGCTACTAAAGCTCGCACTGATTGAAGCCACAGCAGTAGGAACCGCCGCCCAGGCGTTGGCGTCGATTCAAACCGAACGGTTCGACCTCTACCTACTCGACGCACGGTTGCCTGATCTCGATGGCTTTGAATTGTGCCGCCGGATGCGCGCCTTCGACCCGCACACGCCGATTCTTTTCTTTTCCGGCGCGGCCTATGAAGATGACAAGAAGAGAGGAATTGATGCGGGAGCCGATGCATACGTGATCAAGCCCGACCTTGATGGCTTGCTCGGAAGTATCACGCATTTCGTTTCTCAGTCGGAAAACGCGACGGCGCCAATTGTTCCATTTGGACGAACGACGTTCTCCTCGCCTTTCACTTTTGAACCTGCCGCAGCTTGATGTGTGCGTTAGAAGACATGAGCACAGAACCATCTAAGGAAGAAGAGCGGCAAGACCCGGAACCTCAAGCTGAGGTCGAATCTTCCGTCGACCCAAACAGGTGGTCCACAGCGGTTCAGTCGTGGGTTAGTGAATTTCAACAGCATCGTCACGGCGAATCGCTGCCAGCTTTCGACACTCTGCTCAAATGATGCACTGGACACATCGTCTTTCGCTTATGATGGGTGAGAGATAAAACGCTTTGTAGAAAACATCCAATCAACCACAGGAGAAAATCATGGGCGACGAAAAGGCCGAGATCAGAAATAAAGAAGGCATCTTAGGAACCGAAGAGAATGCTGATGGAAGTCCCGTTCAAGAGGTTACGAAAGACGGTGAGCCGACACAGGAGATTCGCAACAAAGAAGGTCTGTTGGGCACCGAAGAGAATGCCGACGGAACGCCCGTCAAGGTAGTGACTACCACTGCCTAACGGTACATTTAGCCGAGTCGAAATTGCCCATGGCGACTTCTTGTGCATACCGCTTGTGCATACCGACAGAGACGGACGTGCGGCATACGCCAAGCATCAAGGCCAAGACCAAAGAGAATTGCGAGTGCTCTGTCGATGAAGTGCGGCTTCGGCTTCTCGCGTCGCTAAGAAAGGGGAAACATGGCAACAGCTAATTTGATCGAAAAACGAGACGAGCAGACAACCCAAAACAGCGCGCGGGCGGCTATAGACTCTTATACCACCAAGTCCGATGAAGGGATGACCCTCGGACCGATTCCTGTTTCACACGCGCGGCATCTCGATGTAGATGCGGTGCTGGCGCGCTCACTGGCAAAAGTGGTAAGCGAATAGCCTCACTCCACCGTATCGCTGTGGAATGCGATCAAAAAGAATCTCCGATGCTCAAACGATCGCGCGCGTGCTTTCATTCATTCCGAACCGACACCGGGCGTGCCTTTTCTTTTGCGCTTCGGGTGCTCGAGAAGATGATGCCTCCGCTTGCGAATAGGCGCTCGCGCTCCTGTTTCAATTAACTCTTGGTGCCGACTGGAAATCAAACTAATCAGACTTTGATGATGAGCGAATCCGAGTATGCGAGCCGCTGCCGTTACCTTACCGCCAGTCTCCTTGAGTGCCTGCCTAATAAGATGGCCTTCGTACCGATGCACGGCGTCCCAAAACGAGAAGCCTTTCCAGTTAGGCGGTGCGGGAATAGCGTGGGTTATGAAAAGCGACCTGAAGACCGTAGCCAGCCGCCTAAGAGTAGCCGGTTCCTGCGTCTTTTCTAACAGAACACCAACGTGATCAATTGTGGCCCACACTTCTTCGTTGGATAGACTCGCACCGAGTAACTCGATAACGGTTAAGGCACTCACCCCCGCACTCTCAAAGTCGCCAACTTGCTCAGCCACGGCAATCGCTCGCTCTAGAGATGCTCGCGCTTGATCGGAATGATTTAGACGCACCAACGCGATTCCATGCGTAGTTAGGGCTTCAGCCAGCAGAAACAGTTCGTCGCCCTTTTCAAGTGTGCGCACCGCAGCGCGAGCGGTCTTTTCTGCTTCTACATTTCGCCCTTCCGCTAATAGCACTCGTGCGCGTGTGTCATCTACTTGGCCCAAATGCACATTATCTTTCAGCCGGGTCATAAGCACCTGGGCACGGTCCAGATGCTCGTGAGCTTCTTCAAACTTGCCGATAATCCCAAACAACGATCCGATGTTGTTTTCGACACAAGCCTGATAACGTGTATGTCCGGCTTGTTCAAAATGAAAGCTTGCGGCTGCATATTCCATTAGCACGCGATCCGTGTAATATTCGCGGTTCTCAGCCGCTCTCAAGTCTTTCAACGTGGTGGCAAGGCCGTTATGAAAATGCGCCGCGAGCGAGTGATTGGTTACTTCATCAAACAAAGGAGCAG
>Ga0070699_100002478_pt1 | contig 16595 bp, 12 predicted proteins | sample KBSK1503metaG_FD_65473 | JGI IMG/M metagenome (GOLD analysis project Ga0070699, IMG submission 65473) | Corn, switchgrass and miscanthus rhizosphere microbial communities from Kellogg Biological Station, Michigan, USA - KBS K1-50-3 metaG | ecosystem: Host-associated > Plants > Roots >... | reverse complement strand
CGCCGGCGGCACGGGGCTCACCAGCCGGTCGAGATCGGTGCCGCCGTGGTAGCCCGCCACGGTCTCGACGATCAGGTCGGGGGCGCTCGCGACGTGCGCGCCCGCATAGACCTCCTCGCGCAACGCCACCCGGGCGACGAGCGCCGCGCCCGTGTCGGGATCGCGGAGCTCGGCGAGCTCTCGGGCGAGGGTGCGCCGGAGCTGCTCGTACTCCTCGCCGGGCGCGACGATGCCTTTCGGCTGGCGGCCCGCCAGGTTCACCCACACGCCGCTCACTGGATAGTGGATGGGGACGGCGTAGGCGCGCGTCCGTTCCCACGCGATGGCGCCGGTCGCCTTGCGGAGCGCGCGCAGCGAACGCCCGATACGCTCCGGCATCCGGCGCTTCAACCAGAGCCGCCCCGGCAGCGCCAGCCGCCCGCGCTCGAGCACCCGCCCGACCGCAGTCGCCACGCGCGCCCGCGCCGCGCCCGCCCGCTCGAGGTGTCCGCGGGCGGCGAGAAAGGCGTTCAGGTTCACGTGCCGGTACGGCGCCGGCCCACCGCCGTGATCGGAGATCACGATCACCGCGGTGTCGTCGTCGAGGCCGGCGGTCAGCCGTCCGATCACCGCGTCGATGTCGGCGTACGCGCGCTCGATGATCGTGCGCAGCGCCGGCGGGGCCGTGGGGTCGTGCAGCGGCGAGGACGGATCGTGATAGGCCCAGAAGCCGTGATGGAGGGTGTCGGGGATGCCGGTGAAGCCGATCACCAGCTCGAAGCCGCGCGCGACGTAACGCCCGACGGCACGCTCGAGCCCTTCGAGCTCGACCCGGTTGGAGGCGTCGAGCGTCGCGACGTCGAGCGCCTTCATCGCCGCCGCCGTCTCGTCGTACGAGAGCGGGCTCGCGGGCCCGAGCTCCGCCTCTGCCTCGGCGGGGCGCACGTAGATGCGGCGTCGGTCCGGGAGCGGGAAGCCGGAGACCACCACCCCGTTCGGGATGTCCCACGCCGGGTACGTCATCGGGACGCGATAGGCCAGCGTCCGGACGCCCGCGGTCCGGGCGGCATGGTCGAGCAGCGTCCGGCCGCGGAAGTAGCTGGAGTTCACCAGGGTCTCGCTGAAGCCGGAGTAGTGGCGCGGGTCGAAGTTCTGGAACGCGAAGACGCCGTGCTTGCCGGGCTGCTTGCCGGTCAGGAAGGTGGTCCAGGCGGGCGCCGACACGGGTGGGCACGTCGAGCGGAGCCCCGCCCGGACGCCGCGCGCCATGAGGCCGCCGAGCGCGGGCATCTTCCCCGCCGCGATCAGGGGGTCGATGACCTCGAAGGTGGCCCCGTCGACGCCGAAGACGAGCGCCCGGTAGCTCATGGCGCGCTCGCGGTCTTGGTCGGGCTCATGCCGGGCAGTCCTCGGGTGTCGCTTTGCGGGCCCGCCATGCGAGAGACATGCCGTTTGCGGGGTCACGCAGCCGCAAGGGAAATCGTGCACGGGCGCGCGACGACGCGTGGGCGCCAGGGAAGGTACGGGTTTCTCAGCCGCGCAGCCAGAGCGTCCGGAGCGCGTGGGGCGGGACCAGGACCTCCGCCCGGCCGCCGTCGGCCGGCAGCGCCGCCGCCTCCGGCGTCTCGTCGAGGCGGACCGGCACGACTTCCGAGAATGGGAACCCGAGCGCGACCCGGGCGACGACGGGCCCGTCGGTCGGGTTCAGGAGGCGGAGGATCAGCCCGGGGCCGTCGGCCGCGGGCTTGAGGGCGGTCACCACGATCTCGCGGGGGGACACCTCGAGCAGCGGCCGGCCCGGCTCGACCAGCGGCGCGTCGCCCGCGGCCACCGCGCGGAGCCCGAGCTCGGCGTCGCGCGTCGCGCGCGGGTCGAGCCCCGAGAAGAGCGACAGGGCGGCTTCGATCGTCTCGAGACACTGCGCGCCGGGCACCGGCATCAGCGGACCCGCGGGTCGGGGCCGGCTCCTGAGGTCCATTCGTGCGAGCCAGCCGACCGCGCGCATCAGGGTGACGGCGATGACGCCGTCGGCGGTCACCTCCGCCTCCGGAAGCCCGGGCGCGGCGACGGTCAGGCCGTTGGCGGAGACGAATCCCTGGTGGGGAAAGGTCGAGGGCGCCGCATGCACCCAGCGACTCGCGTCGCGAGGCTCGGTCCGCCGGCAGGCGACGTCGAAGGTGGTGGCGGCGAGAAACGACGTGGCGGGGGAGCCGGTGGGGAACAGCAGTCGGAGCCGGTGATCGCGCGCCACGTTGGTCACGCGCACGCTCAGATCGACACGCGCCGTACCGGGCACGAGCCGCACCGTGGTCTCGACCGTCAGCGGCACGTCCTCGCCGCTTCGCCGCCGGCGGTCGGCGGCGAGGCTCACCGGGACGGACAGCACGCGGCTCACGAAGAGCTGTTGGATGCCGGTGGCGTCGATCCGCCGGCGGATTCCCACCTCGGTGAGCGTCGCCTCGCCCGTGCGGACCGGATCGAAGTCATAGGTATCGCCGCGGTCGCCGACATCCTCGAGGCCGGCGAGACCGCCGTACGTCTGCTCGCCCAGGCGAACGGCGAGCGTCCCGTCGTCGGCCGCGGAGACGGCGATCGCCTCGCACGAGATCTCGCGGCCCTCGTCCTCCTGGTCGGGATGCAGGCCCGAAGGCGCCAGGCGAAAGCGCTTCCAGCCGAAGGCCGGCACGTCGGCGGCCACGAACTCGATGCTCCGCGCGGGGACGTCGGCGAGGAGCTGGATGCGATCCGTCCCCTCGTCGACGACGAGGCGGGTCGGCTGTCCGTCCACCGTGTAGCCGTCGGCCGTGAGACCGATCCGGAGCCAGGGATGGATGGCCACCTCGCGCACCGTTCCCACCGAGAAGCGGATCCAGCTGCGCGGAACCGGCACGAAGCGCACGACGTCCGTCCTCGGATGCGGTGAGGGGTTGAAGACCGCCAGGTCGAGCGCCTCCCCCCAAGGCGAGCGGCGCTCCAGGCCGAGACCGGAGATGCGTTCGAGCGCGCGGGTGGCCGTCTCGCTCGCGAGCTCTTCCGCCACGTCGTACCGCCCGTGCATCTGCCGGTGCACGCGATCCTGCGAGCAACCGCCGATCGAGTCGTGCGCCTGGTTCTGGAGGAGAGCGCGCCAGGCCGTGCCCAGGGCCGGCCGCTCATCGGCCGCGCCGAGCGCCGCGGCGAGAGCAGCCCATGGCTCCGCCCAGCCCTCGAGCAGCGCTTCGGCCCGGCGGTTCCGGAGCTTGAGCGGCAGGCGAGCGGACCACACGCCGGGCAGCAGGTTCGCCGTGCGTGCGCCGAGCAACTCGCCGCTGAAGGGCGGGGGATCGGCGGGCAGCAGCGCCACGAAGTCCTCGAGGAGCCCGCGCACCACCGTCCAGCCGGTCGTGCGAGCGAGCGCTTCGGCCACCGCGCCCGCATGCGCCTCGGGCAGGGCGTGGTCGAAGCCGTTCATCAGGAGGACCGCCCCGTCGTCACCCGCCCGCACGAGCGATCGTGCGATCTCGGCGAGCCCGCGGGCGGCGGCCTGCGGATCGAGGGGCAGACCCGACGCCGCGAAGTACCCCTCCGCGAGCCGGTACGCTAGCACCGCGCTGCCATCCGGCGCCGTCCACCGGTACGCCGCGGGCAGGAGGTCCACCTCCGCACCTCCTCCGCGCCAGTAGATGAAGGGCCCGAGCCCGAAGCCGCGAAAGAGCTGCGGGAACTGCGCCGGATGGCCGAAGGAGTCCGGGCAGTACGCAACCCGCGACACCGGCCCCACCGGCTCGCCGACGCGCCGTCCCTCGAGCAGGTTGCGGACGTGGGCCTCCCCGGACGGAAGCAGCGAGTCGGGCTGCACGTACCACGGTCCGATCGCCAGGCGCCCCGCACGGCACGCCGCTTCGAGATCGGCGCGGCGTCCGGGACGGATCTCCAGGTAGTCCTCGAGCACGACCGTCTGCCCGTCGAGCAGGAAACGGAATCCCGGGTCGTCGGCGACCAGCTCGAGGATGCGGTCGACCAGGTCGACGAGACGGGCGCGGAAGGACTGGTACGTCCGGTACCACTCGCGGTCCCAGTGCGAGTGCGAGACGAGGACGCACTTCATTGTCCGCGCGGCGATCTACCAGACGGCTGTCGGTGCCTCAAACCGCGGGCGCCGGGCGTCAGCCGGCCGCCGCGATCGGACTCGGTGCCGCGGCCGCCGCCCCCTCGGCGCGCAGCACGTGATGGTAGACGTCGACCAACCGCGCGACGCTCGTCTCGAAGGCGTAGGCGCGCGCCATCGCATGGGTCGGCTCGCGCGCGGCCGCGAGCTCCGCCGCATGCTCGACGTGATGATCGAGGCGCGCGGCGAGGTCCGCGGCATCGCCGCTGGTGAAGCGAAACTCGGGGCCGAGGGCGAGCCGCGCCGCGGCACTCTCGCAGCTGTCGGCGACCAGCACCGGCAAGCCGCAGCTCATGGCCTCGAGCACCGCCATGCCTTCGAGCTCGACCTCGCTGCAATGGACGAGGAGGTCGGCGGTGTTGTAGAGCCGCTCGAGCCGGCGGTCGGACACGAAGCCGATCTCGGGCGGGTGTGGCAGCCGGAGCGCCTTGCGCCTGAGCTCGCGCTCGAGCGGTCCGGCTCCGGTGACGACGAGCCGGATGCGGTCGCGGTGCCGCGCGCGCGTCAGCGCCTCGAACATCAGGTCGTGCCGCTTCTCGGGCGCCAACCGCCCCACCATCAGGACGAGGAAGCGGCCCTCGTGGTTCGGCTCGCGGGGGAGCGAGCGGCGGTGGATCACCGGAGAGACGCCGTTCGAGACCACGAACGCGGGGACCGTCAGCCCGTGCGACCGGAGCTTCTCCTCGGCGAACGGGCTCGGACACACGACGGCGTCGGCGCGGTTGTAGAGACGGTTCACCCAGAAGCGATACATGGCGTCCGACAGCCGCCGGGACCTGAGGCCGACGTTGAGCAGCAGGTTCTCGGGCTGGACGTGGAACGCCGCGACCACGGGAATCCCGGCGCGCCGGGCGGAGGCGAGCGCCGCGTACGAGAGCCAGAAGGGAAACTGGAGGTGTACGACGTCGACGTTCGCGAGCGCCGCGTCGAGCGTCGAGCGACGGGGGAAGGCCATGGTGAAGCCGCTCGCGCGCATCGCCCGCACCGGCAGCTGGAAGCCGGGGAGCACCACCCGGTCCGGCTCGTCGCGGCCGCCGGTGGCCAGCACGATCACGTCGTGCTGCCGACGCAGCGCGCCCACGAAGCGGACGGCCGAGCGCGTTCCGCCCGAGACCGGGCTGTCGAAGGTGTCGGCCACGAAAGCGATGCGCAATGCGTCCGTCGCTGTCACCGTCGCGAGAGGGCGCGATCTGACTCCCATCATCCCAACCTCCCCGCATGCATGCTAGCGAGGGCCGCCCTCGAATTCCAGGCCGTCCCGCGGCGCTCCTTACCGCGTGTGACGCACCGCACCCGGCGCCGACGCGCCCATGAGTCGCTCGAGGGCCGCAGCGCACCCGGGCGAGAGAGCCCCGTCGCGCTGCGCCCTTGCGGCCATTCTCTCGGCTCTGTGGACGAATCCCCGGGCGCGCCGTTGGCTGATCGTGTTGCGTGCGCGTGCCAGCCACTTCTTTGACAGCCGCAGTTGCCGCTCGACCGCTCCGGGAAGCCCCTCCCCCGGGCAGATCGACCCGGCACGATCGTCCACACGCGACGCCGGAGGCGGGCCGAGCGCTGCAGCTCTGCCGACACGGCCGCCAGCCGGAGGGCTCGGCGACACTGAGGCCAAGGGGGCCGCGCAATCGGGCGACCCCTCGTAGCGCGCCAGGGCGAAGTCGCCGCTCGCGCCGTCCGGCGACGCCCGTCCGACAGCGACCGGCTTGCCGTCGGGCTGCAGAAGGAGCGCGCGCGCCTCGTCTTGCCCTGCGAACGCGGTGGTCACTTGCCCGTGGGTCCCGAAGACGGGATCGAGGACGCCGCGGTGGTCGTAGCGGGCGAGCGCGAAGCGGCCGCCGCCGTCGCCTGCCGTGCGCCCTGCCACCATGATGCTCCCGTCGCAGTCGAGCGTGACGGCGAACGCCACGTCGTCGCCCGAAAAGGCGGTCGTCACCTCACCGCCGCTGCCGAAGAACACGTCGAGCAGCCCGTCGGCGTCGTAACGCACGACCGCGACGCGACCACCGTCGCGCCCGGCCACGACGAGCTTGCCGTCGGGCTGGAGAGCCATCGCAAAGGCCTCGGCGTCGGCGGAGAGGGCCGTCCGCACCCGACCACTTCTCCCGAAGGACGCATCGACTGTGCCGTTGGGCTCGTAGCGTGCCAGCGCGAAGTCCCCGCCCGCGCGACCCGCCGCGACGAGCTTCCCGTCGGGCTGCAAGACGAGCACGCGAGCCTCGGCCTGGTCGCCGAACGTGGTGGTCACCCGCCCGCTCCACCCGAAGATCGGGTCGAGGGTTCCGTTGCGCTCGTAGCGCGCGAGGGCAAACGCGCCGCCCGCGCGGCCCGCCGCCACGAGCTTCCCGTCGGGCTGCAGGACGAGCGCGTGTGCCTCGGCGTCGCCGTCGAACGTGGTCGTCACCCGCCCGTGCCACCCGAAGATCGCATCGAGCGTCCCCTCGCGCTCGTAGCGCGCGAGGGCAAACGCACCGCCGGCGCGGCCCGCCGCCACGAGCTTCCCGTCGGGCTGCAGGACGAGCGCGCGTGCCTCGGCGTCGCCGTCGAACGCGGTCGTCACCCGGCCGCTCCACCCGAAGACGGAATCGATGATCCCGTCGCGGTCGTACGCCACGAGCGCGAACGACCCCGTGGCGCGCCCCGCCGCCACCAGCCTCCCGTCGGGCTCGACGACCAGCGCGAACGCCCCGTCATCCGGTGAGACGTCGGTGGTGACCTGACCGTGGCGGCCGAACGTGAAGTCGAGATCGCCCGCGACGGCCGAACGGCTGGCCGGCGCGGGAGCCCCCGACGACGCGGCGACGGCGACCAGCGTGACGAGGCCGGCAACCGCAGGGAGCACTGGGACGGCGCCGAGCAACACCGCTCGCCGGATGAAGCCGCGTCTCGATACTGCACTCGGTGGATCGGAATCGGCGGGCGAACGGGCCATCGTCTCGGCAGGCCGGCCGCGGTCCTACCACCCGTTCGCGCGCGAGGTCCACAAAAAACGTCATCCCGGCAGCCATCGTCACTGGTGCGCAACCTACGTAGCCGGTACGGTAGCCGCGGAGGCCAGGGAGCGGTTTGGCGTCCGACCGTTGCTCCCAGCGGTCAACCTTCCCGGCTCTCCCGTCGTCCAGACGTGGTGTGACCTGGGAATGGCGACCGCCGACGAAACCGCCCGGGCGCCCGATCGGGCCGCCGAGACGGCAAGACTCGTGCGCGCCGCTCGCTCGGGGGATCGGCAGGCGTTCGGGCAGGTCGTCGAGCTTCACCAGCGGGCGGTCACCCGGCTGGCGTACCGCATCCTCGGCGACCGCGACGAGGCCGACGGCGCCGCGCAGGACGCCTTCGTCAACGCGTGGCGAAGCCTCGGGAGATTCCGGGAGGAATGCCCGTTCGAAGCCTGGCTCTACCGGATCGTCGTCAACCAGTGTCGCGACCGCCTCAAGCGAGCACGGCGTAACGTGATGGAAATGGCAGTAGATCTGGACGTGGCGGCGGCGAGCGGCAGGCTCGTCGACCAGCCAGGCGATCCCGGCGTGGACCCGGAGACGCGATGCGTCGGCCGCGAGATTGGCCGGACGATCGCCGAGCAGGTCGGGACCCTCCCCGACATGCAGCGCGACGTCTTCGCGCTGCGGTACTACGAGGACCGCTCGCTGGCCGAGATCGCCGCGCTTTGTCGCGTCAGCGTGGGGACGGTGAAGACCCATCTCTTCCGGGCCACCCGCCGCGTCCGGACGGTGGTCGAGAGGCTCTATGGACCACGACTTCCCATCCCCTGAGCATCCGAACGACGCCGAGCTGCTCGAGGGCCTCCTCCGCCGGGAGCCGGATGCGCACCTCATGCGCTGTCCCCTCTGTGCGGAGCGCGCCGACGCGATCGCGCGCGACGTCGATCCCCTCCGCGCCGAGTCGGCACCGGAGCCCTTCGACGCGGCGTTCTATCGCCGCCAGGCCGCCGCCATCGAGGCCCGCCTTGCCGCCGGGGAAGGGACCCCCCGCTCCGTCCGCTCGCTCTTCCTCGCGCCCTTGCCCAGGGTTGCCTGGGCAGCGGCCGCCGTCGCGGCCGTCCTCGCGGTCGCAGTCGGACTCCGGGCGCCGCGGCTGGTCGGCCGTCCGGTGTCCGAGCAAGTGCGCTCCGTGCCGGAGTTCACGAACCGCGCCAAGCACGCACAGGACCTGGCCGACGATCGGTTCCTGCGCGAAATCGACGACATCCTCGACGGGGACGCGTACGACGTCGATCTGGGTGACGGATGAGGCTCGGAATCGTGCGCGCGCTCGCACTCGCCACTGTCCTGGCGACGTCCGGGGTGTCGGCGCTCGGAGACGAGCACGGGCCCCGCGGCGGCGGACTGCACCACGGGAAATTCTGGAGGCGAGACAAGGTCCGCCAGCAGCTCCGCCTCACCGACGACGAGGTCGACCGGCTCGAGGCCATCCTGGCGAGAAACCGCCAGCACCTCGAGGACATGGAGGCCGACGTCAAGAGGAAGCGAGCCGCCCTCGATGCGCTTCTCACCGACGACCGGGCCGACGAGGCGACGATTCTCGCGCAGGTGGATCAGATCGAGCACGCCCGCGCCACGCTCGGGAAAGCGCGGGTCACCATGCTGCTCGAGATGCGCAGGGTGCTCACCCCGGAGCAGCAACGCCAGCTGGGGGAGCTCCGGGAGAAGCGCCGGGCCCACGGCGGCGATGACCGAAAGAAGAAGGAAAACGACTAGGATGGCGGACAGGAGGCCACGAAGGCGGCGGGCCGAGGTGGCCGCCGACACGGAACAGCGTTTCCGCACCTGGACGGGCGCCGTCCGTGCGTCCGTGGCGGCCGTCGAACGGCTCGCCGACGAGGCCCGCGAGAAGGAGCGGCTGCTACGGGCCCTCCTGCGAAGGCCGGCCCCCGACGCGGCGGCGATCGGGGCGGTGGTGATCGAGCTCGACGCGTGCTGCAGGAAGATCGAGCGGATCCGAAAGGCTACGCTGGCGAGCTTCCGACGAACCCGGCCACTGTCGCCTCGCGCCTCGCTCGCGGAGCGGTCGACGGCAGCGAGCTAGCGGCGTCGGGAGTCCTTACAGGCTCGCGATACCTGGGGGATTTCCCCCAGCCGCTCAGGCGGCATCAATCGCGATCCAGCGCAATCACCGGATGCCTCCTGCTAGAATAACGCAGTTGCGATACCGCTAAGGTACTTCCTAACCTCCACGTAGCCTGTTATTCACATTATGCCGTAGGGCCGTGGGACGGACCGGACAGCCCCCTGGGATGGAACCCGTCACGGCACAAGTGCCGCGATGGTCGAAGAAAACATAGAGGTCACGCGAGGCAGCGCGCCGCTCGCCGCTGTCGAGATGGCGGTGCAGCCGTCGCGGGTGATCGGCCCCAAGATTCTTCTTTACTCGCACGATACCTTCGGGCTCGGGAACATCCACCGTACGCTGCTCGTGGCGGAGGCGCTCACCGGGGCGCTGCCGGATGCCGCCATCCTCATCGTCACAGGCTCCCCCGTCATCCACGCACTGCGCATCCCGGACGGGATGGATTACGTGAAGCTGCCGTGCCTCGACCGCGTCGCCGCCGACCGGTACCAACCTCGTTTTCTATCCTCCTGGTCGGACGACGTGAAGCGCATGCGCCGCGACATCCTGCGCAAGGCGGCGCTCGGCTTCGCACCCGACCTGGTGATCGTCGACAAGCGAGTCGCCGGGGTGGACGGCGAGCTGCTCGGGACTCTCGCCGCGCTCAGACGGCTGCGTCATCCGCCGCGCATCGTGCTCGGGCTGCGCGACATCCTGGACGAGCCCCCGCGCACTCGCCACCTGCTGGCGAGGACGCACGCGTTCGCCACCATCGAACGCTACTACGACGAGGTGTGGGTCTACGGCACGCGCGTGGTCTTCGATGCGGTCCGCGAGTACGGCTTCCCCGAAGCCGTCGCCCGCAACACGGTCTTCTGCGGCTATCTCAGAACCCGCGCCGAGGGGAGCCCGTCCGACGGCGGCGTGCCCCGGGTGCTGGTGACGACGGGTGGAGGCGGGGACGGCAGCGATGTCGTGGAAACCTACCTCGAGGGGCTACTCGGGCTTCCCCGGCGCGTCGCCCTGCGAACTACGATCGTCTTCGGCCCGCAGATGCCGGCGAGCCGCCGCACGCATATCCTCGAGCGGTTCGGGCGGATCCCGGACGTCGCCTTTTTCGATTTCGAGCCCGATCTCACCCGCCGCTACGCCGAGGCCGACGTCGTGGTCGCGATGGCCGGGTACAGCACGGTGTGCGAGCTCCTCTCGTTCGGGCGCCGTGCCGTCCTCGTCCCCCGCGCCGAGCCGGTGCGTGAGCAGCTCATCCGCGCCCGGCGCTTCGCCGAGCTCGGGTACTTCGACCTCGTCGAGCCGGGCGAGCTGATGCCCGAGCGGCTGATCTCCAAGGTCCTGTCCGCCCTCCACCGCGACCCGGCGCCCGTCGCGCCGGCAGACCTCGGGGGGCTCGTGCGCGTCGTCGAGCGCGTGCGAGCGCTGTTGGATGGGGGGGCGTGATGCGTCGCGGCATCGCGGTGGTCACCAGCGGCTTTCCTCGCCGATCGGAGACCTTCCTCTTGAACGAGCTGCTCGCGCTCGAAGCACGCGGCACCCTCGCCGCCGTCTTCGCGACCAAGCCCGGTGAAGCCGGGCCGCTCCACCCCGGCTGCGCCCGTCTGCTCCGCCGGGTCGAGCTGCTTCCCGCGGGCAGCGCGAGCGCGCAGGCGGCGAGCCTCGTCGAGCGTCTCGGCGCGCGACGGGTGGGAGGCATCCACGGTTACTTCGCGCACCGCCCGGCGGCGGTGGCGTCGCACGCCGCGCGGCGGCTCGGCGTCCCGTACGGCTTCAGCGTGCACGCGCGCGACGCCCGCAAGGTGCCTCCCGCGGTGCTCGCCGCACGCGCCCGCCGCGCGGCCTGCGTCATCGCGTGTAACCGCGACGTCGCCGGGGAGCTCGCGCGGGCGGGGACGCAAGCGCGCCTCCTCCCGCACGGGGTCGACACGCATCGCTTCCGCCCGCGGCCAGAGCCGCACGGGTCGACGCTTCGCCTCTTGTCGGTCGGGCGGCTGGTCGAGAAGAAGGGCTTCGAGACCCTGGTCGAGGCGGCCGCACGGCTCCCGATGCCCTTCCGCCTGCGGATCGTCGGCGACGGACCCCGGCGCGCACGGCTCGCCAGCGCGATCGCGGCGGCCGGCCTCGCCGAGCGCGTCACGCTCGTGGGCGCGAGCACGCACGCCGATCTCCCCGAGGAGTACGGCCGGGCGCACCTCGTCGTGGTGCCGTCGATCGAGGACCGCGACGGCGACCGCGACGGGCTGCCGAACGTCGTGCTCGAGGCGCTGGCGAGCGGCCGCGCCGTGGTGGCCAGCCGCGTCGGCGCCGTGGCGAGCGCCGTCCTGCCCGGACGCACCGGCGTCCTCGTCCCGCCCGGCGACGCGCTGGCGCTCGCGCGCGCGCTCGAGCTGCTCGCCCGGCGGCCAGACTGGCGCGAGCGGCTCGGCCGGCAGGGACGCGTCCACGCCGAGGGACGCTTCGACCTCGCGCGCTGTACCGAGCGCCTCGGCCGGGTTCTCGAGCGCGTGTATGGCTGATGGCTCGATAGCCTACCTGCTGACCGGATTCCCGCGCCTAACGGAGACGTTCATCGCGAGCGAGATCCACCGGCTCGAGCAACGGGGCCTCCGCCTGCGGCTCTTCGTCCTCAAGCTCGACGACCCGCACGCGCCCCACCCGGTCGTCGCGCGCATCGCCGCTCGCCCCGACTACCTTCCGCGCCCGGCCTCGTTCACGCACACGCCGTTCTTCCGCTGGCTCGCGCGCTCGTTGCCGACGTTCCTGCCGGGGATTGTCCGCATCGCTTGCTGGAGGCCGTGGGGTCTCGCGCGCGCGGTCGTCGCGACCGCCGGCCAGGCCGCCCGCGCCCGACGCGACGGCTCGTGGCCACCAAGGGTCGTGAAGGAGTTTCTCCTGGCGACCGCGCTCGCCGACCGCCTGCGCCGGACGCCCGACGTTCGCCACCTGCACGCCCACTTCTGCCACGGGACGGCGACGGTGGCCTGGCTGGGCTCCATGATCAGCGGTATCCCCTTCTCGTTCGCGGCGCACGCGCGCGACCTCTACCAACCCTCGCTCAACCCCGGCGGCCTTCTCCGCCGCAAGGTCGCCGCGGCACGCTTCGCCGTGACCTGCACCGAGACGAACCGGCGCCACCTGGCCCGGATCGCCGGCGGGGTCCCCGTGCACTGCGTGTACCACGGGCTGAACGCCGACCTCGCGCGCTTGCTGGCCGACGCACGGAACGGTCGCCCGTCGGCGGGCCCGTCGATCCGCGCGCTCGGCGTCGGCCGTCTCGTGCCGAAGAAGGGCTTCGACGTCTTGGTCGAGGCCTGCGCGCTCCTCCGCGCGCACGGCCTCGCGGTGAGCGCGACCATCGTCGGCGAAAGCAGCGCTCACGGCGCCGAGATCCGCCGGCGGATCGCGGCGCGGGGCATCACGGACGCCGTGCGCCTGGCCGGACCGCTCGGGCAGGCGGCCCTGCTCGACGAGTACCTCCGGGCGACCGTCTTCTGCCTGCCCTGCCGGGTGGCCGAGGACGGCGACCGCGACGGCATCCCAAACGTGCTCGTCGAGGCGATGGCGTGTGGCCTGCCGGTGGTCACGACCGGGGTCTCCGGAATCCCCGAGCTGGTCGTGGACGGCGTCAACGGGCTCCTCGTCCCCCCTGAAGATCCAGCCGCGCTCGCCGACGCCATGGTGCGGCTGCACCGCGATCCCGACCTCGCGCGGCGCCTCGGCCGGGAGGCGGAGGCGGTCGTACGCCAGCGCTTCGACGGCGAACGGCTGGCCACGCGCCTCGCGCTGCTCTTCCGGCCGGTGGTGGCAGCATGAAGCGGGGCGTCGTGTCGCGGCTGAGCCGCACCTTCGGCGGGGATCTGTGGACGCACCGCTGGGCGCTCACTCTCTCGTCCCTCCTCGAGATCGTCGCCGCCGGGGCAGCCATCCTGACGCCGTGGCCGCTGAAGCTCCTGATCGACAGCGTCATCGCTCACAAGCCGCTGCCGCGGCTTCTCGCGGCGCTCGACCCTGGGCTCCCCGCGGAGGGTCTCGTCATCGCGCTCGCAGCGGCGTACCTCCTGGTGACCGCGATCGGCGCCGGGGCGACGGCCTGGCAGAAGATCCTGGACGCACGGGTGGCCGAGCAGGTCAACCTCGAGCTGCGGGACCGTGTGCTCATGCACCTGCAGGCACTGCCACCGACAATCCGCGGCACACACCGCAGCGGCGAGCTCGTGCTCCGGCTGGTCGACGACGTGAAGGTCTTCGTCCGCCTGCATATGAAGACCGCCCCGCTCATCTTTCGCTACGTGACGACCTCGATACTCACCATCGCGGTGATGTTCTGGATCGAGCCACGGCTCGGCCTGCTTGCGCTGGTGCTGGTCCCGGTGCTCATCGCGGTGGCGTTCCGCAACGGCCGCCAGCTGCACGAGGCGTCGCGGCGCAAGCGGCATCACGAGGGCGAGGTCGCGGGCCTGGCGCAGGAGATCGTGCGTGGCCTGCCCACCGTGCAGGTGCTGGGCGCCGAGGAGCACGCACGCGAGCGCTTCGGCAGCACCAACGCCCGGAGCCTCGAAGCCGGCATGCACGAGATCCGCCTCGAGGTGGGCATGGAGCGCTCGCTGAACGTGGCCAAGGGCTGCGCCGTGGCCCTCGTGATCGGCGGCGGAACGCTCCTCGTCCTGCGCGGACGCCTGACGGTCGGCGTGCTCACGCTCTTTCCGAGCTACATCGCGAACCTCCTGAAGCCGGTCGAGAAGATCAACGACCTGGCGTCGTCGGTGAGCAAGGGGCTCGCCGCCGGCGAGCGGCTCCTCGCGCTCCTCGAGCACGCACCCGAGGTGCGCGACGGGGCCGCCGCCCTTGACATCGGCCGCGCGCGCGGCGCGCTCGAGCTCGAGGACGTCCACTTCGCCTACCCGGACTCCGACGGCCGCAGCACACCCGTGCTCCGGGGCGTGTCTCTCCGACTCGAACCCGGTCGCTTCACGGTCCTGCTCGGCGAGAGCGGCGCGGGCAAGAGCACCATCGTGAGCTTGCTCCTCCGTCTCTTCGACCCGAGCGCGGGCACGATCCGGCTGGACGGAAGGCCGATCACCGATATCTCGCTGCGCGCGCTGCGCGCGCAGTTCGCCGTCATGATCCAGGACACCCACCTGTTCGCCGGCACCGTGCGCGAGGCGCTGACGCCCGTCGGGGCCGAGATCGATGACGAACGGCTATGGGAGGCGCTCGCCCGCGTCGGTCTGGACGGCTTCTTCCGCGGCATCACGGCGGGCCTCGAGACTCCGCTCGGCGAGGACGGCGTCGACCTCTCGGGCGGCCAGCGCCGGCGCCTGGCGCTGGCGCGAGCCTTCCTGCTTGACCGTCCGATCCTCGTGCTCGACGAGCCGCTCGAGGGCGTCGACTCGGCGAATGAAGCAGTCATTGTCGAGGCCCTCGAGCGCATCCGGGATAGCCGGACGTGCTTGGTGATCACGCACCGCCCGTCGCTGCTCGACTCGGCCGACGCCGTCTACCGCCTCGAGGGCGGACGCATCGTCAACGGCACGCCGATCGTCCACGAGCCGCGCGGGAGCGTAGCGGGAGTCCGCGGGTGAGCGGGCCGCTCTCCCCGCGGCCGCGGTCGGTCTTCTGCAGCGTTGCCGGCCGCCACCGGGACCGCGCGGTGGCCGATGCTGCGAAGGACCGGGGATGAGCTCGACGGCACATACCATCCTCGCGCCCGACCCTGCGCTGCCCGGGCGCGATGAGCTGCTCGACGCCGAAGCCGTCGGGCACTTCCTTGCGACGCAGCTGCACGCGGGAAGGCCGGTCCCCGTCGGCCAGTGCCAGGTCATCCACACCAACTACCGGTTCGGCAAGAGCCTGTGTGTGCTCTACCGGCTGGGGATCGGGACGCGGCGGCGGTGGGTCTCTGCGCACGCCTTTCCGGCCGGCCGGGCGGAAGAGGCCTTCGGCGGCGGGACGCACGAGGCCGCGCGGCGCGCCGGGCTCCGCGCCGTCGTGCGTGGTACCCATCTCGGGGCCGTCTTCTGGACCTTCCCCAACGACCGGAAGCTCGTGCGTCTCGCGGCGCTCCTGCTCGAGGCGCGGGTCCTCGCCCGGCGCATCGGCGGCCCGGGCTCGCGGGTCCGTATCGTGCGTTACAAGCCCGAGATCTCGTTGGTGCTCCAGCTAGTCAAGCCGTCTGGCCGGTGCTTCTCGTACGCGAAGATCTACAAGCCCGCCCTCGGCGAGACCGCCGGATGCCTCCATGCATCGCTTGCGCGCCAGCTTCGGCCTGACGATCCTCACCTGCGGCTTCCTGCCCCGCTCGCGTGCGTCGCGGACGGCCAGCTGCTCGTCCTCGAGGCGATGGACGGACGCCGGATCGGTGAGCTGGAGGGGCGGGAGGCGGAGGTGGGCTTCGGGCGACTCGGCGCTTCGCTGGCAGCCTTCCACTCGCTCGAGCCGCCGGCGGAGGCCCCGCGCTTCACGGGCTACGATCGGGCGCATCTCACCGAAGCGGCAAGCAACCTGGCTCAGGCGTGTCCGCGGCTGGCGCGGGAGGCCGACGTGTTGGCCCGCGAGCTCGTGCGCCGCTTCGAGCCACCGCCCGATCCACCGGTCTGCCTCCACGGGGACATGCACCCCGGGAACGGTATCGTGGACCGGAGCGGCGCCGCGCTCGTCGACCTCGACAAGGTGTCCCTCGGTCACGCAGCGGCGGACCTGGGGAGCCTACTCTCCCTGCTGCGCTACAAGCGCCTCGTCGGCCGGCTGACGGCGGCCGACGAGCGAGCCCGCATCGCGTCCCTGCTGGCGGGATATGCAGGGCGTCGCTCGCTGCCGAGCCCGCACGCACTTCGCTGGCACGCCGCCGCAGCGCTGCTGACCGAGCCGGCGATGCGCGCCGTGCGACGGATCCACCCGGAATCCCTCGTGCGGCTCGACCTGCTGCTCGCCAACGCCTCGCGCTTCCTGGAAGGCCACGGCGATGCGTGAGGCGATCCTCTTCTACTGCCAGCACGTCCTCGGGATGGGCCACCTCGTGCGCTCGATGGCGCTCGCCCGGGCGCTCGCCGACCGATTCCGCGTCGTCTTCCTGAACGGCGGGCGGGTGCCCCGCGGGCTCCCGCGGCCGGCGGGGGTCGAGTTCGTCGACCTGCCGCCGCTCGGCTTCGATGCGACGGAACAGCTCGTCAGCCGCGACTCCCGCCGGCCGCTCGAGCATGCGCAGCGCGAGCGGCGGGAGACGATCCTCCGTACCTTTCAGCACCTGCGGCCGCACGCCGTCGTCGTCGAGCTCTTCCCCTTCGGGAGAAGGCAGTTCTCCGAGGAACTCCTGCCGCTGTTCGAGGAGGCACGCGCCGCTGGGGCGCGCCGCCCTCTCCTCCTCTCGAGCCTGCGCGACATCCTGACGACCGGACACCGC
>Ga0070699_100002476_pt1 | contig 16602 bp, 11 predicted proteins | sample KBSK1503metaG_FD_65473 | JGI IMG/M metagenome (GOLD analysis project Ga0070699, IMG submission 65473) | Corn, switchgrass and miscanthus rhizosphere microbial communities from Kellogg Biological Station, Michigan, USA - KBS K1-50-3 metaG | ecosystem: Host-associated > Plants > Roots >... | reverse complement strand
GACGAGAACGCGGGCCCGCTTCCGATCGGCTTCGAGTTCCCCTTCTACGGACGCACGTTCTCGTCCTTCCACGCCTGCACGCACGGATGGATCTCGTTCACGAACGCCGAGGTCCAATTCACGAACCGGCCGTTGCCCGATCCGGTCGCGCCGGAGAACCTCCTCGCGATCTGGTGGGACGATCTGAACTTCGCGCAGACCGAGCGCGCCTACTACTATTCCGACGGCGAGCGCCTCATCGTCCAGTACGACCGCGTGCTCCATCGCGTGGCGGGAGGCCCGTACACCTTCGAGGCGATCCTCGACCGCTCCGGCGCGATCGTCTTTCAATATTTGGAAATGGGCGCGCCCCTGAACAGCGGGACGATCGGAATCCAGAATTCGCGCGGCGACGACGGCCTCCGCGTCACGTTCAACGAGCCGTACGTGAAGGACCGGCACGCGATCCGGTTCATGCCGTCGCCCCCGTGGCTCGCCGCGGATCCGCTGGACGGCGTGGTTCCACCCGGCGGTTCGGTCGACGTGGCCGTCTCGGCGGATTCGCGCGGGCTCGTTCCCGGGAAGTATCGCGCCGCGGTTCGGCTCTCGAGCAACGATCCGGCGCAGGCGGCGTCGCTCCTTCCGGTGGTCTTCCGGGTGGGGCCTTTGGCCGCGATGGATCTCGCGCCGGCCCCGCTCGAATTCGGCGAGTTGATCGTGGGGGCAAAGGCCACGCGCGTCCTCCGCGTTCGTAACCTCGGAACCGCTGACCTTCACGTCACCTCGATCGCCGTGGACCGCCCCGAATTCACGTTCTCGCCGACGCCCGGGACCTTCGCGCTCGCGGCGGGGGAGAGCACGGACGTGTCGATCGAATTCGCGCCGCCGGAGCCCGGTTCTTACGACACGACGCTGCGCATCGAAAGCGACGATCCGGACGGCGCGCGCGTCGTGGCGCTCCACGCGTCGGCCAAGGCGGCGCCGCCCGCGGTCGTCGACGCGCTCGCCGACCTGAGCCCCGAGACGATTCAGCGCGGGAGCCGCGGCCAGTCGATCCGCGCGCGAATCTATCTCCCCGCGGGGGTGGACGCAGCACGGGTGACGCCCGGCACGATCCGGCTTCAGAACGTCGTGCCGCCCGACGGCGCGGTTCGACTCGGCGATTGGAACGGGGACGGCCGACCGGATCTCGAGGCGCGCTTCGACCGCGCGGCCGTGGAGCGCGTGCTTCCGGACGGCGCGCGGGTGCCCGTCACGATCGTCGGGCAGGTGGCGGAAGGTCCGTCGTTCGCGGCACGGGACACCGTGCGGGTGACCAGCCGGCGCTTCGCGGCCTTCGGCCTGGAGGTGGACGCGAGCGAGGACGGCGCGCCGCTCGTCCACGCGCTCCACCCGAACGTGCCCAATCCGTTCCACCCGGCGACCGCGATCGGGTTCGACGTGGCGGCGGACGCCCGCGTCACGCTCCGCATCTTCAACGCGTCGGGCCGGCTCGCGCGGACGCTCGTGTCGATCGAGGGTTTGCCCGCGGGACGCTACCACGCGCGCTGGGACGGACGGGACGACGCCGGTCGTGTCGCGGCGTCAGGCGTCTACTTCGCGCGCCTCATCGTGGCGGGCGGCACGCCGTTCTCCGCGACCCGCAGGATGCTCCTCCTCCGCTAGGCGGTGGCCGCGGCGTCGGGGCGCGCGCCGGCCGCGGCGTCGGGGCCCGCGCCGGCCGCGGCGGCGCCCGCGGCGGCGGCGCCGCTCAGCGCCCGCGAATCCACGCCGGCAGCTCCGCGATGCTCTCGAGGATCGCCGTCGGCCTCGGCGTCACGCGCTCCTCGTCGCCCGCGCGATACTTCCCGGTCTTCACGAGAACCCCTCGCATGCCGAGCGCCACGGACGCCGCCACGTCCACTTCCGCGTCGTCGCCGACCATCACGATCTCGGGCAGGCTCGACGAGGCGTCCCGCGCGATCGCTTCGAAGAGATGGCGCGAGGGCTTGCCCAGCGTTTCCGGCTCGGTCCCGCCCGTGAACGCGAGGAACGCCGCCACGCCGCCCACATCGGTCACCATCGCGCCCGATTTTCGGAAGTAGCGATTTCGCGTGAGCGTGTAGAACGCAGCTCCGTCGAGGAGCCGGCGGAAGGCCGGCTGGAGCGCGGCGATCGTCCAGTCGTGGGCCTCGGTGGCGAGGAGCACGGCCGGCCCCGCCGGATCGTCGCGAAACCACGCGAAGTCGGGGCGCTGCGGTGGGTCGGCGAGGAGGACCCCCGAATCGTGGCCTCGCTGGACGAGCGCGGCCTCGGCGACGCGGACCGGGGTCCACAGGGCGTCGGCCGAATCGAGAAGACCCTGGCCACCGAGGAAAGCGGCGAGCTCCGCGCGCGGAACGCTCGTCGTGTTGGTCACGAGCCGTACGGGCGCGAGCGAGCGGAGCGCCCGGACCGCCTCGATCGCGCCGGGGAGGGCGGGCCCTCGAACGCCGTCGGTCAGCGTGCCGTCCACGTCGAGGCAGATCACCACCCGAGTTCGGGGGGCCGACGCGGGCACGGCGCTACCTTGACTCTAGGAAGCCGCGCCGCGTCGCTTCGATGAAGTCGGTGTAGGCCGGAGCGTGGCCGGCCTCGCGAACCAGCACCGCGATCTGCCCCCGATGGTAGGTCCCGTGCAGGATCACGTGCGTCAGGATGTCGCCGCGGATGCTCTCCCACCGCTCGCCCCGCGAATTGAAGTAGGTGACCCTTCGCGCGAGGTCGTCCTGCTTCATTCCCTCGAGCGAGGCCGTCCACGCGGCGTCGAGTTCCCGAAATCCCGCCTCGCACTCGTCGAACGAAAGCTTCGGCCACACTTCCGCCACCGCCGCGCGGCCGTGGATCCGGTCGAGCCAGATCCGGCCCGCGCCCACCAGGTGGGCCAGGATCGCGCAGGCGCGTGACGAAGGCGACAGCGTCGCCAGGCGAAGGGAGTCGAGAACCGCCCGGTTTCCCCAGGCGTCGTAGGCGAAGAGTCGCTTGTAGTACTCGATCGTCATGAACGTTTCCTCCATCGGGACAACCAGCCGAACAGCGGACGCAGCTCTTGCACGCGGAGGAAGGAGCCCAGCGCGAGATAGACGACCCCCGCCACCGCCAGGGACGCGCCCACCAGGAGGATCCGGGAGCCAACGCCCCGCATGCCGATCGCTCCCTCGATCGCGCCCGCGGTCACGGTCGCCGCGGAGGCGGCGGCGATCGACGCGAGCGTGATGCGGCCGCCCGAGACGAGGAGGCGCCTTCCCCCAAGGGATCCGATCTTACGCCGAAGCATGAAGAAGAGGATCGCGAAGTTGAGGATCGAGCCGATGGACGTCGCGAGCGCGAGGCCCATGTGGTCGAGCGGGCCCATCAGCGCGAAGTAGAGCCCGACGGTCACCGCGATCGTCACCATCGACACCGTCACCGGCACCCGCGCCATGCCGAGCGAATAGAAGGCGGGCACCATGACGCGGACGCCGGAAAAGGCGGTGAGCCCGACGGCGTAGGCCCAGAGCGCCCGCGCCGTCTCCGCGGTATCCGCCGCGTGGAAGCGACCGTGCTGGTAGAGCAAGGCGATGATCGGCTCGGCGAGCGCGATCAGGAGGAAGGTGGCCGGGAGGGTCAGGAGGAGCACCATGCGGAGCGAGAACGAAAGCGTGTCGCGGAGATCGGCCATGTTGCCGGAAGCCGCGTGGCGCGATACCTCCGCGAGCGTCACGGTCGCGATCGCCACTCCGAAGAGCCCGATCGGAAGCTGCATCAGCCGGTAGGCGTAGTTGAGCCATGAGACGCTTCCCTCGGCGAGCATCGACGCGAGGAAGGTGCTCGCGAAGACGTTGACCTGCATCGCCGCGATGCCGAGCGACGCGGGCGCCATCAGCGTCACCATCCGGATCACCCCGGGGTCCGAGAAGGAGAAGATGGGGCGCCAGCGGAACCCTTGTTCGCGGAGCGCGGGCACCTGGATCAGGAGCTGGCCCAGGCCGCCCAGGAGCGCGCCGACCGCCATGCCGACGATCGGCTGGAGTCCGAAGCGCGGGCAGAAGGGCGCGATCAGGAATCCGGACGCGATCAGCCCGATGTTCAGAAACGTGGGCGCGACCGCGGGGATGAAGAAGATGCGCCGCGTGTTGAGAACACCCATGACCGCCGCGGCGAGCGATACGAGGAGGAGGAACGGCGTCATGATCTGCGTCATTAGCGTGGTCAGCTCGAGCTTCCCCGGAATGCCGGCGAATCCGGGGGCCATGAAGCGGACGATCCAAGGCGCGGCCACGATCCCGATCACGCAGAGCGCGGAGATGACGACGAGGAGGAAATTGATGACGAGGTTCGCGAGCCGCATGGCCTCCTCGGGGCCCTTCTCCTGCTGCACGCGCGTGAGCGTCGGGACGAACGCGGCGCTCATGGCGCCCTCGGCGAAGAGGTCGCGGAGAAGATTCGGAATGCGGAACGCCACCTGGAACGCGTCGACCGCGAAGCCGGCGCCGAATTGCGCGGCGAAGACCTGCTCCCGCGCGAGGCCCAAGACGCGACTCAGAAAGGTCGCGCCGGAGATGACGCCCGCGGCGCGCGTCATGCCGCGATCGCGCGCGGACTTGGCGGCGGCCAGGACGGCGGCGTCGGATTCGGGTGTCGGGAGGGGCTCGATCGGCGGAGTCGGTGGCTTCTCGTCGGGGGTCAAGGTCACGGCGCGGATGCTCGGCGGTTCGCGTTCCGCTGTCAAGCCGAACGCCGTCCTGGCGGGCGCGGCGCGACCGTGGAACGCGCCGCGTTCCGGGGCTCGGAGCGGCCTCCGCAATTAATTGTGTGGCATATGTTTACGCGGGCGCATTTCGCGACGCCTCCCGGGATGCCGCAGATCGATTCACAGAACCGGCGCGTCGCGTTTGGGTTTGGTATAATAAGGTGCAATCCCGGGCTTTCTGAGGCCATCCCGGACGCTACCTGGAAGGAGCGACATCCATGAGCCCGAACGACCAGGACAAGGATATCGTCGACCGTCTCATTGCGGAGACCAACCTTTCGGCCCGCATGGACGCCCTCATCGGGGAGATCTGCGACAAGCTCCGCGAGTACGGTGTCGCGTCGCCTCACAAGGCCTTCAACGATCTGGTCGATCCCTTCCGTGAATATTTCATGCTCGAGTACGAAGAAGAGCGTGGCATCGCCGACTCCGACGAAGAGGAAGAAGAGGAAGACGAAGAGGAGGAGGATCGCTCCTACTGAGCGGTCCATCGTTCGGACTTCGGCCGTTTCGCCGGCCATCGCAAAAGAGTCAGATTCCCGCAATCCAAACCGACGCCGCCCCTTCCAAGACGGCGTCGAACTTTTTTGACGCCCGCCTCCATTCCAGCGGTACATCTTTTCACTTGAGAACTGGTTCGAACCGGCCGATTTCTCGAGGGACAGGGAGTCTACCCTCCACGGAGGGCGTCGCAGGGAGCGAATGAAGAACAGGATCGGATCGAAAAGCGGCCCGAAACGGACGCCTCGCGTTCGGAAGACCGATGCGGTCACCCCGACGCGGCCGGAGGCTCGCTTTTGCATGGTTTGCGGGGCGAGGTTGCGGCGGATTGTCGAGCATGGGACGCCACGACGCGCCTGCCCCGAGTGCGGCTTCATCGCGTACCGGAATCCGGTGCCGGCGTGCGGCGTGCTGGTCGAGCGGGGGGCCAAGGTGCTCCTGGCCCGCCGCGCCCACGAACCGCGCAGGGATGCGTGGGGGATTCCGGCGGGATTCATGGAGTACGGGGAGCATCCGGAGTCGACCGCCGTGCGGGAGGCGCTGGAGGAGACGGGGCTTCGCGTGCGGCTGACCGGCCTCTACGGGGTCTACGCCGGGCGGGATGACCCGAGGACGCGGGCCGTGCTGATTCTGTACAAGGCGCGGGTCGTGGGCGGGCGCCTCACGGCGGGGGACGACGCGAGCGAGGTGGGGTACTTCGACCTCGACCGACTTCCCGAGCCGATCGCGTTTCGCGCGCACGTCGAGGCGTTGGACGATCTGAGGCGGGGGAGGCGGGCGGCGAAGCGGGCGCGTGCGGCCCGTGCGGCTCGTCCGAAAAGGCGAACCAAGGGGAAGGGTTGATGAGCATTCGGATCCTGCATCTCGCGGACTTGCATCTCGGCGCTTCGTTCCTCTCGATGGGCGAACGGGCCGAGGAGCGGGGTCGGGATTTCCTCTCGGCGTTCCTCCGCGCGATCGACTACGCGGCCGGCAATGAGAAGCCGGTCGACATCGTCTTGATCGCCGGCGATCTCTTCGACACGCACGATCCGGAGGAAGGACTCGTCTACCAGGTGGAAGCCGCGCTCGACCGGCTCCACGCCGCGGGCCTCCCCACGATCCTCGTGCCGGGCACGCACGACGCGCCGGCCTACCGCCGCTCCGTCTACCGCCGCCTTCGTCTTCCGAAGAGCGCGCACCTCTTCGTCGCGCCGACGCTGGAGGCGGGCCCTCGGCTGACCGTGCGCGGCGAGACCGTGCAGACGTACGGCATCGCGTACGACGCCGCCATCTCCGAACGGCCGCTCGCCGAATTCCGCCCGACCGGTCTGGCCGACTATCAGGTTGGCGTGGTCCACGCCGCGCTTCAAGACAACCCCGCGTGGAAGATCCGCTCGAACGACATGCCCGTGAACCGATCCGAGATCGCCTCGTGCGGGCTTCATTACCTCGCGCTCGGGCACTACCACAATTTCGCGGAAGTGCGCGAGGGCACCTCGGTCGCGGTCTACCCCGGCACGCTCGAGGGGCGGAAGTTCGGCGAGAACGGACCCCGCTATCTCGTGGTCACGGAGATCGGCCGCGAGTCGGTCTCCGTCGAGCGGACGCCGTGGAACGCGCGGACCCTCACCGAGGCGACGATCGACTTCGCGCTGGCCGAGATCCGCGAGGAGCGTCATCTGGAGGAGCGGATCCTGGCCTTCGCCGGCGATCGCGAGATCGTTCGCGTGCGGCTCGAGGGGCCGGCCGAGTTCGTCTTCGATCCCGACCGGCTCCTGGCCCGGCTCGCGCCGCGATTCTTCCATCTGGAATTGGACGACCGCACCTACGTCGTGAACGCCCGACTCATGGATCGCTACCGCGACGAGGCGACCGTGCGCGGCGTCTTCGTGCGGCGCATGCTCGAGCGAATCGAGCGTGCGGACAGCCCCGAGGCCAAGGAGACCGCCACCCTGGCGCTCCGGCTCGGCCTCTCCGAATTTCAGAACCCCCGCCATGCGCCTTGAGCGAGTAAACATCGCGGGATTCGGCCCGCTCTCGCGCTTCGAACTCACGTTCGAGCCGAAGCGGCTCAACCTGCTCATCGGACCGAACGAGTCCGGCAAGTCGACCTTTGCTTCCGCGGTCGTGGCGACGCTCTTCGGCTTCACGTCGCCCCAGAGCGAGGCGCTGTCCCGTCCGTGGGCGAGCGGTCCCCACGCCGCCGAGATCGTCTTCCAGGCCGGCGCGGGACGATACCGGCTTCGCCGCAACTTCGAGACGCACGAAGTGCAGGTGGACCAACTGGCCGTGGGCTCGGAGGAATCGCAGACGCTCCTCTTCCGCGGCACGGCCAATCCGCGCGGCCGGAGCGCGGAACTCGCCCAGTTCGAAGAGCTGCTCCGCGGATGGATCGGGTTCACGGACCCACGCCTCTTCCGGGAGTCCTCCTTCGTGCACGAGAGTGCGCTCGAGACCGAGGTGAGCCCGGAACTCCGCCACCTCGTGTCGGGGGCCGTGGAGGCCGACTACCAGCAAATCCAGGACGCGCTCCTCGATCGCCTCGATTCCCTCACGAAGGAACACCCCGACCCGAGGCAGCGGAAGCGGTCGAATCGCTCGATCGAGACGCGCGAGGCGTTGGTCGAGTCCCTTCGCGCCCGGCGGACGCGTTCGGAAACCGTGCTGACGGAACTCAAGTCGCGAACCAAGGAGCGGGAGAAACTGGAGACCCGGGCCTCGGAGTTGAAAGCGGAACTGGCCGGCAAGGAGCAGCTCCTCGTCGATCTCCAGTCCTGGGTTTCGCTCCGCGAGGATCAGCGAAAACTGCTGAAGCGCGTGCCGGCGGTGGGGCAGGAACTGGTGATGGCGCGCCGGGCTCGCTCGCAGGTGGAAGAAATCGAACGCCGGATTCGCGATGGCCTCGGCTACCTGGCCAACGCCCCCGATGAGGTGGAGACGGATCTCGTCCGGCTTGGGATGCTCCGTTCGCAACGCTCGCGTCACCAGAAGGCGGCGGAGGCCGAGCGCGCGAAGGTCGCCGCCGGGCGGCCCAAGGTTGGGCTCGCGCCGATCGTCGTGGGCCTCTTCCTGGGACTCCTCGGGGGCGGCGTCGCCTACGGCGCCACGCAGAACGTGCTCGCCGCGGCGGGCGGTGCCTTGGTCGGAGCGGCGGCCGGCTTCGCGGTGGGCCGCAGCTTCGGGCAGAACGCCGTCAAGGCTCGCACCATGGCGGAAGCCCACGTGCGCGTCGCCGACGAGAACATCCGGACCCTGAGCCAGGAGATCGATCTGATCGAGATCCGGGTGAATCCATATCTCGCGGGTCGGACGGTCGATGTCGTCCTCGCCGACGTGAAGCAGTATCGGTCGGTGAATCAGGAGCGGCGGGAGCAGTCCATGGTTCTTCAGTCGCTTCCGACGCCGGAACGGCTCGAGAGCGAGGCGCGCGAGCTCGACGAAGCGGTCGCGAGCCTTCGGTCGAAGGAAAAGGTGCTCCTCCAGCAGTCGCCCTTCCTGGCGCCGCTCAAGGAGGATCCGCTGAGGGCCGCCGAGGCCGCCGAGCGCCTGAACCGCGAAATCACCGTCATCAAGACGAAGCTCGAGACGGCGAACGACGCCCAGGACGGATTGCTCCGGCGCGTCGGCGGAAGCGAGGGTGATGCCGAGAATCTCCAGGCGCTCGAAGAGCAGATCGCGACGGAAGAGGAAGAGTTGGTCCGCGAGCGGCGCCAGCGAGACGCGCTCCTCCTGTCGCTCGAGGTGCTTCGCGACTCGGTCACGACCTACCAGCAGCAGCACGTCGGACGCCTCGCCGAGAGCGCCGGCGCCACGATGTCCCGGCTCACGCGGGGGCGCTACGCGACCGTCGCGCTCGACGCGGACTTCCATCCCACGGTCGCGGTGGATGGCCGGTCCTCGGTCGCCCTCGAGTCGTTGAGCCGCGGAGCGAGGGACGCCTTCTACCTCTCCCTGCGGGCGGCCCTGGCGCGCGAACTCGCTGCCCGGGAACCACTTCCGCTTCTCCTCGACGATCCGATCGCCCACCTGGACGAGGAGCGCCGGGGCGACCTCCTGGCCCTTCTCGAAGAGCTCGCAAAGGAGATCCAGGTCGTGCTCCTGACCCACGACCGCCGCATCCTGAACCAGGTTCGGGAGGCGCACGTCCTGGCCATGGGAAGTCCCATCCGCGCCACCAATTCCACCCGCAAGGTAGAGTCGCGCCGCTAACACATTCGACTCAAGATTGGTTCGAAAGAGCCGATCCCTGAGTCGTATGCCAAACCCGGTTCCGCCCAAGCCCACGCCCGAGCAGAAAGCCGAACGCATTCGCGACCAAGTGCTGGCCTTGGACGTGAAGCGCGTGGCGGACTGGATTCAGGCGCTCGTCCGCACGATGAAGGCAATGCGGATGTATCTCCCGAACAATCCGACGCTGCACAAATTCCAAGGCGATCTCGAAGGGCGGACGTGGTCGATGCTGAAGGAGATCGGCGACATCACGCTGAGCATCCAGCAGTTCGACTTCCTCTTCGAAAACTACTCCGTCTATCACAACGCCGCGCGCGAGGAATCCCTCGCGTTCCGCTTCTACGGCGACGGCGTGCGCGAGCTGACGATCAAGGAGGGGATGGAGCCCTCCGAGCTGCGCGGATTCCTCGACGTGCTGCGGCGCGCCGGCGACGTGTCGGCGCAGGACGACGTCGTGACGCTCCTCTGGGAGCGCGACTTCCGCCACATCGAGTACGTCTACATCCCGCTCGAGGATCTGGCGGACGACAGGGGTCGGGTCGCCTACGAGGACGACGAGGACGCGACCGCGAGCGGCCCTGGGATTCCCTGGCCGTCGGGCGACGACCTGGCCGAGGATCCGCCGCCCGCGGAGGCGGCGTCGCCGGAGGCCGCCGCGACGGTGGCATCGCTGGAGCGCTCCGACGACTGGGCTCCCGCGATCATCGTCGCGACCCAGTGGGACGAGTCGGCTGGCATTCAGTTCCTCCTGAACGCGGAGGAGACGGTGGCGCTCCAGAAGGAGATCGAGAAGGAGGAGGCGCGCCCACTGGGCGGGGAGGTGCTCGAGATCGTCGCCCTGATCCTCGAGTCCGAGGAGGAGCCGGCGGGTTTCCTCGAGTCCGCCGTAGCCTTCCAGCGCTTCATCGAACTCGCCATCGAGGAGGCCGACCTCCCCCGGGCGAACGGCCTGCTCGCGCGTCTCAAGTCGATCGCGGCAAGGAAGGCCGAGCAGCGGGCGGAATTCGTGGGGCTGGCCGAACAGGTCATCCGCGAGATCGGCCGCCCCTCGTTCCTGGGCCAGGCGGCGCCCACCTTGAACGGTCATCCCGAAATCGAGCCCGGCGTCCTCACGAACTTCTTGGTTCAGTTGGGGTCGAGCGCCGCGCCGGCGATCTGCGATTTGTTGGGGCAGGTGAACCACGTCAAGCATCGCCGCGCGCTCTGCGAAGCCCTCGCCATCTCGTGCAAGGACGACGTCGAGGTGCTGATCCAGCGCCTCAGCGACTCGCGCTGGTACGTCATCCGGAACATCGTGTTCGTGCTGGGCCGGATCGCGCACCAGGGCGTCGAGCGCGCGCTGGACCGCGCGCTCCACCACGAGGACGTGCGCGTGCGCCGCGAGGCCGTGCGCGCGCTGGGCAAGATCGAGAGCCCGACGAGCCGCGCGTATCTGATCTCGGCGTTCCGGGATCCGGATTCGGGCGTGAGGGTCCAGGCCGCGATGACGCTCGCCGCCAAACGCGACGATCGCGCGGCGCAGAGCATCCTGGGCGTGCTCCAGGCGCCAGAATTCGCGCGTCGCGATTCGAACGAGCGGCTGTCCTTCTTCGAGGCCCTGGGCCGTTCCGGCTCCGACGCGCTCGTGCCGAAGCTCGACGCCATGCTCTCGCGCGGGGGTCTCTTCCGCTCGGGGAACGAAGAGGAGCGGTACCACGCCGCGATCGCGCTCGCGTGGCTGGGAAGCCCCGCGGCGCTGGCCGTGCTGAACCGCGAGGTCGCGAGCAAGCGCGAGTTCGTGCGCAAGGCCGTCGAGGCCGCGCTCACGACGGTGCGGAACGCCGCCGCGGCTTCGGCCGCGGGAAAAACCGGCGGGGCGGGCGATCTGGACGCGGACGTGCCGGGGCCCAGTGAAGCGGCGCCGGCCGGGGAGGAGGTCGTATGAGCACCGGGAATCGGCCGGGAGCGCCACCGCCGCCCACGCGAAAGGTCGAGGACGCCTCTGCCCGAACGATGATCCAAGGGCGAGGACTCGCGATCCATCTCTGCGTCCTGCTCAAGACGGCGCGCGTGCACGACGTCGGGAACATCGCGTTCCAGGGTCCGCTGACCAACTTCATCGAGACGATCGACCAGATGTGGACGGCCGAGGGAGACTTCAAGATCCAGGCGATCGGCGATTTCCTCTACTTGAATCATCAGCGGCTTCGTGTGGACGCGTCGTCCTATCCGTCCTACCAGTTCCTGATCGACGAGTTCAAGGCGCGCGGGATCTCGGGGTTCGTGCTCACCGGCAAGATGGCGCCGCCCGAGGTGAAGAAGTTCGTCCGCCTCTTCCTCGACGTGGACGTGAAGTCGGCCGACCCGTTCGAGGAGTTCGCGACGGCGCTCACCAAGCTCTCGGTGCAGCGGATCGTTCCGCTTCGGACGGTCGTGCCGCAGAGCGGAAAGATCGACGTGGAGGAGGCGCGCGACAGCCGGAAGGTCGCGAAGCGCACGTTCTACCGCGCGATCGAGTCGGCGCGGACCGTGATGCTGAGCGCCCGAGACCGACGGCCCATCGATTTGAGGAAGGCCAAGCGCGCGGTTCAGGGGATCGTGGATCTGATTCTGAACGAAGAGTTTTCTCTGTTTGGCCTGACAGCGATCAAGAACCACGACGAGTACACCTTCCAGCACTGCGTCAACGTCTCGATCCTCTCGATCGCGCTGGGCCAGCGGCTCGGTCTGTCCAAGAAGCTCCTGGGCGAGCTGGGCGTGGCCGCGATCCTGCACGACCTGGGCAAGGCGACGATTCCGCCCTGGGTGTTGAACAAGCCGGGCAAGCTCTCCGCCGAGGAGTGGACGATGATGACGGACCATCCCGTCCAGGGCGTGAAGATGCTCGCGAAGATGAAGGGCCTGAACGAGCTCTCGCTCCGCGCGATGGTCGTGGCGTTCGAGCATCACCTGAATTTCGACGGCAGCGGCTACCCGAAGATCGGCCAGAACTTGAAGCAGACGCTCTTCGGCCGGATCGTGGCCATCGCCGATTGCTTCGACGCGATGACCGCGCACCGCGCCTACCGGAAGAGCCCGTTCACGCCCTACGAGGCGCTACACCAGATGCTCGCGCAGAACCGCGAGAAATTCGACCCGCTCCTGATCAAGGCGTTCATCAACACGGTCGGGATGTATCCCGCGGGGACGGTGGTCTTGTTGGACACGAACGAGATCGCGGTCGTCGTGACCCACAACGCGAGCGACATCTTCCGCCCCAAGGTGAAGATCATGGCCGACAAGGACCGAAAGAAGGTCGAAGGCGGCGCCATCCACGATCTCACCGTGAAGGACCAGACGACGGGCGACTACGTCGCCACGATCGTCTCGGCGTTGAATCCGGACGAGTACGAGATCAACGTCGCGGAGGCGCTGGGGTAGGGTTGTTGTACGAGGTGGGCGCCCGCCCGCTTTGACTCGCCAGTGGTGCCACACAGGCGAAGTAGCTCCGGCCGAATACACAGAGTTGTTGTGCAGGTGCTCGCCTGCCAGCGGTGTCGGTTACCGCCCGTGGCCGCGACTAATTGGCGACCTCGGGCCCCCCCAAATCATGCCCGCCATTTCTCCGTTCGCGGCCACAACACGGCTTGCCTGGCTCACTTGGGCACTCTCTCCTGTCGAATAGTCGTCCTTCATACGAAAGACGAATGTCGCTAACCGGGAGGATCCATTTGGGAGTACCGTTCTAGACTTCCCCCGATGGCGGGCAAAAGCCAACTTCGGAAGATCGTCCCCCGGATCCCGCCAGTCGGCACGCGCGCACGCGCAGAGGCGAACACACACGCATGAGCCCTTCGAATCCCTTGTCGCACGGAATGATTACTGCCGCCGCGGTCGTCCTAATAGCTGTGGGGATTTGGATCTATTGGGCGACAGCCAAATTCAAGGCAAAGGGTCTCGAAGAGCTTAATAGATACGAATTTGAACACAGAACCGAGGGCGGAGTTGTGCAGTTCAAGACGTATGAAGAGGCTGTAGCGCATCAGAAGAGTAGGGCGAAGTTAATGAACCCTGGGCTTGGTTTTGGTTGTGGATGCTTGCTCGTGCTCATCGGCATCGCTATCCTCATTTTAACCTTGCTCCTCCGCGATCCGCGGTGGGGTCCCTTCTTGAGAGGGTTCGGGAAGGCTTGGACGGGCTGACGTCAGACCCACCACTAGCGACCCGCCTGCGCCCACCTTGACCCGCCTCTGTTTCCCGCGTAAACTCCTACGATTGCGTCACTTTCCACGCTTTCTCGGAGAATTTCTCCCGTGTTGCTCCACCGCCCCCGCGCCCTGATCGTCGACAAGGACTCCACCGAAACGAGGGAGCTTCTGGCCACCCTCGAGGCGGACGGCTTCGACGTGCGTTGGGTGAAGGACGGCGAACAGGCTTTCAACGTGCTCGACGCCCCTGGTCCGGACGAAGCGGGGGCGCCGCCGACCGGCCCTGAGGTCGTGATCGCGGAGCTTCGCGCGCAGCGCATGGATGGCATGCGCCTCCTCCAAGTCGCTCGAAGCCGGAACCCGGAGGTCTGCGTCATCCTGATCGCGGACGCCGGCACCATCGAACTGGCCACGGAGGCAATGCGCCAGGGCGCGTATGACTTCCAAACGCGCCCGCTCAATCTCGCGAAGATGGCCGCCGTCATCCGCCGCGCCATCTCGCACCAGCGCCTCGTGAGCCGCGCGTCCGACCTGGCCGAGCGCCTCGACGAGCGGATCCGGGTACCGCACCTGACCGGCGGCTCGCGCGCGATGGAGGACCTCTACGCGCGCATCGCGCTCACGGCGCCGACCCGCGCGACCGTCCTGATCCAGGGCGAGACAGGCACGGGGAAAGAGCTGATCGCGAAGGCGATCCATCAGATGTCGCCGCGGAAGGACGAGCGCTTTGTGAAGCTGCACTGCGCGGAGCTGTCCGAGAACATCATCGAGAGTGAACTCTTCGGCCATGAGCGAGGCTCCTTCACCGGCGCCGATCAGCAGCGGAAGGGACGGTTCGAGCTCGCGGACCAGGGGACGCTCTTCATCGACGAGATCTCGGAGATCCCACTCGCCGTACAGACGAAGCTCCTTCGCGTGCTTCAAGACCGCCAGTTTGAGCGGGTCGGCGGCGAGGAGACCGTGACCGTGGACGTGCGCGTTGTCGCCGCGTCCAATCGGCCGCTCGATCTCCTGGTGGCTCGCGGCGGATTCCGCGAGGACTTGTACTACCGTCTCCGCGTGGTGTTGCTGGAAGTGCCGCCGCTCCGGGAGCGACGCGAGGACATCCCGCTCCTCGTGGAAACGTTCGTGAAGGAGTTCAACCGCGAGCACGCGCGAAAGGTCACGGGCGTGACCCGTGGCGTCGTCGACCGGATGATGCAATACGACTGGCCGGGCAACGTTCGCGAGCTGAGGAACACCGTCGAGGAGATGGTGATCTTCACGCAGGGGAAACGCCTGCTCGACGTCTCGGATCTGCCGATCGCGATCCGGCAGCAGCGGTCGCCCACGGCGCCCGAGCTGAACCTGGCGGTGGGAATGTCCATGCAGGAGATCGAGCGCGCCGCGATCGAGGCGACGCTGCGCTCGGTCGCCTACGACAAGCAGAAGGCTGCGTCGATCCTCGGCATCGGACTCCGCACGCTCTACCGGAAGCTCAAGGAGTACGGGTTGTGATTCGCCGGCCCGCGGCCGCCGTCCCGGCCGCGGTCGTGGTTGCGGTGGTGCTGGTCGTGCTGGGTTTTGGACCCCTCCTCGCGCCACGCACCGCCGAGGCGTCCTTCGCGAACGAGCTTCCCCGCGCGGAGCCCGTCCTTTCGTTCCACCCGCGCGCCGACACGCCCTTTACCCTCGATCACCTCCGTCGCGCGCTTCGCGCCGGCGTCCACGGTGCCGAACTCGATCTGAGGTGGAGGGCTGCCGACTCCACGGTCGTCTGTTCTCATGACGCTCGTGATCTGAGCAAGCGGCCCACCCTCGCGGCCGCCCTTGACGCGATCCTCCAGTACCAAGGCGCCTCGCGGTCGGTGCAGCACGATGGGCGCCAGTTCTACGTCACGCTCGATCTCAAGGAACAGGGCGCGGCCTATCACCGGGCGATCCTGCGCGCCCTTCGAGAGCGCGCCGCGCACTGGAGCACGTCGGTTCGTCCCGGCGAGGAACCGCGTGGCATCACGGTCGTCGCGAGCGGCTCACGTACCGCGTTCGAGCAGGTGGTGCCGGCCGCGCAGCTCGACTCTCTCTGTCTCATCGAGCGCGAGGACGCCACCCTGCGCGGGCGAATCTTCGATCTCTCCGACCGCGACGGCCCGCTCGCCTGGGTCGCGCTCGAACACCCGACGACGCGCGAGCGAATCCATGCGATCCACGAAGGACGTGACGCGCAGTTCGGCGGACGATTCAACGTGCGCGTGTACGGAGCGGGCAAGCGATTCGCGGACGCGATCGAAATGGGCGCGGACGCCGTGAACGTGGACCTCCAGGACGTCGCCGCCGCACGCACGCGCGTGAAGGAAGGGGTCCGGGCGGGCGCCGGCGCGGAGCCGCCCACGGCCGGCGCCGGCTATTGGACGTTCCAGGGCTGGAAGGTGGAGTCGAATCAACGCACGGCATTCGAAGCAGCATGGAGGAAGCGCGCGGCAGCGCGCGCCGCGCGGACGACGGGTTGGCGCGGCGAGCTGCTTCTCGAGTGCGAGACCGACGCCGCGGTCTACCGGTCGGTCGAGCATTGGGAGAGCGAGGCGGCGTGGAGGCGTGCGACGACCAACGCGGCGTCACTCGAGGGCACAGGGGCAACCCCCCACGTCGCGGAGAAGATGCTCGGCGCGGAGGATCGCTTCGGCGCGGGGCCGGTCGCGGGAGACCACGTCCGCTTTTACCACATCACGGCACGACCGGGCTTGGCGCGCGCGTTCCATCGCGCCTGGCAGCGAGCCAACGATGCGATCCGCGCGGCGTATCCGGCCGCGCTGGGTTCTACCCTCGTCCGCGATCCGGGCCACGCCGACCGCCTTCTCGAGATCGTGCGGTGGAAGTCGGAAGCCGCATGGCAGCGGTTCATCGAGTCGCCGCCGCCCGATCCGAACGCCGACCTCGTCATCCGCGCGGCGATCGGCGACATCGTGACCGAGCGCTACCGGGCGGTCGAGATCGCGCCTTAGCCCGGGCGGCGCC
>Ga0070699_100002475_pt1 | contig 16606 bp, 13 predicted proteins | sample KBSK1503metaG_FD_65473 | JGI IMG/M metagenome (GOLD analysis project Ga0070699, IMG submission 65473) | Corn, switchgrass and miscanthus rhizosphere microbial communities from Kellogg Biological Station, Michigan, USA - KBS K1-50-3 metaG | ecosystem: Host-associated > Plants > Roots >... | reverse complement strand
ATGTATCTGAGCGAATACTCGACGGCAGCAGTGCTTCCGGGTCCGGGTATCGGAAGCGGCACCCCACCCGGTCCGCGGACTCGCTGAAAGAGGTGACCCGACGCTCTGGTCTTGCCGGTTCCTGGAGTGAAGACTTCGTATCTTACAGATACTTGCTGAGCCCGGGACGGATCGAGGCCGCCACGCGGTTGCTGAAGACTCGACGTGTCATACTCGAACTCGAACCACAAGACATAAGTGTCAGTTGATGCCTTCGCCATATCGCTTGCCTGTTTTCGATTCACGTCATCAGTGGGCGTCGCGCTCACTGAATTCGATTGCGACAACCGTTCGAGACACCCACTCTCGACGATGTGTGCGACCGTCGTCGATTCCATGACATCACGCAGGTACCAGGCGACCTTGATGGGAATACGGGATTTGGATTTGTCTTCGGGTGGTTTGACGGGCGGCTCTTCCTGTTTCGGAGGAAGCGGGTCGGGTGATTCGCTCTTCTTCGGTGGCCGCCGTCCTGATTGCCCCGAGGCGGTTGAGCCATGACTCAGCAAAAGCACAGCCGCCGCAAGCAGCAGCGCCATGGTTACTCGATGTGAAAGGTTATTTCTCATCGGCGTTTCCTCAACGTCACGAATTCGGCTGGGTTGCTGATAGATCGCGAGGCGTTAGCGACAAGGTCAAGTCTATACGGGGCTCATACCTTGTCAAGGAGACGGCGCGTGAGTCAACGTCGATGCTGTCACATCAACTCAAAGCCATTTCTTGTGGATGAAGAAACCCAGCATCGAAAGGGTTATGGCTAATAGAGCGCCCGTTGTGTACCAGATTCCGTTGGGATCTTTCAAGAATGGTATGTATTCGAAGTTCATCCCGAAGTATCCGGTCACCAGTGTGAGCGGCAACATGATCGTCGCAAGAATGGTCAATCCCTTTACGATGTCGTTGGTGCGATTCGCCATCTGCGTGAGATAAATGTCCAATCCTCCGGTCAGCAGATCGCGATAGGTCTCAACCAGATCCATAGCGCGCACCGCGTGGTCGTACACATCGCGAAAGTAGATTCGCATATCCGGTTGCACAAACCGCGTGTCATCGCGAATCAGCATATTGAGCAGTTCCCGCTGCGACGAAACCGCTCGCCGGAACTGGAGCAGCCCGCGCTTCAATTCGAAGATCGTCTGCAGTAAGCCGACGTCGGGGTGAATGAGCAGGGCGTCTTCAACGTCATCGATGGTGTCACCCATATGATCGAGGGTCGGCAGATAACGATCGACGACGATGTCTATGACTGCGTGCAGCACCTGATCCGGACGCGTGACGTGTCTCGCGTTGGCCGCCAACCGCTTTTGAATCTCTTCAACGGCTGTGCTCGGGCCTTCGTGGACGGTCACGATGTAGTCCGGCCCGAGGAACGCGTCGATCTCGCGCACGCGCACCTCACAGGGTTTCTCGGTGTAGTGGGTCGCGTTGATGATGACGAAAGAATAGCCGTCATAATAGTCGAGCTTCGCGAGTTGAATATGATGACGGCAATCTTCAATGGCCAGCTCGTGAAAGCCGTACCGCTCGGCGAGTTCGTCGAGCTCCGTGCTCATTGGCTCGTCGAGATCAAGCCATAGCAATCCCGGAATGTCGATGATCGTTTGGAGTCGGTGAGCGTTGACAGCTTCTGAAGCCTGGGTCGTGGTTTCAGTCATTGGTCAAAGATTTGAAACAACCTGACAACCAGAAGACTATTCGACAAGGCGCCGGCCTAGCGCCTGCGTTTTGCGGGGCGAGCCGTGCGCCGCTTGGGACGCGGCCCGCTTCCCATTGCCTCGCCCATTGTGGTCTTGAGGCTTGCAGCGGGCGCTGAATCCAATTCGGGCGCCACAGATGCCGGTGCGCCGGGCGCGTTGAGTGCGATCTTGTCCATCTTGACGCCATAGTCCATGGCAATAAGAAGAAGCAATCCGCAGATCGCCAGCGTCAGCAGCCAGTAGCCTATGCTGAGAAATATTCCGCCCGCGTAGACCGTGGAGAAGATGATGCCGCCCACGACCACCAGGAATAGAATGCGCGGCAAAGTAAGCTGCCCGCTCTTTATGACTCTATCTCGTTCTGCCATTGCAAACTCCCAAAATAATTTGAACAGATTATGACGGCCGAAGTCAGACGCCTGCAAGTCGGGTGAAGGGTGATGCGTGAAACGTGAGGGCTGAAACGTGATGAGTGAAACGTGATGAGTGAAACGTGATGAGTGAAACGTGAGGGGTGAAACGTGAGGGGTGACTAATCACGCTTCACGCTTCATTCTTCACTCTTCACGTTTCACGTATCACTCCTCACGTTTCACGTTTCACGCATCACTCCTCACGTTTCACTCTTCACTCCCCTAACTAATCATTGGCGATTCGCATCGCATAAAAAGACCGCCAGACGAATACCGTGGACACCAGGAAGAATGCCGCGGCCAGCACGTGACTCACCATCGGGCCGGCATCAGATGTCAGCTTCACCGCGAGTTCCACCGCCAGCAAGCCAAAGAGCGTCGTGAACTTGATAACCGGATTCAGCGCCACTGAAGACGTGTCCTTGAATGGATCGCCAACCGTATCGCCCACCACCGTCGCATCGTGAAGAGCGGTGCCCTTCTGCTGAAGCTCGACTTCGACGATTTTCTTCGCGTTGTCCCACGCGCCGCCCGCGTTCGCCATGAAGATCGCCTGGTACAATCCGAAGATCGCGATCGAAATCAAATATCCGATAAAGAAAAACGGCTCGACAAAGGCGAACGCAAGCGTTGAAAAGAAGACCGTAAGGAAGATGTTGAACATCCCCTTCTGCGCATACTGAGTGCAAATCTGCACGACCTTCTTGCTGTCTTCCACGGACGCCTTCTCGACGCCCTCCAGTTGAATGTTCGCCTTGATGTACTCGACCGCGCGATAAGCGCCGGTGGTCACCGCTTGCATCGAAGCACCGGTGAACCAGTAGATGATCGCGCCCCCTGTAATCAATCCGAGCACGAATGGCGCGTGCAACAACGAGAGGCTTTCAGTATTGCTGGTGAGTCCATTGGTCAGCGCCATGATGATCGAGAAGATCATCGTCGTCGCACCTACAACCGCCGTACCGATCAGCACCGGCTTTGCCGTAGCTTTAAACGTGTTTCCCGCCCCGTCGTTCTCTTCCAGCAGATGCTTGGCGCGCTCGAAGTTCACATCGATGTTGAAGTCTTTTTTTACCTCAGCCACGACGTTGGGAACCTGCTCGATCAGCGAAAGCTCATAAACGGATTGCGCGTTGTCTGTCACCGGCCCGTAAGAGTCTACGGCAATCGTCACCGGTCCCATCCCGAGGAATCCAAAGGCCACCAGTCCGAACGCAAAAACCGCCGGCGCCACCATCAGTCCCCCAAGACCCTGAGTGCTGACCCCGTACGCGATCGCCATCAAACCGACAATGCTTATCCCCAGCCAGTAGGCTGAAAAGTTGCCGGCTACCAGTCCAGACAGAATGTTCAAGGACGGTCCACCTTCGCGTGAAGACGTAACAACAGCCTTAACGTGCCCGGAGTTCGTCGATGTGAAAACCTTGACCAGCTCCGGGATCACCGCGCCCGCAAGCGTGCCGCATGAAATGATCGTCGACAGCTTCCACCACTGCGAACCGTCGCCAAGCGCGGGAATGACCAGCCAGGATACAACGTAGGTCAGCGCTATCGACACGCCCGACGTGATCCACACCAGTCGAGTCAACGGCATTTCGAAATTCATGTTCTCAGCGTTCTTGAACTTCGCCCTGGTCATCGCTTCATTGATGAAATAGGAAAGCGCCGACGCGATCACCATCATCACGCGCATAACGAACAGCCAGACCAGGAGCTGAACCTGAATCGCCTGAAACGCCGGCCCAACCGCCTTTTCGTTCACCGCCAGCAGGATAAAAGAAATCAACGCGACGCCGGTCACTCCGTATGTTTCGAATCCGTCGGCGCTCGGCCCAACCGAATCCCCGGCGTTGTCGCCGGTGCAATCAGCGATCACGCCCGGATTTCGCGCATCGTCCTCCTTGATCTTGAAGACGATCTTCATGAGGTCCGAGCCGATGTCGGCGATCTTGGTGAAGATTCCGCCCGCGATTCGCAGTGCTGCCGCGCCCAGCGATTCGCCAATCGCAAACCCGATAAAGCACGGCCCGGCATAATCGCCCGGTATGAACAGCAGTATGCAAAGCATGATGAAAAGCTCCACGCTGATCAGCATCATGCCGATGCTCATTCCTGCTTTAAGAGGGATTGCGTAGATCGGATAGGGCTTGCTCTCGAGGCTCGCGAAAGCTGTCCGCGAGTTCGCGAATGTGTTTACCCGAATACCGAACCACGCGACTCCGTAGCTTCCCGCGATGCCCACCAGGCTAAACAGAAGAATGATGATCACTCGCACCGCTTCGAACTTGAGCAGCAGACCGAAGTACATTGCGATGATGACGGCTATAAAAGCTTCGAGGATCAGAATGAACTTGCCCTGGGTGATCAGGTAGGTCTTGCAAGTCTCATAGATCAGCTCCGAGATCTCGCGCATCGCCTTGTGAACGGGCAGGTTTTTCAAGTGAGTGTAGATTGCGAGACCAAACAGCAGACCGAGCACGCAGACGACCAGACCGAACAGCAGCAGCGTATGCCCATCTACTCCCATGAATTTCACTTGCGAGAGGTCGGGCAGTTTGAGGTTCGCCTCACCGCCGGGTTGATGAGTCGCCGCAGCCTCGCGAGCCTGACCGAAAACCGTTGCCGCGTTGCCAATCAGCGCAACAACCGCGAGGAGGATTAACCGCCGCAGCCGCGCGAGCCGGGCGCCGCCGGTCTTAACCGAATTGAATAGGATTTGTACAAGATTACCAGCCATCATAACCGTCGAATGATCTCTCCCTTTATTATTGAATAGAAGAACGGAACCGGATTACCTGGAGCCGGCTTCAGCAGCCAGTTTCACGGCAACTACATTGCGGCGTTCCAGCTTGCTCGAACCGCGCTCTTCTGTTGCAGCTCTGTTGTATGTGATCTCTTAACGAGGCCACTTCGCGGCGCGGGCCGTCATGGACGGGAAATTCGCGCTCACGACAAAGAGAGGCTTATAGCATACCGGCGACGGCGTCAGCAAGTTATGCGCGCCTTAGAATGCAGAATTCGCTGAGGTAATCGCACATTCATGCGACACTGCTCCTAACGTTGATGCATCGATTTGTGAACAACGATCAGATCCGACAGCAACGCATAGGCTGTTTGCTCGACGCCGGGGTCGTTTTCAACAACCGCGATCTCGCCCATCAGATCGGTCTTGATCACCAGCGCGTTCGAAGTCCCGGCGAGTGATCCGAACAGGGATGCACGGGTCACTAACTCCGGCCGGGCGACAAGGCTTACACCATTCGCCGATCGGTCCGCTCGCGCCACGAGTCGAATAACCTTTCCCGAAGCCGCCGCGGCCTCGATGTCCTTGAACGAGATATCGTGGATGCCGCTTCGTTTTACATCGGCCGGGCGAGCTTCGGCATTCATCAGCACGTTCGCAAGCGCGACCGCTTTCACCGCCGCGTCCCATCCATCAACATCGTAGTCGGCATTCGCTTCGGCGATTCCGCGCCGCCGGGCTTCCGCCAGGGATTCTTCAAACGACTGGCCCGCTTCCATCCCGGTGAGAATCAAATTCGTCGTGCTATTGAGTACCCCGCTGAACGCCAGAACGCGCGCACCCGGGAGGCACAGCTCTACGAGATTGAAGATTGGTGTGCCGTCCATCACCGTGCCTTCGAACCGAAATTGAACGTTGTGGCGTTCCGCAAGCGATTTCAATTCGGAATAAGCAAATGCGATCGGTCCTTTATTCGCGGTGATGACGTGAATGCCGCGTTGCAAGGAAGTTCGAATATGGGTGATCGCAGGCTCGCCGGAGTCTATGTCGAGAGGAGTTGTCTCGAATACGACGTCGGCGCCGCACTGATTCAGCACCGCGAGCGAATCGCCGGCGGACTCGCATCCGGGCAGATTAGTCAATGGATTGCCGCGCTCGACGCAAGAAACCGCATCGCGCAGATCGATTTCGTCTCTTGATGTGACGCACGCATGAGTGCCCGTAGCGATTGCAGTGGTTTTACACCGCAGGCCGTATTCTTCGAAGAGTTCGCCCGCGCGCGTCGTTAGGATCCGCGCGAACGAGCGCGCGACGTTTCCGAATCCGATGAAGGCGAGTCTCAATTCCATGCATCACGCTGGTATGCTTCTTAAGCCTGATCACCTCCGTCGCCGCTCGGCCCGTTAACTGACGTTCGGTCGAGCATATTGCCATCACCCCATCCGTAGGCCGACCCCTCCGCTCGATAGAACGCATTGACCTGACTTGTATCGATGGCAGTGGTGCCGCACCGCGGACAACGCACGTCGTGATAGACCGAAACGCAGTCGTCAAACTTTTTGACGTCGTCCTCGAATCCGCAGCCTTTGCACCTTGCTATGGGTTTCATGATTGGGGCTATTCGGCGGGATCATCGCTGCAGCGCGACAAGTGAGCGCGCGCGATCGATTTTCTCAGCGGCCTTTCTCCAAACTCCGCCGATCAGCTTCTCCGCTGAGAGTCTGGCGCCCTCTGCCGCCGCGGTTCGGAGATCAGGATACAGAGCGAGCGTGTCGGTTACTATCGGCGAATCTGTTTCCACAATCGTGCCGTCGCTCGAGCGGCCAAACTTCAAAGTCCATATTGATCTGACCCAGGTGTAATCGGTCAACGCGCCGGCCGTCAAAGACACAACGCGAGCCTCAGACCCGTTGTCCGTCGCGCTGTACCGCGTGATGAATCGCTCCGTTGCGCGCCGTAACTCCGTTAGTTGGCGGCCGTATTCGGTGTAATCAACGCCGGGTTTCAGATTCGCCGCTAGGCTCAGAAAGAATCCGAGAGCCGTCTCGGCATCACGGGCGAACTCGGGTCGAACGGGCCCGGCGGCTTGTTCAGATTGTGCGCTGGGCGCCTGCGCTCCGCCGAAAGCCAGCGAAGCGACGGTATCGAGCGCGATTGTCGATTCGAGATTGTTCGCTCTAATGCGTGCGCTGTAGGCCGTCAGGTCCAGCAACTCGCCTTCGATGCGGTCGCCGTTCTTTGTAATGATCACTATACGGGAACCGATGATCCGAGGTTTATTTACGACGCCGCTCGAGGGCTGGCTTGTTGTGGATCGCGCGCGCGAGGCAGGCTGCTTGCGCTTCTGCGCCGGGGCCGTCGAGACCGCAAACAGAGAAACTATCAACAGAGCAATCACAGATTTCATACATCACCTTTGAGACATGAGTGAGTTCATTGTGGCCGGCTACGAAATCGCATTCACCGCAACCGCTTCCTCGAGTGTAGCCTCAACCTCGGAGTATACGCCCTCTGCCGCGGTGCGCGGCTCGGGCATATTGTTTCTGGAGCTGGCGAGTGCGTCATCGGCCGCGCGATCGATTTCCTCGATGATCTGCGATTCGACGCGTTTCAAGGTGTCCGCGTTGCGCTCGCGCAGTGCATCACTGCGCTTTACCCGCCGTTGGCTTTCGAGGTCCATCGTGCTTTCGATCAGGTAATTCTCGTAGAGCCCGATCGGATCGCGCTTGCCCCAAGACTCAAACAGCGTCTTGTCGAACGTCGCACGCGCTTCGCGTTCGTCGTGCGTAGCGTGGCCGCCCATGCGAAACGTGTCCGCGATCAGCAACACCGGCCCGCGTCCTTCGCGACACGCGTTCGCGGCAAGCTTCGTCGCGGCATAGGCATCCAAAACGTTGTTGCCGTCAAACGCCGCGCCCTCGATTCCATAGGCTGCGGGCCATTCCAGAAAGGAACCGCGATGATGCTGATCCACTCGAGTGCCTAGCGCGACCTTGTTGTCCTGAATGATCACGATCATCGGCAGCCGCTGAACCGCGGCCAGATTCAAGCTCTCGTGAAAGACTCCGGACTTGGTCGAGCCGTCGCCGATCCACGTTAACGCAACGCGACGCTCGCCTCTCAGTTTGAAGCTCAATGCGACGCCCGCCGTCACCGCCATGATGTCACCGACGTGACTGATCGGAGCCAGCACCCCGCGGTTGAAATCCCCGATGTGCAGATCGCGCCCGCGAGTCGGCGAGTCCGCTGTTCCAAGATACCCGCGAAGCATGTCGGCAATCGGCATACCCATCTCGTGACACGCGCCCGCATTTCGAATCATCGGCGCGACGAAATCACTGGGCGCTCCATCGTGCGCCGGCGATCGATCGAGCGCGTGCACCGGTCCGATAGTTGCCGCTTCTTCACCCAAACCGAGCCACGCTTTTGAAATGACTCCCTGCTTTACCCATCGCTTGAGCGCAATGTCGTGAAGCCGATTGCGAATCAGCCCTTCGTAGAGCCCGAGCAGTTGAGTGGCATCCAACGCCCGCACGACGGCAGCGCGAGTCGGATTCGATTCGATTGTCCGTGTGAACTGCTCGAGGAGGTCGTGGTCGGGTTTCCAGTCGACGTATTCGGGTGGATCAAATGCGGGATAGCGGATCATAAGAAGGATAGGTTCCGGGTTTAGGGTTCCGGGTTTAGGGTTCCGGGTTTAGGGTTCCGGGTTCAGGGTTTCGGGTTTCGGGTTCCGCGCGTTCGCGGTGCTCGGTGAACCGTAAGAACTCTCAACCCTGAACCCTGAACCCTGAACTCTAACCCCCGAACCCTGAACTCTAACCCCGAACCCTGAACCCGAAACTCGGAACTATTTTGGTCCAAGCGCCAGCTTCGGGTCGGCGAGCGCGATATCGACCTCGTCGCCTGCTTCAACTCCCAGAGCTTCGGCGGCGCCCGGCGAGAGGCCAATGTCGAGGCCCGTATTCTCGTGAGGCCCGTAGTCCACCGCACGCGCAACAATCGCCGCGCCCGTTTTCGAATTGGTAATTTGTAGCTTCTTGTTTGCCCACCAACGCTTCACGTCTTCAGGCGCCATGTGATGAACGTGATAGTTCCAGCGCATCGAGCAATAGAAACTCTTCGGATTCAAGCTGCGAACACGTTCGTAGACTCCGTGCGGACCAGTCGGTAGCGCAAGCTTATCATCGGCCTTTATTCCGCGATCCTTTGGCCCGCCGAAGATACTGATCTTGCCGTGCGGCGCCGGCAACTCCGGCTGCTCGGTCGTCACCACAACAGGAGTTGTCTTCTCCTCGCTTTGTCTCGCGCGTTCCTGGTTCGATGGCTGCGCGGCGCGAGCGGAGGACTTCGTGTCAGCTTCGACAGACTTCTTTGAAGCAGTTCCCTTCTTCGAGCTGGACTTCGCTTCTTTCATGCGGTCTCCTTGGATTCGTAATTGCCAGGCTCAATTATACACGGTCATTGCAGTATGCCATCTATTGCTTCACGACAACCCAACCGCCCTTCATCACGAAGCTCACGTGTTCGAGCGTCGTCACGTCCGATGTCGGATCGCCGCTCACCGCGATGATATCCGCAAAGCGTCCCGCTTCAATCGAACCGACGCGATCAGACCAGCCAAGCAAGTCCGCGGCATTAACCGTCGCCGCTTGTATCGACTGCATCGGGGTCAACCCAAGCCTCACCATCACCGCGAATTCGTGCGCGTTCAACCCGTGAGGATAAACCGCCGCGTCCGTGCCGAACGCGACCTTCACCCCGGCCTTGAATGCCCGGCCGATGTTTTGCCGAGCGGCCGGCATCACGATCTTCGCTTTTTCGACCATGAATTCGGGCACGCCGATTCGCGCATAATTCTCCATAAACCAATCGCCGAGATAAATAGTCGGCACCAGAAACGTTCCCTTCTCTTTCATCAATCGAATGGCTTCGTCGTCGATGAACGATGCGTGCTCGATGGAATCGACGCCGGCCATCACCGCCTGCTTGATTCCGGCGGCGCCGTGCGCGTGGGCGGCGACCTTGCGTCCCAAACGATGAGCTTCGGTGACGACCGCGCGGATCTCCTCATCGCTGAACTGCAAGGCTTCGGGCGAGTCGCCTTTCGAGAGCACGCCGCCGCTGGCGCAGATCTTTATGCAGTCAGCACCGTACTTGGCGATCTCGCGAGTCTTGGCCATCAACGCGGGCACTCCGTCCGCAACTCCGTCGGCTATGTGATGAAACTCCGGCGCGAGCAAGCCCTCATCGCAATGGCCTCCGGTGACTCCGATCGCCGGACCCGATGCATCTATTCGCGGCCCCGGTACGTCGCCGGCGTTGATCGCATCTCGCAGCGCGATATCGGCGAACCCGTGCGCGCCGACGTTTCGCACGGTCGTGAAACCGGCTTCCAGAGTCACTCTTGCGTTCTTCGCCCCGTAGAGCGCTTCGCGAGGAATCGAGATCCCAAGACCCGTGTAGCCGTTGTGCTGAGGCTCGTATGTAAGATGGGTGTGACAATCGATCAACCCGGGAAGAACCGTTGACGACGAGAGATCGATCACTCGGGCGCTTGAGGGGGCGTGGCCTCGGACAGTCGCCGACGGACCGACCTCTTTGATCCGATCGCCTTCGATGAGGATCGCCTGATCCGTGAGCACGCGGCCCGCGCGAACATCGATCAGGCGGCCGGCTTTGATAAGGGTGATTTGCTTCGGCGGCGACTGCGCGAGCAGTGACCCGCAGATGAGTATTAACGATGAAATCAACGACAGTAGTTTTCGCATTCTCGCGTTCTCCAACTTGTAAGGGCGGCCCTCGGCGGCCGCCCCTCTTCCGCTGCGTTTGGCCCTGAGAGAGGGGCGGCCACGGAGGGCCGCCCGTACAAGCACCTAAAAACCGTTCTTGATTACGTGGCCGCCTTTCATCACAAACTCGACGCGCTCCAGTCGAGCGATGTCGTCGAGCGGATTGTCTTTCACCGCGATAATGTCCGCGTACCGGCCGGGCTCAATCAATCCGATGTCACCGGCCGCATCAAGCAACGTCGCCGCCGAAATTGTCGCCGACTGAATCGCCTGCATCGGAGTCATCCCGTATCGAACCATGTAGCTGAACTCCTTCGCTTCGTTCTCACTCCACGCGAAGCCGCCGGCATCTGTTCCAAACACGATCTTCACGCCCTTCTTCACCGCTTTGTTGAAGGCTTTGGCTTCAAGCTCGATCATCGTATTCCAAATCGGAGCGCCCGCGGCGGCCCGGCCCTCGGCGACATACACGCCAACATAAATCGTCGGACACCAGTAAGCTCCGCGTTTGATCATCAGATCCATCATCTCGTCGTCGAGCCCGTCTCCGTGCTCGATCGAGTCGACACCGGCTCTCAGAGCCGATTCTATGCCTTCGCGTCCCATCGCGTGAGCCGCGACTTTGCGGCCCAGCCGATGAGCTTCATCGACCAGCGCGCGAACTTCTTCATCCGTGAAGTTCACCCACGAATGCAGCGCGCCGTCTTTCACATAATAGCGGCGATCCGAATAGTACTTGATCCAATCCGCGCCGTACTTGACCTGTTCGCGTACGGCTCGGCGGATGTTGTCCGCTCCATCGACGATCTGCACGCCCTCCGGAACCCGCAGCTCCCACGAGTAACCCGTCAGCGGATACATACCGGTCGCGCTGAAGGCCCGCGTCGAGACGAACATTCGCGGCCCGTCGATGTAGCCGGCGTTGATCGCGCGCTTCACGTCAACGTCCGCATACATCGCGCCTTCGGTTTCAAGATCGCGCATCGCGGTAAAGCCGTTCATCAATCCTGTTCGGGCCGCGACCGTCGCTCGAATGGTTCGGAACGGAATTGATTCCTTGAGCAACTGCACATCGTAGTCTTCGCTGGTGATGTCACCTTGAAGAAGTATGTGCGTGTGACAGTCAATCATCCCCGGCAGCACCGTTGCGCCGGACAGATCGATCACTCGCGCGCCCGAAGCCCTCGACGCGAGCTGATTCGACGGCCCGACTTCTTTGATCCGATCGCCTTCGATCAGGATCGCCTGTTCGCTGAGTACTCGTCCGTTTCGAACGTCGATCAAGCGGCCCGCTTTGATCAATACGGTTTGCTTTGGCGCTGTCTGTGCGCACAACGAACCCGTCAGTGCTGTGAGCGTCAGTATAAGAACTGCTGTTCTTCTCATCTCTCCTCCAAACCTATCGACTTGAAATAATTCTTTGTGCGGCGGTGAAGATTCGGTCGAACATCGGCTCGGTCAAGCGACCGGTGAATGTGTTCTGCTGGCTCGGGTGAAACGAAGCGAGCAGCGTTATGTCTTGCTTCAATCGAGTCTCGACTTCGTGGCCGAACTTTGGCCGCGGCTTCACGCTTTCATCCAATCCAACCGAATTGATCGCGGCATCGAACGCCAACCGTCCCAGAGCTACGATGACGCGAACGCGCGTTAACAATTCCAACTCGCGAATCAGATAAGGCCGGCAGTTTGCGATCTCAGCGGGCAACGGCCGGTTCGCGGGCGGCGCGCATCGAACCGCCGCGGTAACGTAGCAATCCGTCAATCGCAAACCGTCTCCGCGAGAAACTGACAACGGTTGATTCGCGAAGCCCGCTTTGTGCAGCGCTCGAAAAAGCCAATCACCGCTTCGATCTCCGGTGAAGATTCGTCCGGTTCGATTCCCGCCCTGCGCGGCGGGTGCGAGCCCAATCACGAGAAGGCGCGCTCGTGGGTCGCCAAAACTGGGAACGGGCTGGCCCCAATATTCCTGATCGGCAAAGCGTCGAACTTTTTCGCGCGCGACCTGCTCGCGCCATGCGACAAGTCGTGGACAGAACCGACATTCTATTATCTGATCCTGCAAACTGGCTATCGGAGCCGGTTTCGTGTTGGCCTTGTTTGAATGGGACATCAATCGGTGTCACTTCCAGTCGATGCCCACCGCTTCGAATCGCGTCGAGCCGATGTTTTTCAACTTGTGCGAAGTCGGTGCGGAGCGCCACCGAAAATCGCCCGGCTTGTAGTCCATGATCTGTGGCTTTTGACCAGGCGATTCGACTCGCACCTTTGCCGTCGTGAGAAACACGCTCAGCGCGGAAAGGTTATGCGTGTGCATAATCGTCGATTGCCCCGGTTCGAGTACCAGCCGCTCGATGTGTACGCGATCGTTATCAAGCACCGTTGATAGTCCCGGACTGGTATCGGATTTCGAAGCACCTGAAGGACCGGGTGTGCCGAGTATCTCAATCGTAATGTTGCGAAACCGAGCGTTTGCAAGGTTGGTGACGCGATGGGTGATCGGGCCCTTGGTAAACCTGACTTCGCCGTTTTTCAAAATCAAATCAGCAGGCTGCCCGCCGAGAACCTCTGCTTTCAACTTTGCATCGCCAATCGAAACGAACGCGTAGTCGTTCGAGTGAACGTGAAACAACGTGGCGTCGCCCGGTGGAACCATCACGTCAAAGACTCGTACGAATTGATTTTCGAATTTGAGATGGTGCCGCGGTTCTTTGGCGACGGGAACGGGTGACTGCGCAAAAGCCGGGAACAATGCAATCAGCGAAAGCGCGGCCAAAGCAATCAATCGCATGGGGCCTCCTTGTTGCTCGGGAGCAATGTATATAGCTTATGGTTTGCGCACCCGCAAGGAAAAGGTAGCATGCGCGTTTGTAGTCCGGCCTTTAGGCGGAAGTTTGTACTTTGAGATTGTTCGTTCGCTAAAAGACGCTACAAACTTCCGCCTAAAGGCCGAACTACGAACGGGAGATAACAATTGCCAATCGCACTCATCGATGAATCACTGCTGGCTCCCGGGATCAGCCCGATCGAGATCAACTATCGCGACACCGGCACCGGCTCGCCGGTTGTTTTTCTGCACGGCGGATGGGGCTACGAAATATATCCGTTCGACAGACAAATCGCCGCTCTCGGTGATCGCCATAGAATTCTGATTCCGGATCGAACGGGATACGGACGGTCGCGACGCATCGATCATCTTCCATCCGATTTTCATCAACGCGCTGCGCGCGAGACTGTGCGCTTGCTCGACGCATTGCAACTCGAGCGGCCGGTGTTGTGGGGACACAGCGACGGAGCAGTCATCGCAGCAATGATCGGCCTGTCCAAACCCGATCGCATCAGGGCCGTGATCCTCGAAGCGTTTCACTTCTATCGATCGAAGCCGGCCTCGCGTGAGTTCTTTGAAACGATGGCGGGCGATCCCGCTCTGTTAGGCGAGCGAGTCGCGACAACGCTTGCGCGCGATCACGGCGAGGATTACTGGCGCAAGCTGATTGTGATGAACGGAAGCGCGTGGTTGAAAATCGCCGATGAATCAACGCATCCGGACGAGGACCTGTATGACGGCAAGCTCGCGGAGCTTCGCGTGCCGTCATTGTTTCTGCACGGCTCGCGAGACCCGCGCACGGAACCCGGCGAGATGGAAGCGGTTCGCGAGCAGTTGCCAGCCGCCCGAATCGAGATCATCGAAGGCAGCGCTCACACCCCACACAGTGAAAGCGCAGCTTATAGTGAGTGCAATCGGATCGCCCGCGAGTTTCTCGACGATTAACTATCTTCCATCAGTTTTCTTACCGGCAACCGAGACGCTGACCCGTGAAGGATATTGCGCCGAGTGATAGACGCGTTGAGCGGCTGAGCGGAAATCGCTCTCGGCGGCTTTGAATATGTTCCCGACAAACGTCTGCGGATTGCGATCATACAAGGGGAACCACGTGCTCTGAACCTGGACCATGATTCGATGGCCCTTCAGGAAGCAGTAATCATTACCGTGCAGATCAATCTTGTACTCGTACACTTCGCCGGCCGCGAGGGCCGACGGGGTTTCAAAGCTCTTCTGGTAGCGCCCTCGGAATATTTCGCTCGCAACCATCAGCTCGTAACCTGCCAGCTTCGGGTCTGACGCGTTCTCCGACGGATAGACATCGATGAGCTTCACTACCCAATCGCTGTCCGTGCCCGTCGTGGAAGCGAACAGATGCGCGATGATATCGCCGCTGATCGTCACGTTGTCGGTGAGAGTCTCAGTTCGCCAGCTAAGCACGTCCTTGCGGTCCGCGAGAAACCGTTGGTCCTGGGCCAGCCATGTGTACCAGTTTGAGCCGTCGCGGTCATAGGTCGCTTCCACCGGTCGCTTGCGATACGGCGCCGGGTCCGACGGATCAGACACGTAGCTATCAAACTCTTCGGCGGCTTTGCTACTCCTGGGTTTTTCGAATGAGAGTTGATTGTTGGACCGCAAATACAGATCGCGATTTCCTGCACTTGCGCGCGGCGCCCAGGCGTTGTAGGTCATCCACTTGTTTGTCCCCGACTGAAAGATCGTCGCCTCGGCTTGTTTGAGGTTTCCCTTACCTTTGAGATGGTAGGCAAACCACGGCGCCTGAATTTCTTTTCGAAAATAGCTGCCGGTGTTGCTGCCGAAATCGACCTCGCTGAGCCGCCGCCCGGTCCCGTACCAGCCGCCATGATTCCAGGGTCCTTCGACTAGAAAAACCAGATTCTTCTTGTCGTGTCTTTCCAGGATTTGATAAGTCGTCAACGCGCCATACAAGTCCTCCTGATCCCACCAGCCGCCGACGACCAGAGTCGGAACGGTCGCCTCATTCAGGTAGCTCGACACGGCTCTCGTTTTCCAGAAAGAATCGTATTCGGGATGCGCAACGAAGGCGTTCCACGTCGGCAGTTTTCCTCCGAGCTGCCCGGTTAGATTCGCAAGCGATTTCAGCGACAAATACCAATCGTACGCATCAGTCTTGCCGAAGCTGACCGGCTCGACGACTTTCGAGGTTTCGAGCGACTTTACGTATTCGTGGCCGTAGCTCTGCCGAAACGCCCCGTTGTGAAAGAAGTCGTCGCCCATCCAGAAATCAGCAACCGGGGCCTGCGGCGAATCTGCCTTGAGCGCCGGATGTGGTTCCACCAGCGCCATCGTCGAAAGCCAGCCGTCGTAGGAAACACCCTTTATTCCTACGCGACCGTTGTTCTTCGGCACATTCTTGAGGAGCCATTCGATCGTGTCATAGGTGTCGGTGCTCTCATCGATTGATTTGGTGTCGCGCCGGTCGCGCGGCGGACGCACCATCACAAACTGTCCCTCGGAATCGTACTTTCCTCGGATGTCCTGATACACGAAGATGTATCCATCGGCCACCAGATCCTTCTCGCGGCGGTTAAGCCCGTCGGAATCATAGTGGGCAATCCCATAAGGCGTTCGTTGAATAATGATTGGTGATGGCTCGGTTTGATTCTGCGGAGTCAGAATGATCGTATGAAGGCGCGCGCCGTCTCGCATAGGAATCATCGTTTCGGTGCGAGCAAATGGAACGCGGGTGTCCGCGGCGGGTTGGTCGCTGACCTTTTGAGCCGGATATGTTTTTCCGCCCTGGCGCCAGACGATCGAGGTGACTTTGCCTGCCTCGCGAACGAAATCGACCTGAGCGTCAAATTGTTTGACGAAGAACCTGGTTTCGGTTTCCGGAAAAATCTCGATCCTTGATTGATCGGTAGCCTGCACGTAGTACTCATCGCCTTCGCCGAAAAACGAAAACACAAACGTGGGATCAGCGGCGTCCTTATATTGACCAACGTAAGCGTCGAAGACGCGCTGACTGATCTTGATCTCGACGTGACTTCCGTCCTTGGCGACAACCGCGCCGGCGGGAACAATCACCAACAGGCTCAGCAATGAAAACAACGCGAAAC
>Ga0070699_100002472_pt1 | contig 16615 bp, 10 predicted proteins | sample KBSK1503metaG_FD_65473 | JGI IMG/M metagenome (GOLD analysis project Ga0070699, IMG submission 65473) | Corn, switchgrass and miscanthus rhizosphere microbial communities from Kellogg Biological Station, Michigan, USA - KBS K1-50-3 metaG | ecosystem: Host-associated > Plants > Roots >... | reverse complement strand
AGACCGCCGCGCCTCCGGCCGAGACCGCCGCGCCTCCGGCCGAGACCGCCGCGCCTCCGGCCGAGACCGCCGCGCCTCCGGCCGAGACCGCCGCGCCTCCGGCCGAGACCCCCACTCCCCGGATGCAGGAGCCGATCCGCGAGATGGAGTCGGGCCAGAAGGTGGAATTCGGTCCTCGCCATGCCGAGGCACTCCGACAGAACGCGGCGGCCGCCACTGCGAAGTGGCTAAAAATCCTTGAGACGCAAGGTCGGGCGCCTTGGGCTTCAATTCGCGCTCAGATGGGTTTGTCCCGCTGGCGCTTCTTGCCAGAGGCCCCGGAGGCTGCCGCCATTCTTCGCGACGCGTTGTCTCGGCTACCTGCAGGCCCGGAACGTGCGGAGATGCTAGGGATGCTCGAACGGTGGATGAAGGGCGCGGCTGAGCCGCCGACACCAACGGCTGAGCCTGCGGCGCCTGCGACTGAGCCGGCGACCTCGGAGGCAGGGGTTCGTCCCGGAGTTGGCGCTGCTGAAGCGCCGAAGCAGTCGCTCCGCCCACCCGCCCCGCGGCATACTGCCACGCGAGTGGGGCAGCGAACACTAACAAAGGAGGTCAACACGGTAATCGAACCCGGTGTCGATGTCGCGGGGGACGTTGCGGATATCAACGCAGGGAAAGCGACTCGCGTGGGCGAAAACTGGGTGGTCAACGGACGCACATATGGGGTACATGATGGTACGCTGTACCCTATCGAAGGGCCTGGCTTCTATAAGCTGACCCGTGGAGCGTTTAAGGCTCTTGGAGTGTTCAACGAATTCGGTAATACACCGAGAGCGGCGGATATTCTATCGAAGATGAAAACGTCAGCACCTGATAGGGCGGCGGCACTGCGCGTCTATGAGGGGACAAGGCCATGATATGGCAGGACATTGCGCTTGAGGGGCAGTGTGACCAGGGGACGCTCAAGTCGGCCCTAGCGGCAGCGTTTGATGTTGCGTCCGACGATGTCTGCGTCGTCGATTCTATCGAAAAAGCCGCCAGCACCTCCATTGTAGCGGTAATGACATCCATCAAGGGTGACTTTCGCTGCTTGCTGTCCCTGTACGTTGCGGAGGTCCTTGCTGATAAAGATCCCGTTGAAGTAATTGGACGGATCTGCTCCATCCTCAAAGTTAAGGCCCTCATTTCGGATGAGTCCGCTAATCCTTATTCCATGATCTTGATAAACGAGGAAGCAGAGAGCCGACCGGTGAAACTCGACGTCGAGAGTCTAGATCAGCACGAGGAGTATCGCCTATCGGCAGGGTTATCCGATCGACAGCCGTAGGCGCCAGAGCAAGGCCTCGGCAGAGTCGATTAGCCGTTCATGATCGTTTCCAGGAGCGGACCGGTCGCCGGGCGTGGTGGCACAGGGCGGCGGCGATTCCAGTGACTCCGGCAAGCCTCAGGATGGTGATGGCCAGGTTGCGCAGGCTTGATATGACGCGGGGCCATTGTCGGCGCGGATCTGGCAGCGGTCTTCGTCGAAGTGAGGTGCCCGGACCCTGATACCTGCTCCGGCTCCCGGTCACGCACGCCTGCGCCGACTACGGGATCGAGGACAAGTTCTTCGAGCGCGGCCGCTGCGACCGGTGCAGCCTGGGGCCGCAGGGCCGTGGTGCTGGGGCCGGGTCCGACGATCAGGTCATGGTCGGCCTGCTGCCAGGGCTCGGAGACGATTTGCGCGGCCCGCACCCCAAATCGGTGCTGAACTTGCTGTGCTGCGGCCACGGCGTGACGATGCTCGCCGACCTGGCGGCTGGGAAACGCGTCGGTGACGGCGGTGGCGAAGGATCTGTGGCATGGCCGTAACCGACGCCTTCACGCCAGCACCGTCGGGTACTCCGGCGCTCGCGCCGGGACCGGGATCGCCCCCCGCGGTGATCGACGCGTGGCTCGGCACCGGCGTCCCCTTCCCGCTACGGCCCGACTCCGTGACCGGCCGGATCGACTGGCTTAGCGGCATGGAAGTCGTCCGCCAGTCCGTCGAGACGATCCTCGACACCGAGCCCGGTGAGCGGATCATGCAGCCGGCGTTCGGATGCGGCCTGCGCCGGTTCCTGATGGCGCCGAACACCACGACCACCCGCAGCGCGATCCAGCAGGATGTCGCGTACGCCCTCAACACGTGGGAGCCGCGGATCCGGGTGACCGAGGTATCGGTGACCCCCGGCGACGACGAGCCGACGCTGGTATGGATCGACATCTCCTACGTGCGCCTGGCCGACCTGCGCCCGGACAACCTCGTCTATCCGTTCTACCTGAGGTAGCGGGGGTGACGACGGCATGGCGCTGAACGGGCCCATCCTCGACGACCGGACGTTCGAGGACCTGAAAGACGAGCTGGTCAAGCGGATCCGCGTCTACACCCCCGAATGGACCAATTACAACGAGACCGACCCAGGCATCACGCTGCTCGAGCTGTTCGCCTTTCTGGGCGAGTCGCTGCTGTATCGCTTCAACCAGATTCCGGACGCCACGAAGGTCGCGTTCCTCCGGTTGCTCGACGCCCAGCCCCGCCCGCCGCAGATCGCCCGCACCCTTCTTGCGCTGCAGACCGAACGGCCGGAGGGGATGCAGGTGCTGCGCGGCCAGGAAGCCAGGGGCGGGGCGGTGACGTTCGAGACGGACGACGAGGTCTATGCCTGGCCGCTGGAAACCCACGCGGTGGGCAAGGTCGCCGCGCCGGAACCGCCCGCTGACCCTGCCGCGCAGGCGGCGGAAAAGCACCGCCGCGACGACGCCGTCGCCCGGCTCCCCGACGCGCAGCGACAGCAGGCGGCGTCACAGGGCACGGCCTTCTACGAGGTGAAGGCGGTTCCCGCCGATCCGCAGGCCGCGGCGGACCCGCTCGACGTTAGCACCACGCTCGACCGGTCGCTGTGGGTCGCCCTGCTGGCCAAGACCCCCGCGGCGGCCCTCGACACGCCGAGCTGGTCCGTGCTGCAAAACCGTACCATTTTCCTTGGCGCCGCCCTCGACGAGACGGTGGAGCCCGGCTTCAACCTCGCGGCGCTCGACCCGGCCGACACCGCGCTCTTGAGGGCCTCGGAACTGACCGCCGACCCGCCCGGGATCTTGTGGGAACTGTGGCGGCCGCCGGCCGCCTCGGCCACGTCGCAGGATCCCGCTTTCACGGCCCTGGCCATGATCGGCGACACCTCACGCGGCCTGACCACCGCCGGAGCGGTCAAACTGGTCCTGCCTCGCGACTTCACCGCCCTCGTGCCGCCGTGGGCAACCATCGGCGGATCGCTCGATCCTCCGCCCCTGGATGACGACAAGGACGCGGCACGTGTCATCGCCTGGCTGCGCGCCAGCCGCCCCGTCACCGAGCACGACGCCATCCACCGCGTTCGCTGGGTCGGGATCAACGCCGTCGGCGCCAGCCAGGCCCGCGCGGCAGCGACCGAGCTGCTCGGCATGGGAACCGGCGAGCCCGGGCAGGTCTATCGTCTGGCGAACCGGCCGGTGGTTCCCGGCACCGTTCGCCTTGAGGTGGAAGAGCCCGGCGGCTGGACCCCGTGGACCGAGGTCGGTACCCTGGCCAGCAGCGGATCGCTGGACAGGCACTTCAGCGTGGACCTGACAGCCGGCGAGGTGCACTTCGGGACCCGCTCGATGGTTCCGCAGATCGGATGGCGGATCCGGGTCGTCTCCTACCGTTACGGCGGAGGAACAGCCGGCAATCTCCCGGCCGGGTCCATCACCTCGTTCAGCGGCGTGCCAGGGGTCAAGGTCACCAACGTGCTCCCAGCCGTGGGAGGCGCCGAAGCCGCCTCGCTGGCTCAGGCGCTGGACGAGATTCCCGCCGAGGTCCAGCGGCGAGACCGCCTCGTCACCGCCGAGGATCTGCAGGCGCTAGCCCTGGAGGTGCCGGGCGTCAGGCGTGCCGACCCGCTGCCGCTGCTGCATCCGGACACCCCGGCAACCCCGGCCGCCGGGGTCATGAGCGTCGTCGTGTTCCCGGACGAGGACCTCAGCCACCCGGACGCGCCCTTGCCGGACACGGGCCTGCTTCGCCGGGTGGCCGCGTACCTGAACCCCCGCCGCCTGGTGACCAGCGAGCTGTACGTTATCCCGCCGACCTATCGCAAGGTGGCCGTCGCCGTCGGGGTCCACGTCCAGGACGGTTACCAGGCGGACGCTGTGCGGCGCTGGGTGGAGCAGATCCTGCGCCAGTACCTCGCGCCGCTGCCGCCGTACGGCCCGGCCGGTTCGGGATGGCCGCTGGGCCGCGCGGTGCGGCGCGCCGAGCTGGAGGCGATCGCCGTCCAGGTGGAGGGTGTGGAGTACGTCGAGCAGGAACTGCAGCTCGCCCAGCCTGACGCCATGGGGCAGTGGGCGGCCAGTTCGCTGATCGAGCTGGAGAAGTGGGAGGCGCCGGAGCTGGCGGCCGTGACCGTCGTGGCCGGGCCGCCGCTGAAGCCGGGCGAGGGTTACGACCCGGCGCCCGACCCGAGTCAGCCGGTCCTCGTTCCGCTGCCGCCGGAGGTGTGCTGATGGAGGGCGACCGCCAGTTCAGCCTGATCGCCGACCCGGACCAGTGGGCCCGGTGCGCGCACTCGGCGACCGCCCTGCTTGACGGCGGCGGGGTGGAACTTACCTGGGACGACGACCCCGGGCCCGCGCCGCCTGGTGGTACGCGGTGTGAGGCCCCGGGCCATCCCGCGGCTGCCCAGGATCAGGACCCGTGCGCCCTCGACGAGGGGCCGGGTGGGCTCGCCTTCGACCGGTGGTGCCGTGCCTATCGCGCGCGCCCGATCGCGGGACGGGTCGAGCTGCTCAGCAGCACAGGCCAGTCGGCCCTGGCGCCCGAAGCGGCGGCACGCCGGCCGGGTGCCTTGCTGGCTCCGCGCGGGCTCGCCGTGGACTGCGCACAGCGTCTCTATGTCGCGGAGTCCGGCGGCGGCGCCGTCCACGTCATAGACCTGTGGGCGCAGCGCCTGCTCCGGCGGATCCCGGTCCGCTCCGCCCGGCACCGCTCGCGGCGGCCCGTCGACCTGGCCGCGCTCTGCTGTGGCGCGGTCGTCCTGCTCCGCAGGCCGTCGGCGCTTGCCGTCGTGGAAGGCCGGCGCGGGCCCCGTCCCGGGCCGCGGCTTCGCCGTCCCCCCGGCGGGCCGCCGTGGCAGCCACTGCGGATCGCAGCGTGCGCCGACCTTCTCCTGGTGCTGTGGACCGCGCCGGACGGCAGCGCCGTGATCGCGACACCCGCCGGCGACACGGTCCTCGCGGTGCCTGGCGCGACGGACCTGGAGCTTATCCCCGACGGCGTGCTCGTGGTCGCCCGTCAACCGGGGCGCGGCTTCCTGCGGTACCGGCGGTCCGGGAGCGCGTGGACGGAAATCGAGCCGCTCAGTGCTCCCGGTTACGACGGGGGCGCGGTGACGGTGGCCCCCGACGGGCGGATCGCCTACACCACCGCGGCAGGCCTGCGCTGGACGGCCGGCCCGGCCGGGCGCCATGCGGCGACTGGCCGCGTGACCACCTACCGGCTCGACGCCGGGGCCTACCGGACCCGGTGGGGGCGGCTCTTCCTCGACGCCTGCATCCCCCCGGGTACTGACGTCAGCGTCCGGTTCCTCACCTCGGACGACGACGAGGTCCCCGACCGCCTGCCCTGGACCCAGGCCTCGCGCGGGGCCCGCCAGGTCAGGTTCCCCGAACTCACCCCGCCGTTGCCGTCACAGGTCCTGCTCAAGACGCTCCAGGCGGCCGAACCGCTCTTCCGCCGCCCGGGCGGTTCGGAGTTGCCCTGGTCCCAGACCGGAACCGGCGTGGCGTTCCAGACGTATGAGGCGCCGGTAGCGGCGCCACCAGGCCGGTACCTGTGGCTGATCCTCGAATTGTCCGGCACGGCTCGCACCTCCCCGCAGGTGCGTGCGCTGCGGGTTGAGCATCCCGGACATCGGCTGGGGGAGCGGCTCCCGCGCGCCTGGACGCGGCAGGAACCGGATGCGGCCTTCCTGCAGCGGTTCCTCGCCCCGGCCGAGGGCATGCTGCACGAACTGGATGAGCGGGCCGCCCTGCGCGCCGTCCTGCTCGACCCGACGGCCACCCCGGCGGAGGCGCTGGCGTGGCTCGGCAGCCTGCTCGGGCTCGTGCTCGACCGGCGGTGGCCGGAGCCGGCCCGCCGCGCCCTGGTGGCTCAGGCCTTCACCTTGTTCCGCCTCCGGGGCACGCAGACCGCCCTGGAGCGGCTGCTGCGTCTCTATCTGGGCGTGCCCGTCGCGGTGGTGGAGAACTGGCGGCTGCGTGGCCTGGGCGGCGCCGTCCTCGGGACGGCACCGGGAGGGGATTCGGCGCCTGCGGTCGGGGGCGCGGCCAGGTCCGCCGGCTCTCTCGGCCACTTCACCGTGGGGGGCACCGTTCCGGGCGACGACCCTTACACCGCGACCGCTCACCGGTTCACCGTGCTGATACCGACCGACCTCGAGCCTGAGCAGCGTGACGTCGTCGGGAAGATCATCGAGGAGCACAAGCCCGCGCACACCGAGCCCACCATCTGCGAGCTCGGGGCCGGGATGCGAGTGGGGCGGCAGCTGCACCTGGACCTCAGCTCAGTCGTCGGACCGGGCGCCCGGTGGGGTCCGGCGACCGTCGGCCAGGTGTTCCTCGGCAGCGACGGGCTGGTCGGCCAGCCGTCCGTCGCGGCTCGTATCGGGACCACCTCGCGGGTGGGGTCGCTGAGGGCCGGATGAACGCTGACCTGGCGGTCCGCCGCCTCTCCGCCACCGTGCACCAGGATCCAGGATGGGTCCAGGCCGGGGCGGACGGCGGCCGGGCACGAGTGGAACGGCTGCTGCGCGAGGTAGCGGAAACCGGGCTGGAGCGCGCCATCCGCGCGGCGGCGCTCCCCTCAGGACGATGGTTCATCCGGCGGCTTGACCTGCCGCTGGTCCTCGAGCTCGACCGCACCGACGGCGCGCTGGCCGATCAGTGGGCGCGGGCGCTCACGGCCGCGGTGCACAGCGGCGTGCGCGGGCGTGGCTGCCCCGTCGTCTGCTACGCCGACGACATCGAGTTGCTCGCCGACGCGGTGGCGGGCATAGCGGCCGGCCATACCGAGCGGACATGGGCCTGGGCCAGCGCGGGTCTGGTGCGGCCCGGCGACCCCTCGCCCGCGGCAGCCCCCGGCCGCGCACTGCTCGCGATGCTGCGCCGCCAGCCGCAGCATGCCATCGCGGCGCTCGCCCGCGCCGTCGCCGCCTGCGGCGCACCGCCGCTGGACCGGGCGCTTGGCCGCCGCGGCTGGCTGGACGTGGCGGCCGTCGTCCCGGGTGCCGCCGCCGCGGCCGAGGGCGCCGCCATGCTCCTGGCGGCCGGCGCCACGGCAGGCCCGGCCCAGGACCCTCACGGCCCAGGCCAGGCGGAAGTAGCCGCCGGTGACGACGGCACGGCACGGTTCCCCCCGGCCGCGCCGCCTGCGTCCGTCGTCCCCGGCGCGGGCGTCGCGGGCCCGCGGCCTGTGCCGCCGCACCCGGCCCGGGTCCAGCCAGTACCGCCGGAACCGGCCGTACCCGGGCCGGCCCCGGCCTGGCTTACCCGGTCCGGGCTGATCCGGTCGCTGCTCGAGGGTTCTCCGCTGGCTGCCGCCTTCGTCCGGGCCCGGCTGCGCCCGGACGCCGGCACGCTGGCGGCCTGGGCGGCGCTCGTAGTGGCCGACGCTGACCCGGCGTCGCTGCACCGCGCCGGGTCGAGAGAACTCGTCGCGGCCATCGGATACGCGCTGGCGACGGGGCAGGCTCCCGCATACCATGCCGGCCGGCCCTGGAGCGGCCCACGAGCGACCTCGCGGCGGGCCGCCCCGCCGGAGGCCGGTGCCACGCCGTCCCGGGGCGCTCCTATGCCGTCGCCAGGCGCTGCTACGCCGTCGCCGGGCGCTGCTACGCCGTCCCGGCCCGGCGCCACCCCCCTACCGCCTGGCCGCAGTCCGCATGCGACCGGGCCGTCCACGCGCGGCCAGGGTCAGGATGCCGACCCCGGGCAGGCCCGGCGCGAGGCGGCAGGGACCGCCGCCAGGCCTGAGGGTGCGTTCACCGCCTGGGCCGGTGCGCCGTTCCTGCTGTCCACGGCGCAGGCAGCCGGTCTCCCCGGCCGCGTGCTCGGCGACCTCACGTTCGCCGGGCGCACCATGCGCTGGGTCGTGCACGCCGCCGGCCTTCGCCTGGTCCCCGCCGCCGCCGCCGACCCTGCGTTGCTGGCGCTGGCCGGAGTGGCCGCCGCGGACGGCGCCGCGCTGATCAGCGCCGATCCTCCCACCGCAGCCGAGCAGGAGGGGATCGACGACCTGGCGCGCGACTGGGCGGCGGTGACAGCCGCCCGCTTCCTGGCCGCTCAGCCCGCGCCCGAGCGGGCCGAGCTCGCGGCCCCGGCGTCAAGGAAGCCGGCCGAGGTGATCGCCGGGATCGCGCGCCGGAACGGCCGCGTCACGGGCAACCGCGGGTGGATCGAGGTTCACTTGCCACTCGCGGATGTCGATATCGCCGTACGCAGGGCGGGCTTCGACATCGACCCCGGCTGGGTTCCCTGGCTGGGCACGGTTGTGAGGTACGTCTATGAGTGACGCGCCGGCATCGCCAGCCGCCGCCGAGCCGACTGCGGCCAGCCGCGACCTGTCTGCCCGGGCGGCGGTGCTTGCCCTCCGCCTGGCCGACTTCGTCGAGGAGCACAGCAGTGAGGCGGCAGGCGCGGCACCTGCCGTTGCCTTCCTGCGCAGGTGGGCCCGGGCGGCTATCGAGGCCGATCCGGGAGCCGACGGTACCGGCCCGGCCGGGGCGCCCAGCGGGGATGCTCCCCTCGGACAGCTGGCCGAGCGCCTGGGCCTCAGCGACGTAGAGCGTGATCTGCTGCTGCTGGCCGGCTTGCCGGAGGAACACGAGGCGCTGGCCGGCATCTTCCGCAGCATGAATCCGGGCGGCGAGCCATACCCGAGCGTAGGCCTGGCCGCCCACGCCGTCGGCCAGCAGATCGACCGGATCGGCCTGCGAAGGCTGCTGCACGAGGGCGCGGCTGTCCGGACCGGTGCGCTGCGGGTGATCGGGGACGGGCCGTTCTTCGAACGCGAGCTCGCGTCTGCGGTCCGGCTGTGGGATGCCCTGCACGGGCACGATGCGTGGCCGCCTTCGGTGGAGCAGGTGGACGTCGGGCCGCCTCCGGCAGGTCTGCGGGACTGGCTCAGCCTGCCCGGCGTCCAGCGCGTCGTGGCGGCCTTGCGCTCGGCCGAACCCCGCACCCTGCTGGTGACCGCCGATGACAACGCGATCGCGCTGAGCCGGTGCGCGGCGCTCGCCCGCGCTGCCGACGCCGTTGTCGTGGCGGGCCGCGCGCGCCCGGACGCCACCGACGCCATCGGGCTGCTCGCCGTGCACGCTGCGGCGCGCGGCGGCATTCCCGTGCTCGTAGTCCCGGCGCCCGGCGCCGGCGAGGGTCCGGTATCTCTCGACCTGCGACGTGTCACCGGACCGGCGCTGGTCTGCTGTGAGCCCGGCGCGCTGCGACCCGGACCGGGCCGCGCCCTGCTGCCGGTACCGCTCGGGCCGATCGGGATCGCCGACCGCCGCGCGGCGTGGCGCGCGGTGCTGCCGGGCACGTCCGGTCAGGCCTCTCACCTGGCGGCGCGTCACCCGCTTGACCCGGCCCTCACCGCCCAGGTCGCCCTCGATGTCCGCAGCCGCCAGCAGCTAGCCGCTGGCACAGACGACGCGGCCGACGTCACGAGCGCGATCCGGGCCCGGGCCGGCGCGGTACTGCCAGCCGGGGTGGAGCTGCTGACACCCGAGGCCGGGTGGGCGCGCCTGGTGGTGGACCGCGCGGCCGAGGAACAGCTGCATGATGCGGTGGAGCGCCTTGAGTACCAGTCGCTGGTGCTGGACGACTGGGGGCTTCGGGAGAGCGCCCGCGCGGACCGGGGGATCCGGCTCCTGTTCACGGGGCCGCCCGGAACCGGCAAGTCGCTGGCGGCCGACGTGATGGCGACCGCGGCCGCCACCGACCTGCTCGTGGTGGACGTCTCCCGCGTCGTGTCGAAATGGATCGGCGAGACAGAGAAGAACCTGGCCGCGGCGTTCGACGTCGCGGAGCGCACCCAGGCGGTGCTGTTCCTTGACGAGGCGGACGCATTCTTCGGTGCCCGCACCGAGATCAGCGACGCCCACGACCGGTACGCCAACCTCGAGACGGCATATCTGCTGCAACGGCTTGACCGCTTCGACGGGCTCGCCGTGCTCGCGACGAATTTGCACCAGAACATCGATCCGGCGTTCCTGCGCCGGATGGACTATGTCGTCGACTTCACCCTGCCGGACCAGCAGCGCAGGCGGCGGCTGTGGACGCTGTACGTACCAGCCGGGCTACGAGGACCAGACGTCGACCTCGCGCTGCTGGCCCAGCTCTACCCGGTGCCCGGGGCATGGATACGCAACGCGGCCATCGCGGCGGCATTCCTCGCCGCGGCGAACGGCGGGGTGATCCGGCAGGAGTATCTCGTCAGCGCCATGCACCGGGAGTACGGCAAGGCCAGCCGGCCGATTCCCGTAGTGCCCGCGGAGCGCCTGACCGATGCCCCGGACGAAGACGCGGCACGACAGCTCGAGGCCGCCGCCGCGAGCAAGGACGCCATGGAGGAGACGAGAGACGATGGCCGCTGAACAAAGCGCTCCGGTGCTGTCCGGATGCTCCGGAGCCGGAACGACGACCGCGCCGGCGGGAGAAGGGCTACAGCACGACGCCGATCTGCCGGTCAATCCGTTTGTGGCGCTGCGCGTGGCCTTCGGGATGCTGCTCGGTGAGGATGACTTCCGCGTTCTGATGGGAAATCCGCGCGGCAAGCAGATGCTGCATACCGCGTGGCTGCACGGCCCGGGAGTGTTGTGGGGTTTCCGGGTCGCGCGCGAGGACGACCAGCTGGTCGTGAGCCCCGGCCTGGCGGTGGATGCTCATGGGCGGGAGCTTCACCTCGACCATTCGTGCTGCCGGTCGCTGCAGGAATGGGCGGCCGAATGGCGCCGCCTGTACGCGGCCGACACCGCCGGGGAGGCGACGAGCACAGTCGAGGCGTGGGTGGTCGCAGAGTTCGCCGGCTGCCCGGACCGGGCCGTGCCGGCCCTGGCGGACCCTTGCGACGTGACCCGGCAGCACGACGACTATTCGCGGGTCGTCGAGAGCGTGTCCATCAGCGTGCGCCCGCAACGGCCGCAGTGGCCGCACATCTACCATCGTGTCCGCGCCCTGCTCGGGCTGGAACCCGTCGAAGACGGCGACCAGGATGTCCGCGACGCCGTCGATGCCGTCCACGCCGCGGACCCTTACGAGCGACCCGGTGTGCTGCTGGAACACTTCGGCCGGCTCGCGGCCAGGGACGTCATGGACCGCGCACCCGAGCTGGAGCCGGGTGACGTCGGCCCGGGCGTGTTCCCGGTGACCGACGACCACGCGGGAGTCGTGCTGGCCCGGCTGACAGCCGAGGTGACCGACCACGGGGCCTGCGTCAGTGTCGGCACTGTCAGCGTGGACCCTGAGGTCCGCACCGCCCTGCTGCCCACTTCGACGATCCAGGACCTGACCTGCGGCCGGGCGCCGACGGTGTTCGGCCCGCAGCCACGGGCTGACGCCGGGGGGCCCCGCCTCAGGACCGGCACGGTGCAATGGGAGCGCGGCAACTCGAGGGTCAGCTTCCGCGTCACCGCGCCGATCGCCGAAGGGTCGCAGGAGAGCGGGATCGAAGTAAGCTCACTGTCCGGTCAGGGCCGCGGCTGGGCGCCGAACCACATCGACCGGATCACGCTGCATGACGGCGGCGAGCGCGTGGTGGTCGACCTGGACGAGCCGCCGGCTTACCGGATGGTCCGGCTGGTGATCCGCGGCACCGGGCCGACACCGCTGTACGGCCGGAATCCGCTGGTGCCCTTCGCCGGCGTTGAAGGCGGCCCGCCCGGAACACAGGACGACGGGCATGATGCCGTCCACACTGTGAACCTCAGCCGGGCCGGCCAGGAGGGGAGGAGTGAGTCATGAGCACGGTCGAGGGCATCGAGGTGCAGGAGCTCGGCTCGGGCGGGGCGCTGCAGCAAACCGACACGTCGGCCACCGGGGCCGGGGGCATCGTGCGGCTCAGCGCCTTCGACGGCCTCTTCCTGCGCGCCGAGCATCTCAACGCGATGCAGGACTACGCGCTCGCGCTTGCGCTCGCGCTCGGCACTGCCGGGGGGGCCGGTGTCGTCGAGGGGTTCGGCGTGGCCCTGAAGAACGGGACGCTAGAGGTCGGCGCGGGGCTGGCCATCGACCCGACGGGGCGCCCGTTGCCGTCGCGCGCGAAGATCACCCTGCCGCTGGACAAACTCCAGCCGGATGCCGATACGTTCTGGTTCATCGAGGCCATCTACGCTAGCTGGCCAGATGGCAACGAGCCTGTGCAGGGGCTACTGTGCGACGAGCCGTGTGCGGGCGGAACCACATCACAGCCATACAAGGTCGAGGGGACGCGCATCCAGCTCACCCGCGCGTCCGAGCCAGGACTTGTCGGATGGCGACCCGAGCAGAAGCGCTCCCGGCTGGCTTCGCGCCTGTTCGCGCTCGAGGAGACCGCGGCAGGCGCTTGGTCGAGGACACCTGGCAAACCCGGCGCCAACCTGGCCAACCGGGGGTGGCTGCCGCCGCCGGCCCAGGATGTCACCGACCGGGCGGTCCGCCTTGGCATCCTCATCCCCGATGCGGACCTGGAGCAATGGCAGGTCGACGTGTGGGCGGCCCGGAGAGACCACGGCGCTTCGCCACCCACGCGCCTGTGGCAGTGGCAGCTCGGGATGCGCCCCTGGGATGTGTACGTGGCGCAGATCCTCCAGTTCCAGGACGTGCTCGGCTACTCGTCCGGTGTCTCCTTCACTGCGACGGTCCTGCACCAACTGGAGGAGATCGCGGCAAACATCCCGCACGAACGGCAGACGAAGGCGCGCTCGGCCGAGCTTGTCACCGGACTGCGGGACTTCATCGCGACGAGGGACCCGGCGGGCCGGGGGCTCATGGCCGGCGAGACCTCCAGCCTGCCCATGCGCGGGATCGACGAACTCCCGCCGGCCGGATTCCTTCCTTATCAGGGATCGCTGGAGGATGCGGGCCGGGCCATGGAACAGCTGCTCGGCACCGGTGTGCGGATCCGGGTGTGCACCTGCCGGCCGGCTGATGTCGCCCAGGCGGTACAGCAGGCTCAGCATCGTGACCGGATTCCGCTCGGCAACCTGGACCTCCCCGCCGACGTCGACATCCTGATCCCCGTCACCGAGGACACGGGGCAGCCAGCGTTCGACTGGGTCGCGTTCGCGCACCGCGAGGAGATCACGTGCGGGACAGCGATAGCTCCGGCTGAGGCCGACCACGTGCGCGTCTGGCTGTTCGAGCCCGCGCAGAGCGATGCGGAGCAGGCAGCGCTGGAAGCGGTCCTGAAAGGCCAGATCCCCAAGGGTGCCGGTGATCTCGGCCAGCTCGACTACCCCCCGGGCACATGGGCGGTACCCCAGAGCGCGGTTTATCCGGCGATCTACGCCACGGTCGCGGCGGTTCCGCCCGATTCATCCTGGCTCGCGGTCGGCTTGGTCACGGCCGAGGGGCGGCGGCCGCTTGGCGAGGTGCGGGCCATGCTCCTGGCCCTGGCCTTCACACCGGAAGGCCAGCCGCGCATCCCGCGGGTTTTCACAGCGCTCGCCGCCGATCGCGAGGAGGCGATCGTCTTGATACGCACCACACGTCGTTGAGCTTCGGGGACCCGATCCGGACAGGCGCTGCGCGCGAGCGGAGCGACGCACTACAGGCGGCCAGTATGATCAGCCAACCCCCGCGGGCCGGCGTCTGCATCATCCGGCTGGAACACGACGGTACGCGGCTCAGGGTTTCAATCCGGCTCAGAGCGGACGTCGCGAACCGGTCGGGCGAGCGCCAGCACCGCTTCACCGACATCGACCGGGCGCTGGAGGTAGTGCGGGACTTCATGAGATCGTTCGTCGAGGACCGCCCTGATCCACATCCTGGTAGTTCAGGACACGGTGGTGACGTTCCGCATACGCGCCAGTGACATCGGCGCCAGTGACATCGCCGGCGGGCCCGCTGCGCAGGAGGTCAGTATGAGCTGGCGGAACGGCTGACGTCGGGGACGCGAAGAAGCATCAGCATGTCGCTCGATGGCTCCACGCCGAGTTCCCTGCGGACCAGCTCGCGATATGTCCGGTAGCTGCGGCGCGCTTCTCCCAGATTCCCCTCGGCGACGTGTGCCTCGATAAGTGCTCGCTGTGCGCTCTCCCTGAGGGGTTCGGCCCTTACCGCCAGGATCGCCGCCTCAATGGCATCGGCAAAGCGGCCGGCGCGAGTCAGCGTCCTGCTGAGTGTCTCCAGCGCGTGCAGCATGCGCTGTCTGACCCGCTCACGCTCCATCAGCACCCAGTCGTCGTACCAGCCGGGCAGGAGATCGAGTGCGTCGCCCCAGGAGGCTGAGATAGCGAGATCGCTTTCGATAGCCGCCTCCTCGATAATCCGCGTCGCCCACTGGTCGATGACATGAAGGTCCACGAGCACGTCTGCGTTCAGGGCCAGCGAGCATTTGTCGGCGACCATGACGTCGATTCCCGCTCGGCGGAGGCGCCACAGTGCGGACCGGAGGTTACCCGCGGCCCGCGCTTCATCACCGAACGGCCATAGGGTACCGGCGGCATGGCGCCGCTCTACCCGCCTTCGGCGCACGGCAACAAACGCCAGCAATTGCTTGCTGCCCTCAGGCACCTCCTGCCGGCGCGTGCCCAGTGTTACATACGGACCGTCCAACAGATGCACGACAGGTCCATCGACATAGCCGACATGGTAGCGGCGGAGTTGGTCAACTGTGTGCGTGCCCACGGTGTCTCCCCCAACAAAGCTTGCCGTTGCAAACTTTGGCAGCGCAACGTCACCCGACTGTCACCATCGAATATGGGCGGGAGTCGCGTCGCTTTTGACGGGCCGGGCTATAACTCCGCCAGACCCACCTTGCTGATCTCGTTGGCTCTTAATTGGCGACTGCTGTAGCCAGCGCCGCTGCGCCGCCCGATGCTGCTGGATAGCCGGCGTACCCGGCGACCCAGACGCGCTTGCGCTCCATGGCTGATGATGTCGACCGACGCAGACGGCCCAGGCTCTGGCCCCGGCGGTTCTGGCGTCCACGTTCAATCCTTAACGCTTCTCAGCCGGCATTACAAGGGAAACACCAGGGTCATTCTGCCGGATTAACGCTTGATCTGGCCCGGGTTGGAAACGATAATTGATGGTCCGCCTTTGTATACGGAGTTCCGTCCCCGGCGGTTGCCGGCGAATGCAATCGCGTGCATTTAGTCCGAACGGGCCTCATGGCTGGTGAGCTCCTGGCGCGCGTACGGCAACGTGAAGACGGCAGCGCTTATGACATAACCATCGCGATCTATTTCTAAAATAAACACTATTGCTCCAGGCGCCCCGTCGGCACCGTATGTTTCAGGCAGCGTCGGTCACGCGGTCGCGCAGGGCGTAGATCCCGGCGGCCAGCGTGCCCAGGCAGAGGGCCACGGAGCTGAAGCCGAGTGACCAGTGGATGCCGACGGCGGCGCCGAGGATGCCGACGGTGAAATTCAGCGCATGACCAGGCCGCCGTCGGTGCACAGCACCTGGCCGGTGAGCGCGGCGGCGCCGTCCGAGGCGAGGAACGCGACCGTGGCCGCCACGTCCAGGTAGGCGAGGTCGGCCCGGTCGAACGCGGCTGCCGCGTGGACCAGCACGTCGCACCGGCCGGCCTGGTCCAGCACCCGCCGCGCCGCCGCCCGGACCTGCTGCTCCTCGCCGAGATCCACGGGAACGTCACCCGTTCGGTCCATGATCACGACCTGATGGTCCGCCGCGGTCAGGGCGGCCGCGACGCTGCTGCCGGCGCCGGCGCCGCCGGTGACCACGGCCACCCGCCGGCCACGCCCGGTCATGCCCCGGGCCCCGGCGCAGTGGCGGCCCGGGACGCCGCTTCCGCCCCGGCGATCCGGCCGAACACCATGGCGTCGGTGAGCCCGCCGCCGTGCTCGATCAGGTGCCCCCAGGCCAGGCTGACCGCCCCGGCCGCGTAGAGCCCGGGGACGGGCTGGCCGTCCGGCCGGAGCACCCGGGCCCGCTCGTCGTGCCGCGGGCCGCCGGTGGTGCCGGCGATGCCCGGCCAGGTCTCGATCGCGTACAGCCGGCCGAGGTCCAGCGGCACGAGCGTGTCCGCCGACCGGCCGAACGCATCGTCCCGGCCCGCCCGGGCGGATGCGTTGTACCGCTCCAGGGTTCCGGTCAGGATCCCGGCATCCACGCCCATCTTCCCGGCCAGGTCCGCGGGACCATCCGCGGCGAGAATCCAGCCGCGGTCGACCTCGGCGGAGTTGTCCGGGCTCCAGGCGTAGTCGTTCGGCGTGCCGAGCAGGCCGTTCAGCGGGCCTGCCCGCCGGGCCGCCTCGTCGAACACCGCCCAGCTCGGCAGCCGCGGCCGGTTCGCGTTGCGGGGGAGGTAGGTCAGCAGCGCGCGCAGCCGGTCGTGCACCTCGTAGCCGGTCTCGTCGGCGAACCGGCGGCCGTC
>Ga0070699_100002471_pt1 | contig 16616 bp, 16 predicted proteins | sample KBSK1503metaG_FD_65473 | JGI IMG/M metagenome (GOLD analysis project Ga0070699, IMG submission 65473) | Corn, switchgrass and miscanthus rhizosphere microbial communities from Kellogg Biological Station, Michigan, USA - KBS K1-50-3 metaG | ecosystem: Host-associated > Plants > Roots >... | reverse complement strand
CCCGCGCCCTGGTCGGACAGAGCGCTTGATGGCGACCACGACCCGCCGTGACGCGACGACCCACGAGCAGTACCTGCAGCTCCATCGCTGGATGTGCATGGCCAAAGCGCTTGACGACCGAATGCACATCCTCGTCAAGCAGGGGCGAGCGCCGTTCGTCGGGTCGAGCCGGGGCCACGAGGGCATCCAGGTCGCATCCACGGCCGCCATCGGGCCGGACGACTGGCTCGTGCCGCACTACCGCGGCCTCGCGAACGCCATCGTGCGCGGGCTGACCATGAGGGAATGGATGCTGGCGGTGTTCGCGAAGGCGGCCGACCCGCTGTCCGCGGGCCGGAACATCCCCGGCGGCTGCTACAGCTACCACCGGCTGAAGATCGCACCGGTTTCGCAGGTCGTGGCGAGCTGGGTTCCGAAGGCGTCGGGCATCGCCTATGCGTCGAAGCTGTCGGGCGACGGGGCCGTCACGCTGTGCACGTTCGGCGATGGCGCCACGAGCCAGGGCGACTTTCACGAGGGCGTGAACTTCGCCGCCGCGCACAAGCTGCCGGTCGTCTTCGTCTGCGAGAACAACGGCTATGCCATCTCGGTCCCGATCAGGTTGCAGATGGCCAACCCCGACATCGCGGAGCGCGCGCGAGGTTACGGCATAGTCGGGGTGACCGTGGACGGCACGGACGTTCCGGCAGCGTATGCGGTGTGCCGGGAGGCGGTCGAGCGCGCGCGGCGCGGCGACGGCCCGACCCTGGTCGACGCCAAGATCCAGCGGATCAACTCGCACACGTCCGAGGACAACCAGCTCAAGTACCGAAGCCAGGAAGAGATCGCCGACGCGGCCGAGCACGATCCTATCGAGCGCTTCCAGTCGTGGCTGATCGAGCGCGGCTGGATCGCCGCCGAGGATGCGGCCCGCACCCAGGCGGCCTGCGACCAGGAAGCTTCCGAGGCGGCCGACTGGGCGGAGCAGCAGCCAGACCCGGTTGCTGAAGACGCCCTTACGAACCTGTTCGCCTGACGTTGCGGGCGGCCCATCGACCCGAGCACGTCTCCAAGATGGCGTCCCGAAGATAGACTGACCTCGGTTGCAGTGGACGACAACGAATCTCGGACGGTCGACTCGGAGCAGGCGCCCGTAGCCTCGGGCGAATCGGGTGACGTGGAATCGCCGGCTGCCGACGCGCCTGAGCCGGAAGAAGCGCCCGCGGCTGCAGCCGCTGAGGTGGTTGTGAGCGAGGCCACCGAACCGGACGAAGAAGGGCCGGACGAAGAAGGGCCGGACGAAGAGGCCCCACCGGTCGCCCCGGACCAGCCGGAGTCAGCGCCGTCGGGGGTCTCAGCTGAAGCTGCCGAGCCGGGCGAGCCTGCCGAGCCTGCCGAGCCCGATGGCGAGACCGCGGCCGAGGAAGAGCCCAAGCCCGCTCTGCCGATGCAGAAGTCGTCCCCGACGTGGGCCCAGGGCACATCGGTTTCGAGTCAGAGGGAGGGCCCCGCCGAAGGCGACGGCGAGGCGCCGGCGGCGGCACTGCCAATGCAGAAACCGACACCCGAATGGGCGAAGACGGTGCCCGAGGCGACAGTGCCCGTGATGGAGCCCGAACCGCCGGTCGATCCCGACGCCAAGCCGGCGGTGCCGATGGCGAAAGAGGCGCCCAAATGGGCCGAGACGATCCCGGAACCCGCCGAGCCGCCAGTGATCGCTGAGACGGCGGCGCCGGCCGAGGCAGAAGTGGCCGAGGCAGAGCCGGACGAGGCAGAAGTGGCCGAGGCAGAGCCGGCCGAGCCGGCGATGGCGAGCGAGGCCGCCGCCGCCACCATGCCGCTGACTCCGGCTGCGGCCGAGGAGCCGCGCGTAGAGGAGCCGCATGAGGAGCCGCGCATGGAGGAGCCGCATATAGAAGCGGCCGCGCCGGATGTCGAAACGGCCGCGCCGGCCGCGGAACCGGCTGCTCCCGCCTGGCCCCAGCCCGCGGCTCGGCCCGCCAGGATCGAAAGCGACGTCTGGCCGGCGGACCCGCCGACCGAGCCGGCGATGCGGGCCTGGTCTACGTCGGGACCAGCCGCCGCCCCAGCCGCGCCCTCGAAGCCAGGCGAATGGCCGGCGGACCCGCCGACAGAGCGTGCGATGCCGGTCTGGTCGCCCTCGGATTCGGTCCCGGCGGCCACGGCGCCGGCAGCGCCGGTACCGACGGCCGCGCCGGCTCCGCCCGCGCCCGCGCCGGCGCCTCCCGCCGCTGCGGTCCCAGTCGCCCAGCCCGCGCCGGCTCCGATTCCTCCCATCCCTCCAGTCCCTGTCGCCCAGCCCATGCCGATTCCGCCTGCGCCCGAACCGGTCCCGCCACCCGCCCCGGTCCAACCGCCGGCCCCGGTCCAGGCGGCGCCTACCGCACCGGCCCAGCCCACGACGCCCGAGCCCGCGCAGTCACCCTTCGACACCGATTGGCCGGGCGCGGTGCCGGTGCCGGCATGGGCTCCGCAAATCCACGTCGGCCCGACCACCCCACCGCCGGCGCCTGCTCCGCCGGCGCAGCCCGCCCCTGCCGCGACATCCGCGCCCGCACCCGCACCGCCGGCTCCAGCACCAGCGCCTGCCCCGGCACCTGCCACCCAGGCCGTCCCGCCGGTGCCCGCGGCGCCGGCCCCGCCGGCGCAACAGTCGACTGCGCATGGGACCTCCTGGCAGGTGGTCCCGCAGAAGCATTTCGAGGTGAGCATCACCCGGCCGGTGCCGAACGCCGAGGACAAGGCGTATGCGGAATGGTTCGCGTGGGCCAAGCGCGGCGGCGCCAAGGCGCCCGCCTGCCACTCAGCTGCCCAGGGGGCCTTCAGGGCGCTGTCGAGCGGCCATGACATCGCCACGGCAGTGAAATGGGCCACGGCCGCGATGGCGAACCCCCCGGCCGCGGTCGATGCCGGCCGCCAGGCCTACTGCGCCTGGTATTCGCTCGCCAACATCGACATGAGGTTGGATACCGCCCGCGCCCACCTGTTCGCGACCGGTGCGGTCAAGGCCCTCGAGGCCGGGGCGGATGCGACCCAGGCGCACAACGCGGGCGCCGCCGCCGCCGGGATGCGGAGGACCAGCTAGTCCCCTAGCGCCGAGGCGTGCGCTGCTGCCGGCGGGCCTCCCCCGTGGGGTCGATGCCATCGGCCATCCGCTGCAGGAACCGCGCGAGCAGGCCTGATTGCGAGTGCGCGTAGCGGACGATGCGGTCGGCCTCTCGCAAGCGGGCTCGCTCCTCCGCGACGTGGCGGGCGAATTCCTCGGGCAGATAGTTGGATGGATCCATCGGGTTCATCGTCAGGTCCCCCTTAATTTGATTCGAGGCGCTTCAGCGCCTCTTCGATATCGACGTCACCGCGAGCGACCTGCTCCATCAGCTCCACGCGCGTCTGCGCGGGCGCCGCCGCGGGCCGGTCGATGCCGATCTTGGCCAGCAGCGCGTCGAAACGCGCCCTGGCCGTCGGGTAGCTGACCCCGAGATGCCGCTCGAGATCCTTCATGTTTCCACGCGAGGCGAGGAATACTCTCAGCGCTTCGCGGTCATCGTTGGAGAGCACGCAGAACTCGCAACTGGCGAAGGCGCCCGACATCTCGGTGTCGCATGCGGGGCACGTGAGCCGGGTCAGAGCCAGCCGCTCGTTGCATACGGGACAGTTGAGCGGCGGCCTGCGGTTGCGGTCGGCGGCTACCGTCACGCCGACACCCGGACGTTGCCCATGGTGCAATCGATGTCGAGGCTGCCCGCGCCGGAGCCGACCGTGACCTCTTTGCCGGCTTGCCCGAGGATGACCGGCTCGCCGCCGCTGTCGAAGGTGACCCTGCCCATCGTGGTGTGCGTGGTGACCTTCACGCTCGAACCCTTCTCGAGGTTGATGGCGACGTTGCCCATCTCACAGCGAACTTTCGACGCTCCGGCATCAAGCCGCCCGCTGGCGCTGAAATTCCCCGCCTGGATCGTGAAGTCCAGGGGAGACGTGAAGTCCGAGATCTTGCAACTGCCCGCCAGCACCTCTCCGGTGATCGCGCCGTGCACGCCTTCGACGCGAAGCGAGCCCGCGTTGACCTGGACCGCCAGGCCGAGGTCCGGGTTCATGCGGACCTTGAGCTTCCGGCGCCCGAAGTCCACTGCGAAGTCTCGGCGTTCGTCGCGACCGAAACGGAAGTGGTCGCTCTCGCTCAGCGGTCCCTGCTCGATGACCATCGTGTCGCCCTCTTGCCGCGCACGGTGCGGTCCGTCGGCGATGGCATAGGCGACGGTGGGATCGCCGACGACCTCGGCGCTGCCGCCCACGTTCGCCACCTTCACCCGGCGGGTGGACGCCGGCGCGGCGGGCGCGACCGCGGGGCCCACAGACCATGCCGGCTGGGCCGGGACCTCGACGGCGTCGAGAGAATCGAGCCGGGCGGCGCCTTCCTCCGCTGAGATCCTGCCCGAGGCAACCTGGTTCACGATTTCTCGCTGTAGGTCTTTCATGACCTTAATTAGAAACCCGACCTTGCAAATGTGTCAAGTGTAAGCGTAAAAACAGAAGCCCCCCGTTCGGAATTAAGCTTGAAACTCTCCCATGCAAGCCACCACCCAGCGCGGGACCGCGGCCGGTTGGGCCGCGATCGCGGTCCTCTTCGCGGCGACCACCTGCGTCGAGAGCATGTCGTGGACGCAGCTCAGCGCTTACACCCCGCTGTACCTCCGCGAGCTGCACGTCCCGGCCGCCCAGGTGCCGGGTTGGATCGCGGCGATGTCAAGCCTTGGGTGGATCCTGGCCCTGCCGCTGGCCCCCTTCTGGGGAGTGCTGGCGGACCGTTACAGCCGCAAGCTCATCATCGTCCGCAGCGCCGCCCTCGAGGCGGTCGTCTTCGGAGGCTGGGCGCTGGCGACGTCGCCGGTGGTCGCGCTCGTTTTCCGATCACTGAACGGGTTCATCCTCGGCAACACGGGCGTGATGCTCGCGGTGCAGGCTTCGACGACGCCGAGGCAGAGGCTCGCACTCGCCGTCGGCATCGTCGGTGCGGGGTCGCCGGCGGGCCGGGCCCTTGGTCCCATCCTCGGGGCGGCGCTGGTGCACTCGGTCGACGTGCGCGGCATGCTGCTCGTCGATTCGGCGCTTTCGGTCTTGATGGCCGTGCTGCTGACCGTGTTCATGCGAGAGGCCGAGCACGAGCGGCCGGCCGACCTGCGGGTGCTCAGCCTTCTCAGGGGCGCATTTGAAGAGATAGCCGGCAAGCCGCTGCTGTGGCGATTGTTCCTCGCCACCGCCATCACCCAGGTCGGCCTCTGGACTGTCCTGCCGTACGTGCCCATCTATATCGGAAGGCTGGCGCCGAGCGACGCCGTCACGGCCGTCGGGGTCGTCCTCTCCGCGGTTGGCCTCGGCCAGGCGATCGCCTCGCCTCTCTGGGGACTCGCGATGCAGCGAGCGGGCTACCGCCGGGTCCTGAACGCGACGTCGATCGGCGGAGCTGCCGCATTGACCGCGGTTGCGTTGAGCCATTCATTGCCCTTGTTCGCGCTCGGGCTGGTGGCCAACGGCATCTTCGCCGCCGCGATCCTGACTGCGTCGATGGCCGTGATGGCCGCGACGGTCAGCGCCGAGCGCCGCGGCGCCGTCCTCGGCCAGATCCTGTTTCCCTTCTACCTGGGCGGGGTGTTCGGACCCCCTCTGGGCGCGCTTGCTTTCGGCGCCGGGCAGACCTTCGTGTTCGGCATCGCAGCCGTGTTCAGCCTTGCGCCCCTCGCTGTGCTGCTCACCTTGCGGCCGGCACGTCCCGCGGCCGCCGCGTGACCACCCGCATCGGCGTGGTCGCCGACACCCATTGCCCGGAGTTCCTGCACCGGCTGCCGGATCGGCTGTTCGAGGTGTTGCGGGGGGTCGACCTGGTGATCCACGCCGGTGACGTGAACGGTCGCGAGACTCTCGACGCGCTGGCGGCCATCGGCCCCCTCGAGGCGGTGCGGGGCGATCACGACCGCAACCTCGCCGCCCTGCCGCGCAGTCGCGAACTCAGCGTCGAGGGCAGGCGCATCGTGGTCGTGCACGGGAACCGCAGCCGTTGGGTGGAGGAGCCGCAGACCCTGCTGTGGACGCTAAGTCTCGGCGCCTACCATCCGCATCGCGGTTTGGCGCGCGCGCTGCGGCGCCGATTCGCGCCGGCGGACGTGATCGTGTTCGGTCACACGCACCGCTCTCACGCCGAGACCATCGACGGCACATTGATGTTCAACCCCGGAGGGGTGCACCAGTGGAATCCGGACACGGCCACCCATCGGCTCGAGGAGAAGCCAGGCTGGTTCGAATGGTCGTGGCTCCAGATTGCCCGGCACCTGCGTGACTACCCGCGGCCGTCGGTCGGGATCCTCGAGGTCAGCCGCGACGGCGTCGTCCCGCGCATCATCGCCCTGTAGGCCTCGGTAGAGTCTCGTTCGTGATCGAGCCGAAGATCCGGCCCGCGGACTTGGGCGATGCTGCGCTCGCGGCCGACCTCATGACCGCCGCCTACCCGGCGTTCGAAGTGGACCCGGTGCTCACGCGCTATCGCTGGGAGCACCCACGCAAGGGCTGGTCGTTCGGCCGGTTCATCGCCGAGATCGGAGGTCGCCCGGTCGCGTATGTCAGCTGGCTCAACGGGCCGCCCGAGCAGGACCCGGACCGTCACTGCGAGGTCGGCGTGGCGCTGGACGGCGCTCACCTCGACACACGATTGCTGACCTTCCTGTGGCGGTGGGCGACTGAAGACGCCGCGCAGGCGGGCTCGCGCACCCTCCTCGCCTATGCCGCGGAAGACGAGCCCGAGGTGCTCGAAGCCGTGCAGGCGATCGGCTACCAGCGGGACCGCCTGGAGAAGGTCTGGGAGCTCGACCTCGCGACCCACGGCCCAAGGCTTGCGGCCGCGGCCCAGCAGGCCCGCGCGAAGGCGGCGAGCGAACGCTACGAGCTGACGACGGTGGCCGCCTGGGACCGGAAGAGCTTCGAGGCCCTGCACGCCCTCGACGCGAGGACGCGGACAGACATCCCGACCACCTTTCCGATCCTTCCCGAGACCTTCGAGAACTTCATGGAGCGCCTGCGCTCGCCCGACCGGCCGCACGACCGCTGGTGGGTCGTCCTTCACGGCGACGATCCGGTGGCCATGTCATACCTTCGGTTCCCGCCGGTGCGCGGTCGCGTGTGGACCGGCTACACCTGCTGCCATCCCGACCATCGCGGCCGGGGCCTCGCCCGCGCCGTCAAGCTGCAGTCGCTGGCACAGGCGATCGAGCTCGGAGTGCCCGCGGTCTTCACGGACAACGATTCTCAGAACGCGCCGATCCTGCACATCAACGAAGAGCTTGGCTATGCGCCCCGGCCCGGATTGATCGGCCTCCTGAAGCGGGTAGAAAGCTAGCCATATGCCGAAGACCAAGGACTACTACGAGGTGCTCGGCGTGCCGCGTACGGCCACGCAGAAGGAGATCACGTCGGCGTTCCGCAAGCTGGCCCGGAAGCACCACCCCGACCTGAACGCGGGTGACAAGCAGGCCGAGTCGAAATTCAAAGAGATCTCGGAAGCGCACGACGTGCTGTCGGACGCCAAGAAGAAGAAGCTCTACGACGAGTTCGGCGCCGACTGGCGGGCCGCCGAGCAGGCCGGCGTCCAGCCGGGCAGCGGACGTAGGCCCGCGGGCGGCGGTTTCCGGTCGCAGCCGGGCGGCCCCGAGGTCCAGTACCGGACCGTCACCCCGGAGGAGGTGGAGGACATCTTCGGCGACAGCGGGTCGTTCGGGGACATCTTCGGGTCGATCTTCGGCAACGCCACACGGACCCGCACGCGACCGGTGCCGTTGGACGTGGAAGCACCGATCACGGTCAGCCTGGGCGAGGTCTACCGGGGCACCAGCCGCACGGTCGAGCTGCCGGGAGGGCGGCGCGTCGAGGTCAACGTCCCTGCCGGCGTGAAGGAGGGAACCGTGCTCCGGGTGCCCGGCCTGCGCGCAACCGTGCAGGTCGCGCCCGACCCCGTATTCACGCGCGAAGGCAAGGACGTGCGCGTGAAGGTGCCCGTTGAACTCCATGTCGCGCTGCAGGGCGGAGAGGTGGCGGCGCCGACTCTCAAAGGCGGCCAGGTCCATTTCAAGGTTCCGCCCGAGACTCAGAACGGGAAGAAGATCAGGCTGCGCGGCCTCGGCCTTCCCGACCCGAAGGGCGGCCAGCCGGGAGACCTGTACGCCGAGGTAAGCGTGCGGCTGCCGGTGCCGATGGACGAGCGCACTCGCAAGTGGGCGTCAGACCAGCCGCTTAGCTAGTCTTCTCCCTCACCTTGACGATCGGCCTGTCGCGACGCCTGCTGCTGCCGCTCGTCTTCGTGTCCGGCATGGCGTCGCTGGGCGTCGAGTTCGGCGCCTCGCGGCTCCTGGCCCCGTACTTCGGCACCAGCCTCTACGTGTGGGGCGTGCTGATCGGCCTGATCCTCCTGTACCTGTCGGCGGGCTACGTCATCGGCGGGCGCCTCGCCGACCGCCACCCACGCGACGACGTCCTGTATCAGATCACCGCTTGGGCTGGACTCTGGATCGGTGTGATCCCGCTCGTGAGCTACCCGATCCTTCTCGCCTCCCAGCAGGGCTTCCGGGAGCTGAGCGTGGGATTGGTCGCGGGCACGCTGCTTGCGGTCGTGCTCCTGTTCGCTGTGCCGGTGACCCTGCTCGGCTGCGTGAGCCCTTTCGCGATCCGCCTTCTGCTCACGGACGTGTCGACCGGCGGCAACACCGCCGGACGCGTGTACGCGCTCTCCACAGTGGGCAGCATCCTCGGCACCTTCCTGCCGGTGTTCTGGTTCATCCCCACCTACGGCACCCGACCGACCATCGAAGCCTTCGCGCTGGCGCTGGTCGGCATCTCGGCGCTGGCTCTGTGGCCGAAGCGCAGGCTCTATGCGTCCTTCGCCGTCGCCGTCATCCTCGCGTGGATCTTTCTTCCGTCGGGAATCAAGCCGCCGGAGGTGGGCACCCTCCTCTATGAGAAGGAGTCGGCTTACAACTACATCCAGGTCGTGCAGGTCGGTACGACGACGGAGCTCATCCTCAATGAAGGCCAGGCGATCCACTCGGTGTACGACAGCCGGACCGACCTCACCCACGGTTACTGGGACTACCTGCTGCTCGCCGACGCATTTCGGCCCGCGCAGTCCACGGCCGCCGCGCCGCGGTCGGTCGTCTTCCTTGGTCTCGCAGCCGGCACCGCCGCGCGCCAGTATCGCCTCGCGTACGGCGACCAGGTCGACATCACCGGCGTCGAGATCGACCCGGAGATACTCGCCGCCGGCCATCGTTACTTCCACCTCGACGAGGCACGGGCGCACGAAGTTGTCGCGGATGCGCGGTACTGGCTTGACACCCAGGCCGCTCGCTACGACGTCGTGGTCCTCGACGCCTATCGCCAGCCGTACATCCCCTTCCATCTCACGACCAAGGAGTTCTTCGAGCAGGTCAAGGCGCACCTCGAGCCAGGCGGAGTCGTGGCTGTGAACGTCGGACGGACCGCGACCGACTATCGATTGGTCGACGCGCTCGCAAGCACCATGGCGTCGGTCTTTCCGAGCGTGGTCCTGCTCGACGATCCCAACTACACGAACACGGTCGTGTACGGATCGACACTGCCTGTAAGCGTGAACGACGTCGCGCACAACTTGCAATTGGTATCGGCTCCGCTTGCGCGCGATGCGGCCGCGAGCGCCCTGGAGAACGGCAAGCTGAGGCTGTCGCCATACCACGGCCAGGTCTATACAGACGACCTCGCGCCCATCGAGCAGCTGATCGACGAGATCATCTTCAGCTACCTGACCGGCGGCTAGGTCGGGGAATAGAGGGGCACCGTGACCTGCTCGCCGGCGAGGGGCTGATCGGACTCGAGGCAGAGCAGGCGCACGCGCCCTGTCGCGACAACACGGGCTTCCTCGTCGAGCACGCGAGTCTCCCAAACCTGCGTCCGCCGGCCACGCGTGATGGGCGTTGAGACTGCGCGCAGCCTGCCCGCACGGACCGCGCGAACGAAGCTCGTGCTGTTCTCGAGGCCGACGACCGACTGCCCGCGTGGCAATGCGTAAAGCGCAGCACCGACTGACGCAAGAGTTTCGATCAGGCCGCAGTGAACACCCCCGTGAACCACTCCATACGGCTGCAGGTGCTGTGGCCCGATCATCAGCTCTGCCGTCACCTCGTCCTGCGTCGCCGAGGTGATCACGATCCCCATCGCACCTGGCCAACCGCCGCGCAGCTCATTCATCCGCTCTGTGAAATCCTGGCTCACGCTGAAATCGTAGCCAGTGGAAAAAACCGAGAGCCGGGCAAGCGCCCGGCTCTCGTGTCGACGTTCGCAGTGCTTCCGCCTCCGACTCCAGGAGTCGGGTTCGGAAAAGGGAACCCTAGAGGCTCACTCCCTCCCGAGCTCCCGGCTGGCAAACGAGGCGGTTGGCACCACGATTCGGTTTATCCAAGCTTCCGCCTCACCTCCTTTGCCCCACGGGCGTTGAACTTCCGCGTCAGTGTACCAGCCACAAGGTCCGCCCTAGACTTCTCGCTCGATGCCACGCAGATACGTCGCCGTGTGTGGCGCCTCGGACGCGACCGCATCGCAGCTGGAGTCCGCGCGTGAGGTGGGTAGGCTGCTCGCTGAGGCTGGGGTCGTGGTCGTCAACGGCGGACTCGGCGGCGTGGCGGGGGCGGCGAGCGAAGGCGCCGCCAATGCGGGCGGGACAGTTGTCGGCATCCTGCCGGACACCGACCGCCATGGCGTCAACCCGCACGTCACCATCTCGCTCCCGTCGGGGATGGGCCAGGCCCGCAACGTCCTGATCGTCACGGCGGCGGAAAGCGTGATCGCTATCGGCGAAGGCTGGGGCACCCTCAGCGAGATCGCCGTTGCCCGGCGCCTTGGCCGGCCCGTGGTTGCGCTCGACAGCTGGTCGGTGAAAGGGCTGGAGACGGTGGCGACGCCGGCCGAGGCGGTGAGGCGAGCACTTGGGTAGTACCGCTCGACAGGTGGTGAGCGGTCCCGCTCCTGAAAGACCTCGCAGCAACGCCAGGAAACAGAAGCGGCTCAAGAAACGGGTCGTGTCCAAGGCCGACGGGCGCTACCTCATTTATTACGAAAAGACGTGAGTGAGCTCCGCTGGCATCCGCTGCTCGAAGAATGGGTCACCGTCGCGCCGTGGCGCCAGGACCGTACGTACCACCCGCCCGCGGATCACTGCCCGCTCGATCCCACCAGGCCTGGCCACCTCGAGACCGAGATACCCGAACCCGACTACTACATCGCCGTCTTCGAGAACAGGTTTCCCTCGTACACCGGCGAGCAGGGACGCTGCGAGGTCGTGTGCTACACGCCGGACCACGACTCATCGCTTGGTGAGCAGAACGTGGAGCACATTCGCGACCTGATCGAGGTGTGGCGCGATCGCACCGCGGAGCTTCGCCGCCTCCCCAACGTTCGCTACGTCTACATCTTCGAGAACAGGGGTGAGGAGATCGGGGTCACCCTGAGCCATCCACATGGGCAGATCTATGCGTACCCGTTCGTGCCCCCGGTCCTGCAGAGAGAGCTGAAGGCCGAGGCGAAGCACATGCGGGAAACCGGCCGCTGCCTCTACTGCGACGTGCTGCAAGGTGAGCAGGGCGGCGAGCGCACCGTGCTGCGCGATGAAAACTGGATTGCTTTCGTGCCTGCATTCGCGCGCTGGCCCTACGAGGTCCACCTCGCGCCGCTGCGTCACCGCGCGGGCTTGCTCGACCTCGACGCCGATGATGACGAATCGTTCGCGCGAATCCTGAAAGAGCTGCTGCAGAAGTACGACCGCCTGTTCAATCGCCCCCTGCCCTACGTGATGGCGATGCACCAGGCGCCGGCGGGTCGCGTCCGCCGCGACCACCACTTCCACATCGAGTTCTATCCGCCGAACCGGACTCGCGACAAGCTCAAGTACCTGGCGGGGTCGGAGCTCGGCGCCGGCGCCTTCATCGTCGACGCTCGTGCGGAGGACAAGGCCGCGGAGCTCCGTGGCGCTTAGCCACGAGCGGCCGAGGCCGTGGCACGGGCGGGCGCCCGGACGCGTGAACCTCATCGGGGAGCACGTCGACTACCTCGGCGGCGTGGTCCTGCCGGCCGCCATCGATCGCCACACGCGCGTCACCGGGCGCCCAGCGCAGCACTGGTCGATCGAGAGCGATATCGGCGGCGGCTTCAAGTACCTGCGCGCGATCGGCATCGAGCTGTCTTCGCCACCGCAAGCGGTCGTCGTGGAGTCCGATATTCCACCCGGGTCGGGCCTCAGCTCGTCGGCAGCGCTGCTCGTGGCCATAGCGGTGGGGCTGCATCCCGAGCTCGATGGAGTCGATGCCGCGCTCGCCTGCCAGCGCGCCGAGCAGCGCGCCACCGGAGTGCATGTCGGCGTGATGGATCAGTTCGCGTCCGCACTCGGCCGGCGCGGTCACGCCTTGCTGCTCGACTGCTCGACCCTCGAATATCAAGCGGTGGCCTTCCCCGACGAGATCGTCATCGCGGTCATCGACTCGGGCGAGCACCGCTCGCTCGCCGACACGCCTTATAACGAGCGCCGCCAGGAAGCGGAGGCGGGCGTGCCGAAGCGAATGCGGCATGTCGAATCGGAGATTGCCCGCGTGCACGCGTTTGTCGAGGCGCTCAGAGAGCGCCGCTTCGAACGACTGGGGGTGCTGCTCAAAGAATCGCACCAGAGCCTTCGCGACGATTTCGAGGTGTCGACGCCGAAGGTCGACGCGCTGGTCGAGAAGGCCTGGGCGATCAATGGCTGCCTCGGTGCTCGCATCATGGGCGCGGGCTTCGGCGGCAGCATCCTGGCGCTGATCGAGCGAGGCAGCGGACCGAGGTTCGCCGAGGCGATGGGGCGTGAGGTGATCTTCTGCACGACCGCTGACGGCGCTTACGTCCACAAGGCGAAAGCCATTTGAGCGACTGCCTGTTTCTCCCGCTTGCGCAGCGGTCGGGGGGCATGCGCGAGCTGAGCGGCTGGGAGGCGGTGTGGATGCCGCTCGGCGAGGGCGAGGCCGAGCGGCTGACGGTGGGCCGGGGCGTCGGCTGGAAGCCGATCGAGGTGCCGCGGCAGCTCGCGGCTGCCGACGGCAGCCAGGCCGTCTGGTATCGCACCGAGTTCCCGCGACCCGACCATTCGGGCCGCGTGCTCCTTCGCATCGGCGGCGCTTTTCTGGCCACGCATGCGTGGCTCAACGGGAAGCTCCTGGGCTCGCACTACGGCTACTTCGCGCCGTTCGGCTTCGACCTCACGCCGCATTTGAAAGGCGAGAACCTGCTGGTCATCTGCTGCGAGTCGCCGGTGGAGACGCAGCCCGACAAGAAGCGCCACATCATGGGCATCTTCAACGACGGTGAGCTGAAGCCCTACCCGGCGTCGGCTTACTCGAGCCTCCCGGATCCATATCGCTGGGAGGTGCCGGTGGGCCTGTGGCGGCCGGTCGGGCTCGAGTACATCGGTCCGATCGCCGTCGACTGGATGCGGCTGAACCCGCGTTTCGAGGCGGGCGACGGCCGCCTCGAGGTGGAGGCGAGGCTCCGCAACCTCGACGGTCGCCAGATGGACGGGCAGGTCGAGCTGGTGGTCTCGTCCGCGGCGTCGGCGGCTGACCGGCCCATGGTCCCCCTGCGCCTTCACCGTGAGTTGCGGCTGGCCGGCGGGGGCGAGCAGACCATCTCGATGCAGATCGCCCTGCCCGGCGCCAGGCGCTGGGAACCCTGGCGGTTCGGCGAGCAGCCGCTGTACCGCGCCGAAATGATCGCGCGCGCGACAGGCGGCGTGGAGTCGACGCGCGTCGAGGATTCATTCGCGTTCCGCGAGCTCAAGTGGGACATCGGGCCTCGCCGCTGGAGCCTCGCCGTCAACGGACGGCCGATGTTCTTGCGCGGCGCGTGCTACGCGCCGTCATATCGCCTCGACGAGCTCACGCCCGAGCGGTTCGACGCCGACCTCCGCACCGCGAAGGACACGAACCTCGATGCGCTGCGCATACTCGCCAACGTCCTTCCCGCCGAGTTCTACCGCAAGGCCGACGAGGCCGGCATGCTGCTCTTGCAGGAGCTGCCTCTGTTCGGGGCGTACGCGTATCACGCGCGTGGTGACGACGGGCGGTTCTTCGAGGCCGCCGCCCGCGAGCAGCAGGCGGAGATGGTCGAGCTGCTGCGCAATCGTCCATCCGTCGCTGTGTGGGTCGCGCATGACGACCCGCCGTGGCTGGCCGGCAACGCCGACCTGGGCGACGTGAACGCGGTGCGGCAAAACCACTCCATCGACCACGAGCTGAAAGGTGCGTTCGAGCACCTCGACCGCACACGCCCTCAGCTCGCGGCATCGGGAGACGTCGACCAGCACGCCCTTCTCGGATGGGCGTCAGGGTCGTGGCACAGCTCGAACGAGTCCGAGCCCGTGCTGGTCAGCGCGTTCGGCGCGCAGGCGCTCCCCGTGATCGACTCGCCGGTGTGGGAGAGCATCGGCCGCAGGTGGCCGGTTGCGGACGACGACCCGGCATGGCGCCATGCGGGGTTTCAGCCGGTCAACTGGGCGGAGCGAGGTGTGGGCCTGCCGTCGGCCCAGACGAGCCTCGAGTCCTACATCGAATCGTCGCAGGCGTTCCAGGCTCACCTGGTGCGATTTGCGGCCGAGCATCTCCGCGTCCGCAAGTTCGAGCCTTGCTGGGGAGCCTTCGCGTATCACCTCGTCGATCCGTTTCCGGGCATCGGCTTCGGCTTGATGGACAGTGCCCGCCGCCCCAAGCCCGCACTCGAAGCGCTGGCGGAAGCCTTCAGGCCGACCCGATTGATCATCGAGGCCCTCGCCTTCGATCCCGATCGGCCCTTCGGCATCATGCAGCGTCCCGCCATTCCATTCAGCGCGCGGCTGGTCATCGTCAACGACGACCCGGACGTCGCCGGGTCAGGCGTGGTGCGCTGGACGCTGCAGCGCGAGCGTCGCGCCGGGCGCCGCGGTGTGAGCCGCATCGCCGACGCGATCCAGAGAAGATTCTCGGGCGCGGCCGACGTCGAGGTGCCCACCGCGATCGAGCCCGCGGTCAACGCGACCACGTTGAGCGTGCCGCTCGAGGTCGAGGGCGACTATCGCCTGGACGCGTCTCTCACCGTGTCGGGACGCGAGGTCGATCGCACGGAGCTGCGTTTCACAGTGACCTCGACCCTGCCGTCGCCGCGGCCGCGTCCCGAGCTGCCGCGCTACCTGGCCGAGGGGCTTGCGGACCTCGCGAGCCTGCGTGCCGAAAGGGACGGCCTGAGCTTCGTCCTGGAGAACCGGACGCGGCCCGCCGTCGTGGCCGGCATCACCGGTCTGCGCCTCGACGGCGTGCCGCTGTCCCGACATGACATCCAGGTCGAGACTCACGCCGGGCGCGCGCCGTTTCCACGCCACCTCGACATGCCGGTGGGGCGGCGTCTGCGCATTCACGTCGTTACCGGAGAGCCGCTCGGTGCGGGCCGCCATTCGCTCGACGCGGACGTCACGGTCCCGGGCGTGGCTTCCGGGCGCGTGGTGATAACCGGCGCCGTTTAACGGGGGTAAAGGTCTGGCCGACTTGCGAGTACGGGTGGCATACTTCAGCACGACGCGTCGACACGCGAGCAAACCGCGGGTCCGCAGGAAGGTGTTTTCGTAATTGATCCATAGGCGGACTCGGGACAAGGGAGGCCCTCGACCGGATGCCAGTTGAAACCGTTTACGCGGATCTCGTCCTCGCGGTGGCGGCGCTCGTAGCTGGCGTTCTCTACCTGAGGGCGCGCCGGCGCCACGTCAGGCGCAAGAAGGCCGGCCCTCCGGTTCGACCTGCGACGCCGGCGCCGCGGTCCGCAGGACCTCCCGCACCCTCCGCGCCGGGCGTCACGACCTGGGCGCCGCCGCCGTCCGCGACTCCTGCCGCGCCTCTCGCCCCGACCGTCATCGCTCCGCCGGCGGCGGCGAACTGGGACCAGCCGCCTGCGCAGCCGGCCTCGCCGGCATGGGCCGCCGGTGCGCCGGTGCCGGCTCCGGCCTGGGGCCCACCCGGACCCCCGGCTTCAGCACCGCCGCCTCAAGCCCCTCCGCCGGCCCCTCCCGCCGGACCTGCGCCCACCTGGGGTGCACCCGTCCCGGCGGCGCCGACTCCCACCAATCCGGCGGCGCCGACGTGGGGCGCCGCGCCTCCCGTCGCACCGCCCGCGGCGGCGCCCGCACCCTCGTGGGGCCCCTCGGGACCCGCCGCGCCGCCCGCGCCGACGTGGGGTTCCCCGGCGCCCGCGCCTTCCCCCTCCGCTCCGCCACCAACCCAGACATGGGAAGCGCCCAAGCCCCCGGCGCCACCGGCGCCGAGCGCGCCGGTCCCCGCGCCTTTCTCAAACGCCCCCGCTGCGCCGTCCTGGGCACCGGGGACCGGGGCTCCCAACCCATCTGCTCCGCCCTCGGCGGATTGGGGCGCGCCCGCCCCCTCATGGGATGCGCCGGCCGCGGCCGCACCCGGCGCTCCGCCCGCGGCCGCGCCGGCGTGGGGCGAAGCGGCTCCGGCGTGGGACGTCCCGAGGACCGAAGAGCCCGGGGCGCCGGCCGCGCCTTCGTG